>Ga0209166_10004263_pt1 | contig 10061 bp, 6 predicted proteins | sample Coa_R1_3_FD_187151 | JGI IMG/M metagenome (GOLD analysis project Ga0209166, IMG submission 187151) | Surface soil microbial communities from Centralia Pennsylvania, which are recovering from an underground coalmine fire - Coalmine... | ecosystem: Environmental > Terrestrial > Soil > Unclassified... | reverse complement strand
GGTTTAGCGGATTCGTAAGGAGAGGGTAAGAGCTTCATTCCGGCTTAACCGGCTGCCTTCCAGGCGGATCGTGAGCCCGCCGCGCTGCCAGAGCAGGACGTTTCCGGCCAGCCGGGGCGGCGCGTCCGGGAAGAGATAAAGGTGGGCGCCCTGGAGCCAGACCCCGTGCGGGACCGTCTCGATGTTCGTGGCAGGCGGGACGATCTTCTCGAGGATGCCCGAGAAGCCGCCGCGGAACTCGCTCAGCAGCACCGGCTCGCCGGCGTAGATGAAGAGCATCGAGACGACCTGGCCGCTCAGGTGCAGCGTGATCGGCACGTCCGGCACGAACGGGCGGCGGCCGAGCACGTCCCTCGCGTCGGCCGCGCTCACGACCGGGCCGAGGTCGGCGGCGAGCGGGCGCTCCTGCGCGGCGGGCAGCGCGTCGACGCGTTCGATCGTGACGCCGCCGAAGTCGAAGAGGTCGAGGATCGCGCCGCGCGACTGCGGCACCGCGAACGCAGCCGCGAGTGCGGCGACGACGATCGCGACCGCGAACGGCCAGCGCCGCCGCCGCGGGCGCAACTCGAATGCCGGCGTGTCGGGCCACGCGACCGTGAGGGACCATCCTCGGGCGAGGGGGCCGCCCCGCCCGAGGAAGCTTGGACGAGCAGCGTGAGCCGTTCGCGCCGCCCCGTCGAGCGGCGGCGGTTGCGCGCCTCGTTCGCGACGATCTGCAGGAGCCACGGGCGCATCGGCGCGCCGGGCCGGAACCGTCCGAACGCGCGCCAGGCCTTCACGAGCGCGTCCTGGGTCGCGTCCTCGGCGTCGGCGGCGTTGCGCGTGATGACGTAGGCCACTCTGAAGGCTGTTTCCAGGTGCGGGCGGACGAGGTCCTCGAAAGGTGGACGGCCCTCCACTGCCGCGTACTACACCGCGTAGGCGCTAAGAGTTCCAGTGATGGCCAAGCTCGTCGGCATCAACCACGTCGCGCTCGAGGTCGGCGACATCGACGAGGCGCTTGCCTGGTACGCGCAGTTCTTCGAGTTCGAGCTGCGCGGACGCGCCGGCAACTCGATGGCGTTCGTTGACATGGGCGACCAGTTCATCGCGCTCGCGCGCGACACCGCACCGCACAAAGACCGCGAGCGGCACTTCGGGCTCGTCGTCGACGACAAGGAGGGTGCACGTGCGGCGCTCGAGGAAGCAGGCGTCGCGGTCTCACGCCCGCCCGCGCTCGACTTCCACGATCCGTGGGGCAACTTCGTGCAGGTCGTCGACTATCGCGAGATCCAGTTCACGAAGGCGCCGACCGTCGCGCACGCACTTGGCCTCGACGGGCTGGAGAAGACGGAGAAAGCGAAAGCTGAGCTGAGGGAAGCCGGGCTCGGTTAGGCCTTGGGGCCCAGGCCGAGCAACTTCTTGAGCTTTGCGATGAATGACTGCATAGCTCGACCCTACCCTCTTTCGGCGACGACTTCCTGTTTTCTCTTCGACGCGGCCGACTGACGCTTCGTGCCGGACAGCTCCACCTTGCGCAGCCGGATGCTCTTCGGCGTCACCTCGACGCACTCGTCGTCTCGGATCAGCTCGAGCGCCTGCTCGAGCGAGAGCGGCCGCGGCGGGATGAGGCGCACGGTCTCGTCGGAGCTCGCCGCGCGCATATTCGTGAGCTTCTTCTCCTTGGACGCGTTGACGTCGAGGTCGTTCGCGCGCGCGTTCTCGCCGACGATCATCCCCTCGTAGAGCGGCGCGCCCGGTGCGATGAAGAGCGAGCCGCGCTCCTGCAGGTTGAGGATCGCGAATGCTGTCGCCTCGCCGCGGCGGTCGGCGATGAGGCTGCCGGTCGGGCGCATGCGCAGCTCGCCGTGCCACGGCTCCCAGCCTTCGAAGACGTGGTGGAGGATCCCGGTGCCGCGCGTCTCGGTGAGGAACTCGGTGCGGAAGCCGATGAGCCCGCGCGCGGGCACGAGGTAGTCCATGCGCGCCCAGCCCGTGCCGTGGTTCACCATCTGCTGCAGCCGGCCCTTGCGCAGCGCGAGCAGCTGCGTGACGACGCCGATGTACTCCTCGGGAACGTCGATCGCGACACGCTCGACCGGCTCGTGCCGCTTGCCGTCGATCTCACGCGTGAGCACCTCCGGCTTGCCGACGTTCAGCTCGAACCCTTCGCGCCGCATGAGCTCGACGAGCACGGCGAGCTGCAGCTCGCCGCGGCCCTGCACTTCCCACGCCTCGGGACGCGCGGTCGGCAGCACGCGCAGCGACACGTTGCCGACGAGCTCCTGGTCGAGCCGCGCCTTCACCATGCTCGCGGTGAGCTTGTCGCCTTCCGTGCCTGCGAGCGGCGACGTGTTGATGCCGATCGTGATCGAGAGCGACGGCTCGTCGACCGTCGACACCGGCAGCGGACGCGGGTCGGCGGGATCGGCGATCGTCTCGCCGATCGTCACCTCGGCCAGCCCGGCGATCGCGACGATCTCCCCCGGCCCCGCCTCTTCGACGGAGACGCGATCGAGCGCTTCGGTCACGTACAGCTCGGTGATGCGCGCGTTCTCGATCGTTCCGTTAGCGCGGCACCACGCGATCTGCGCGCCGCGGCGCATCGTCCCGTGATGGATGCGGCAGAGCGCGAGCCGGCCGACGTATGAGTCCGCGTCGAGGTTCGTGACGAGCGCCTGCAGCGGATGCTCGGGGTCGTACTCGGGCGCGGGGATCGTGGCGAGCAGGGTCTCGACGAGCGGGCCGAGGTCGGCGGCGAGCTCGTCGGGCGTGAAGCCGGCGCGACCGGCGCGCGCGTTGCAGTACACGATCGGGAACTCGATCTGGGCCTCGTTCGCGTCGAGATCGAGGAAGAGCTCGTACACCTCGTCGACGACCTCCTGCGGCCGCGCGTCGGGGCGGTCGACCTTGTTCACGACGAGCACGACGGGTAGCCCCGCCTCGAGCGCCTTGCGCAGCACGAAGCGCGTCTGCGGCAGCGGCCCCTCGCTCGCGTCGACGAGCAGCAGCACGCCGTCGACCATCGTCAGCCCGCGCTCGACCTCGCCGCCGAAGTCGGCGTGACCGGGCGTGTCGACGATGTTGAGCTTGACGTCGCCGACGCGGACGGCCGTGTTCTTCGCCAGGATCGTGATCCCCTTCTCGCGCTCGAGGTCCATCGAGTCCATGACGCGCTCGGCGACGTCCTGGTTCTCGCGAAAGGAGCCGGCCTGCCAGAGCAGCGCGTCGACGAGGGTCGTCTTGCCGTGGTCGACGTGCGCGACGATCGCGACGTTGCGCAGGTCTTCTCGGCGGGCCATACGGCCACGGTAGCCGCGAACTAGAGAACGGCGGCTTCGCCGAGAAGGGCTTTCACCTCGGCGAAGAAGTCCGGCACCGGCTGCACCCGCGGCCCGAGCTCCATGAGCTTCGGCCCGGTCGACATGACGAGGTCGACGAGGACGGGCGCTTCGCCGGGGAAGTCCTTGAGCAGCACGCCGAGCTCGCGGAGGATCCCGGCGCGCGCGACGCGCGCGTCGACCTTCAGCCGCACTTCCTTGCGCTCAGGCGTCGCCTCGAAGGCGGCGATCTCGAGCGCGACGAGCTTCGTCTCGCCCTGCTGCTTGTGGTCGACGCGGCCCTTGACGATGAGGATCCGGTCCTGCAGCAGCAGGTCGCGCGCGTGCGCGTACACGGAGTTGAACGCGACGACCTCGCACGACCCGGTGACGTCTTCGAGCGTCGCGAACACCATCAGGTCGCCCTTCTTCGTCGTCAGCTGCTTCAGCTGCGAGACGATGCCGCCGACGGTGACGATCTCGCCGTCGCGCCGGCGCTCGAGCTCGTTCAGCGTGCAGTCGGACTTGCGCCGCAGCTGGTCGCGGATCGCGGCGAGCGGATGCTCGGAGACGTACAGCCCGAGGCTCTCCTTCTCCATGTGCAGCAGCTCGGCCTTCTCGAACTCGCCGGGCGGCACGACGGGATGGTGGCGCGGCGCGCTCTCGGACGGCTCGCCGAGGTCGAAGATCGAGCCCTGCCCGAGCAGCTTGTCGGACTGCTGCTTCTGGCCCCACGCGAGCGCCTGCTCGAGGCACTCGAGCATCCCCTTGCGCGGCGCACCGGTGGAATCGAGCGCGCCGCACTTGATGAGCGACTCCAGCGCGCGCTTGTTCACGGTCTGCGGGTCGACGCGCTCGGTGAAGTCCCAGATGGACGCGAACGGGCCGCCCTCCTCCCGCGCGCGGACGATCGAACGGCACGCGGCCTCGCCGACGTTCTTCACGGCGTTGAGGCCGAACGAGATGTTCCCCTCGACGACGGCGAAGTCGATCTGCGATGCGTTCACGTCGGGCGGCAGCACGTCGATGCCGAGCTCGTCGCATGCGTTGACGTAGAACGGCACCTTGTCCTTCGTGCTCATGACCGAGGAGATGAGCGCCGCCATGTACTCCTTCGCGTGGTGGGCGCGCAGCCAGGCGGTGCGGTAGGCGATGAGCGCGTAGCAGGCGGCGTGGCTCTTGTTGAAGGAGTAGTCCTGCGCCTGCTCGAGGTCGGACCAGAGCTGCTGGGCGACGCCGGCGGGAACTCCGTTTGACGCGCAGCCCTCGAGGAATTTCCCCTTCAGCGAGGCCATCAGGGCGTGGATCTTCTTGCCGATGGCCTTGCGCAGGTCGTCGGCCTCCGCGGGGGAGAAGCCGGCGACCTGCTTTGCGATCTCCATCGACTGCTCCTGGTAGATGCAGTTGTGGACGACCACGTTGTCGGCAACGAAGTTGTGGATGCCTTCAACGGTGATGTCGTAGACCCGCTCCTCGCCTGCCGGTTCAATGCTCACGATCTCCTGCCAGTTGACCCGTGACGCACGCGCAGCGTTTGGAAGGTCAAGACCAGATAGCGGTTCGAGGCAGCGCGTCTGGATGCGCGGAGATCGACGGCCGAAGTGCTGACGGCTGAACCCCGTCTGCGCCTCGAGCGCTCTGGTGGAAAGGCCTCCCCCTCGCAGCCGCTGGGCCCCTACCGGCTCAAGTGTCCTCGCAGCTTCTCGAACCTCTGCAAGCGCGCTCGCGCGATCGATGGTCAGCCCACTGTCTGCCGCAAGGGTGATCACCGAGGCCTTGCTGGTGACCATGTACGGCTGAATTAGTTCCGCGAATCGTTGCGTGCCGTGCGGCTGCACTTGATACGCCGTTTGGTCGTCGTAGCTCGACTCGTAGATGCTCGATCGGATCCCCAGGCGGAGCAGGAGCGTTTGGACATCCCGCGCAAGAAGCGCTGAGATCGTCTTGTAGGAGGAAGCACGCTCGTTGACGTGACCGTCGCAATCCCAAAGCGCGGCGAGGAACCGAGCGATGTCCTCTTCATCAAGCCCAAAGACGAACTCAGGAATGAACTTCTCAGCACTTCCTGGGCCACGCCGGCCGGCGCTCGCCTTCCACCGAAGCCCAAGCCCGCGAAGCCAGACCTCGAGCGTCGACGGGGCGTGATAGTGAGCCGAGCCCTTCCGCTTCGACACCGTGACCTGCACGACGTCACGAATCTTCTGATGTCGAGTGAGGGCCAGATCGGCAAAGCCCGTTTGGCAAGCCATCTCGAAGTCCTCAATGAGTGTCTCGTCACACGAGAAGAACGTTGGGCTCGCTCCTGACAGCGATCCATCGCCGAGCAAGTACGCAAGAGCCTTGAGCCGCGATCGACCGTCGCTAGCAAGAATGGTTCCTTGGCTCGCTAGCGAGAGCTTTTGAGGAGTGGCGACGAAGTCGCCCTCTGCCAACTGGTCGAGACGCTTCCAACCGGCCTCAGTGAGGAACTCGTGATTCGCCGTCGATCGAATGGTTGCCCCATTGGCCAGCCGCATGCGGAACACGCGGCGAACACCGTTGTCCATCCACTTGGTGATGCGCGCATGAGTGGGCGCGAGATCCTTGTCGACGCCCTGAACCAAGACGTTCTCGAAGTCGGCGAGCTGATCGATTCGAACCCGGCGTCCAGATCTTGCGTCGAGGACGAGGCTGTCGCCGGTTAGACAGATTCCGAACGTCTGATGAAGGATTTCCTTCAGCCGCTCGTCGACGTACGTGACCGGCTCGAGGCCGTTCTTGCGCCGCGCGTAGAGCGGGATGTACTGCATCGGCCCCGGGCGGTAGAGGGCGACGAGCGCGATCAGGTCCTCGAACTGCGTCGGCTTCACCTGGCGCAGCGCCTCGCGCATGCCCGACGACTCGAACTGGAAGACGCCGGTCGCCTCGCCGCGCGCGAGCATCGCGTACACCTGCTTGTCGTCGAGCGGGATCTGCTCGATGTCGACGTTCCCGATGAGCGCGACCGCCTTGTCGATGACGTCGAGGTTGCGCAGGCCGAGGAAGTCGATCTTCAGCAAGCCGACCGCCTCGATGTTCGTCCCGTCGAACTGCGTCACGAGCTCCTGGTCAGCGCCTTTCTGCTGCAGCGGGACGACGTTCATGAGCGGCTCGGCGCCGATGACGACGGCGGCGGCGTGGATGCCGTCCTGGCGCGTCAGCCCTTCGAGCGGCTTTGCGAGGTCGACGATCTCGCGCGTGATCGGGTCGGAGTCGTACGACGCGCGCAGCTCGCCGCCCGGCTTGAGGCAGTCCTCGAGCAGCTGCCCCGGCCCTTCCGGGATGAGCTTCGCGATCTTGTCGACGACGCCGTACGGCACTTCGAGCACGCGGCCGGCGTCGCGCACGGCTGCGCGCGCTGCCATCGTCCCGAACGTGATGATCTGCGCGACGCGATCGCGCCCGTACTTCTCCGCGACGTAGTTGATGACGCGCTCGCGGCCCTCGACGGCGAAGTCGATGTCGGCGTCGGGCAATTGCTTCCGTCCCGGGTTGAGGAAGCGCTCGAAGAGGAGGTCGTAGCGGATCGGGTCGACGTCGGTGATCTCGAGGCAGTACGCGACGAGCGAGCCGGCGGTGGAGCCGCGACCGGGGCCGACGCTGATGCCGTTCTTCTTCGCGAACGAGACGAAGTCCCAGACGATGAGGAAGTAGTCGGTGAACCCCATCTCCTTGATCGTCTTCAGCTCGAACTTCAGCCGGTCGCGGATCTCCTCGGTGACCTTTTCGTACCGCTTTTGCAGGCCTTTTTCGCAGAGCTCGACGAGGTAGTCGAACGCGTCGCGGCCTTCCGGGAGCGGGAACTTCGGCAGGAGGATGCGGCCGAGCTCGATCTCGACGTTGCAGCGCTCGGCGATCTCGAGCGTGCGCCGCAGCGCGTCTTCGTGGCCGGGGAAGTCGCCCGCCATCTCGTCGGGCGTCTTGAAGTAGAAGTGGTCGGTATCGAACTTCCAGTGGTCGGGGTTCTTCAGCGAGTCGCCCGACTGGATGCAGAGCAGCGCCTCGTGCGCGCGCGCGTCTTCGTGACGGAGGTAGTGCACGTCGCCGGTTGCGACGGTCGGTAGTCCGCGTGTCTGCGCGATCTGCGCGAGCAGCGGGTTGATGCGCTGCTGCACCTCGAGGTGCGCGTTCTGCATCTCGACGTAGACGTTCGGCTTGCCGAAGATCTGCTCGAGCCGGTCGAGCTCCTTCTCGGCGTCGTCCGCTCGTCCGTGCTCCAACGCTTTTGCGACGCGGCCGGAGAGGCAGCCGGAGAGCGCGATGAGGCCGGGCGCGTGCGTCTGGAGCAGCTCCCAGTCGACGCGCGGCTTGTAGTAGTAGCCCTCGAGGTACCCGAGGCTGGAGAGCTTGATGAGGTTCTGGTAGCCCTGGGTCGTCTCGGCGAGGAGGGTCAGGTGCGCGTAGCCCTTCTCCTGCGCGCGGCGGTCGTCGGCGACGTAGACCTCGCAGCCGACGATCGGCTTGATCCCCTGCTTGCGCGTCTCCTTGACGAGGTCGATCGCGCCGGCGAGGGAGCCGTGATCGGTGAGCGCGACCGCCGGCATGTCCAGTTCCGCCGCCCGGGCCGCGAGCTCGGGGATGCGGCACGCCCCGTCCAGAATCGAGAACTCCGAGTGGACGTGGAGGTGGACGAAGGGCGTTTCCGGCACGGGAGAGCCATGCTACAAGGGGGTCCCGACGGGCCCCGAAGGGCCGGATTTGCAGCTATGGTGGCTGCGTCGTACCGACTAAGCCGGTGCGCTGCAGGGAGCCCTTCGGACTTCTCTGCCCTGAAGGATGAAGTGAGGAGCAACACATGTTTGCGACTATTCGCCGTTACGAGGGCGTGGACCAGAATCGCACGTCCGAGCTCACGAGCAAGGTCAACGAGACCCTCGTCCCCGAGCTGCGCAAGCTGCCGGGCTTCAAGGGCTACTACCTGATCGAGGCCGGCAACGGCATCTTCAGCTCGCTCGGCCTGACCGAGACTCCTGAGCAGGATGTCGAGTGGACGAAGACCGTCAGCTCGTTCATGCAGGACTCGAAGCTCACGGAGATCGTCCCCAACGCCCCGAAGATCACGAGCGGCAAGGTCGTTGCGCACAGCAACGGCGTCGCGGTCGCGTAACTCGACCCACGCAGAACCTCGGAGAGGGCTCGGCTTCGGCCGGGCCTTCTCTGTTTAGATCGCGACGTGCTCGACTATCTGCGCGCCCTCATTCGCCGCGGCGAGGACGTCGACGCGGCGGTCGAGTTGACGTGCGAAACCGCCGCTGAGCTGGGCTTTTCCGTCGAGGTGCGCGAGGTCGAGCGGTCGCGGGTCGCTTCGCATCCAGCGTTTCTCGGTTCTGCCGACGGCCCGCCCTTCCGGTACGTCCTCGCGCGGCGGGGCGACGGTGGCCGTGTGGTGCTGAACGGGCACCTCGACGTCGTCGAGGTCGGGGAGGGATGGACGCGCGAGCCGTTCGGCGCGGAGGTCGTCGACGGGAACATGTACGGACGCGGTGCGGCGGATGCGCGCGGCCCGTTCGCGTCGTTGCTGTTCGGCGCGGCGGCGTCGGAGCGCGATTGCACGGTTGTCGCGGCGACGGACGAGGAGGTCGGCGGCATGTCGTCGTTGGCTTCGCTCATCGACGGCGTCACCGGTGACGCGGTGATAGTCGGCGAGCCGACGGAGCTGAACGTCGCGCCGGCGTGTCGTGGCTTCTCGCGGTTCCGGCTGACGACGCACGGCAAGCATGCGCACGCGGGCGCCGGGTTCGAGGGCGTGAACGCGATCGTGAAGATGGCGGAGTGCGTCGTCGCGCTCGAGGCGCTGCAGCCGGAGCTCGACCGGCGCTTTCCGTGTGCGCTGTACGAGCAGCTGCCGCTCGGGCATCTGATCAACGTCGCGAAGATCCGCGGCGGCGAGTGGGCGATCTCCGTCCCCGACCTCTGTGTCGCGGAGGGAACGGTCGGCGTCATCGGCGACGACGATCCCGCCGCGATTCGCGCCGCCGTCGAGGAAGCCGTGCCTGCTGCCGAGGTGGAGTGGCTGCCGATCGCGCTCCTCCCGGCGCTCACTCCCTCGGACCATCCGTTCGTCCAGACCCTTTTGCGTGCAGCGGGAGATCCGAAGCTGCTACCGCTCCTCGGCGGGTCGGATCTGCGGTTCTACGTGCGCTATTTCGGGATTCCGGGCGCGCACTTCGGGCCGGGCGCGTTGCGCCGCGGGCATGGCCCGGACGAGTTCGTGGAGGTGGAGCAGGTGGTCGCCGCGGCGGAGATCGTCGCGGCGACCATTCGCGAGTTCGGTTAACGGGTGACGACGAAGCCCTTGACGGTCGTTCCGTTTTCCCGGATGAAGGCGTGAACCTTGCCGTCGGACGAGCGGCCGAAGAAGCCGTACTTCGTCGTCCCGCTGCGCGTCTTCGAGCACGTCTTGCCGCTGAGGTTCGAGTTCGTGGTGCTGCCGTTGGAACGCATCACCGTCGCGGTCGCCGGCGCGCAGCTGATGGTGATCGTGCCGTCGTCGGCGTCACCGTCGTTGTCCTCGAACGTCTTCGACGTCGCTGACGTCCACGTCGTGTTCAGCGTGATGCTGAAGTGGCCGTTCTGGTGGTCGTTGCCGCCGACGATCGAGCCTGACGCTGTCGACGACGCGTCGCCGAGGCTCGTCCCTGTGCCGGAGAGCTTCGCGAACAGCATGTTGCCGTGGTGGTCGCCGCCGCGCAGCGAGAAGAACGCGCCGAGCGTGCTGCCGCTGCGGTGATGGCTGCCGTCGCA
>Ga0209166_10004261_pt1 | contig 10066 bp, 7 predicted proteins | sample Coa_R1_3_FD_187151 | JGI IMG/M metagenome (GOLD analysis project Ga0209166, IMG submission 187151) | Surface soil microbial communities from Centralia Pennsylvania, which are recovering from an underground coalmine fire - Coalmine... | ecosystem: Environmental > Terrestrial > Soil > Unclassified... | reverse complement strand
TTGGTCAACGCCAGCCTGCTCAACGCCGGGACGATCCAGTACGAGGGATACGTACGGAACGGTCAGCAGACGCTCGTTCTGCACCAGGCGCCAGTCTCGGGTCCCGGAGTCCGGCCGTAACTGATCATGCGGCGGGGGCCGGCCGGGGAGCCATGCTGCCTGTGACCGGGCGGCGACGCAAGGGAACCATCCAGGGGGTGCCGCGTCCAGGGTGCGTTCCCCGCGAGTGAGCGTCAGGGCACTGCGGGCACTCCTGCCCCGCCTGGCTCCCCGTCACCACCTTCCCCGCCTCCGGCGGCCGGGCCAACGACATCGTTGCCACAACGACGCACACCCCACTACGTCATTGCCACAACGACGTAGTTACCGCCACCGGTCCCGCTCCGGGTCACGGTCCCGGCAGCATCACGACGGAGCTCAACGGCAGGACCTGAGGCTCACTCCAAGGGAAAAGCACCCTGCGGTCAACGCTGACCGCCCAGGGTCAGCGATGACGGGATTCCGGGCAGGCACGGGTCAGGCGGTGCCGACCCGGACCAGGCTGGTAAGTTCCCGCCCGGGATCGACGCCGAGCTCGCGCCGGACGATCGTGCGGTAACGGTCGTAGGCACGGCGGCCCTCGGCGAGGTTGCCCTCGGCCAGATAGGCCTCGATCAACACCCGGTGCGCGCTCTCCCGGAGCGGATCCGCGCTGACCGCCGAAATGGCTGTCTCAACCGCCTCGGCGCAGCGCCCCGCATCGGCCAGGCGCCGCGACATGATCTCCATCGCGTGCAGCAACTGCTGCCGGATACGCTCGCGCTCGAAGATGACCCAGTCGTCGTACCAGCCGGGCAGCAGCTCCATGGCATTGGTGCGCCAGTTAACGACGCACAAATCGGCCTGGGTCGCCGATCCGTCGACCAGGCGGGCCGCCCAGTCACAGACCAAGCTCACGTCGACCACCGTTCCCGGCCGCAGTCTCAAGCTGTGCTTGTCGCTCTCGACCAGGTCAATCCCGGCGCACCGCAGGCGCCAGAGGGCGGAGCGCAGGTTGCCGGCCGCCCGGTCGTCATTCCCGACGGGCCAGAGCGAGCCGGCCGCGAAGCGGCGATCGACCCTCCCGGTGCCGAGGGCCACGAAGACGAGGAGTCTCTTACTGCCGTCCGGCACCTCCACCCGGCTGCCGTTCAGCATGACGTAGGGGCCGCCGAAGAGCAGAACGGCCGGGACGCCGGCCAGGTCAGGGCGGGTTAGGAGGGAACTGAGCAGGTTGCGCGACATCGGTTTCCCCCAGGCTCGGCTCCGACGAACTGACAATACGACCGGTTTCGTCATCCGATTGTCACTAGGTGCGGAGGGCGCTGAGGGTCAATTTGATTCATGGTTGAGGCCCTGACTTTGCTCATATTCCGCCAGAAAGCCGGCCACCAGCTGAAGCGCCTGGTCAAACCCCGTAACCGAGCGCGTCCGGCCGGGCGCCCGGGCCTGGACGTCGGGCGTGGTAATGACCGTGATCAGGACTCCTACTTCGCCTCGGCTTTCGATACGCAGGACGCACACCGCCACCCTGGGTGGCCCAGACCGTCCCATATGGAGCGCCTCTCACTCGCAGAACCGTCGCTCGTTCCCGACGATCGCGGTCACGCGTCACCGGCGCGTCGCCGTCGTGTCGCGCTCTCGCGATCTCGCGGGTGACGTCGTCGTGACGGCACCCGCGCACAATCAGACGGTCCGGCACTTTGCAGACCTGGAGCATCATGGACGGACCGGGGTTCCAGCACTCAGTCACCGATGCCGTATCGCCGCGTGGCGCCTGGCGGGCGGATCGACGCGGTGCGGCACTGCCCGCGGGCCGGGACGCCGTGTCCCAGGGCAGCCCGCTGACCGGCGGCGACCGGGCGTTTTTCGGCGCGGCGTTCGGCCATGACTTCAGCAAGGTGCGAGTACACGCCGATCGCGTGGCCGCCGCGTCGGCGGCCAAGGCTCGCGCGCACGCGTACACGGTCGGCGATCACGTCTACTTCGCGGACGGCAGGTACGCCCCGGCCACGGCGGCAGGCCGCCAGCTGCTGGCCCACGAGCTGGCCCACGTGGTGCAGCAGGGCCGCGGCGGCGGGCCGGGCCAGGCGGACGACGCGCGGGCTCAGCTGGATGCGGACCGGGCCGGGCGCAGCGCCGCCGGGGGCGGGCCGGCCACGGTGGCCGAGGCGCGGCCCGTGGGTATGGCCCGCCAGCCCGCGGACGAAACTCCGGCCGCCACTCCGGCGGACCCCGCGGCTCAGGCGCCGGGAGATGCTCAGGCGCCGGCTGATGCCGGCACGCGGATCGAGGAGGCGCTCATCCGCCGGCTGACCGCGGCCCTGCTGCCCGGCGACGTCGCGGTGCCCGTCGTCATCCAGGTCATCCGGGGGATGGTGCACCAGCTCGCGGCCGAGCACGCGGGGAGCAAGCTGTGGGCGAACCTGCTGACCATAACGCCGAAGGGCGCCGCCCAGGTGGTCATCGGGTACGAGGCCGGCGCGCTCGAAGGGCTGGCCAGTCCGATCGGCGACCTGTTCGGCCTGGTCGTGTTCGAAGAGCAGATCGAAGCCATGGCCCGGCACGTGCTGACCAGCATCCTGGCGGGCAAGGGGGACTTGTCCGCCGCCGCGCAGGCGCTAGCCAAGGAGGCAGGCGCCCTGGTCAGGCAGGTCGCAGGCGAATTCGCCAAGCTGAAGGCCCGGCCCGCGAAGGAGACGATCGCCGACCTTCTCGAACTGCCCGATGCCCTGGCGGGGGTGGCCGTGCACAAGGCCTACGACTTCGGAGTGCAGGCCGGGAAGGATATCGCCGCCGCGCTCGAGGCGCCCTGGAAGGCCGAGGAGGAGCAGCAGAAACCGCCGCCCAGCGTCTGGTCGATGCCGGCCACCTGGACGCAATCGAAGTACGAGGAGCTCAAGGGCCGCCTGCTCAGCACGCCGTGGCTCAAGGTCGGGAACAAGATCGGCTACGCGGTGGGCTGGGTGGCGATTCAGGTCGTCCTGCTGTTCTTCACCCAGGGCATCGGCAACGCGATAGAGAAGGTCGGTGCGGTGATCGGCCGGGTCGGGGAGTTCCTGGGCGGGCTGAGCAAGGTGATCGGCCAGGGGGCCGCGAAGGTGGCGGAGTTCGTCGGCGAGATCGGCAAGGCCGTTACCGTGGTGGAAGAAGCCATCGCGGGTGTTCTGAAAAAGCTGCTCAAGCCGCTCGAGCCGCTGCTGCGGCCGATCCAGACATTCCTCAAGGACCTGGAGGGCTTCCTGCGCAAGCTGCTCGGTATCCCGGAGAAGGAAATCGTGCAGGCCGCCGACGCCGCCGCCGCGCAGGCGGGACGGACGCTCGGGCACGACGCGCCGCCCGCGCTGCCGAAACCGCCCGATCACGTGACGCCGCCGGCGCACAAGCCGCCCGATCACGTGACGCCGCCGGCGCACAAGGCACCTGATCACGTGACGCCGCCGGCGCACAAGCCGCCGGAGCACGTGACGCCGCCTCCCGAGCACGTGACGCCACCCCCGGAGCATGTGACGCCGCCCCCCGAGCAAAAGCCGCCCGAGCACGCGGTACCGAAACGGCGCAGGCGCGCCAAGCCCGCGGAACCCAAGCCGCCCGAACCCAGGCCTGCGGAACCGAAGCCGCGCAAGCGCGCCAAGCCCGCGGAACCCAAGCCGTCCGAGCCCGAGCCCGCGGAGCCGAAGCGGCGCAAGCGCGCCAAGCCCGCGGAACCCGAGCCGCTGACCCCGGCGCAGGCCAGCAAGCTCGCGGCCGTGGATAGAGAGCGGCAGATAATAACCAACCTGGAAAATCAGCGGGTGGCGGCCACGAATGAGCTGGATGAACTGCTGGCCAAGGCGAAACGGGATCCAGGGGACGCCGCCGAGATCATGGAGTTGCAGAAGGAGCTCAAGCAGCTCAACTCCAGGCTCGACGATGCCCAGGGCAGGCTGCAACGGGCCGAAGTTGACCTAGCCCGCTCGATGCGGACACCGTTCCAGGAGTTCCGCAATGCGGTGGATGCCGACCTGGCCGGGAGAAAGGTAACCAGAGAGGTCGGGCCGCTCAAGGTCCCGTCCCGCACGCCGAGGCCTACGCACAAAGACCACATCGTGTCGGTCCGCGAGATGTGGGACATGGACGGTTTCAGGGAGCTCGGGGTCGACGACCGAGTCGAGATCGCGAACATGACGGAGAACCTGATCAACATGGATGGCGTGGCCAACGCCTCCAAGGGGCAGCAACCGTGGCGGGCCTGGCGCCAGGCCTCGAACTTCTACCGACAGGACACCATCGACACGATGAGGAGGCTCGACAGCGAGGTTCGCCCGAAGATCGCGGCGGAGATCAAGCGGCGGCTGGCCCCGCAGCCGGCCGGCATGCCGTAGGGCCAGCCGCCGCCGGCGGTGCCCAGCGACCGCGCCGGCGCGGTGAGCTGGTTACGCGGAATCAGAACACCCAATGCCATAGCCGACTCAGCCCGCGTCCGACGTCTTCTGCCCGCCTGCCGACCCATCGGCCTGCGGCCCTGGCGCCGGACACCACGGCCCGCCCGACGCGTCCGGGCAGGGCCCGGACCCAGCGGGCGCCGATCCTGATGTACATACGCGCCATCGGGCCGATGTTGCCCTTGATCATCCGGTACAGGTCATTGGTCGCCGGGCGGGGGGACAGCGAACGCGCGAGCACCGGGTTCCACACGCCGGGGTCGACCGAGAACGCGGCGATCGGCTCGAAGGTCCCGCCGGTGAGCCGGGCCATCTCGGGCAGGTAATCCAGCGCTGCCTGAGCACGCTTCGTCCCGCCGGTGGCGAGCACGTCCTGAACCGCGTCTCGGGACGCCTTGGTGGCGAGCTGGGCCATCGTCAGCGTGTCGGGGCTGCCGCCCAGGTAGGCATCTCCGTACGTCTTCCAGACCTGGCCGAGCGCGTTACGCACCTCGACCCCGCTGCGGTTGTAGTAATCGTGGACGGTCTTGAGCAGCAGGCTCGGTGCGCGGCTTTTCAGGATGCGCGAGAGCGCCCAGATTATGGCCTCGGCGGGCAGCGAGTACATTCCATCGGCGACGGCGCATTTAAGACAGGCGTCCTTGATAGCGCTCTCGTTGGCGGTAAAGAACTTCTGGCCCAGGGTCCGGCCGGCGCTGCCGGAAACCAGATGCCCGGCCGCGAAGGCGTCGGTCAGGAAGTGGTCGGCGAACGCCGCGGCCAGCCAGGCCTGGGCCTCGGCCTGCTCATCCCTGGGCGCCGCCTGTTCCGCGCTGGCCAGGCCCGCCGGAGTGACGGCCGCCGACGGGTCGGGACGGCCGGGCGCCGCTTTGGCGGCCGCCGCGGTCGTGGCCGGGAGCCCGGCAGAAGTCGCCGCGCCCGCCGCGCTCGGCGCGCCGGGATGGCGGCCCGGGGTCATCGGGGCGGGGACCGCGCCGGGATGGCGGCTCCGCCAGGCCTGCCGGGCCAGGTCCAGGGCGAGCTGATGCTTCGCAATCCAGTTGAGGGAGACGTTCTCCGGGGAGAAGTGAGCGAGATTGGACGAGGCGAGGTCGAGGTAGCTCGCCTCGGCTCCCGGGGCCCCGCTCTCCAGGTGCTCCCCTTCGCGCACCTCGCCGTGCGGACCCGAGGCGGCCGCCGGGTCACCGGCCAGCGCGGTCGCGGACGGGCTGGCGTGGCCGCGCCCCCGGGTGGCGAGCTCGTAATCGGCGTTGTTCGCATCGGATTCGGCCTGGCTGGGGCGGTGCACCGGGCTGGCCGCCACCTCCGCGCGCTCCGTGGCCATGACGCGGAGAACGGCCTCGACTTCTGATCGCGGCGCGCGGAGCAGGGCCTCTGGCGACCGGTAGAAGTCACCCGACAGCGCGAGGACCTGTCCGTAGGTGAGCTCGACACCGTTCGGCAGGCGTATCCGCCGGTTCTCACCACCGTAGGCGTCGCCGAGCTCGCGGTGCTCCCACGACTCGAAGGCATGAGGCGGCCCGACGGCCGCGCGGGCCCGGATACGCGGGACGCCGCCACGCAGCACGGCGTCCGCAGCGGCGTCGGCGTCCAGCTCGGCCGCGAGCTCCGGAGCCAGCGGGCCGGGCCTGCGCTGCTGCGCGATGTGCGCCATCTCGTGGGCGATCAGCCGATCTCCCTGCTCGGTGCCCGGCGCGAAGTGCCCGGCCGCGACGTATATGTGATCGCCTTCGGTCACCGCGTGAACGCGTCCGCTGGCTCGGGAGCTCTCCGGGTGGAGCCGGACGGCAGGCATGCCGGCGCCGAACAGCCGGCTCCCGTGCACCGGCACCCGGCTGAAGTCGCGGCCAAAGCCCGCCCCGAACGACTCCGGGCGACCGCTATCCAGCTCTGCGCCCGGGGCCGCCTCGCCATGGTCGAGGGCCACGGAGCGGTGCCGAGCAGGCCCCGCCTTCCGGGTATCCGCGCGCGGCGACAGGAACGCCGGATCGCCCATGAGCCCTCCGCACTGTGGCCGATCAGCCCATCGTCCAGCCGGGGTCGTCACGCGCGCGTCACCGCCGCGGCGCGCACCCCGGCCGGGACCGGCGATTCAGCCGGGCAGTCTCGCGCGTGACGGTGCCGCGACGGCCCCGTGACAGCGCGCGGGTGAGACTGCAGCAGGCCACTGCATCGAGCTAAAGGAAGCCGACATGCCGATCACTCCGACCTATCCCGGCGTGTACATCGATGAGCTGCCCAGCTCCGTCCACACGATCACCGGCGTGCCCACCTCGGTCGCCGCCTTTGTCGGCGCAGCCTCGCGCGGACCCACCGACGCGCCCGTCCACATCGGGAGCTTCGGTGATTTCCAGCGGACGTTCGGCGGCGTCTCCAGCGACAGCCCGCTGAGCTACGCCGTCTACCAGTTCTACCTCAACGGGGGCAGCGACGCCGAGGTGGTGCGGCTGGCCCATTCCGACGCCGTTCCGGCCACGCTCGATCTGGGCGACGGAGTCAAGCTGGCCGCCATCGGCCCGGGCACCTGGGGCGACTGGCTGCGAGCACGGGTCGACTACCAGACCTCGAGCGGACCCCCAGCCGGCAAGGCCGCGGCGACAAGCTACAACCTCAAGGTGCTGGACACGCGCACCGGCGTGCTCGAGAGCTACCTGAACATCAGCACCACGGCGACTGACCCGCAAGCGCTGGACAAGATGATCAGCTCGTCATCGCTTATCGCGATCCCGGCCGGAGGCACGGCGCTGAACACGGCGCCGCCCGCCAACGCGACGATCGACCCGGCAGACCCCGATCAGAACCCGTTCTCCGACGCGCACAGCGACCGCTACACCAAGGCCGGCGGCGGCGAACCCGGCAGCGCGCTCGCCCTGGCCGACTACACGGGCGGCGCCACGGGCCAGGCGGACAAGCTCGGCATCTACCAGCTCTACAAGACCGACATCTTCAACCTGCTCTGCCTGCCCGGAGCACCGGCCGACATCTTGACCGCCGCGGCGACGCTGTGCGTCGAGCGGCGCGCGATCCTGCTCGTCGACCCGCCCGGCTGGTCATCGGTGGCGAACGCCGTGTCGGTCATGGGCGGCACCAGCCCCCCGGTCTCCCTCGACGTGGCCGGGAACGCGGCCGTGTACTTCCCGAATGTGCAGATCGCCGACCCCTCGCAGAACGGCATCACGGTGACCAAGCCGCCGTGCGGCACGGTGGCGGGTATCGCCGCTCGCACCGACGTGGCGCGCGGCGTGTGGAAGGCGCCCGCGGGGACCGACGCGTCCCTGAACGGCGTCACGGGCCTGGCCACCGGGCTGGATGGCGCCGGCACGCCGCTGACCCTTACCGATAACGACAACGGGCTGCTCAACCCCCTCGGGGTCAACTGCCTGCGCAGCTTCCCGGTCGTCGGCCCGGTCGTGTGGGGCGCTCGCACCATGCGCGGCGCCGACCGGCTGGCCGACCAGTGGAAGTACCTGCCGATCCGCCGCCTGGCCCTGTTCATCGAGGAAAGCCTGTTCCGCGGCACACAGTGGGTGGTGTTCGAGCCGAACGACGAGCCGCTGTGGGCGTCGATCCGGATGAACGTCGGCACGTTCATGAACACCCTGTTCCGCCAGGGGGCGTTCCAGGGCAGCACCGCCAGTCAGGCCTACCTGGTCAAGTGCGACCAGGAGAACAACCCGCAGAGCGATATCGACCGCGGCATCGTCAACATCCTCGTGGGCTTCGCCCCGCTCAAGCCCGCCGAGTTCGTGATCATCCAAATCCAGCAGCTGGCCGGACAGCTGCAGTCCTGAGGGGACGACGCAATGCCCACGACGACACGCCGGGATCCGCTGCACAACTTCCAGTTCCGGGCCCGCTTCAGCAACAGCACCACGCCGATCCTCGGAGTCAGCAAGATCACCGGGATGAAGCGCACTACCGAGGTGGTCAAGCACCGCAGCGGCGGTGACCCGAGCACGAGCTTCAAGCTGCCCATGCGGACCGACTACGACCCGATCGTGCTCGAGCGCGGCGTGGTGCTGAACGCCACGGAGTTCGAGGCGTGGGCCAACAAGGTCTTCAGCTACGTCAACGCGCCGAGCGGCCAGGAGACCTCGCTCGCGGACTTCCGCCGCGACCTGGTCATCGACGTTTATGACGAGACGGGCCAGAAGGCGGTGTCGTATCAGGTATTCAACTGCTGGGTGTCTGAGTACCAGCCGATCGCGGACCTGGACGCGAACTCGAACGCGGTCCTGGTCCAGCACATCCGCATCGAGAACGAGGGCTGGGTGCGTGACACCAGCGCGCCGCTGCCGAAGGCCGTGTCCTTCAACGATCCGGCGAGCTGAGGGTGAGCGTGGTCACCGAGCTGGCGCTGCTGTCGGCCTGGGAGAGCGGCTACGGGCGACCCGGACCGGACCGCGCGGTCACGCTGGCCGCCGCGGTCAGCGGCCTGCCGCTCGACGAGGTCGCGGACCTGCCACTTGGCGCGTGCGACCGGCTGCTCCTGGAGCTGCGTGAGCAATGCTTCGGCGCCCGGCTGGACTGCCTGGCCCGGTGCCCGCAGTGTGACATGGAACTCGACGTGGGCATGGACGTGGACGAGCTGCGCGCCGACGGCGCGGACGGCGGGCGGACCGTGGAGGTGGCCGGGCGGACCGTCACGCTGCGCCCGCTGACCAGCCGTGACCTCGGCCGCTGGGGCGGCGACCGCGACCGGCTGCTGGCCCGGTGCCTGATCGACGAGCCGCCGGCCCCGGACCTGCTCGACGCGGTCGAAGCGTGGCTCGACGCGCTGGACCCGCAGGCGGCCCGGACGATTGACCTGGACTGCCCGTCGTGCTCGGCGAGCTGGGCCGCGCCCGTCGACATCACCGAGTTCGTGTGGAGCGAGGTCGACGGCTTCGCCCGCCGGCTGCTGCAGGACATCCACACGCTGGCCACCGCGTACGGGTGGCACGAATCCGACGTGCTGGCCATCGGCCCGGCCCGGCGCCGTTTCTACGTGCAGGCCTGCACGTCATGAGCCGGATCCTGGCCCGCGTGCTCGGCGGCTCCGCCGGGCCGGAACCGGTACTGCCGAGGCTGCCCACGCCGTTCGAGCCGGGTCTGGAGCTGGCCAGCGGACCGGGACCGCTGGCCGACGAGCCGGGGGCCGCCGGGCGGCTCGGCCCGGCCGCGGGTGACCGCGCGGTCCGGGCCGTCTCACCCACGATCCGGCCGGCGGGCTTCTGGCCCGAGCCGCCCCCCGCCGCGCCGGGGGTGCGGCCGGTACCCGGCGACCGGCTGGCGGGCGCGCCCGCGCGGCCGGCCGGGCCGACCCGCCGGTCCTGGCGCGCCGAGCCGCCTGGGGCGACGCAGGCCGGCTCGCCGCGGCCCGGCGACCAGTGGCCTGGCGACCAGTGGCCCGGCGACCAATGGCCCGCGCACCCGGTCCGCGCCGGGTCGGCGGTCCTCGAGCCGCCCGCCCCGGGGGCGCACCCGGCGGGTCGCGCAGCGGATCCGGCCGCACCGCTACGACCGGCGGATCCGGCGCCGATGGCCGCCACGCGCGCCGGGCCGGCCGGCCGGCGGGAGCTGAGCGGCCGGCGCGTGCGGCCCCGCGGGCTGGGGCCCGACGAGCTCGGGGATGACGGGCTCGG
>Ga0209166_10004260_pt1 | contig 10067 bp, 7 predicted proteins | sample Coa_R1_3_FD_187151 | JGI IMG/M metagenome (GOLD analysis project Ga0209166, IMG submission 187151) | Surface soil microbial communities from Centralia Pennsylvania, which are recovering from an underground coalmine fire - Coalmine... | ecosystem: Environmental > Terrestrial > Soil > Unclassified... | reverse complement strand
TGTTCCGTCTCTGCGGGACTCTGCGTTTCCATCAATTGCATACGCAGGTCCTGCGCGCCTGGAAAGCCGTTGGCGTAGACCTTGAAGAATTTGCGCAGGATCGGAAAGTGCTTTGAGTCGCCCCAGGTATCAATCCAGAGGCGCATGTGGTCGAGCAAAAGCTGCATCTTTTCTTGCGGCGTCTTATCATTTAATGTGAGCGTGCCTGTGAAGAGGAACGGGTTCTCAAAAATGCCCCTGCCGATCATGGCTCCATCCGCCCCGGCTTCCGCCACCCGTTGCTGCGCCTCGCCGAGTGATTTAATATCGCCATTGCCTATAATCAGCGTTTCAGGGCTGGCGGCGTTTCTCATCTCGACCACCGTTTGCAGCTTATCCCAGTGCGCGGGAACTTTGGACATTTCGGAAACGGTGCGCGCGTGAACGGTCAGCACAGCCGGATGCTGTTCGAGGACAAAGGCGATCCAGCTAAAGTCAATAGCGCGAAAACCCAGGCGCGTCTTGATACTGACAGGAATAATGCCTTGCGCCCCTTCTTTGGTAGCATCGATAATCTCTTTCGCCTGCGGCCTGTTGTTAATAAGGCCAGAACAGGCCCCCTTTTGCATGACGCCGGACGCGGGACAGCCCATATTCAGATCGATGCCGTCAAAGCCCATATCGATCAATCTTTTAGCTGCTTTATAGAAGTTCTCAGGGCGGCTGCCCCATATCTGGGCGACAAGTGGCCGTTCCACTTCCGTAAAGCGCAGGCGGTGGACGACATGCCGTTCCCCTTTTGAAAACATGCCCTCGACATTGGTAAATTCGGTAAAAAAAACGGCAGGCTTGCCGCAGCGCGCAATCACCTGGCGCAGGACGGTATCCGTCACGTCTTCCATCGGTGCCAGGATAAAAATGGGCGTATTCAATTGTTTCCAGAAATTGCTCATGTTGACTTCGTGTATAGCTAAATTGGTGTAGATCCGAAAGACGGGTATCTCATAAGTCTATCTATTATACATCACGGGTAAAGGGGCTTGAGACCTTCGCGAAAGCCTGAGTCTTGTTGCCCTCAAGGCGCGTGTAATGGGCAGTTAGCGCATTTGAGCGGATTTCTTTCTTTTGAAGGAGGAAGAGCATGACTATTACCTTTACCCAGTTGATCGTCTGGATTATCATTGCCGCTATCGTGGGCTTTTTAGGAGAACTCATCTCGGGACGCCGCGCCCCTGCCGGTATTCTGGGAGCAATCATGGTGGGATTGTTTGCCATATTCCTCATCGTTGGCTTCTTCCATTTCAGTATCGCTGGAGAGCCAACCATAAGCGGAGTTCCCATCATCAGCACGCTTATCGCCGCAGTAATGCTCGTCGTCATCTGGAGCAGCCTGGCGTCTCGAGGGGGTTGGCGCAAATGAATCTGGCGATTTCCCTATAAATCCTCAAGATGACTCGAGTTGGGTCCGCTGGACGACCTGGCGAGAGAGATTCTTCGCTGCGCTCAGAATGACAACCCCCGGAATTGTCATTCTGAGCGCAGCGAAGAATCTCTCGTCGCTTTTGGAGAATCACCAGGAATAACCGTTTTGCAGTGCCAGACGTAGAAATAAAGGGTAGGTGAATTATGAGCAAAACGCTGTTCTTTCAAGGTGGCACGCTTGTGCTGGACGATACCGGCCAGCACGAAGCGGTGCCTGCTCCTTTTCAATGGGTGAAAGGCCGCTGGCGCTGTGAAGGCTACCACTACGGATCGCTGCTGCCATGGATACGGCAGCAGCATATGCGCGACCTGGTGCCGCGCTGGAAACCGCTCGCCCTTTCTCTGCATGATAAGCGCGAACCACACGCCTATCAACTTGCCGCGCTGGATGCGTGGGATGCTGCTTCGCGACGTGGGAGTATCGTGCTGCCCACCGGGGCGGGCAAGACCTTCGTTGCCATCCACGCCATCAGCCGCGTGGGACGCTCGGCCCTGGTCGTTGCCCCCATTATCGACCTGTTACACCAGTGGTACGCCCGGCTGGTCAATGCCTTTCAGACCGACATCGGTGTATACTACGGTGGGGAAAAGAATATTTTGCCGCTCACCGTGACGACCTATCACTCCGCCGGTGATCTGATCGCGGAGCATGGACAGGAGTTCAAGCTGATTATCTTTGATGAAGTGCATCACCTGCCCGCGCCTTCGTGGGGCGAAGCGGCCCTGATGGCTCCCGCCCCGGCGCGCCTGGGGCTGACAGCCACCTATCCGGGCGAACACGAGCAGACCAACGGGCGCTGGCGCGTTGATGAACTGGTCGGCCCCATCGTCTACTCGCAGCGCATCGAGGACTTGCTGGGCGAGCAACTGGCCTATTATCGCACGCAGCGAGTCCGCGCCAATCTGACGGAGAGCGAACGGGCGTCTTATGCGGCAGACCACGCTCTTTACATGGGCTATGTACGTAGTCATAATTTGCAGCGCTCGCACGGGGCTGGCTGGCTGCGCGAATTGATGCGCCTCTCCACCTTTGACCGCGAGGCGCGGAGCGCTCTGCTGGCGCGCCAGCGCATCTTGCGCCTGCTGGCGGGCTGCCAGGGAAAATTTCAGGTGTTAGACGAACTGCTGCGCGAACACTCGGACGAGCAGATCCTCATCTTCACCGAAAATAATGCTGTAGCGTACCAGATCGCCGCCCGGCACCTGATTCCGGTGATCTCCCACGAGACGAAAAGCGCCGAGCGCAAGCACATCCTGGAAGCTTTCCAGGCGCGGCAGTACCGCGCCATAGTCACTTCGCGCGTGCTAAACGAGGGCGTCGATGTGCCGGAGGCGAAGGTAGCGATTGTGCTGGGTGGCACTGCCGGAGCGCGCGAGTATATCCAGCGCCTGGGCCGCGTGCTGCGCAAGGTGGAGAACCGCGAGGCGGTGCTGTACGAAGTGATCGCGCGCGGCACCATCGACGAGGGGAAAGCGCAGCGGCGCAGGCGCGGACAGGAAGAGATGCCCAATGCTCACCGCTGATCTCATCACGCCGCGCCTGCGCTGGACTTCAACCACCCTCACCATCGAACTGCTGGACGAGCAAGACCTCCGGTGGCACCAGATAGCCGGGGAACTTATCGCACTGCTGCATAACCAGGTCGGCTGCTCATTCGGGTCCTGGACGCAGGCGCTGGAAGCATATATCGGAGATAGCCTGAACTACGTGGTTATGCGTGGGCTGGCGAAGGTGCTATCCGACGCCGCCACGTTTACTCCCCCGGCTACGCACGTTTCCCCAACCGTTATTCGCGAACGGCTCTTCAGCTATGGCCCGGTCTTCGAGGCGCGCGATGTCTTCCACACCCAGACGCACAGTGAAGTCGTGCAGGATGCCGCCGCCGAACTGGGCCTCAGCAAGGAAGAGGTGGAAGCGGCGCTTTTCGCCGATCGACCATCGCACACCATCCTGACGGATGCAGGCCCTCCCTGGACGCCCGCCGATTTGCTGGCGCGCTACAACCTGGAATTGACGCGCGGCGTCCTCTACTGGGCCAGCCAGTTGCGCATAGACGTGGCCGGAAGCTACAAGGACCTGTGGAAATACCTCAAATTGTTCAAGCTGATGTTCTGGGCCACGCAAGAGGCCGAGGGCTATCACCTGGAGCTGGACGGCCCCATCTCGCCATTTGTCCATGCCACCACGCGCTACGGGCGAGCCTTCGCTGCCTTTATGCCAGCCCTGCTGCTGTGCGAGCGCTGGCGGCTGGCAGCAGAGGTACACCCGCCCGTCTCTTTCAATGCGCTGACGTATCGCCTGGATTCCAGCAGTACGCTGCGCAGCCACTTCAAACGCAGCGGCCCTTTCGACAGCCGCCTGGAATCCGATTTCGCCCAGGAGTTTGAAGATAAGTTTGGTGGGAAGCGGGGACACTGGCTGCTCATCCGCGAAAGCGAAGTACTGCTACTCGGCGATACGGTGATGATCCCCGATTTCGTGCTTATCGATAAGCAGGACGAGACGCGCAAAATCCTCATCGAACTGGTCGGCTTCTGGCACCCCAACTATCTCAAACGCAAAGTAGAAAAGGTGCGCGCCGCCCATTGTCAGCATCTTCTGCTGCTGGTCTACGAAGGTCTGAACCTCGCTCCTGATGCTTTTCAGGATACGGAAAGCGAGGTGATCTTTTTTCCCCGCAAACCTGTGGTGCGCGAGGTGATGGAGGCGGTGGAGGCGATGGCAGAGCGTGTGTATGGGCCGAGGGTGAAACGGGAGAAGCGGGAAACAAAAAAACCTCGCGCTCGTGGTAAGAGTGAAAAGCGCTCGTAACCCATGTGCAGTACAATGAGCAAACCAGCCAGGAAATTGAAATCCTCCTGCTGAAAACAGTAGGAAAGTTACTGATCCAAGGCAGGCCCTTCTTTAAGGAGAAACCCTATAAGTATTTGGTGGTTCTTCCTTCCGGCTAGCACGATCATGTTCTTTGGAACGACGAGACTCATCTGGCTTTGCTTTTCCCACCTTGATCCCTAAGCTAGGAATTTCGATCTCTCGACCTTTTTTTACCTGATGTTCTAAAAGCATTGCTGCCAAACTGCTCGCTACCGTAGAAACTGTAGCCTCTACATCTTCTTGCTTTTTTGCTGACTCGGTACGCTCTGTCGTAGGCTGATCTCCTTCTGTTTTTCCATCCGCCATGGACAATTCCTCCTGTGCTGAATACGCCACTTTTGACCGAAAAGTTACGACTACCAAACAGCGGTAGGCTCGTTCCAGCCGCTCGTCAATGTGCTACTTGAGCAGGATTCACTACAGGATCGCCATTGTTTGGTGTATGATTAGTGGCTTCTAACAACAAGAAAAAAGTAGCTAGCAGGTCTGCTGCATGACCCAGGATATATTTACATTCAACTTCATTATATAAATCTGTCATATTCTTCTCGTTTAAGCTATCCACAGCTAGTACCCCATAACAACGAAATTGCGTACCGTCACGACTAAGATATCGGATTGGTACAACCAACGTCGCGTTATAGTAATTATGCCAGTCTCTGTTCTCATTATCATATGCAACACCTAAACTCTGCAAATTATTGCAGCAAAAGACTGCTGCTTGAGACCTCACCAAGATACGAAACGCTGTATTCTTATCGATATCGTATATCCTTAGTCCCTTTTCTCTCAGCGGGGAATGAATATGTGTATAGCTATCTCTAAAAACAGTGATAAACCACTGATCTTTTGCTTTGATTTGCTGTTGTTGCTCTGGGCTAAGTTGTACTTGGGCTAAGGCTTCTAATACTTCCTCTGGTGTAATGATTAACTTGACTGCGACCGAGAGGTCCGTTCCTATATCGATGCCTCTTGATCTAAAATACTCATAAAAAGAGGTTTTTACCCCCTCAGTAATATATTCGCAAAGATGGCGAAAAATTCTCCACTCCTTTCCGGTAAATCTTTGCCGTTGCACATGTGGTTGAAAGTACCGATAAAAGAGTTCAGTGCGATAATTATGTACGAGATCATGTGAGAGTTTGAACTGATTAGACAAGAGGTTATACTGGCTGGACAAAAGATTAATCTGGTTTCGAATAACTTCCTCTCTTCTGATGAATTTGCCTGACACAATCAAACTCATAAGAATCAACGCAAACCAAAAGAGTAGGTCTCGAACCACAATGTAATGCGGTATGGCATTTGGGTAAGCGACAAGAAAAATGGTTACAATAGTACCTACGATAGTCGCACTAAAGGAAACAGTAGTCAGCCCTCTATCCCAATTGCCAAAAAATCTATCTCGTACCCTCACGAGAACCCTCCAAATAGCCCAATCTTCGTGCGGATAGCGCTTGTGTTTGTTAGCGTTTGACTTGTTGAGATATTTAAATAACTATAACATATATTGTGAATAGAATCTATAGCAAAACGCTTAGATTATGAGCTTTCATTCATAAAACTGAGAAATTGATCAACCTGCGATACGAACGTTTTTCCACTATAACCAACACTACCGCCGCTTAGTACGGATGAGATACAAGAAACAATCATAAGCATCCCATCTTTTACCATTGATCTATTCCTGCCGAAAATCCGTATCAACTACACAGGATTACCGAGTTCCTGGGAAGGAAAAGATGGATGAGTCGATTCTATGCTGAACAACAGAGTGTAAACAGTGCTGGTAGTGCCAACACCGTCCCGACGCGCTTATCTGGCTCCTGGCTACTGCTTGCGCGTATACTCTGGCTGGGAGGAGTCATACTGCTGGTAGCACTCTGCCTGGTCATGCTCCCGGCATTCGATACCCTGCTGCAGACGATCTGTACTGGAGCTGCGTGCGATCTGCTACAGCCTACCCCTGAGTCTGCGCAGAGCATACAGGGGGTGGGCCTTTCTCTGAGCGCTTATGCCACCCTCACGCTCACACTCTCTCTCGCCTCAGTACTCCTGGGCCTCGTGGTGAGCGGCGTGATTTTCTGGCGCAAATCCGATGACTGGATGGCGCTGCTGGTAGCGGCATCAGTGGTAGCACTGAGTACCTTATATATCACCTATACCTTTCAGGGCAGTCCTTCCGCCTGGCAAGCGCTCGCCATCGTCTTGAACGTGCTGGGCAATGGCGTGTTTTTCCTGGTCTGCACCCTCTTTCCCAACGGGCGCTTTGTACCTCGCTGGCTCCCCTGGCTGCACCCCTGCTGGCTGGGAGCAGGCATAGTCTTCTTCATCTTCCGCGACGTTTCGTTCATCGCTTTGCTCTACAATGTGGTCTGGCTTGTTGTAGTCGTGGTACTCGTGATCGCGCTCTTCTACCGCTATCGCTACGCCTCCACCCCGATCGAGCAGCAGCAAACCAAGTGGGTCATCTATGGAGGAAGTGTGGCCGGGATCATCGTGATCGCGTTAACCGTACCCCTGTTGCTCTTCCCGCCCCTGCGGCAGGCCGGCTCGTTCTATCAACTCATTATCACCCCCACGTTTCTGCTCACGGTACTTATTGTGCAAGTCTGCACGGGTCTGGCTATTCTGCGCTTCCGGCTCTACGATATTGATCTGTTGATCAACCGCACGCTGGTCTATGGTACGCTGACGGTCTTGCTGGCCCTGGTCTATGCCGGGCTGGTGATCGGTCTGGGAGCGCTGGTACGCCTGGTTACGGGCGAGTTCGCGCAGTCTCCTCTTGTTATCGTAGCCTCGACCCTCGCCATTGCGGGCCTCTTCCAGCCCTTGCGTCAGCGCATCCAGGCCATTATCGACCGCCGTTTCTATCGCCGTCAGTACGATGCGGCTCGCACAATCGCGGCCTTCAGCGCTACTCTGCGCAATGAGGTCGATGTGGATACGCTGCGCGACCATCTGCTCGCCGTGGTGCAGGCCACCATGCAGCCGACACATGTCTGGCTGTGGGTACCATCGCCAACGCGACGCGCAAGGCATTCACAGAAGGCTGGGGAGCCGTTCCCGCAAGAAGACGGAGTGCGGCCACGCAGGATAATAGCAGCAGACTACCTTGACCACAGTCTGCCAGCCGGACTCCCGCCTGGTCGAGAGATGGAGTAGGGGAGACGAGGCTAATGAGTTCAGCTTTTCCTCCGTTTATGCTATACTCTTCACGAAAAAATACGCACACGGAGGGAAATCTGGCAACCATAACTGCCAGGACACAGACCAAATGAGCAAAACCATACCACAGTCTCAAGCTACACAACTCGCGAAGCAGTTCATGCGAAAAGTGCCGGAAGTCACCGTCTACTTCTGGATCATCAAATTGTTATCGACGGCCATGGGCGAGTCAACGTCTGACTACCTGGTGTATCACATCGACCGGTATGTGGCGGTCGTTCTCGGAGGCGTCGGCCTGGTTGTCGCGCTGATCCTCCAGCTTGCGGTGCGCCGCTATATTCCCTGGATATACTGGTTAGCCGTTGTCATGGTCGCTATCTCTGGCACCATGGTTGCCGATGTCATACACATTGTCCTGGGCGTTCCCTATCTCATCTCAACCATCTTCTTTACGGTCGTACTTGCCCTGATCTTCATCGTCTGGTATGCAACCGAGAAGACGCTCTCTATCCATAGCATCAACACCCTGCGCCGCGAGCTATTTTACTGGGCCACCGTCATGGCAACCTTCGCGCTCGGCACCGCCGTGGGCGATCTGACGGCGGCAACCCTGCATCTGGGGTATTTCACATCAGGCGTGCTGTTCGCCATCCTGTTCGCTATCCCGGCCCTGGCCTACTGGCTCTTCAGGATAAACGCGATTTTCGCCTTCTGGTTTGCCTACATCATGACCCGCCCATTCGGAGCCTCGTTTGCCGACTGGTTCGGCAAGCCAATTTTTGGCGGACTTGGGCTGGGTGATGAACCGGTCGTCCTGGTTCTGACGTTCTTCATCATCGTCCTTGTCGGGTATGTGTCAATTACCCACGTGGATGTGAAGGGCGAACAACGGTAGCTTCCTTTTTTCGGGAGAAATGTACAAAAAATTCATTGACCCGCTTCTGATGAGGCTCGACTCCGAAACGTGGCACACGCGGGCAAGAGAGGCGCTTCACCTGGCCGAAGCCACGCCCTTTACGCTCAAACTGCTGGAGCTATTCGCCGACCATCACCGGCGCTTTGCCGATGAAAGGCTGCGGGTAGTCGTGGGAGGGATCGAATTAGATAATCCTGTGCTGGTTGGCGCGGGATGGGATAAGGCAGGACGTGCGGTAAAAGCGTTATACACGCTCGGCTTTTCTGGGGTTGAGGTGGGTACCGTTGTCGCGCACCCACAGGAGGGCAATCCCAGGCCACGCCAGTTTATGCTCGCGCCCGGCGTCACACTCAACCGCCTCGGTTTTAACAGCCCTGGCATGGAAGCGGTAGCCCATCATCTCGCACGATACAAGGGGAGTAGGATTCCTGTCGGCATCAGCCTGGGGAAGAACAAAGAGATTGCGGCAGAGGATGCTCCCCAGGCACACGCGATAGTTGCTGAAAGACTGTATGACTTTGCTGCATATTTTGCCATCAATGTTTCCTCGCCAAATACTCCGGGGCTTCGTGCCTTGCAGGACAAAAAACCGCTGACCGACATCGTTCAAGCGGTCAATCAAACTATGGAGGGCAGAGGCAGAAGAAAGCCACTGTTCGTCAAGGTCGCGCCTGAATTATCCCTGCTAGCGATAGATGATGTGATTGAGGTGGTGTTAAATAACGGTCTAACAGGCATCATCGCAACCAATACCACAATCAGCCCCGACATTAAAGCAATATATGGCGAACGCTGGCGCAACGAGGCGGGAGGAGTAAGCGGGAATGATGCGGATTACCGCAGCATGGCAACCCGGCAGGTAGCGTACATTTACCAGCAGACACATGGGAACATCGATATTATTGGCGTTGGCGGCGTAAAAGACGCACAGACCGCATTGGAGAAAATCAAAGCAGGCGCAAAAGCCGTCCAGGTTGTCACCGGCCTTCGCGGAGAAGGCACAGCATTGGCAGGACGGATCAATAGAGGTATTGTCGATTTTATGGAGAAAGAGGGTGTGAGGAGTGTTCAGGAGATGGTTGGGATAGATGCGGATTCCAATAGCCCTTAATCCTTGATACGGTCAGCCAGATCGCGTAAGGGATACCTGGAATGTTCCGATGGTCTCAGCCAGAGCGAGACATGTGCTGGCTGCATCGTCTCCTGTACGATCGTTATCAGGTGTTCGCTCAAATGCGCCAGGTCAACTTCGTTACGCAGGGTAGCGCTGAACGCTTCCACCGTTTTGGCAGCATTGTACTTGCGGCGGTAGAAGCGGCGATCTATGATCTGCTGAATCCTGCGCCGTAAGGGTTGGAACAGAGCGTAAACCGCCAGAGTGGAAATCACAAGCACCACAGCGTTCGTTTTGCTGATAAGCCCACCCAGCAGGAATTGCATTCCGAAGACAAGGCCAAAGTAAACCGCGGCCAGGGTACCTGTTAAGGTGCCGTAGATTAACGCGCGGTTGATGAACACCTCAATATCATACAGACGGTAGTGCAGGATGGCGATACCCAGAGAAAGCGGAATGAGCAGGAGGATCACCCTGCTATCGGGTCCCCAGAGGAAAAGGGCGGGAAACCATCCACACGCGGCCAGGGGTGT
>Ga0209166_10004259_pt1 | contig 10069 bp, 11 predicted proteins | sample Coa_R1_3_FD_187151 | JGI IMG/M metagenome (GOLD analysis project Ga0209166, IMG submission 187151) | Surface soil microbial communities from Centralia Pennsylvania, which are recovering from an underground coalmine fire - Coalmine... | ecosystem: Environmental > Terrestrial > Soil >... | reverse complement strand
TGCTCATATCCAGTAAATCTCCAATGAGGTGCCCGAAATCTTTCGGTGGGTTCCACCTTCCGACCGTCGCCGTTCCACCTTCCGACCGTCGCCGCTCCACCTTCGGAGATCAAGAGACACCAGCTCTGCGTTCCGCCATTTCGCGCTGACCTTGGCCGCGCGTTCGGTGGCACTGTCCGCCTTCCCGCCGCCTGCGCACGTCGAATGAGCCTCGTTGGCCGGTGACACGACTTGCTACCCGCTCTCAGCTCTGGACGTTTCGCTATAAGAGCTGTGCACCTTTCGTTATCGCCGACACGTCAGGCGCGCGTTCTTGGACTCAACCGCGTTCAGCGTGAGGTTGTGGAGATCCTCAGGAGCAGCAACTCCTAGTCGCCCCTTTAGAGTGATGGCGGGCGCCCCAGCGCTGCATCGGACCAGCGCTTCCGTGGCCGGCAGGATCCGCTGACACGGTGCGGCCAATGATCGTTTTCTGGCGGGATCATTTGCGACCATTCAAAGTGGCCTGGCCGGGCCTTCGTTGACTGTCCTGCCCCTGAGGAATAGTCTCTTGGGAGACTATGGCCCTCCAAGAGGCGATGGCTGCCCTGCTTCTTGCTGGTCCCTCGCACGGCTACCAGTTGATGGCGACCTTGGAAGCTGAGTTGGGCCCGCTCTGGGAGACGCGCGCGAGCCGCGTCTACTTGACGCTTGCTCGCATGGAACGCGAAGGCCTGGTCACCAGTACGCGAGTTCCTCAAGACAATCGACCTGATCGACGGCTTCTCCAACTGACTCCAAAGGGTCGTTCGGTCGGAGAGCGTTGGTTGGACGGCCAAGGATCGACCGAGGACGCGGTGATTCGCCTCGCAGTCGCGCGCAGCGCGATGCCCACGAAATTCGGTGCCCTCGCCGCGGCCCTGGTCAGCGACAGGACAGCACGACTGCAGCGACTGCGCGAGTTGCGGAAACACGCGAGCGAGGGCTTTCAACCAGAGGCGTTGGAGGCCGAAATTTTCAGAGCACAGGCGGACCTGCGGTGGCTCGGCCAGGTGCGTGACCGCCAACTAGGGATCGTGGCTCGCCGAAGAGCTACCAGACGAAACGGAAGTGCTGCATCTGAACGCGCCGGCTGAGTCCGCCGTGGTTCTGTCGGCGGTGACTCGAGCTTTCGAGAGCGGTGGCGAGCGTGTGCTCGCACTTGAAAACGTGTCCCTGTCGGTGGCCTTGAGCGAAACCATCGCGGTTACCGGGCCGTCCGGCTCGGGCAAGACGAGTCTGCTCAACATCGTCGCAGGCCTGGACCGACCCACTTCCGGAACCGTCACCGTCATGGGGCAGGAGCTGACTGCTTTGAAGGAGCGCGAGCTGACGGCATTCCGGGCCCACTCGCTGGGGATCGTGTTTCAGGACCCACATCTGCTTCCGGGCTTGACTGCGCTTGAAAACGTCATCGCTGCAAGGTTGCCCTGGGCTCGGCGTCGGGTGCTCGAGCCCGAGGCTCGCAAGCTGTTGAAGGCGGTCGGGCTCGGCTCTCGGATGAACCACCCGCCAGCACGACTCTCTGGAGGCGAGCGACAGCGCGTCGGGATCGCGCGTGCCCTGTTGGGTCAACCTAGGTTGCTGCTGGCCGACGAGCCCACCGGCAACCTGGATGCTGGCAGCACAGAGGAACTGCTCAGCCTGCTGGAGGAACTGCGTAGCGACCTCGGGCTAACGCTTGTCGTCGTCACTCACGATCCAGCGGTCGCGGCGATCGCTCAGCGTGTAGTTCGGCTCTCCGGAGGTCGTGTGGTGGAGGATCGGAGACAACCAGCCGCTGATCGGATCTACGTGCGGGAAGTGGAGTAATTGCTCTTACTGGCTATCCGAGAGCTTCTGTCCAGGCGCACCGCGTCCCTCCTCGCTGGCGGTGGCCTGCTGACCGCGACGCTCGGATTCATGATCCTGGCCAGCACGTCTGAGACCACGCAAGCGACGCTGACTGGCGATATCAACCGGGCCTGGTCAGCGCCATACGACATCTTGGTGCGACCGCAGGGCTCGGCGACGCCGCTGGAGAGCGCGGACGGTCTTGTCCGCCCCAACTATCTCGGCGGCTTGCCCGGTGGTATCACGCTCGCCCAGGTGGCGGCGATCCGGGAAGTCGCGGGAGTATCAGTGGTCGCACCAATTGCGGTTGTGGGTGTTGTTCAGACGACGACATCTGCGGTCGGCGTCGACCTTTCGAGTTTCATCGGCAGTAGCGCTGTCACCGTCTTTCGCGTTCAGGCGACGGATTTCGGGCAGGCGGGTCTTTCGACGTACCCGTGGGACCCGACCTATATCGTCGTGGCGCCAAGTGGAGAGCGGCTCGGCAGCGATCTGGATTCGCCCATGAAGGTCGGCGATCGGGTAATCGCCTGCAGCTTCACGGTCCACTGCTTTGGCACCTCTTTCTGCAATGCCTCTGGGGCCAACTGCCAAAACGAACCACCGTATTGGCCGATCCAAATTATTCGTTTTCCCCAGCCGGTAATGATCATTGGGGTAGATCCCGCGGCCGAGAATGCCTTGGCCGGCCTCGACAAATGCGTGGCCGACGGAAGGGCACTAACCTCAGCCGATCGGATCGAGCTCACAACGACGGGCCAAACCAAGCTTCCCGTCGCCGTCCTGCCGATGGTGGCTGCGACGCACAGCTTTGTGGATGAGTCGGTCCAGGTTGACATTGACCTGGCGTCGGACTCCAACGTGCTCAACAGCACACCGCAATCGCTGCAAAGCTGGCGGCCAGTTGTACAGCAGAATCATTCCGCCGACGAGCTCTACCAATCGTGGCTCGCCGAAGTGAGCAAGGAATCGCTGTGGGCAAGCAGCATTCAGGTGCCCGGAGACGTGCATTACGTTCAGGTCGGACCCGACCACCTTGCCGCAGGGACTGTCAAGCCCGATCTCTCGGCTTTCGGGTCGTTAGTGAACATCACATCCGAGCAAAACGCACCGATCGAGGCTCAGGATGTTTGGTTTCGGTCGCTAGGTATTCACCAATGGGTCAATAGTTTCGGCCCAGGCCAGCCAGCGGCGGCACCTGATTTTGTCGGTCGGTATCAACCTCAGTGCTTGTCAGGATTCGGATCGACGGCCGACGGCCTGAAAGACATTTACTCGCCACCAACCGTATTGCTCCCGAACGGAAGCACATTAGGGCCAACCCGCAGCCCAGCCGACTACGTCAACAATGCTCCCACGCTGCTTACGACCCTGGACGCCGCTGCGTACTTCGCCAGGCCAGATCGCTTTGAAGGTGGCTTGGGCGACAAGTTCGTCAGTGCGATTCGGGTTCGCGTCGCGGGGACTGACCAGGCTGGACCTGTGGCCCAAGCTCGGCTGACGCGTGTGGCAGCTGCGATCAAAGATGCGACGGGGCTGTCGGTCGACATTGTCCGCGGTTCCTCACCACGTCCGATTCAAGTCGATCTGCCCGCCGGAAACTTTGGTCGCCCGGCCTTGACCGTGACCGAGCCTTGGGCGGTCAAGGGGGTCGCATTCACCTTCTTGCGTGCGGTAAGCGCGCAGAATCTGACCCTGTTCGCGCTCGTACTTCTGGGTGCAATGGTTCTCGTCGGCGAAACGGGTTACATGTCGGCCGTGCGACGGCGGCGCGAGTTTGGAGTCTTGCGAGCGCTTGGTTGGCGCACGTTGTCGGTCGCCTGGCTCGTCGAGCTCGAGCTTGTGATGCTGGGACTCGTCGCCGCCGTGCTCGCGGTGGTTATCGGCGTGCCAATTGCGCTCCGTTTAGGTCTTGGCACGTCCGCCTGGCAACTGGCCGCCGTCGTCCCGCTGGCGGTCGGCATCGCTGCGCTGGCGGGCATTATTCCCGCGCTCGCGGCGGCCCGTGGGAGCGTGGTGGCAATGATCGAATCGACTGGCCGCGCGGCTATCACGAACCGGCCTCCACCAGATGGTCTGATTGGAATCGCGTGGCGAGAGCTACGTGGCCAGTGGCGAGCCGAGGCCGCCCTGGGTGCGTTCGCGATCGCCCTTGGGGCTGCCACCCTCGGCGTCCTCGTGCTCATTTCCGCCGCCTTCAGAGGACAGCTCGACACGACTGTACTCGGGACCTACCTTGCCGGCGAAGTTCGACCCTTTCATCTAGTGCTGGCCGGACTCACGCTTGTCGTAGGAGCAATAGCAGCGGCTGAGGTCGTGACACTCAGCTACCTCGAGCGGCGCTCACATCTCGGCGCATTGAGAGCGCTGGGTTGGCCTGCGTCGGCTGTGCTCCGATTTCTCCTAGCCCAGGCTAGCGTTCTTGGGCTGGGTGGAGGGCTGGCCGCGGCGGTCGTAGTGGTGGCGACGGGCTTGGTGCTAGAAGCCCCTCTCGGCGCGATCGGTTGGGGACTCCTGGCGGCCTTAAGCATGACCTTCCTGGCCACCGCGATCGCCGTCATGGCGCCCCTTGCGCACGCGTACCGCACCAATCCCGCCGACAGCCTTCGAGGCGAGTAGGTGCTGGACACACGGTCCCAGGCCAGTGGTAAAGAAAGCTGGTGACCATGCATCGTCTTCGGTCTCCCATAACCGGGGTAGTTGGGGCCGCCTTGCTTGTAGGCATCGGTCTCTGGCTGGTGATTGGCCGACTTGGTGTCGGTCAAACCGATCCGTGCAACGCGTACACCTGCGATGGTCAAGGTGCTCAGCTCAACGTCGCTTACCGCTACCTACTGGGGACACATTGCGGCGTACTCGAGACTCGGTTCGACGGGCGAACTTTCTATGTTGAGGCACTCAATCCTACCGAGCTCCCGGCCAGCTCTGATGGGCGAGGCACGATGACCCTATTGGGAGAGCATCTCGCCCTCTACCAGGACCCGGCTGGCGACTCCATACGCTTCGTTGACTCGCCGCCTGGCGTCATTGGTAATGCGTATCCGTTCACGGCCCACGTGCTGGCTGGAGGCAATACGCTAATCGACGAGCATTTTGCTGGGCGTGTGTGGCACCCGCAAGGAACACTGCTCGGAGTAAACGGTCCGCCCTACGGCAACGGCAACGATGCATGGACAGCGGTTCTTGGCACGATGACTCTTCTATCTGGGGATGAATCCGTGTTCAACTCGGAAGGCGGCACCTCAGTTACCTTCGTCCGAATTCCCTTTGAATGTATGTGACCAGATGGGTCACCTCGTCGACGGGAATATCAGCACGCCCGTAAGACTATTTCGGCGGATAGGCATTACGCAAAGCGGGCAATTGGTGGGCCGCGGTGGACTCGAACCAAACGTTCAGTGAGCCCTCAACCTAGACGGTAAATGAACTTGACTGAGTGATTGGTACTCGGGGCGTTGGACCCGATCTCCCGCTTTCCCGTCGACACAATGCCTCCAGACTATCGCGCTCTAACTTGAGCGGTTGACCCAAGACCCGCTCGGCCGGAGTCTGCGTGTGCGCAATCTTGTTAACTGCTGCGGTCGTCGCACGCGACTCACGGCTATAGAAAGCCGCACTTGAGAGCGTGAGCCGTCAATCCGGTCGATCAAACCAACAGATGTCGTTGATGCCCGGATCACCGGGCATAGCCGTCCATTCGCGCTCAATGCGTGCCACCGCGGCAGCTGACGGCAGCGGCCACGGATCGAAGCCGCCGCCATCCGCCAAGGATCCCGGTACCAGCCCGTGATGCAGAACCAGATCGCGCACCAGTCTGACACCGACTGCGCGGCGCTCATCGACGTTCTCAATACCGGCATCGCGAAGGAGACCGGTGAATTGCCAGAGGCCGAGGTAGTCGGGGTAAGGTCCGGCGAAGCTCGAAAGGCAGGCCTCGATTAATTCGTCGTAGCTCCAGCCTCTTGGCCCAATCATTTCGTCTGCCGCGGACATGTAATGAGCCTAATCGCATAGCTAGCAGGGCGCCCCCTGGCGAGCGTTGCGCCCGGGCCCGCGGTGGACTCGAAACAAAGGTGCAGTGAGGTGCCCTCAACCTAGACGATAAATGAACTCGACTGAGTGATTGGTACTTGGGGCTTTGCACCCCGTCTCCCGCTTTCCCTTCGTCCTCTGCGGAAATGTCACCCTTGGGTTTGCAGGTGCTGGGCCGCAGCGGTCGGGTCGCATTCGCTGAACGGAACCACCGCGCCGAAATCCGCTTAGCCGGACTGACCCACCACAGTAACTACGAGATTGAACCCCAGGCAAGGCAGCATGATCTGTGGATTAGCCGGACATTCGAAGTAGGAAATATTGGTGGTCCCTGGCCCAACGGCGCGGTAAAGCGCATTACCGTCGTGCGTCGACCGAGGGTCGGTGACCGTCGCGAGCACGCTCGAATCTGGTGACCCGTACTTGGTGTGCACAGAGGCATTCATCGCCATACCATCGACCGCCAGCGTGTCGCCTTCATGCAATCGATAGCCCGGTGACTCCTTTGGCGATTGCGTCATGAGATCGAATTGCCGTGGGGTCCCCTCGATGACTCGGACGTGAAGCACGAACAGACTTGCACCGTCTGAGCAACGCACAACGCCGGGAGTCTCAGGCCCCGTGTATGAACCGGGACAGATGTGGGAGCTCCCACTCGACAGATCGGACGAACCAACAGAGGTCGCGGCCAGCAGCAGACTGGTCACTCGATCTAGGGGTGCAGGCTGGCTGGCGAGCCATGCCAGAGCTTCCGAGTTCGAACTGGTCGGCCTCGCCCAAGGGTTGTAGCCCGCGCCAGCGGTGAGCCGTACCAAGAGAACTTGTCCGACCTGAAGAGTGATCTGACCGCCATCGTTCTTCTCGGTCACGGTCAGGTTTGGCGATAGCTGCGCAGGGTCTGGGCGTGCGTTGCCGCAGCCGACCATGAGGATGACCATTGCTAAGACGACGCCAATTCGAGTGATCACAAGCCGCATAACGTCCGTCGTCCCCAAAGTCCGTCGCATCGTGTTGTGCTTAGTTTCGTTCCTCGGTTGAAGTCGTCAAGCCAGCCGATAAATGAACTCGACGCACTGTTTGGTACTCGGGGCCGCGGGCCCGATCCAGCCCGCTGCCCGCCTGGCGGGGTGTCGGTCCGGCGTGAAAGGCTAGCGTCCGGATGGACGGGGCGTTCCGGCTGCCCGGCCGACCTGATCCTCAACACGGGCGCCTCGAGGGCCACCTTTGTCACGATGGGAACCCCGGGGGCCTGACCGGTGTAATGGGGCTATGGATCTCGGAGCCAGGTCTCAGTTCGCCTGTGTCGCCGCCGCTCTGCTCATCATTCTGGTCGAGGGCTGCGGATCGTCCCAAGCAACACATGTAAAGGCGAGCCCGACGGCTCCCGTCCGGACTTTCGCCGGCGGCTGCGCAGGCACGGTGCTGACCGATGCCGAGCCACCCGTCTGGGCACAAACCGGTTTTGCCAAGCTAACTCCGTGGCCTGTGCCGTGGGCCTTCGGGACGCAGGACACCACCGTGGCCTTCCTTTTCTCGACTGTGCTGGTAGCGGGGAGCGGCCCCCGTGTGGACGGCTCTTACAACAAGGTTGGATGGGTAGCTAAGGGGGACTACCCAAGCGGAGACACCAACATCGCGATCGAAGCTCGTCCGTTGGGCGCGTCCCAACCGGTCCTGACCAGCGCGGGTGATGCAAATGCCAGTGTTGTGGATTTACCAAAGCCAGGCTGCTGGACATTCCGCCTGTCCTGGAGCGCCCATAGTCAGCAACAGGTGAGCACCATCAATCTCGAAGTACTACCCGCCGGGGCGAAGCCGTAGGGATTGCTGCGGTCCGCTGTTTAGGAGGTCCCGAAATCTCGACGTGGTGTCCTGTGCTCCAAAACACGACCCGCGACGATCCGTTACGTCGAAGGCCCAACTGCGTTTTGAGATCCAGATGAGCTTCAAACTGCCAAGGTCAATTCCTCCGCTCCTGATGGTGAGCGTGTACCTGGGGATGCTCGGGGCGCTATCAGCCTGCGCAACGCCACTATTGAGGTCATCCCCATGCTTACCCGCGCCGCTTCAGATATCGCCCACAACCGCCGCCCCCGGCTCGCAAGCGACAATTTCGAGCGGACCGTTCCAATGCAAATCGTCATATCCCTCAGGAAAGACGTACCACCTGATTTTTGGGCGCCAGGGTCAGGTGGGCCCGACCGATCTAGGCGATCGGCCTGTCAACCACGATGGCTCTTTCCGGGCCACGATCACCATTCCGGAAGCCGCACTGCCCGGTCAGGCTTACATCGTGGTTCAGGGAAGCCCGTTCGACCAGTGCAACGATGGCGGAGCATCATGCGCCAGCTATGTGGTTGGCCTTACGGTGGTTACAACGCCAAACACGTAGGTTCGCCAGTCGTAGCTGGTGATCACCTGCCCGAATCGTTACTCGCCGAGTCGATAAATGAACTCGACCGACTGATTGGTACTCGGGGCTTCATCTCCGGTCGCCCGCTCGAACTTCTCCGAACTCGGGATCAGTCGGCAATAGGCGGCACGGAGTCAGGCCGAAATGCCCAAATCGCGTTTCCCGCCAACTGAAGAGGAAGAACCTCAGTTGATGCATCGATCGGCTTGGGGGCCCCGTGGTTCTAAAAGTGCATCAACTTGAATTCAGGGCTGTGGCTGAGACTGGCGCTTTGTGTCGTCCACGGGAGCGCAGCCAGCCTCCTCGTCCCAAACCGAAGCTGATGGCCTACCGAACTTGACTCGAACTTATCGCATGACCTCGAATCCCGCGCAAGTCTCTAACTCGGCGGCCATACAGGCAAACTCTGAACATGGAGCGTCAGGGCTCGCGATTCCCAGCGATTCCCCCGCGAACTCTAGCCATCGTGGTTGGTTCAGCGATCACAATCGGAGTCGCCTCGCTCGTCTTCCTCTGGCCGACTGTCAGGGGGCTATTTCCAGCGGCGGTTCATCAGTCCCCAACCCCAACGGCTTATGCCACATATGAAGTGGTCGCCGAATCCCCCAACGATGCGTACGTCGTGCGGAGACCACCAGGTGCCGGCCTATCGTCAGCCAGCATGTTTCGAACCCAGGATGCCGGAACGAGCTGGCACCCTATCGCCCTCCCGCCGCTGGCGCTGGAGAATGGCTTTCTTGTCACGCGGTTGCAGGACGGGAACCTGCTGCTCCGTGCCTTCAATATTGATAACACAGCGCAAACGTTCTACCTGGTGAACGGAAATACGTGGGCGGAAATTGCCCTGCCAGTGCCAGACGCAGGCAGCGGCACGCTCGACATGATCGATTCTCGTCTTGGGTTCTACGTCGTCTTCGGGCCGGAGCTTTCTGTTTACCGGACCCAGGATGGCGGGCACAGGTGGGAGCAGAGGCTTCATCTGAACGGAGCCCATCCCAGCGGCGGAGGACTTCAACTGGCGGACGACTTTACGTTTTTCACGTTTTCTGATGCAGCGCATGGCTGGCTGGTCGCCATCCCACCCTCTTGGGGCATCGTTTGCGGGCATCTCAGCCAGTCCGCTTCAGGGCAGCGACTGATGCAAAGCCAGGATGGTGGGGCCAATTGGACAGCTGTCTCGCTGCCGAATCCGCCTGAAGGCTCCAATCAATTGGGCATCCCTGTCTTTCCGAGCTCTGTCGCCGCGGGATATCTGACCATCACCGCCTACACCTATGTGGGCAAGTGCCCTCCAGTCGGGATCACATACGCGTACGGCACGCTCGACGACGGTGCCACATGGACCGGTCCTCGTCGAGTGCCAGCGCCGTTTTTCAATAGCGCTGACGGCATCGTCTGGTGGGCGTTTGACGGGAAGCAGCTCTTTCGCAGTGGCGACCAGGGCCGGACCTGGCAGATGAGCAAGCCGAAGCTTCCGCCAGCCGCAGGGACACTGCAAGGGCTCTTCGTCGTCAACACTCAGGCTGCGTGGTCTCTTTGGTCGGGCGGTCACGGCCAGCCACCGAGCCAAGCGTTGTTGCGGACAATAGACTCCGGGGCTCATTGGTCGGAAATCAAACTCCCTGGCTAGACTCAACAGCTCGCAGCCCCGGCGAGCGGTGTTGCGATTGTTCTCGGCCCGCTGGAGCCCTACGCGAGTCGATAACTGAATTCAACGCGGTGCTTGGTACCAGGGGCGACAACCCCCGTCTCCCGCTCCACTTATTCGATCCG
>Ga0209166_10004256_pt1 | contig 10074 bp, 7 predicted proteins | sample Coa_R1_3_FD_187151 | JGI IMG/M metagenome (GOLD analysis project Ga0209166, IMG submission 187151) | Surface soil microbial communities from Centralia Pennsylvania, which are recovering from an underground coalmine fire - Coalmine... | ecosystem: Environmental > Terrestrial > Soil > Unclassified... | reverse complement strand
TGCTCTCCGCCCTACTGGTAGCCGTGCTCTCCGCCCGACTGGTAGCCGTGCTCTCCGCCCGACTGGTAGCCGTGCTCTCCGCCCGACTGGTAGCCGTGCTCCCCGCTCTCCTGGTAGCCGTGCTCTCCGGCGTCTGGATACCGGGGATGCGCGGCTCCTGGGTACCCCGGTTGCCCGGGTTCCGGGTACCGCGGTTGCCCGGGTTCCGGGTACCCCGGTTGCCCGGGTTCCGGGTACCCGGACGGTGGGTACCCGGACGGCGGGTAGCCGGGGTCGCGGGGCGGCGGGTAGCCGGGGTCGTCGTAACCGGTGTCGTCGTAGCGGGGCTGGCCGGGGTGGTGGGGGTAGCTGGCCGGCCGGTAGGACGGCGGGTACTGCGGTTGCTGTGACCAGGGACCCCCAGGCCGCTCGCCCTGATCATCAGAGGGGAATGTCATGACCTGTTTCCTGTAACGATGGGACGGCGCTGGCGGGGCGCGATCTCTGAGGCTTATTCAGAACCCCGGGTGATCACCCAGCTACCGAAGCTCGCAGACCTGGTGTCTCGTCCGCTGGACTGGTTTTGAACAAGTCTTACCGCTATAAAAACATCGATTGCCGTACTCCGTGGCATCGAACGCCGATCTGGCCTGCCCCGAACGTTATGCGAAGCCGCCCATCCCACCACATCGCGAGTGCGGGCTCCGGAGCGCTTGCGCGAGCGATCGGGCCCAGGAGCGCTGCCCGGTCCGCATCGCGAGTGCGGGCTCCGGAGGGGCCCGCGCGAGAGATCGGGCAAGCTCACGCCCGGGGCTGCCCGGCAGTTCATCGGACCGCGCGGACCGGATCGAGCACGGTCGGCGGTACGGTAACCAGGCAGGAAATTTGCATAACGCGACTCTCGGAGAGGACGCAGCGGTGCCGCGCGGGCCGGGTAACCTGGCCCGGTGCGGCTGACCGTATTCTGGGACCGGATGAACCTCCAGTTCGGTGAGGCCTATGCGGCCAGCGTGGCCAGGGACTACGTTCTCGCCGGTATCGGCGGGCGCACCGTCAACCAGGCCCTGGCCGATGGCGAGGACGTGAAGACCATCTGGCAGGCCGTCTGCGACGCCTTTGACGTGCCAGACAATCTCCGCTAGCCGGCAGGGCAATCCCTCCGCTAGCCGGCAGGGCAATCCTCAGGTTGCGAATGCCGATCTGGCGGGCATCAATCGGCGTGTCTCCTTCATGATCGAACAGTTGTTCGCCTAGAGTATGGGCATGGGCTCAACACCGTCCGGCGACCCGCCATCCGGCGCAGCGCACCCGGGGGATACCCCCGATGGCGCCACGCCGGACGCACGCCTGGCGAAACTGTCGGTGGTGCCGCATACGGTCGGTGCCGACAGTCACAGGCAGCCCGGAACACCAGAGGCAGCAACGGGCTCGCCGGCGTGGCCGGCACCGGCGGGAGTTACCGCCGGCGCAGGCCCTTCACCCCGACAGGGAGTCCATATGGCAGGCATCGACAGGACGGGCATCGACAAGTCCGGGGACCGGGAGAAGGCCCTGGAAGCCGCCCTCGTCCAGATCGAGCGGCAGTTCGGCAAGGGATCAGTCATGCGGCTCGGCGACGAGGTCAGGGCACCCGTTGAGGTGATCCCGACCGGGTCGATCGCGCTCGATGTGGCGTTGGGCATCGGCGGCCTGCCGCGCGGCCGCGTTGTCGAGATATACGGTCCGGAATCCAGCGGCAAAACCTCGCTGGCTCTGCACGCGATCGCGAACGCGCAGGCGGCCGGCGGGATAGCGGCGTTCGTCGACGCCGAGCACGCGCTCGACCCCGACTACGCGAAGAAACTCGGCGTCAACACCGACGCGCTGCTCGTCTCCCAGCCCGACACGGGCGAGCAGGCGCTTGAGATCACCGACATGCTGATCCGCTCCGGCGCGATCGACATCGTCGTCGTCGACTCCGTCGCGGCCCTCGTCCCGCGCGCCGAGATCGAGGGCGAGATGGGCGACAGCCACGTCGGCCTCCAGGCCAGGCTGATGTCCCAGGCCCTGCGGAAGCTGACCGGAGCGATCAACCAGACCAAGACCACCGCCATCTTCATCAACCAGCTCCGCGAGAAGGTAGGGGTGATGTTCGGATGTGCGTCCTGGTATACGTGGGTCACCCTTGCGGACGGGACCCGAGAGCGGATCGGCAAGATCGTCAACCAGAAGATGCCGGTCGAAGTCCTCTCCTACGATCCGGCACTTGGGAGGATCGTCCCGAAGAAGGTCGTCAACTGGTTCAACAATGGTAAGGCTGACGAGTTCCTCCATTTCGTGGTGGAGCGCTCCGGGGGTGGCACGGGTCATGGTCGCGCGATCATGGATCTCACGCGCAACCACCTGGTCCGGACTCCTGGCGGATGGCGGGAAGCACAGGAGATCGCGGTGGGCGACCGCGTCTTGCTTGCTCAGCCCCGTTTCCTCAGCGACCAGCAGGTACAGGTGATCCTCGGTGCACTCATGGGTGACGGGAACCTCTCGAAACCGGTTCGTCGAGATGACGAGAGCGCTCGCTTCCGGATGGGCCATGGTGCAAAGCAGGCCGCCTACCTGGACTGGAAGGTGTCGCTGCTGGAGAACATCCCGCACGCCAGAACGGTCAACGCCAAGGGTGCTGTCTTCGCCGACTTCACCCCGCTTGCCGAGTTGGCTGAGCTGCGCGAAGTCGTCTATTTCGGCGACGGCAAGAAGCACCTCACCTGGGAGTACCTCAAGGCCCTCACACCGCTGGCGCTGGCGGTCTGGTACATGGACGACGGCGGCTTCACGGTCCGCTCGAAAGGCGTCCAGGAACGGACCAGGGGCGGTACTGGACGAGTGGAGATCTGCGTCGAGGCGATGAGCTCCGGCTCGCGGGAGCGGCTCGCCGAGTACCTCAGAGACACTCATGGGCTGGATGTGAAGCTCACCGTCCGTGGAGTGCGGAAGATCAATGTGCTGCAGTTCACGACGGCTGCGTCGGAGAAGTTCCAGAAGCTTGTCGGGCCGTACGTGCACCCGTCCATGGACTACAAGCTTCTTCCGAAGTTCCGTGGACAATTCTCGGTCGAGCCTGAATTCAAGGAGCCGGCGATTCACCCGGCTCCCGCGCGTGTCCTCGACATCAAGCGCAAGCCCAACCTCCAGAACATGAGCCGATTCGACATCGAGGTGGAAGGCTCTCACAACTATCTTGCCGATGGCATCATCGTCCACAACAGCCCGGAGACGACCAGCGGTGGGCGGGCGCTGAAGTTCTATGCGTCCGTCCGGCTTGACGTGCGGCGGATCGAGACGCTCAAGGACGGCACCGAGGCGGTGGGCAACCGGATCCGCGTGAAGGTCGTGAAGAACAAGGTGTCACCGCCCTTCCGCCAGGCCGAGATGGACCTGCTGTTCGGGGGCGGGATCAGCCGCGAAGGCGGTCTGATCGACCTCGGCGTGGAGCAGGGGATCGTGCGCAAGTCCGGTGCCTGGTACACCTACGAGGGCGACCAGTTGGGCCAGGGCAAGGAGAACGCGCGGAACTTCCTGCGCGAGAACCCCGACATCTCCAACGCCATCGAGAAGAAGATCAAGGAGAAGCTGGGGATCGGCCCGCGGGTCGATGCGGAGGCCGACGCTCCCGGTGCCACCGTGACCGCGCTCGGTACCAAGGCTGGTCCCGCCAGCAGCCGGGGCGGAGTGAAGGCCGCGGCATCCAGCGTCAAGGCCGATGACAGCGCCGGACGGCCTGGCGGTGCGAGATAGCGGACAGCGTCACCACACGTCCGGCGACCACGAGGACGGGCAGGGTGACGAGCGGCACAGCAGCCCGGAGGCTGCGGCGATGGAGACGTGCCTCCGGCTGCTGACCGCGGCGCCACGCACCCGGGCGCAGCTCGACCAGGCGCTGCGCCGCCGCCAGGTGCCGCAGCAGGCCGCCGACGCCGTCCTCGGCCGGCTCGCCAGGGCAGGCCTGATCAACGACACGGTGTTCGCCAAGGCCTGGGTGGAATCCAGGCACCACGGCAGGGGGCTCGCCCGGCGGGCCCTCACGGCCGAGCTGCGGCAGCGCGGCGTGGCCGACGATGACGTCCGGGATGCGATCGCCGAGCTGAGCCCCGAACAGGAGGAAGCGGCGGCCCGCCGCCTGGTCACGGCGAAGCTGGCCACCACCAGGGGCCGCCCGCTCGACACCCGGGTACGCCGCCTCGTGGGCCTGCTCGCCCGCAAGGGATACCCACCGGGGATGGCTTACCGGGTGGTCCGCGAAGCCTTGGAACAAGAGAAGACCGACACCGGCGACTCCGGAATGGACGGAATGGACATAGAGGCGATCATCGACGCCCAGGCCGTCCCGGAAGACGAACCGCTGACAGAGGAGGACTCCATCTGATCGCCCGGGGCAGCGGGTAGCGTCCGGTGTGTGTGGATGCATGGTCATGATCTTGATCTGAGCACGGCGGAGAACTACCGGGCGTTCGCCGAGGAGGCCAGGAACCGCAGCCCGGCCTACGAGTCGCTGGCTATGGCGGTCGCCGAGGACGCGGCCATCCTTGGCTTCCTCGGGTCGCTGCCGCCGGAGAAGCGCCAGCCCAACCTGCTGTTCGCGGCGGCCCGTTACCTGCTGGGCGGGCCGGCCGAGATCGGCCAGCTACGTGAGCTGGTCAGCCAGCGCCCGGATGACCTGGCCGGGGTGATGCTGGCCCGCCGGACGCAGACCAACGAGCCAGCCCGGTGTGCGACGCTGCTGCCAGCGCTGGCCCAGTTGCCGGCGCCGCTGGCGCTGATCGAGGTGGGCGCCAGCGCCGGGCTCACCCTGCTGCCCGACGCCTACTCCTATGACTATGCCGGGCACCGGATCACCGGCCGGGATCCGGGCGCGCCGGTGCTGCGCTGCGAGCCGCGCGGTCCGGTGCCCCTGCCCGGCGGGGTACCCGAGATCGTCTGGCGGGCCGGGCTGGACCTCAACCCGCTGGACGTCACCAGCGACGACGACGTCCGCTGGCTGTCGTGCCTGGTGTGGCCGGGTGAAGGGGACCGGGAGCAGCGGCTGGCCGCCGCGGTCGCCACCGCCCGCCGCAATCCGCCGGCCGTCTACCGGGGTGACCTGCGCACCGACCTGCCTGCCCTCGCCGCCCAGGCGCCGGCCGGCGCGACCCTGGTGGTGTATCACTCTGCCGTGCTTGCCTACCTTGTCCCCGGCGACCGGCAGCAGTTCGCCGCAACCGTCCGCGGGCTGCCCGCGGTGTGGCTGTCCAGCGAGGCACCCGGCGTCGTGCCCGGCCTGGCCGCGCCGTCGTATCAGGGCATACCGTTTCTGCTCGCCCGGGACGGCCGCACGCCCCTGGCCTTCGCCGACTCGCACGGAACCTGGGTGCACTGGCTCCCGTCCACCGGTTCGGACCGGCCGGGGTCAGCGGCCGGGGAAGGCTGATCGCGCGATCCAGGCCGGTCAGCTGGCGGAAGTGACGCCAAGACGGCGGACCCAACGCCGAAGCCGAGCGGGGCCTGCTTATCGTGGAGGCGCTCAGCGCACAGTGGGACTGCTACCCCCGGAGCGGCAGGGCGGGAAGGTCGTCTGGGCCGTCTGCGCCCAGTGAGCTGCGGGGTACCCAAACGCGCGGGCGCGAGGCTCATCGTCCACTCGACGGCAGCGTCTCATGGGTCTGGTTCGCGGCTATGACACTCCAACCACAGCAATCGTTTCTTTCGTTGTGACCTGATTCGTGGTGAGAGGCGAACTTTGCGAAGAGAGCGCAGGTTTGCTTGCCCAAATCGTTATCTGCGCTTAACCTCGCGGCAGGCGAGGTGTTACTCCGCGCTACGCGGATGACCATAGATCCACATCACCAGTGACCCAGCCGTCCCGGAGACCGGGCCGGAACGGGACCGGCGCCGGGCATCCGGCCGGGTCCCCCCGGGAACTGGCCATAGGTCAGCGCGCGCATGAACCCTCGCGCCAGGGGATACCTCCTGGATAGCAGGAAGCTGCGAAGCAGAGAGGGGCGCGCGGTGAGCAGCACAGTCGCGGTGACGCTGATCGGGATCCTCCTGCTCGCCATCTTGCTGTTGCTGGGCTATGTGCTGCGCGTGCTGAGAAGGACCACCGACCCCGCGCCCGTCCTCACCGCCGCCGACCAGCAGCGCCCCGCCGCGAACCCGGCCGCCGCCCAGATCGGCCCCGCCGAGGCCACCAGAGAAGCGGAGAAGATCCGCGCCGCGGCGGAGTCCCAGGCCGCCACCATCCTGAGCCAGGCCAAGGAGGCCGCTGAACAAGCCGAACGCAGCCGCCGCCTGCTGGACGACGAGATCCGCACGGCACGGGACGAGGCAGTCAGCCAGCGCGGCGACCTGGAGCGCCGCGAAGCCCGGCTGGCCGAACGCGAGCAACGGCTCGACGAGGAGATTCGCAAGCTCGAGGAGCGGTCATCCTCGCTGGAGCAGTTGCGCGGTGAGCTCGAACGCGAACGCGCCGACCTGGACCGGCTCAGCGAACAGCGTCGGCAGGTGCTGGAGCAGACCGCCGGGCTCAGCGCCGCCCAGGCCAAGGCCGAGCTGGTTGCCAGCATCGAGGGCCAGGCCAAGCGGGAGGCCGCGCTGGCCGTCCGGGAGATCGAGCACGACGCCCGCCGGGAAGGCGACGAGCGGGCCCGCAAGATCGTCACCCTGGCCATCCAGCGGGTGGCCAGCGAGCAGACCAGCGAGTCCGTGGTCTCGGTGCTGCACCTGCCGGGCGACGAGATGAAGGGCCGCATCATCGGCCGCGAAGGCCGCAACATCCGCGCCTTCGAGTCGGTCACCGGGGTCAACCTGATCATCGACGACACCCCCGAGGCCGTTCTGCTCTCCTGTTTCGACCCGGTGCGCCGTGAGGTCGGCAGGCTCACCCTGGAGCGCCTGGTGCTCGACGGCCGCATCCACCCGCAGCGGATCGAAGAAGCGCACGAACGGAGCAAGGCCGACGTCGAGCAGCTCTGCGTCCGGGCCGGCGAGGATGCCCTGGTCGAGCTCGCCATCACCGAGATGCACCCGGAACTGGTGACCCTGCTCGGCCGGCTCCGCTACCGCACCTCCTATGGCCAGAATGTGCTCAAGCACCTGATCGAATCGGCGCACATCGCCGGCATCATGGCCCACGAACTCGGCCTGGACCCCACCCTGCTCAAGCGTGGCACCCTGCTGCACGACATCGGCAAGGCCCTGACCCACGAGGTCGAGGGCAGCCACGCGCTGATCGGCGCGGAGATCGCCCGCCGCTACGGCGAGCCGGAGGACGTGGTGCACGCCATCGAGGCGCACCACAACGAGGTCGAGGTACGCACGGTAGAGGCGGTCCTCACCCAGGCCGCCGACGCGATCAGCGGCGGCAGGCCGGGCGCCCGCCGCGAGTCGCTGGAGGCCTACGTCAAGCGCCTGGAACGGCTCGAGCAGATCGCCTCCGCCCACGAAGGCGTGGAGAAGGTCTTTGCCATGCAGGCCGGCCGCGAGATCAGGGTCATGGTCAAGCCCGATCAGGTCGACGACATCCACGCCCAGGTGATCGCCCGCGACGTCGCCAAGCAGGTGGAAGAGGAACTCGCCTACCCCGGCCAGATCCGCATCACCGTCGTCCGCGAGTCCCGCGCTACCGAATACGCCCGCTGACCGCCCACTCCGTGGCACGCCCTGGGCTCCCTTACGGAGTCCCGGCCGCACAGGTCAGCTTCGGCGCCAGCTACCCGGCCCAGAAGCCTGCCCCGTCGACCCGGCGTGGACGCGTACGCTTACGTCGACATGTCTGCTTCCCGTACTTACCAGGTGCGCACCCACGGGTGCCAGATGAACATGCACGACTCCGAGCGGCTTGCCGGGCTGCTCGAAGATGCCGGTTACCTGCGGGCCGACGACGGCGCGGTGCCCGATGTGGTGGTCTTCAACACCTGCGCGGTGCGGGAGAACGCGGACAACCGGCTCTACGGCAACCTGGGGCAACTGCTGCCGGTGAAGAACTCGCACCGGGGAATGCAGATCGCGGTGGGCGGTTGCCTGGCGCAGAAGGACCGGGGCGAGATCCTGCGGCGGGCACCCTGGGTGGATGTCGTGTTCGGGACGCACAACATCGGCTCGCTGCCCGCCCTGCTCGACCGGGCCCGGGTGCTGGACGAGGCGCAGGTCGAGATCGCCGAGTCGCTGGAGCGGTTCCCCTCGACGCTGCCCACCCGGCGCGAGTCCGCCTATGCGGCCTGGGTTGCCATCTCGGTGGGCTGCAACAACACCTGCACGTTCTGCATCGTGCCGAGTCTGCGCGGGCGGGAGAAGGACCGGCGGCCCGGCGACGTGCTGGCCGAGATTCAGGCGCTGGTCGCAGGCGGGGTGCTGGAGGTTACCCTGCTCGGCCAGAACGTGAACTCCTACGGCGCCGAGTTCGGTGACCGGCAGGCGTTCGGCAAGCTGCTGCGCAGTTGCGGCAGTATCGATGGGCTGGAGCGGGTGCGGTTCACCTCACCCCATCCCCGCGACTTCACCGACGACGTGATCGACGCGATGGCCGGGACCCCCAATGTCATGCCGAGCCTCCACATGCCGCTGCAGTCCGGGTCGGACGCGGTGCTGCGGGCGATGCGGCGCGCCTACCGGCGGGAGAAATACCTGGCGATCCTGGACCGGGTGCGGTCGGCGATGCCCGAGGCCGCCATCACCACCGACATCATCGTGGGCTTCCCCGGGGAGACCGAGTCCGACTTCGCCGGCACCCTGGACCTGGTCGCGCAGGCGCGGTTCGCCGGGGCGTTCACGTTCCAGTATTCGCAGCGTCCGGGCACCCCGGCGGCCAGCATGGACGGCCAGGTGCCGCCCGAGGTGGTACGGGAACGGTACGGCCGGCTCGTGGCCCTGGTCGAGGAGATCAGCCTGGCCGAGAACCAGCGGCAGACCGGCCGCGAGGTCGAGGTGCTGGTGGCCGAGGGCGAGGGACGCAAGGACGGCGTGACGCACCGGATGTCCGGCCGGGCCCGGGACAACAGGCTGGTGCACTTCGCCCCGGCCGGAACCGCGCCGCGTCCCGGCGACCTGGTCACCACCGTGGTGACCAGCGCCGCGCCGCACCACCTGATCGCGGACGGGGCGCCCGTCTCGGTGCGCCGGACCCGGGGCGGCGACGCCTGGGAAGCCCGCCAGCCCGGGCAGGGTGCCCCGGCGGGTTCGGTGCTGCTCGGCATGCCGGCCCGCCGTCGGCCCGGGGGTTAACCGGGCCGATGGGGGGTTACGTCGTCGCGGTGGTCGGGGCGACCGCCACCGGGAAGTCGGGCCTCGGGATCGGCCTGGCCCAGGCGCTCGGCGGCGAGGTGATCAACGCCGACTCGATGCAGCTCTACCGCGGCATGGATATCGGGACCGCCAAGCTGCCTGCGGCCGAGCGCGGCGGTGTGCCGCACCACCTGCTCGACATCTGGGACGTCAAGCAGCCGGCCAGCGTGGCCGAGTACCAGCTGCTGGCCCGCGCCGCGATCGATGACATCCAGGCACGCGGGCTGGTGCCGATCCTGGTCGGCGGATCCGGCCTCTACATCCGCGGCGCGCTCGACAAGCTGAGCTTTCCACGGACGGACCCGGAGTGCCGGGCCCGGCTGGAGGCCGAGCTGGCGGAGACCGGCCCGGGGCCGCTGCACGAACGGCTGGCCAGGCTGGACCCCGAGGCCGCCGCGGCCATCCTGCCCAGCAACGGCCGCCGGATCGTCCGTGCCCTCGAAGTGATCGAGCTGTCCGGTGAGCCGTTCAGTGCCACCCTGCCCGGGTACGAGTCGCTCTACCCGGCGGTGCAGACCGGGATCCGGGTCGATCGCGAGACGCTGGATGCGCGGATCGCCGCCCGGGCCGAGCGGATGTGGCAGGCCGGATTCGTGGCCGAGGTACGCGAGCTGGAGCAGCGTGGCCTGCGGGACGGCCTGACCGCCAGCCGCGCCCTCGGCTACCGGGAGGTGCTGCGGTACCTGGCCGGGGAGTGCTCGCTGGAGGACGCGCTGCAGGACACGGTGCGGGGGACCAGGAGGTTCGCCCGGCGCCAGGAGTCCTGGTTCCGCCGCGATCCCCGGGTGCACTGGCTGGACGGCA
>Ga0209166_10004255_pt1 | contig 10074 bp, 6 predicted proteins | sample Coa_R1_3_FD_187151 | JGI IMG/M metagenome (GOLD analysis project Ga0209166, IMG submission 187151) | Surface soil microbial communities from Centralia Pennsylvania, which are recovering from an underground coalmine fire - Coalmine... | ecosystem: Environmental > Terrestrial > Soil > Unclassified... | reverse complement strand
ACCCTCCGGCTGCGGCCCGTTGAAGTCGTCGGTCACGGGCACGCCCAATTCGGCCGCGGCGGCGAGCCAGGTCTCGCGCGAGGAATGTAGATGGGGCGTGACGTCCTTGACGTCGAGCGCGCCATCGCCGGACGCATGGCCGGCCGCATCCACCCGGCGCTCGATCTTTTCAAAGCACGGACGCACGTCGTCCCAGCCCCACCCGGCATTCCCGAGATCGCGCCAGTCGTCGAAGTCCGCCGGCATGCCGCGGCAGTACACCAGCGCATTGATGGAGCTCGATCCGCCCACCACGCGCCCGCGCGGCCAGTACATGGTGCGGCCGTTGAGTCCCGGGCTCGGTAATGTCTGGTACTTCCAGTTCACCGCCGCATCGGCAAAGGTGCGGCCATAGCCGATCGGTGTCTTGATCCAGAACCGGGCATCCGATCCGCCGGCTTCGAGCACCAGGACCCGCCGCCCGCCCGCCGACAGGCGATCGGCCAGCACGCACCCGGCCGAGCCCGCGCCGACGATGATGTAGTCGAATTGATCCACTGCGGGAGCTTAGCCTGATGGCCCCTTCGCGCTATGCCATTTCGCGATCCGCCCATATCTTTTTTCGAGTCCGCGCGTCCGCCGCGCACCGGGTCGGACACCCGCCCGCAGCGCGCGCGCCGACCGTCGCGCAACGCGGCTGAACCCTGTATGGTGCGAAGCCGGGCCGACACCGGAGTTGCAAACGAGTGATAAGCACAGCCATTGACCTTGCTCGAACGCGTGTGCCGTCGTCGACCGAGCGCTGGTACGTGCTGATCCTGATGTGCCTGATCTATGCCATCAACATCGCCGATCGTTATGTCGTCTCCACCGTGCTCGAGCCGATCCGCCTCGATCTGAATCTGGATGACGACACCGTGGGGATGCTCACGAGCTGGCCGCTGGCGCTCTTTTACGTGACCTGCGGTATTCCCATTTCCTGGTTCGCGGACCGCTCCAATCGGCGCAACATTCTGTCGGTGTCGCTGATCGTCTGGTCGGGATTCACCGCCATGTGCGGTCTTTCGCGCGGTTGGATTCAGTTCGCACTGGCACGCATCGGTGCGGGCATCGGCGAAGCGGGCGGCACTCCGCCGTCGACGGCCATCGTCTCCGATTGCTTTCCGCCGGATCGGCGGCCGATGGCCATGACCGTGCTCGCCCTGGGCGCGCCGATCGGCGCATGGATCGCTCTCGATATCGCGGGCGAGGTCGCGCGTCTCTACGATTGGCGCCACGCCTTTCTCGCCTTGGGGATTCCGGGGCTGGTGGTGGGCGTCATCGTGTATCTGACCATCCGGGAACCGTCCCGCGGCCGCCTCGACGAGATCGTGGACGACATCAAGCCGTCGGTCAAAGAAACGTGGCGGCTGTTTTGGGAGCAAAAGGCGGCGTTCCACGTCGTGATGGGCGGCGGCGTCTGCGCCCTTTGGGGCTGGGGCCTCATGTACTGGACGCCGGCGTTTCTCATGCGTACCTACCAGATCGACGTGGCTCAGGCGAGCGAGGTCACGGGCAACATTCATCTGATCGGCGGCTCGCTGGCGACGGTTGGGACGGCGTGGCTGCTGTCGAGGCCCTTCATGGCGGACCCGCGCCGAGTGGTATGGCTCTTGGGCGGAGTCGTTGCGTTGACCACGATTCCCTCCTTCATCGCCTACTGGACGCACTCTCTTCTCGTCGCCAGAATCATGTTCTGGATTTTCATCCCGGCCATTTATTTCTATATCGGTCCCTGCTTCGGTCTGCTCAATAATCTCTCGCCCTGCCACATGCGCTCGATGTTCATCGCGGTGTCGCTGCTGGTCGCCAACGTGTTCAACCTCATCGTCGCGCCGAAGCTCGTGGGTGCGCTGTCCGTGTGGTTTGCGGGCGCACATGCGGTCGACGCGTCGTCCTTGCGCATGGCCATGCTGGTGCTGGCGCCCACCGGATTTTGGGCGGCCTATCATCTGTACCTCGCGTCCAAGACCATCGTCGCCGATCAGAAGCGCGCGATTGCGTACACCCGGGCGTGGTCGCCCTAAGGAGTCCGTATGGCGAAAACCAATCTCGACCGCCGCTGGCTGCCCTTGAACGCGCTGCGTGCCTTCGAAGGCGTCGCCAAGCACTTGAGCTTCACCGCCGCCGCCAACGCCTTGCTGATCTCCCAGATCGCCTTGTCGAGGCACGTGATCGCGCTGGAGAAACTCATCGGTGCGCAACTCTTCGAGCGCCGCCCGCACGCCCTGGTCCTGACGAAAGCCGGACAGCTGCTCTTGCCGGCCGTGATCAAATCCTTCGACCGCCTGGAGTACGCGCTCGACGATATCCGCAATGACAACGCCACCAGCATCCGGACCCTGCGGGTGCAGATGCCGCCGAGCTTCGCCGTGCATCTCGCGGTGCCCATCCTGCGGGACTTCAAGCGCGCGGCGGCCGAAGTCGAGATCGATCTGGTGAGCCCCTATGGCGTGGGGCCGCCGCCCGGCGACGTGGATGTGGCGGTGGTGTATTCCAAGCCGACGGTGACGGACCTCGTGACCGACCTCTTGTGGCCGGTGCGGATGAGCGTGCTCTGTCATCCGAGCATCGCGGAACGGCACAAGGGTAAGAGCCTGGCTGAGTTCATCGCGGCCAACGAATTGGTGCACGTGCGAATCTCGGATCTGCCGCGGCATTACATGTGGCTGCAGTTCGCCAAGTCTGCGGGCCTGCACTCGTTGAACGTCGAGCGCGGCCTGGTCTTCGATACCGCCGTCCTCGCGGTGCAGTATGTGCTCTCCGGCGAGGGGATCGCCCTCGTGGACGGCTACCTGTTCGCCGACATCATTCGCACCGGTCAACTGGTGAAGCCTTTCGACAATATCCTCGACGACGGCTTCGGCTACTACTTGACCACCCATCCGGAAGCCCTGAGCGATACGGCGATCGCATTGTTCCGGTCGTGGCTGATCGAGCGCTTCGGCACGGGCTCGGGAGCCGCTTCCGCGATTCACCTGGCCGTCTCCAACGAGTGAGCGGCACCGACCAACATTCGATGAATTGGGAGAAAACATGAAGAGCCACGCAAAAGCGGTGGTGATCGGCGGAGGCGTCGTGGGCGCCAGCGTTCTATATCACTTGACCAAGGCGGGTTGGAAGGACGTCTTGTTGATCGAGCGCGCGGAGCTCACGTCGGGTTCGACCTGGCACGCGGCCGGCGGCATGCACACGGTCAACGGCGATCCCAACGTCGCCAAGCTGCAGCAATACACGATCGAACTCTACAAGGAGATCGAAGCGATTTCCGGACAGTCCTGCGGCGTGCACGTCACCGGCGGCCTCATGCTCGCGGGCACGCGGGAACGCCTCGACTGGCTGAAGATGACCAAGGCCCGGGGCCGGTATCTCGGCATGGACCTCGAGATCATCTCGGTCGACGAGGCGGCGAAGCTCTTCCCGCTCCTCGAGAAGAAGCACTTCACGGGCGCCATGTACGATCCCATCGAGGGCCACGTCGATCCCTATGGCGTGACCCATGCCTATGCCAAGTCGGCGCAGATCGGCGGTGCCGAAATCGTCCGACATACCCGGGTGACCGACCTCAAGCAGCGTGCGGACGGCTCGTGGGACGTGATCACGGATCACGGCAACGTGCATGCGGAGCACGTGGTGAACGCCGCCGGCTTGTGGGCCCGGGAAGTCGGGCGCATGGTCGGCCTCGAACTGCCCATCCTGGCCATGGAGCATCAGTACCTCATCACCGGCGACCTGCCGCAACTGGTCGGCAAGCCGGAACAGCTCCACGCCATCGATTTCGAAGGCGAGATCTACCTTCGGCAGGAACGCGGCGGCATGCTCATGGGAACCTACGAGCGCGCCGGCGTGCCCTGGTCGGAGGTGACGACGCCATGGGACTTCGGTCAAGACCTCCTCGCCAATGACCTCGAGCGCATTGCGCCCAGTCTCGAAGTGGGCTTCGAGCATTTTCCGGCCTTGGAAAGCGCCGGCATCCGGAAAGTGGTCAACGGACCGTTCACCTTCGCCCCTGACGGCAATCCGCTCATCGGACCGGTCAAGGGCTTGAAGAATTTCTGGGTGGCCTGCGGGGTGATGGCGGGCTTCAGTCAGGGCGGCGGCGTGGGTTTGGCGCTGTCGCGCTGGATGGTCGACGGCGACCCTGGAGCGGATGTCTGGGGCATGGATGTCGCGCGCTACGGCGACTGGACCACCCTGGCGTACACCAACGCAAAAGTCCGCGAAAACTATTCGCGCCGCTTTCGGATCCGCTTCCCGAACGAGGAACTGGCGGCGGCGCGGCCGCTGCGCACCACGCCGATCTACGAGCGGCTCGCGGCGGAGCACGCGGTCTTCGGCGACTACTGCGGCCTCGAAAATGCCCTCTGGTTCGCGCCCACCCAAGCGGAGGCGGTGGACGAGGTGAGCTTCCGCCGCTCGAATGCGCACCCGCACATCGCGCGCGAGTGCGCGACGGTGCGTGATCATGCGGGTCTTTTGGAAATATCCAATTACGGGAAGTTCGAGGTTCAAGGGCCGGCGGCGGCTGAATGGCTGTCGAAGATGATGGCGAATCGCATTCCCGGCGTGGGGCGCATCGCACTGTCCCCGATGTTGAACGACCGAGGCAAGCTGATCGGCGATTTCACGCTGTGCCGCATCTCCGCGGATCACTTCTTTCTGATCGGCACCTATGCGGCCGAGACCTTTTATCTGCGGTGGTTCGAGCGGCATCTGCCGCCGGCGGGGGTGACGGTGCGGCCCTGCGCCATGCAGTACGCCGGACTGTCGGTGGCGGGCCCGAAATCGCGCGCTCTGCTGCAAGGCCTGGTGCGCGATGATCTCTCCACCGGCTCGTTTCCCTTCATGTCGTTCAAGCGAATGGAAGTCGGCATGGTCCCGGCGTACGTGGGACGGGTTTCGTTCACCGGCGAGTTGGGCTATGAGATGTGGGTGACCACGGAATACCAGCGGACGCTGTACGATCTATTGGTGAAAGCCGGCCTCGAGCATGGCTTGCGCTCGTTCGGCGGACGGGCGCTCAACGCCATGCGCATCGAAAAGAACTTCGGCACCTGGGCGCGGGAGTACCGGCCCATCTACGGGCCGTTCGAAGCGGGACTGGGCCGCTTCGTCGACTTCAAGAAGGACGACTTCATTGGCCGCGCGGCGGCGGCCGAAGAGAAGGAGAGCGGCGGGGCGCTGCGCCTCGTCGCCTTCAAGGTCGAGACCACGGATGCGGACGCGATCGGCGACGAGCCCATCTGGCACGAAGGCAAAGTGGTGGGCTGGGTCACCTCGGGAACCTTCGGCCACCGCGTCGGTGCGTCGCTGGCGCTCGGCTACGTGCCGCGTTCGGTGGCCGCGGCCGAGAGCGGCTTCGAGATCGAGATCATCGGCGAGCGGCATCGAGCCACCCGGCTTGCGGCCCCGCTGTATGATGCGGCCGGAGGTTTGATGCGCGGTTGAACGGCTTCTTCGTGCACGGAGTCCGAATTGGCCATGTATTTTCCGGACCGGCGTGAATCCATTGCGCTGCGCAGTCCGTGCTGCGCGCAAGCCCGGGGTGGCCTTCCATGGCCACCCGTTCGACGCAGTACGTCTCACCCCGGGGTTACCCGTCGAACGCGTGCGTTCGACCCTTGGAGCCTTGCGGGAAGAACCTTAATAACTCGGGCCTAGGAGGCTTTGGTCCGCATCGTTAAATAGTCTTGCTGGCGGTGTTCGAGAAGCCGCTGTCCACGCCGCTGGTGGTGGTGGCCTTGACCGCAAAATACCAGGTTCCCGCCGTCAGGCTGGGCACCACGTAGCTCGATGAGGCGGGGTCGGTGAGCGAGATCTGCTGCGACAGCGAGCTGGCGCTGGTGCCGTAATAGATGATGAAGCCCGACAGGTCGGTGAGCGGCGAGCCGTCCGTGTTCGTGGTCGGCGGCGTCCAGTTCAAGGTGGCCGAACCGAGCGTCACCCCCGATACGGTGATCGAAAAGGCGGGCAGGGACGCGGTCGCGGTTCCGTCGCTCACCGAAATCACGATGTTCGTGTAGGAACCTACGGCGCCGCTGCCCGGCGTGCCCGACAGCAGGCCGCTCGAGGCGCTGAAGGTGGCCCACGCGGGCTTGTTCGAAATCGAGAATGTCAGAGTCTTGCCGGAGGCGTCGGTCGCGGTCGGCTCAAAGGAGTACGCGCTGCCGGCCACGACGCTGGTGCTCGGCGTGCCGCTGATCGTCGGCGCGGGAGTGGGAGCGGCGGTGGGGGCCGTGACCGTGATCGAGAATGCCGGCAACGATGCCGAGGTGCTTCCGTCGCTCACCGAAATGAGTATGTTCGCATAGGAGCCGGCGGCGCCGGAGGCCGGCGTGCCCGACAGCAGGCCGCTCGAGGCGCTGAACGTGGCCCACGCGGGCTTGTTCGAAATCGAGAACGTCAAAGTATTGTGGGGCGAGTCGGTCGCCGTCGGCTGAAAGGAGTAGGCGCTGCCGGCCAGGACGCTGGTGCTCGGCGTGCCGCTGATCATCAGACTGGTGTGTTTGCTGTGATCGAGAGTCGACTGCAGCCCGGATGAGGAAGTAGGTGTCGCACCGGCGGCATCATTGCCGTCTTGCCCGCATGCACTCAATGCCATGGTGATCCCAACCAGGGAGATCAAGGCAATCCGCTTCAGTGCGGCTCGTCCCTCTAATCCAGTCATTGTTTTCAACTTACATCCTCACGATGCCGGCAATGCCGATGCGACAAAGAACCATAAGAAATTCACCTGAGGCACGAGTACACAACGCGTGCAAAAGGCGCGCAATCTGTCTGCAAATGCGAACGTCTGCAAATGGGGACAGTCCCGACGCGATGACGAGGGAGGCAACCGTGGACGAGTTGGGTTGCTCGAAAGGGATCGCGGCTGGAAATCAGATTCTGCCGAGCAGTTCACATTTCGACGCTTGCGATGCGCGCGAAACATGCAAAAGATTTCGGCTACCCAACTGTCAACGGCGATGGTTGCCGCTCGCCCGTCGCTCACCGCGCGGGCAAATCAGCCTGCGAGATCAACCGTTGCATCGTTTGAGGTGGTAAGCCATACGCGCGCGCCGCGCAGTCTGGTGCTTGCAACATGGCGTAGTGAAGTGAAGACGAGCCGCAGGTGAGCGGAACTCGAATCGAATGAGAAATTAGTTGCTTTTGGTTTGGCGGCCGCTATTGCCACAATGTCAAGACGGCGGCGAGAGATCCGGCACCGACTTCGGGTGCGCGGTAAAGGGCGTGTGTCAGTCGCCTTTGGTTTGGCGGCCGCGCAGGACTGCCAATCCGCCCAATAACAGCGTCAACCCAGCCGCGAGAGATCCGGCATTGACTTCGGGTGCGGTGTGAGGGCTGGGGCAGGGCTTGCCGTTGCCGCGGTAGCACTGGGTGCCGGCCGAAGCCACTCCAACCAGACACATCGACAACGCGACGATACCGAGGAGCTTCGACATGAATAAATCCCGTCCTTGAGAATCCGCTTACGACCCGATTCTAACAAGCATTGGTCCTGCACTTCAATGGCGTGTCGAGACTTCGCAACCAGTTATGTCAAATCACCATAGCTGCCACTGATGCCAATACAACACGGTCAATGCGATCAGCGCATTCGTGGTGGCATGCGCGGCCGCTGCCTCGCCCAGATGCCCGCGATTCACGAGCAGACCTCCAAAGGCGAGTCCGGCAGCGGTCGCGGGCAGCCACATGGCGCCGTGTGCGAGCCCGAAAATCAGCGCCGACGCGCAGATCGCCGGCCAGCGGATCGACGCATAGCTCACCGATTCGAAGTTGCCGCTCATCAGGCGTCGCATCAAATATCCGCGATACGCGAGCTCCTCGGCAATGGGAACGGTGAGCACGGACGCCGTGAAGCGACCAGCCAACCAGAGTCCGCGGGCTGCGGGCGACAGGCCCGCCAGCTCGCCGGGCATACCCGAGGCGGGGATCAGAAAGTGCGCGGCGATCAGCCACATCACGAAGACGCAAGATCCCACCGCAAGCGCCCGCCAACTCCAACGCCACTCGAGTCTTCGCAGCGCTCTGCGGTAAGTCCAGAATGCGATCGCCGCGGCCGGCAGCCGCAGCGGGTACAGGTATTCGAAGCGGCCCGACAGGGCACCGGAGAGCATGCCGGCTGCAAGAATTGCGAGCAGAGGCATGAGATAAACCGCCGTCGGGTTATCGGCCTGCGACTCCCTGGCGGTCGCGACCCGGCTAAACCATGCGCTGCGCCGGCTGAGGACCACCAGGCCACCTGCGACTGCGATGAAGGCAATCCAGCCCGCTTGCGAGTGAAACCCCAACATCGCGGTGTCCGGGAACCCGGCCTCGCCAATCAAGAAGAGCACGGATATCCGTACGACGTTGAGCGCAAAGCTGACCGCCATCCCGGCAGGAATCAGCAGCAACGCACGGGGAAAGCGATACTCGCGCCTGAAACAGATGAGCCAGGCCGTGCTGAAGGCGAGCGTCAAACCCACCCCCTCGAGGCCCGAACAAAAATCCACCACCTGCACGGCGAATCGGTCGGTGCTCAACACCAAATCGGTGGGGTCGGCCGCCAGAGAAGGGACGATCGGCATGAGTACCAGTCGCACCAAGTTGAACGTCAGCGTGGCCGCTGAATGCCAAAGCTGTTGGCTTTGCTGGGTCACCGCGGTTCCGCACAGCGAGGCTAGCAGCGCGTACCACCAAGCGGAGCCAAGGCTGCGTCCCAGAGTGATCCAGAGCGCGCCGGGCAGCAGGGCGAGCATCGCGGCCAGCGTTGCGGCGGCACCGATCGATATCCACGATGCCGCGACGGCCGCGATCGAGAGGTCCGTGGGCGTGAAGCGATACAGAAGGTAGCTCAAGAACGCCAGAGGGGCGAGCAGCAGCATGTGTAAAAGCGCCCACCGGCGGCGGATGGGTGCCGCAGGTACCTCCGAAACGGCGCAGTACAACGCGGGCGCGCCGCGAACATAGGCGAATAGCATCACGGCGGCGGCGAAAGCCACCAAGAAGCGAAATCCGAAGTGCTGAGCGACGCGCACCGCTTCTCCAAAGCCTTGCGCGGCATCGGCCAAGCCGACGTCGACGAATTGGTAGAGGAAATACTTGTCCGCGAACAAGACCAGGGCAAGGAGCGCAAGGCGCGCGCCCAGACCCAATCGGAACTTGGGAAATTGCATCGTTGTGGTAGAAAGCTGCATCCGGTAAGCCGCGAAATGCCGAGGTTGCAGAAGTCTTTATCGCTCTCGACTGCGTGCCGCCGCGGCGTGTCGCGCCTCGGGCCCGGCACCTCGCGACCTTGCATCAACCATGGCTCGCAGCCAATTTCGGTAGAACTGTACGGCGGAGATCCGCCACTCGTTTTCGAGACCTCGGCTTGCGATTTCGAAGGGAAATTCACTCGCCAAGTCCTCCCGCGGTGCCGAACGCGCCCGGGTTTCGAACTCCTTGAGCCGTGCGGTCGCGCGCTCGGAAAAACAGCCGGACGGCATGATGGGATAAGTCGCCCGCTCCTTGCGCAAGAATCGTTGCATGTCGCGCTGATACTCCTTGAGCAGACTCAGTTCGTCGTATTCCGGATGACCCTGCCAGCACACGAGCAGGCCTCGATCGTCTTTGACGAAGAGATTGACTCCGGCGGCGGGGGAGTGGGTCAGGACTCGATACCCGCTCGCTTCGAGGGCGGTGCGCGGCAGCGCGTTCCAGCGGGAATGCGGCGTTCTTTGCGGTACGTTCAGACCCCGCGTGAGCCGATGCGCCGCCACATCATGCGCGAACACTCCGCAGCATTTCTCAGCGAGCGGCTGCCTCGCAATCCCGTCAAAATGCAAGGCGGCCGCGTGCGCTGCGAGGCACGACCACACGGATGATACGAGCTCGCTCTTCGCCCAATCCATGATGGCGGTGAGAGTCTTCCAGTAAGCCTCTTGCGTGAGGTCCGAAGTGCGGGGTTCGGCCCCGGTGACGATCGCGGCGTCGAGATCGCTGCTCCACAAGTCACGAAGGGTACCGTAACGATCCGCGATCCGGCGTCGTGCCTGCTCGCCCCGCGCCACCTCGGGCAGCGAGAAGTACCTG
>Ga0209166_10004248_pt1 | contig 10081 bp, 6 predicted proteins | sample Coa_R1_3_FD_187151 | JGI IMG/M metagenome (GOLD analysis project Ga0209166, IMG submission 187151) | Surface soil microbial communities from Centralia Pennsylvania, which are recovering from an underground coalmine fire - Coalmine... | ecosystem: Environmental > Terrestrial > Soil > Unclassified... | reverse complement strand
GCCGAAGATGGTGGCCAGGACGTGCGTGCCCTGGCGCGCGACCTGGACGCCAGCGGGCTAAAACGTGGCGCGGCCCTGGCCCAGCAGCATGGGCTGACCAACATCCAATACCAGCAGGCGAATGCCCTGGACGAAGCCAGCCTGCTGGCCATCCAACCGCGACCGGGCATCGTCATCTCATCCGGTTTTTATGAAATCCTGTTGGATGACGCCATGGTCCGCGAGTCCATGCAGCTCAACCGCAAGCTGCTGGCTCCGGGCGGCACCTTTGTGTTCACCACCCAGGTCAATCACCCGCAGGTGGACCTGATGCGCGCCTTGCCCAACCGCGACCATGAATCCTGGGTGCTCAAAAATCGCTCGGTGGCAGACGTGGAAGCCTGGGCGCGCGCGGCCGGGTTCAGCCAGCTTAAGACGACCTTTGAAGAGAGCAACATCTTCAGCGTCACTGTGGCTCAGCCTTGATCTGGGCGCGGCCCGGTGCATCGCCAATCATCGGGTTGGGCCGCCTGTAGGGGCCGCCACACGGCTGTGTGTGCGCCCTGGGCAGACACGCAGGCGTGTGGCGGCCCCTACTTCAGCATCAGCACCGCGTAACTGAAGTAGTACACCAGGGGGATGACCACCACCAGGCTGTTGGCCCGGTCGAGCAGGCCGCCATGGCCGGGCACGATGCTGCCCCAATCCTTGGCGCCGGCCACGCGCTTCACCAGCGAGCTGACCAGGTCGCCCCAGGCCGCCCCCAAGCCAATGACCACCGCCAGCGCCACCAGGTGGGGCCACGCGAATTGGGCCGGCAGCGCAAAACGGAACAGGAACACCGCCAGGCCGGCGCCCAGGAAATCGCCCAGCAACCCTTCCCAGGCCTTGCGCGGGTTCACGGCGGGCGAGATGATGTGTTTGCCCAGCAGCTTGCCGATGGTGTACTGCATCACGTCACTCAGCGCCACCCCCACACCTACCAGCATCACCAGGCCCACGCCGCCCAACTGCTTGAGCAACACCAGGTGCCCGATGGACCAGACCAGGTACAAATATCCGCGCCCGGCATACGACAGCTGCAGGTACAGGTCCTCCACCCGGCCGCTGAAGATCGGCACCAGGGTTAACAGCAAGATCGACCCGGCCGGCAGGGCGAAATACAGCGTGGGAAAGAAGGCGGCCACCAGGTACGTGAGCGGGATGAGGGCGTAAAGGTAAAGCGCATACGGCCGCTGGACCTGAACCACGCGCACGTATTCAAAGACCACGCGATACAGCGCCAGCAGCAGGATGCCCGCGCCCAGCACGCCGCCAGCAAATGTGCCAATCAGAAACAGCGGCGCAATAATCATCCAGCCAATGAAGCGCAGGCCCAGCTCGCCGGTCAGGCCGGCCTTCAGGTTATGGCGCGCAAAGAAGAGCACCAGCACAAAGCCAAATACAAACAGCCCGGCCACAATTTGCAGCACGGGCAAAAACAGCGGGTCAGCCAGCGGATTGTGTATCACGATACAGCACCCTCAGCCGCTGCCCGATGGTCAGTGTGGCCGCCACCGCCGCGAACCCCAGGAACCAGTTATAGCTCGCCAGGTTGCCGCTCACGAGTGGATACAGGCTGAAAAGCGCCAGGCTGATCATCCGGTCCCCCTTGCCGAAAACCCCCGCGTAGAGGCGTTTGCCCGTCAACGCCTTGCCCAGGATGCCCAGGTACGAGACGCACAGAATTAATGCCAGGGCCAGGGCCAGCAAGCGCGCATCCACATAGCCGCCAAAACCCAGGCCCAGAAAAATGGCGCTGTCCGCCAGCCGGTCGCCAAACTCGTTTTTTACTTCCCCCCAGGCGCCGGCCAGGGCCAGCTCGCGCGCTACCAGGCCATCCATCAAGTTGAACAGCAACCGGATGAGCACGCACACCGGCACCAGCACCAACCAGGCGCGGTTGGTCCCGGCGCGAAACAACGCCCAGCCGGCCAGCAGCGACAAGGCCAGCGCGGCATAGGTATAGGCATCCGGCTGAATGTGGTGCTGCCGGCTGAACAGGACAGCCGGGCGCAGGGCCCGCTGCCACGCGGTTTTTGTGCTGTAAACACCCATGCTAATGTTCCTAAGTTTCGCGGATGGCACGCTGGCGAGCACAGCGCTGGCGGGTTAATGATCCCGGTTGACGATCAGTGTAATCGATTGTGACTGCCAAACCGAATCCAATGACCGCCAATCAGCGCCAAATTGACCACCAGCCTCCCAAGCGAGTGACATAAGCCAGTTCCGGGGGTGATATCAAAGCATTGGCCCTTGGCCCGGCGTTATACTACTGCACACCAAACACAGTCTTCAAGGAGAGCAACCGTGCAAACCGATGTGAGCGCTGGGCAGATCGAACAATTTCGCCAACAGGGCTTCGTGGTGATGGAAGGCTTTCTCACCGCGGCCGAGCTACAGCATTGGCGCGAGGTCACCGAGGCCGCCGTGCGCCAGCGGCTGGGCACATCCAGCCTGAATAACCAGGCCGACCCGGACGCCTTTTATGCCCAGGTGTTTACCCAGGCCCTGAACTTGCGAGACATCCACCCGGGCATGGCCGAGCTGATCTTTGACGAGCGCCTGGGGCGCCTGGCCGGCCTGCTGGCCGGCGTGGATGGCATGCGCGTCTGGCACGACCAGGCGCTGATCAAACCGCCCTATGGCAACCACACCGCTTTCCATTTTGACGACCCCTACTGGTCGTTCTATTCGCACCAGGCCGTCAATGTCTGGGTCGCGCTCGACGACGCGACCCTGGCCAATGGCTGCCTATGGTATCTGCCCGGCACCCATCTGGAAGCCAGGTTTGAGCTGGTGCCCATTGCCGAGAACCTGGGCGATATCTTCAAGTCGTATCCTCAGTGGAAGAAAATCGCGGCGGTGCCGGCCCCCTGCCCGGCCGGCAGCGCCATCTTTCATAACGGACTGGTGGCCCACGGCGCCGGCGTCAACATGACCCCTTATCGCCGGCGGGCCATGACCTGCGCCTACATGCCCGATGGCAGCACCTTTAACGGCCAGCAGAGCCTGCTGACGGAGGAGTACTTCAATTCGCTGCATATCGGCGATAGGTTGAATAATGAGGCCGTTCACCGGCTCGTCTGGCATCGCGCGTAAGTTGATTTCCCGAAGAGGCACTGGGCGGCAACCGTGCTAAGCACGGTTGCCGCCCAGTGCTCTTTCAGGCCGGCGATTGGTCCCAAAGGGACGCTTCGCAGAATCGCGCCTGATGGCCCTTCGACTTCGCTCAGGGCAAGCTTTTCAGCCGGCCGTCGGCCTGCGCCGACGAAAAGCGAATCCAGGACCGGCCGAAAATCGGCCACCATCGGCGGATGCACCTCGCTCGCCGGGTGCATTTGGGAATTTTGGCCGTAAGGGCGAAGCATCCGCGTGAACGGTGCGCGTTCGGCCCAACCGGCTGGTGCGGATGCTTCGCCCCTACCAGCGACCACGAAAGATAGATGCACCTCGCTCGCCCGTGTGCTTGCGGAGACAAAATCGCACTGCTAAAATGTTTCGTCGCAAAACTTAAACGAACAGAGAGAATGAACGATGCATAAACATTTGCGCCAGGGTTTCAGCCTCCTCAGCATCATAGCCTTGATCTTCACCGCTGTGGGCGTTGTGCCAGCGGCAGCGGCCCCCTCGGCCGCGGTAGGCGCTCAGAACCCGCCCCCGCCCAACGGTCGAGTCAATATTCCGCCCCACCGCTTGCCTGCCTTCCCGGCAGGCACTGTACCCGCCACGCTGGATGCGCGCCTTAAGGGCGCCAAGGGGCCAGTGCAGGTGATGGTTGAGATGACCGATGATCCGGCCGTCGTCGCCTACGCCAACACGCAGGCCGCCACGCACGTGGCCAGCCAGGCCACCAGCGCGACCAGAGCCCAATTGACCACCATAAAGCAAAAGCAAGACGCGCTGGCCGCTCAACTGAAGCAGTTGGGCGCCAGGGAGATCTACCGCGTGCAGCGCGTGTATGACGGCATCGCCGTCGCCATCGACGCCAGCCAGCTCCCCGGCGTCCGCAAGCTGGCGAACGTCAAAGCGGTGCACGCGCTCATCCCCAAGAAATTGGACTTGACCAGCAGCGTGCCGCTGATTGGCGCGCCGGCCCTGTGGGACCCGGGCGCGCGTAACCTGACCGGCACCGGCATCAAAGTTGGTATCATTGACAGCGGCATTGACTACGAGCATGCCGACTTCGGCGGCTTCGGCGCCCTCACGCCGACCGTTTACCTCAGCAACGACACCACCATCGTCGGCGACGTGCCCGGTTTCCCCAGCGCCAAGGTGGCCGGCGGCTACGACTTTGTCGGCGACGCCTACAACGCCGATGACCCTTCGTCGGTTCCAGTTCCCGATCCCGATCCGTCCTCCTGCCTGACGGGCGGCAGTTCGGCTGATCACGGCACACACGTGGCCGGCATCGCCGCCGGCTATGGCGTCACCACCGGCGGCCTCACCTACACTGGCACCTACACTGCCACTCTGGATGAAACTCAGTTCCGCATCGGCCCCGGCGTGGCGCCGGGCGCCCAGCTCTACTCGCTGCGCGTCTTTGGCTGCAATGGGTCAACCAATGTGGTCACCGAGGCCCTGGACTGGGCCATGGACCCGAATGGCGATGGCGACTTTTCCGACCATCTGGACGTGGTCAACATGTCGCTCGGCTCCGACTACGGCTCGCCGTATGACGTCGATGCCGTATCCAGCGACAATGCCGCCCTGGCAGGCGTCATCGTGGTCGCCTCGGCCGGCAACGCCGGCAATGTCTACGATGTCGTCGGCAGCCCGTCCGTGTCCAACCGCGCCATCTCGGTGGCCTCGTCGCGCGATGCCAGCAATATCCTGGACGGCTTCCGCGTCGACTCCGGCGTGCTCAGCGGCACGGTTGAGCCCGGCGCCGAATCCGCGGCCTTCGACTGGCTGACCACCACCCTGCCCATCACCGGCGTTCTGATCCGTCCACCCGACACGTCAAACAATCAGGCTCTGGGCTGCGCCCCCTTCAACATCACCAACACGACCGCCATCGCCGGCAAGATCGTGCTGCTGGATTGGAACGATCCGTCCTGCGGCGGCTCGGTCACCCGCACCGGCAACGCCGTTGCGGCCGGCGCTATCGGGGTGCTGATTGCTGATAACAGCGTCGTCTTCGACCTGTCGATCACCGGCAGCTCCGTCGTCCCGGCCCTGAGCATTTCCAAGCAAACGGGCGATTTGCTCAAGCTGCACGTGCCGCTGACGATGACCTTTGATCACAAATACGCCGCCAGCGTGGCGACCAACGATCCCACCATCGTCGACACCCTCTCGTCCTTCTCGTCGCGCGGAGCCCGCATCCGCGATGCGGCCCTCAAACCCGATATCAGCGCCCCCGGCGAGACGATCTTCTCGGCCCACAACACCTCGGGCAACGGAGGCATCAACTTCAGCGGGACCTCGATGGCCGCTCCGCACGTGAGCGGCTCCATGGCGCTCCTGCGCGAAATGCACCCGCTGTGGAGCGTGGAAGAGCTCAAGGCGCTGGCCATGAACACCGCCCTGCAGGACCTGCGCACCGCCCCGGAGCTGACTTCGACCGTGTATAGCCCGGCCACCGCCGGCGCCGGCCGCATCAGCCTGGCCAACACGCTGGGCACCGATCAGGCGGCCTTCAATGCCGGCCAGCCTGGCCAGGTGAGCGTGTCGTTCGGGTCGCAGGAAGTGCTCACCACCACTACCCTGGCGCGCCACATCCGGGTGGAGAACCGTGGCGCCTCGGCCGTCACCTACACGGTCAGCTTCAGCAATAGCGTGGTGGCGCCCGGCGTGACCTTTGCTGTGACCCCGGTCAGCCTGGTCGTGCCCGCCCAAGGCGCCGGCACGGTAGTGGTCACCATGACCGCTGTGGCTGCCTCGATGGATCGCAACCTTGATCCTTCGGTCACCCCGGCTTCGGACGGCTCGTGGGTGGGCGAGGCCTCCGGCCAGGTCTTCCTCGACACCGGCGTCACGTCACCCAGTCCCCTGCGCGTGCCCGTGTATGTGCAGGCCCGCCCGGTGTCGAAAATGCACGCGGTGCAGAGCTCGCTGGCCTTTGGCGCATCGACGGTCATCTCGCTGACCGGCACGGGCATCCAGACCGGCGCGCCATTCGACCCCCCGCCCGACATCACCTCCCTGGTGGTGCCGCTCGAGTCGCAATTCAGCGACAATTTCGGGCCAACGGGCATCCCGTTTGTGGATCCCGCTATCTTCAAGAATATCGGCATCACCAGCGACTTCCCGGCTGCGGGCGACGTGGCGCTGACGCAAATCTTCGTGGGCATCTCCACCTATGGCAACCGGTCGACGCCGTTCCCCGCCGACACCGAGTTCGACATCTCCTTCGATACCAATAATGACGGCATACCCGATTTCGTCCTGTTCAACACCTCGCTGCCCAACGAATCGGACACCTTCGTCACCGAGTTGATCGACCTCAACACCTTACTCCCGGTTGCCGCGTACTATCTCGATGGAGTCGACGGAAGCACCCTGGACGTGGCGCCGTATAACAACAGCGCCATGGTGATGCAGGTGGCAGCCTCGGATCTGGGGCTGACACCCGGCAACTCGCGCTTCTCGTACTTTATCGACAGCTTCACACGCGAAGGCGGTTTTATCGAGGAGAGTCCCGTCCTGTCGTTTGATGCCGGCCACCCCGGCCTGGACCTGACGGGCGGCGCTCCCGGCGTGCCTATCTGGAGCGACCGCAACGGCGACAGCATCGACGTCGCCTACCCCAGCCTGGCGGCTTACGAGGCCGCCGGCTCGCAAGGCGTGCTGCTGCTGCACCTGCAGAATGGGTCCGGCAACCGCGACCAGGTGCTGCCCATCACCGTGCCCACCGTCCAGCTCAGCCAGGCCGCGCAGAGCGTGCTCGAAAATGTGGGCACCGTCAGCGTCACGGCCACGCTGGATACCGCCAGCGGCATCACCATCACCGTGCCCTACACGGTGAGCGGTTCGGCCACCGCCGGCAGCGACTACACCGGCTTTACCAGCGGCAGCTTCACCTTCGCTCCCGGCATCACCACCACCACCAAGACCCTGCACGTGGTGAATGATGGCCTGGTCGAGCCGCCCGAATCGGTCATCGTCACCCTCGGCCCGCCGGCCGACGCCCTGCTGGGCTCCCCGTCGGTCGAGACGATCACCCTCAACGACGTGCGCACCGTCGCGCTCAGCACCGCCGCGCAGAACGTGCCGGAAAGCGTGGGTGTCGTGAGCGTGACGGCCACGCTCAACGGCCCGACCATCATCACGGTCACGGTGCCCTACACCGTCAGCGGCTCGGCCACACTGGGCTCGGACTACACCGGCTTTACCAGCGGCAGCTTCACGTTCGCGCCCGGCGCCACCACGGCCACCAAGACCCTGACGGTAGTGGATGACGGCTCGATCGAGCCGTCCGAGACGGTTGTCGTCACGCTCGGCGCACCGGTCAATGGCACGCTGGGCACCCCCAGCGTGGAGACGGTCACCATCATCGACAACGACTTCTACAAGCTCCGCCTGCCGCTGGTCGAGCGGTAGCGTTTACTCCCAACTGGCGCGGGGACGGCGCGACGATCGCGCCGTCCCCGCCGGCCACGGCCCCCGTTCCGCCCAGCCGCTCACGCGGCGCGGCTGAACGGGGGCTTTTCATAATACCTCAGCGTTCACCTTGATCTTTTCCCGGAAATTCATGGGGCCGCGACCTTGCTGGGCAAGGTCGCGGCCCCATGAATTTCCGGATTTTCTCCCTATTCCATTCTCCAATATTGGTGTATTATGTGAAATATGGGTTAGGATTTTCAAACCTTGGCGTCTCAAAGTTGGTAATCATATCGTTGAGTCACGCAGGGATATGCTAGGTTAGCGCCCGCGCTGAAACCGCATAGGGCATGAGACCGCGCCGACAGAAACGTCGCCGGCCGAAGCCGGGGCGACGATCGTCGCTGCCCATTGCTCACCTTGAGGCCGAGTCGCGCGCCGTGACGCAGCCGGCAGCGGCATACGTTTCAAACGCTCGTGGCGCGCTGCCACATGCTGGCGGGAGAGGCTCCAACCGGCCGCGCCAGCCATTGGCGAAAGGAGGAACGCCATAAGAGCTGTGTCTGTGTCGCAACAACCCACATCCGCACCCGAATGCGTTGTTGGATTGGACTCCCTTAGAAAGGATCCCGAAACATGACTGAGAAAGCAACCCTGACAATCGAAGAATTCAGCACCCTGCTCGACAGCAAACCGGAATCCACCCCAGAGATCAAGGCGTTTGGACGGCTGACGACGATCGCCAGCCCGGCCAAAGTGGAAGAAGCCATTGATTCTGCCCTGGGTTGGGGTTGGTACTAGTCGCGCGCCTGGGACCTGACACCTGGGCAAGCAATTAGCACTGTTGTAATAGGTTGGTGATCCTCGCGGCGCCGCTCGGTGCCGCGAGGATCATTGTGAGACAGGCATGAGAGCCGACCAGATCAAAGCAATCATCTTCGACCTACCCGAATTCAGCGCCTGGCCCGAAATGGCGGCCGTCTTTGAGCGGACGAATGGGACCTTGAGCCGGGAGTGGGAGCTTCCCTGGCTGGCCTGCCAGGCAGTGGGCGGCCCGCTAGAAGCGGTGCTGCCCGGAGCCGCGGCCCTGGCCTGCATTCAGCTCAGCATCGTGCTGGTCGACGACATGCTCGACGACGACCCGCGCGGCGACTATCATCATTTAGGCTATGGCCCCACCGCCAACTTGGCGCTGGCCTACCAGGCCGCCGCATTCGCGCTGGTTAAATCGGCCCCGGTGGACGCCGAGCGGCGCGCCGGCCTGGCCGACTGGCTGGCGCGCATCGGCCTGGGCACCGCGCTGGGCCAATATCACGACGCCCACAACGCCGGCGATGAGGCCGCCTATTGGCGGGTGGTGCGGGGCAAGAGCGGGCCCTTCTATGGCGCCGCGCTGGCGCTGGGCGCGCTGCTGGGCGGAGCCGGCGCAGACGTGATCGAGCGCCTGAATGAGCTGGGGATCCTGCTGGGCGAAACGTCGCAAATTTATGATGACTTGAGCGACGCCCTGCGCAGCCCGGCGCGGCCCGACTGGCAGCACGGCCGGAACAACCTGCTGATCCTGTATGCCTTGACCGCCAATTATCCCGACCGGGCGCGCTTTGAAGCCTGCCTGGCCCAGGTGGCTGATGCCGAGAAGCTGCGCGAGGCCCAGCAGATATTAATCACATGCGGCGCGGTCAGCTATTGCGCCTTGCAGGCCGCCCGGCGCTATCAAACGGGAGTACAATTGCTGGCTGGCCTGCCGCTGGCCAACCCCGGCCCCTTGCTGGATGGCTTGCAGCGCCAGCGGCGGCCGCTTGAGGCGCTCTTCCAGGCTGCCGGCGCCGAGCTGCCGGCCGAATTGCGCGACGGATAAATGAACATGCCCGCGTCGCGGGGGGATAACTTCAGCTTGCCGGGTTGGGTGCCCGCACTGTTCGCGGCAGTCGCCTTCGCGGTGTGTGTGTTCTACACATACGCCCTGTTTGTGTTGGTGCCGGCCCCCGGTTTCGACGCGCTCAACGAGCAATGGCTGGTAGTCGCGGTCAGTCCTTCGGTGGCCGGCCGTGGTCTGATCCAGACCGGCGATCGGCTCCTGCGCATCGGCGACTTGAAACTTGAACAATATGCGGGTAACCGGCTCACCACGCCCTTTGGCGGCGCGCACCCGGGCGACGTGGTCCCGATTGTTCGCCTGCGTGACGGCCAGACCACGACCATTGAATGGCTGATGCCCCCGCTCAGCCAGGCCGAGCTGGCCTCGCGGCTGTCGGTGAGCCTGCCGGCCTTCATCTTTTTCCTGGTGGGGTTTGTCATTCACGTGCTGCTCAGGCCGCGCAACCTTGAATGGCTGCTGTTGCTGAGTTTTTGTTACCTGACCGCCGTTTGGTTGAGCCTCGGTGTCGTCTCTTCCACTCAGATCGCAGCTAGCTCCCTGGGCTTGCACGCGGTCACCTGGCTCTTGAGCGCGATCCTGCTCGACCTGCACCTCACGTTTCCACGTTCCATCTGGCAGCGCCGCAGCCGCGTGCTGCGG
>Ga0209166_10004247_pt1 | contig 10083 bp, 6 predicted proteins | sample Coa_R1_3_FD_187151 | JGI IMG/M metagenome (GOLD analysis project Ga0209166, IMG submission 187151) | Surface soil microbial communities from Centralia Pennsylvania, which are recovering from an underground coalmine fire - Coalmine... | ecosystem: Environmental > Terrestrial > Soil > Unclassified... | reverse complement strand
TACCAGGCCGGCCAAACGGCGGTGGTCATCGACGACCTGACGACGACGGGCGACACCAAGATCGAGTCGATTGAGAAGCTCACCGGCGTTGGCCTGGCTGTACACGACGTGGTCGTCCTCATCGACCGCGAGCAGGGCGCGACCGAGTTGCTGGCCCGCGCCGGCTACCGGCTGCACGCCGTGGCCACGTTGAGCCAACTGCTCGACATCTGGCGGGCCAGCGGCGCCATCAGCGACGCCCAGGCCGCAGACGTGCGACAGTTCCTGCAGGCCAGCCGCCAATAGCCATGTACCCTCTGGTTCGCCCGCTTTTGTTCCGGCTGGATGCCGAGCGCGCTCATGGCCTCACCCTGGCCGCGCTACGCGGCGCGGGGGGCTTCCGCCTCACGCGCTGGCTGCTGGGCCGGCTATTCGAGCTGGACGATCCTCGGCTGGAGGTGGAGGCCTTTGGGCTGCGCTTCAAAAACCCGGTCGGGCTGGCCGCCGGCTACGACAAGAACGGGGTGGCGGTCAGCGGCCTGAGCGCCTTGGGCTTCGGCCATCTCGAGATCGGCACGGTCACCCGCTTGCCCCAGGCGGGCAACCCACGCCCGCGTATCCACCGTTTCCCGGCCTCGGACGCCCTGGTCAACAGCATGGGTTTTCCAAACGCGGGGATTGAGGCGCTGCCATCCAACCTGCGCGAGGCGCCGGCTTTGTCAGGCGCCAGCCGCCTGCCCGCGCGCATCGGAGTCAACCTGGGCAAGGGCCGCGACACGCCGCTGGAAAAAGCGGTCGATGATTATTCCGCCCTACTGCGCTTGGTCCATAGTCGCGGGCAGGCGCACTATGTCGCCATCAATGTCAGCAGTCCCAATACCCAGGGCCTGCGCCAACTCCAGGCACGTGATGCGCTCGAGGCGTTGCTGTCTGCCCTGGTGGAGGTGCGCGACGGCTTGCGGCCGCGCCTGCCGTTGCTGCTCAAGGTCGCGCCCGACCTCGCCGAGGCTGAGACCGATGACGTGCTGGCGGCTGTCACGCGCACCGGCGCCGATGGTCTCATCGTCTCCAACACCACCACCAGCCGCGCCCGCCTGCCCCAGGCCACGGGACTGCCCGGCGGCGTCAGCGGCGCCCCGCTGCGCTCGGCCTCCACCGCCATGATCCGGCGCCTGGCGCGCCAAACCGCCGGCCGGCTGGCGATTGTCGGTGTCGGGGGTATCCTAAGCCCCACCGATGCGCTCGAAAAGCTGCGGGCCGGCGCGGCGCTGGTGCAGGTCTATACGGGGCTGGTCTACGCCGGTCCCGGCCTGGTGCGCGCCATTAATCGCGAGCTGCTGCAAGCCTGCGCGCGCGATGGCCTGGCCGGCGTGCGCGAGCTCGCCGCCCAGCAGATCTAGGGGGCCCATATGCGAAAACTAGATCCGCGTTTGATCGGGGGGCTGCTGCTGGTTGCCGGCGGCCTCGTTTACCTGTTGCAAAACCTGGGCCTCATTCACTGGGGCGGTCTCGTCTGGAGCATCGCCGCCGGCGTGGCGGGTGTGCTCTGCGTAGTGTGGTTTATCCTTGATCGTCATCAATGGTGGGCCATCATCGCCGGCCTGGTGTTGCTGGCTATAGCGGCATTGGCGGCGCTTGATACGCTGGCCCCTTCCGCGCTATCCCGATGGGGCGGGTCCCTCTTCCTGGGCGCCATCGGGCTCAGCTTTTGGATCATTTACGGGTTCGATCATGAAAAGTGGTGGGCCATCCTTCCCGGCGGGGTGCTGGTCACGCTGGCGGCCGTCTCCGCTCTCGACCGAGGCACAGGCATCCAGACCGGCGGGATATTCTTTCTAGGCTTGGGCGTTACCTTTCTCCTGGTCGCTTTGGCACCCAACCCCCATGGTCCAATGCGCTGGGCGTTCATACCCGCGGCTGTCCTGGTGCTACTTGGCTTGCTTTTGTTCGTAGGCCTACAGGGCATCATCAACTACATCTGGCCGGTCGCGCTCATTATCGCTGGTCTGTTCCTCGTGCTGCGGGCTTTCCGCCGTCGCGCCTAGCGGCAAAGAGATACTTACTTTCCGGAAAATCACAAGGCTGCAACCGTGAAAGCACGGTTGCAGCCTTGTGATTTTCCGGGACATTTCACTCTGCTTTGTGCTCTCTGCTTACTGCCGCCTCTTCTCCACGCCGCTCTGCCGGTAATGCTCCTGCAGGCTGCGCACGCTGAGCTCCTTCGCCTTGAGCGCTGAAATGCCATTCACGGCCGCCGCCGCTGCGCTCAGGGTGGTCAGCAGCGGCACCCCGCGCCGCACCGCCGCCGCGCGCATCGCTCGGTTATCGTCATAGGCCCGCGCGCCCAGCGGCGTATTCAGCACCAGTTGCAGCGCCCCCTGCTCCACCAGGTCCTCTACGTTCGGGTGCCCCTCGCTTACCTTCTTCACCGCCGTCACTGGCAGTCCGGCGCGCGCCAGCCAGGCCGCCGTGCCCGCGGTCGCAAACAGCACAAAGCCCAGCCGGTGCAGGTCGCGGCCGATCTTCAGCGCGGCGCCCTTGTCGAAATCATTGACCGTGATCAGCGCCGCCCCGCTCAAGGGCAGCGGGGTGCCCGCCGCGATCTGCGCCTTGGCGAAGGCATGTCCAAAATGCGAGGCATGCCCCATTACCTCGCCGGTGGATTTCATTTCCGGCCCCAGCCGGTAGTCGGCGCCCGGGAATTTTTTGAACGGCAGCACGGCTTCCTTGACGAAGAAGCCGCCCACGTCCGGCATCTCCGTGAAACCCAGCTCAGCCAGGCTGTGGCCGGCCATCACCTGCGCCGCCAGCCGCGCCACCGGCACGCCGGTTGCCTTGCTGACGAACGGCACCGTGCGCGAGGCGCGCGGATTGACCTCCAGCACATACACGATATCGTCCTTGATGGCATATTGCACGTTCATCAGTCCCCGCACGCCCAGGGCCATGCCCAGGCGCTCGGTATAGTCGCGGATGATGCTGAGGTGATACAGGCTGATCTTATACGGCGGCAGCACGCAGGCGCTGTCGCCCGAATGCACGCCGGCCTCTTCGATGTGCTGCATCACCCCGGCCAGCACCACGCGCTCGCCGTCGGCCAGCGCGTCCACGTCGATCTCAAACGCGTCCTCGAGGTAGTGGTCGATCAGCACTGGCCCGTCCGGCGAAGCTTCCGAGGCCAGCGCCAGGAAAGCCGCCAGCGACGCGTCGTCGTAGGCAATCTCCATGGCGCGCCCGCCCAGCACATACGATGGCCGCACCAACACCGGGAAACCGATGCGCGCTGCCACCCGCCGAGCCGCCTCCAGCGACTGCGCGTTGCCCCAATCCGGATGCGGAATCTCCAGCCGCTGCAGCAGCTCCCCAAAACGCACGCGGTCTTCCGCCAGATCGATCGAATCGGTTGGTGTGCCCCAGATGGGCGCGCCAGCCTGCGCCAGCCCGCGCGCCAGGTTGATGGGTGTCTGGCCGCCAAACTGCACGATCACCCCCTCCGGCCGCTCGGCGTCGATGACGTTGAGCACATCTTCTAGTGTCAGGGGCTCAAAATACAGCCGGTCGGCGGTGTCGTAATCGGTGCTCACCGTCTCCGGGTTGCAGTTGACCATGATGGTTTCAAAACCCATCTCGCGCAGCGCGGCGCACGCCTGCACGCAGCAATAGTCAAACTCGATGCCCTGGCCGATCCGGTTTGGCCCGCCGCCCACGATCAACACCTTGCGCCGCTCAGTCGGCTCGGTCTCGTCCCCGCTCTCATAGGTCGAATAGAAATAAGGCGTGAAGGCTTCAAACTCGGCTGCGCAGGTGTCCACCCGGTAATACCCTGGGCGGATGCCCAGCGCCAGCCGCCGCTTACGCACGGCCAGGGCCGCCTGGCCGGCCGGTGCGCCCGGCACCAGGGCGCGGCCGATCTGCGGATCCGAGAAACCCAGTCGCTTGGCCTCCAGCAGCACGGACCGCGGAACATTGTCCAGGTTGAACCGGCGCCAATCAGCCTCCACCGCCAGCATGTCTGCCATCTGCTGCACAAACCATGGATCGAACTGTGACTGCGCCGCGACGTCGCCCGCGCTGTGGCCGGTGCGCAGCGCGTCGGCCACCGCCCACAGCCGCTGCGCGGTCGGCACGTTTAATGCTGCAGCGCCCGATGAGCCCTTTAGCTCGCCCCCAAAACCCGCGACCCCGATATCGAGCCCGCGAATGGCCTTGTTGAGCGCCTCCGGAAAGGTCCGGCCGATGGCCATCACCTCCCCGACTGATTTCATCTGCGGCCCCAGGGTCGGGTCCGCGCCGGGAAATTTCTCAAAATTCCAGCGCGGGATCTTCACCACGCAATAATCCAGGCTGGGCTCAAAGGCCGCTGGCGTCACGCGAGTGATGTCGTTGGGGATCTCATCCAGGGTATAGCCCACCGCCAGCAAGGCGGCGATCTTGGCTATGGGGAAGCCGGTGGCCTTGGAAGCCAGCGCCGACGACCGGCTGACGCGCGGGTTCATCTCGATCACCAGCACCGCCCCCGTGCGCGGGTTGACCGCGAACTGTACGTTCGAGCCGCCGGTCTCCACCCCCACCGTCTTGATCACCGTGCGCGCCATGTCGCGCAGCACCTGGTACTCGCGGTCGCTCAGGGTTTGAGCTGGGGCCACAGTGATGCTGTCGCCGGTATGCACCCCCATGGGGTCCACGTTCTCAATCGAGCACACCACTACGAAGTTGTCGGCCCGGTCCCGCATCACCTCCAGCTCATATTCTTTCCAGCCCAGCACCGACTGCTCGATTAACACTTCGCCCACCGGCGACTCGTGCAGTCCAAATTGCACAACCTTGTGCAGCTCCACGCCGTCGTGCGCGATGCCCCCACCCGAGCCGCCCAAGGTGAACGAAGGCCGGATGAGGCACGGGAAGCCCAGGCGTTCGGCGATGGCCTCCGCTTCGGCCAGGCTGCGCGCCAGGCCCGATTCAGGCACCGGCAGTCCGGCGGCGATCATGGCTTCCTTGAACTTCAGCCGGTCCTCGGCCACGTCAATGGCGCGCGTCTGTGCGCCGATCAACTGCACGTTGAAGCGTTCCAGCACGCCCGCGCGCTGCAAATCCATGGCCAGGTTCAGCGCCGTTTGCCCACCCACCGTTGGCAGCAGCGCGTCCGGTCGCTCGATGGCAATGATCTTTTCGACAATCTCCACCGTCAGCGGCTCGACGTAGGTGGCGTCGGCAAACTCTGGGTCGGTCATTATCGTGGCTGGGTTGGAATTCACCAGCACAATCCGGAAACCCTCGCGCTTCAAGGCCTTGCACGCCTGCACGCCCGAGTAATCAAACTCGCACCCCTGGCCAATGACGATTGGGCCGGAGCCTAAAACCAGTATTGTATGGAGATCAGTGCGGCGTGGCATGCTAGTAATTGGTAAATGGTGATTGGTAATTCGAAGGCGCTCTAATTACGATTTACTAATTACCATTTACGTCTTTTGTTTCATAAGCTGGATGAAATCGTCAAACAGATAGTTCGAGTCGTGCGGCCCGGGCGCCGACTCGGGATGATATTGCACGCTAAAGGCTTGCAGGCGCTCGGCCCGCAGCCCCTCGACGCAACCATCATTCAGATTGACGTGGGTCACCACCACGCCGGCGGGCAGGCTTTCCGCTCGTACCGCGAACCCGTGATTGTGGGTGGAGATTTCCACCTGCCCCGTGGCCAAATGCTTCACCGGCTGGTTGCCCCCGCGATGGCCGAACTTGAGCTTGTACGTGTCGCCGCCCAACGCCAGGGCCAGGATTTGATGCCCCAGGCAAATGCCAAAAATCGGCACCTGCCCCAGCAGCCCGCGCACGCTCTCAACCCCATACGTGACAGCCGCCGGGTCGCCCGGTCCGTTGGACAGGAACACCCCATCCGGCTTGAGCGCCAACACCTCCGCGGCGGATGTCGCGGCCGGCACCACGGTCACGCGGCATTCGTGCGCGGCCAGCAATCGCAATTGATTGCGTTTGAGGCCATAGTCATACGCCACCACATGCCAGCGGCCGGCGCTGGCCCCGGCCGGCCAGTGATAGCGTTCGGCGCACGTCACGCCTTGGGCCAGGTCCAGGCCATTCATGTCGGGCGCGCCGCGCGCCGCGGCCAACAGCCGGGCCGGGTCCGGATCGACATTCGACAGTGCGGCATTCTGCGCGCCGTGCGTGCGAATGTGGCGCACCAGCGCGCGCGTGTCGACCTCCGTGATCCCGGCGACACCGGCCGAGCCCAAAAAGTCGTCCAGCGTGCCCGTGGCGCGCCAGTTGCTGGCCAGCGGGCTGGCCGACCGCACCACGAAACCAGCCAGCCACGGGTGTGCCGACTCGTCGTCCAGGCCGGTCGTGCCATAATTGCCGATGTGCGGCTGAGTCATCACCACCATCTGGCCAGCATATGAGGGGTCGGTCAGCACCTCCTGGTAGCCGGTGATACTGGTGTTGAAGACGACCTCGCCCGTCCGGTCACCCTGCGCGCCCATGGCCTGGCCGGGCCAGGCGCTGCCGTCGGCCAGCACCAGCAAAGCGGGGCGCCGCTGAGTTCGCACTGTACTGTCAGACATCCCTGGGCCTTATCCGGTGTTGCGCAGCCCGGCGGCGATGCCGTTAATGGTCATCACCATCACTTCGCGGAGCTCTTCTGCCACCGGCCCGTCCGGCTCGGCTTGAGCGCGCAGGCGTCGCAGCACGTCCACCTGAATATAGTTCAACGGATCGACATACGGATTGCGCAACTGGATGGAGCGCTGGATCACCGGGTCGTCATCCATGAGCTCGGCATGGCCGGTAATCTCCCGCACCGCGTCCACCGTGCGCTGATACTCGGCCCGCAGTCGCTCGAAAATTGTGGCGGCCAGCGCGCGATCGGGCACCAGCTCGCTGTACAGGGCCGCAATACCGAGATCAGCCTTGAGCAGCGACATTTCGGCGTTGTCGAGCAGCGCCTCGAAAAACGGCCACCCGGCGTACATCTCGCGCAAAGCCGCTGCCTCGCCGTCGGCCAGCGCCGTGCCCAGGCCATACCAGCCCGGCAAGTTGAAGCGGCTTTGCATCCAAGAAAACACCCACGGGATGGCGCGGATGTGGCTCACTTCCAACTTGCCGCCGCGCCGCGTGGCCGGCCGCGAGCCAATGCGCAGCCGGCTGATCTCATCCAGCGGTGTGGCCGCCCGCCAAAACTCCAAAAACCCGGGCGTCTCGTAGACCAGGTGGCGATATTCCGCTCGCGCCTGCGCCGCCATCGCACTTAGGCATTCACGCCATGCCTGCGCCAGCTTCGGTTCAACGCCGTTGGATCCTATCGGCGCCGAGCTCAGCAGGACAGCGCTGGCAATTTGCTCAAGATGGCGGTGTGCCAGGTCTGGGTCGCCATAGCGCGACCCAATGACTTCGCCCTGTTCCGTCAGCCGGAAGCGGCCGTTGACAGTACCTGGCGGTTGGGCGCGGATGGCGCGATTAGCTGGCCCCCCGCCCCGCGCCACCGTGCCGCCGCGCCCATGGAACAGCGTAAACTGGATGCCATGCGCGCGGCACACACGGGCGATGGCTTCCTGCGCCTGGTACAGCGCCCAGTTGGCGGCCAGGTAGCCGCTATCTTTATTGCTGTCAGAATAGCCGATCATGATCATCTGCTCGTCCCCGCGCGAGCTCAGATGCCGCCGGTAAACATCCAGCTCAAATAGCTCGCTCAGGATGCGCGGCGCCGCCTCCAGATCATCCACCGTTTCAAAGAGCGGCACAATCGACAAGCCAGCCAGGCAGTTGGACCATTTGGCCAGCAGCATTACCGTCAGCAGGTCGGCCGGGCCGCGCGTCATCGAAATAATGAACGGGCCCAGCAGTTCGGGCCCGTAGACGCTGCCCACGCGGGCGATGAGACGAAACAAGTCCCAGGTCTCGGCGGTGTCCACGGTCACGCCCGGGTGGGCCGACAGGCGCGGCACGGGCCCCGCCAGCAGCTTGAGCAGCGCCGCCGAGCGGGCTGCGTCATCGCCCGTCTCAAAGTCCAGGTCCAGGTTCAGCCCGCGCAGCAGCTCACCCAGAGCTGAGGCCAGGCGGGCCGAGTCCTCGCGCAGATCCAGCCGGGCGGCGTGCAGGCCAAAAATATCAAATTGGCGCCGTACCTCCAGCAGCTCGCCGCCGGCCAAAATAGCCGGGATGGCCTCCGCCACCGCTCCCAGCAGCTCTGTGAAGTCATCGGGCCGCACGCGCGCCTTGTGGGGCGCCGCATCCAGCAAGCGCGCGGTCATGTCGTCGCGCGAAGCTTCTTCCAGGTCCGCCGCCAACAAGGCGATCGCCAATCGAAACGGCTCATCGGTGTAGCGCTGCGCCAGGTAGGCCACGTGCGGCGGCAGGGGCTCGCGCGCCTCCAGCCAGGCTTGCAGCCGCAGGGGCAAGGCCACTCGCCGTGCGCCCAGGCTCAGCCGCCGCGCCAGCTCCTGCAGCCGCGCCCGGTGTCGCTCCACCGCCAGGCCGCGATGCAGCCGGAGCGTCTCAGCGGTGACGGCCGCGGTGACGTTCGGGTTGCCGTCTCGGTCCCCGCCAATCCAGGAGGCCAGGGTCAGCCAGCGTTGGGGCATGGGCAAGCCGGGATAGTGCTCCGCCAGCGCCGCCTCCAGGTCGGCGTAAATCCGCGGCAGAGCGTCCCAGAAAATCGCGTCTACAAAATACAGGCCGGTACGTACCTCGTCGGTGACCGCTGGCTTGGCCGTCCGGGCGCGGCTGCTGAGCAGGATGCTGGTAATCTCGGCCAACACCTGGCGCAGCGCCTCCTGCCGCTCGCGCGGCAAGAGGTCCGCTTCTTCCAAGTGCTTGAGCGCCTCGGAAACACGCTGCACCTTGGACAGGATCGTGCGCCGCTTGGCCTCGGTGGGGTGCGCGGTCAGCACCAGCTCAATATTCAGATTCTCAAGCAGGCCGGCCATCGCTTCGGCGGACACGCCCCGCGCCTTGATTTGCCCAACCGCGTCGGCCAGCGATTCGGCGACGGGTGCCGGATACATTTTGCGCTCGCGGTCGCGCAGTGCCCGCACCCGGTAGCGTTCTTCGGCCAGGTTGACCAGGTCGAAATACAATGTAAACGCCGAGGCCACCGCGCGCGCCTCGTCGGGCGTCAGCCGCGACACCTCCCCGGCCAGCGCCGCGGCCGCGCCGGGCTCGGCCGCCCGCCTGGCCTTGGCCTGCGCGCGAATGCGCTCCTCGGTCTCAAACAGAGCGGGCGACTCTTGCTCAGTTAGAACCTGGCCGAGCAGGTCGCCCAGCAGGTGAATGGTTCCTGGTAAATCCATTGGCACGGGCGCGGCGTTCCGGTCTAGCTTTTGAGCGAGGCCAGCGCCTTCTCAGCGCTGTCAACTGCGCGGACCTTCACCTGGGTATCGATCACGTGGCCGGTCTCATCGATCACGAAGTGGCTGCGAATGACGCCGATCGACTTGACGCCGTAGTTGTTCTTTTCGCCCCAGATGCCATAACGATTGAGCACTTTGTGGTCGACATCCGATAGCAATACGAAAGGCAGGTTGTACTTGGTCTTGAACTTGCGGTGCGACTCGGCGCCGTCCGGGCTGATGCCGATGACGACCGCATTTTGTTCCTCAATCGTCGGATAAGCATCGCGGAACGCGCAGGCTTGCTTGGTGCAGCCGGCGGTGTTATCGGCTGGATAGAAATACAGCACCACCCGCCGGCCGCGGAAGTCGGACAGCTTGTGTTTTTGGCCGTTCTCATCCGGCAGCTCAAAATCAGGCGCGAGATCACCGGCAGCAGGCGGGGTAGCAGACATGTTGGCCTCAATGAATGAATGCGCACAGATAATTGTAATCGAAGAAACCGTCACCAGCCCAAAGTGCCCGGCCCGCCCTTGAATGGGCCCACCACCTCGTGGGTAATCCAACCCCCATAAAAGCCGCCCGGCATGGCCGTGGCCGGCTCGCCGTCCACCAGGCATTGGTCCATCGCCTGCGGGTAGAACGCAATGTGATCGCGGATCGCCTCATAGCCCGCGTTCGGCTCGTGATAGGTCCAGGCCGCGTTTTCCACCCGCCGAGCGCCGGCCACCACGGCAAAATAGTTCGCGTGACCTTTCCATTCACA
>Ga0209166_10004245_pt1 | contig 10084 bp, 11 predicted proteins | sample Coa_R1_3_FD_187151 | JGI IMG/M metagenome (GOLD analysis project Ga0209166, IMG submission 187151) | Surface soil microbial communities from Centralia Pennsylvania, which are recovering from an underground coalmine fire - Coalmine... | ecosystem: Environmental > Terrestrial > Soil >... | reverse complement strand
TTTTCGGCGGGGACTATTATCCGGACGGCCACACCATGCTGCGCCGCGCCTGGCATACCCGGCTGGCCGGCGACCAGGCCTGGCGCCGCGCCCTGGTCGACGGGGTCGTCGAGGAAACCGCCAGCGGCCCGATCGGCGACGCGCTGCGGCCCGACGCCGGCGCCGCGATGCCGCCGGCTGCGCCCGCCGGCGCGGTGACGGTGCTGTTCCGGCCCGATCCGCAATTGCTCGACGGACGTTTCGCCAACAATGCCTGGCTGCAGGAATTGCCGCGGCCGCTGACCAAGCTGGTGTGGGACAATCCGTTGCTGGTCCCGCCAGCCATGGCCGACCGGCTGGGGCTCGCCAAGGGCGACAAGGTGGTGCTGACCGTCGCCGGCCGCCGCGTCGAGACGGCGGTCTGGATCCTGCCGGGCCTGGCCCATGACTGCGTCACCGCCTTGTTCGGCTTCGGCCGTCGGCGCACCGGCTCGGTGGGCGAGGGAGCCGGTTTCGATTATTTCCGGGTGCGCGGGACGGAGGGGCTGTCCCAGGCGGCGGCCAGCCTGGAGAAGATTCCCGGCCGCCATGTGCTGGCCTCGACCGACCGGCGCGGCCTGCTGACGGAGGAGGAGCGCGAGTTGGCTCGCCAGTCGACCCTGGCGGCCTTCCTCGCGGACTCACAGGTGTTAAAAAGGCCCGGGGCAACCGACCTTTCCCTCTATGACAAGCCTCCTCCGCGGTCCGCCGAAACAGCATGGGGCATGAGCATCGATCTCAATGCCTGCATCGGCTGCAATGCCTGCATCGTCGCCTGCCAGGCCGAGAACAATATCCCGGTGGTCGGCAAGGAGCAGGTGGTCCGCGAGCGCGAGATGCACTGGCTGCGCATCGATCTCGATGAAGGTGGCGTGTTCCAGCCGGTGCTCTGCATGCAATGCGAGGAGGCGCCCTGCGAGGTGGTCTGTCCGGTAGGCGCCACGGTGCATGACGAAGAGGGCCTCAACGGCATGGTGTATAATCGCTGCATCGGCACGCGCTTTTGCGCCAACAATTGCCCCTACAAGGTTCGGCGCTTCAATTTCCTGGCCTTCTCCGCCGAGGAGAAGCGCCCGGCCCAGTCGCGCAATCCGGAGGTCACGGTGCGGGCGCGCGGCGTGATGGAGAAATGCACCTTCTGCGTCCAGCGCATCGCGGCCGCCCGCATCCAGGCCGATATCGAGAACCGGCCGATTCGCGACGGCGAACTGAAGACAGCCTGCCAGGCCGCCTGTCCGACCCAAGCCTTCACCTTCGGCAATATCCGCGACCCCGAGGCCGAAGTGTCGCGCCGCAAGGCCAGCCCACTGAATTACGCCATGCTGGAGGAACTCAATACGCGCCCGCGCGTCACCTATGAGGGGCGCATCCGCAATCGCTCGGCCGATGTCGGGGAGCAGGGATGACCGCGCAAACGGTCGAGGGCGTGGCCGACAAGGTGGCGGGCCTGGCGCTGAAACCGGGCGTGGAGGCCTGGTGGTGGTGGGCCTTCATCCCCTCGATGGGCCTGACCGCGCTGCTGGCGGTGGCGGTATCCTGGCTGTTCGCCAAGGGCATCGGCGTGTGGGGCAACAATCACCCGGTGATGTGGGCCTTCGACATCATCAATTATGTCTGGTGGATCGGCATCGCCTCGGGTGGCACCTTCATCTCGGCCTTCTTCTTCCTGATGCGGGTAAGCTGGCGCACCGCGCTGAACCGTATCGCCGAATCGATGACCTTGTTCGCCGCCGCCTGCGCCGCGCTCTATCCGATCCTGCATCTCGGCCGCGCCTGGTTCGCCTATTGGCTGGTGCCCTATCCCGACACCATGGGGCTGTGGCCGCAATTCAGAAGCCCGCTTTTGTGGGACTTCTACGCCATCCTGACCTATGTGATCAGCTCGGTGCTGTTCTGGTATCTGGGCCTGATCCCCGACTTCGCCACCTTGCGCGACCGCGCCGAAACGCCGGGCAAGCGGCTGGTCTACGGGCTGCTGGCGGTGGGCTTCCACGGGCGGGGCGAGCAATGGCGGCATTACCGCGCCACTTATGGCGTGCTGGCCGCGCTGATGGCGCCTCTGGTGATCTCGGTCCATTCGATCGTCGGTCTCGATTTCGCCGGCGGCGAGGTGCCGGGCTGGCATTCTACGCAATTCCCGCCCTTCTTCGTGTTCGGCGCGGTGCTGTCGGGCTTCGCGAGCGTGCTGCTGCTGGTAATCCCGTTGCGCCGCCTGCTGGGTCTGGGCGCCTATGTCACCGAGCGCCATTTCGAGGTGCTGGGCCGGCTGATGCTGACCGCCAGTATTTGCGTCGGCTACGCCTATGTGATGGACGTCTTCTCCACCTTCTATGGCGGCGATCCGGCCGAGCACCGCCAGTTCCTCGACCGGCTGACCGGGCTCTACTGGCCGGTCTATTGGGCGACCCTGCTGTTCAACGTCTTCATTCCCCAGGCGCTGTGGTGGCGCCGGGTGCGCACCGATCCGGCGGCGCTGATGGCGATCTCCTTCCTGGTGGTGGTCGGCATGTGGTTCGAGCGTTTCAACATCATCGTCACCAGCTTGCACCGCACCGCCATGCCGTCGGCCTGGGGCGATTTCCACCCGACCTTCTGGGACTATGCCACCCTGTTCGGCACGGTGGGGCTGTTCTTCAGCGGCTTTCTGCTGTTCGTCCGCTTCCTGCCGGTGATCTCGATCTTCGAGATGCGCGAGTTGCAAGCCTCGGGAGAGACGCCATGAGTCTGGCCGGGAGGTTCGTCAATGAGCAGGCGCTGGCGGCCGCTGCCGCCCGGCTGCGCGAGGCCGGCATCGAACCGCTCGAGATCATCACGCCGCATCCGGTGGAACAGCTGGAGCGAGGGATCTCCCCGGTGCCGGTGATCGTGCTGCTGGCCGGGATCGGTGCCTTCGTCGCCAGTCTGGGGCTGCAGATCTATGCCGCCTCGCGCTCTTATCCGATCGATATCGGCGGGCGGCCCTATAATTCCTGGCTGGCCTTCATTCCGACCGCTTTCGAGAACGGTATCCTGCTGGCGGTGGTGGCCGGTTTCCTGTCCTTCCTGGTCCTGTCCTGGCGCCGGAGCCCGATCACCGAGGCGCCGGGCGAAGGCTATTGGCTGGCGGTGGCGCCCGAAGCGCGCGCCGAGCTGGAGGCGACCCGTCCCTCGTCGATCGCGGAGCTGGCGCCATGAAGCGGATGGCGATCTGCCTGCTGCTCGGCCTGCTGGCCGGCTGCGACGACATGAACAAACAGGCCAAGACGCCGCCCGATGGCGATAAGAGCGGCCAGGCGGTGGTCAAGGAGCCGGAGGGTCTGGTGGCCGCCACACCGGAAGTGCCGCCGCCGGCCCTGACCCAGAGCGTGCTGGAGCGTGGGCAGGATGAATTCAACGCCTTCTGCGCGCCGTGCCATTCCGAGCGCGGCGACGGCAAGGGCATGGTGGTGCAGCGCGGCTTCCCCCAGCCGCCTTCATTCCATACCGATCAGGCGCGGTCGATGGCGCCGGCCGAGATCTACCAGGTGATCAGCGACGGAAGCGGCGTGATGTACAGCTTCTCGGGGCGTATCCGCCCGGTCGATCGCTGGGCCATCGTCGCTTATGTGCGGGCGTTGCAGATCAGCCGCAATGCCAAGCTGGCGGATGTGCCGGCGGACGAACGGGAGAAGCTGCGATGATCGAGCGGCTTTCCTGGGGGCTCGGGGGACTGGGCTTGATGGCTGCGGCCATCGGCTGGTGGATAGCGCCGCGCGATTTCTACGGCGCCTGGCTGGCCGCTTTTATCGCGCTGGCGGCCTGGCCGTTGGGCAGTCTCGGTTTGCTGCTGGCTCACGCCATGACCGGCGGGCGCTGGGGCGAAGTGGTGCGGCCCGCCTTGCAGCGCGGCGTGATGCTGATGCCGCTGCTGGTCCCGGCGGCGATTCCGCTGCTGTTCGGCCTGTCCACCCTCTATGTCTGGCTCTCGCCCGAGATCGCCGAGAGCCTGCCCAACCGTTTCTATCTCAACGGGCCGTTTTTCGCCTTGCGCGCGGTGATTTATGCGGTGGTGTGGCTGGGTCTGTCCTTTCTGGCCATCCGCGCTTTCCCTCGCCCCGCGAGCCGGCAGATCCTGGCCCGGCTCGCGCCGCCCGGCGCGATCCTGCTGGCGCTGACCGTCACCTTCTTCGCCATCGATCTCAGCCAGTCGCTCGAACCCGGCTTCAATTCCAGCGCCTATGGCCTGTTGACCGGCGTGGGCATGGCTCTGTTCGCCTTCTCCGGCGCCCTGGCGGCCACCTGTCTGGCCGGCAATCCCGATCGGCGCACGATGCCGGCGCTGGCCCGCATTCTGCTGGGGCTGGCCATCCTGTGGGCCTATCTCGAATTCGTCCAGGCGCTGATCGTCTGGGAATCCGACCTGACCGTCGAGGTGCCCTGGTATCTGCACCGCACCACCGGTTCCTGGGGACTGGTCGCCTGGGCCATCGCCGGCGGTCATTTCCTGCTGCCTTTCCTGCTGCTGCTGTCGCCCCGCAACCAGGCCGACGCCCGCAGTATCGGCGTGATCGCCCTGGTGCTGATGGGGATGGAGTTGGTGCGCTGGTGGTGGGTGGTGCTCCCGTCCTTGTCGCTGCCGTTCAGTTGGATCGACGCGGCGGCGATGATCGGGCTCGGCGGGGTCGGTTCGGGCGTCTATCTCAAGGCGCGCCATGTCTGAGCGCGTCGAGACCCAGGATGTTTCCATCGCCCTGGCCCTCAAGCTGGCCGGCGGCGCCTGCGCGATGCTGATTGCGTGCGCGCTGCTGATCGTGTGGATCGCGCCCGGATCGCTGCATCCGCGTCCATCCTCCGTGCCGTCGGTGCCGGCCCCGGTGCTGCAGATCAATCCGCGTGCCGACATGGCGCGCTTCAAGGCCGAGGAGGAAGCCGAGATGACCTCGTATGGCTGGGTCGACCGCGACAAGGGCGTGGTGCGCCTCCCGATCGGGCTGGCGATGGCCAAGGTGGCGAAAGACGGCATAGCCGGCTGGCCGGCGGAGGCGCGATGAGGCGGCTTCTGCTCCTGCTTCTCGCGCTCATGTCGGTTCGCGCTTGGGCCGAGGAGCCGGGCTATCGACAGTTTCCCGGCGCCCTGATACCCGACGAGGCGGTGCTGGCCGACGAGGCCGGCCATCCCGCCCGCTTCGAGGTGCTGATGGGCGGCAAGCGGCCGGCGATCCTGGCGCTGATTTATTTCCATTGCCCGGCTTTGTGCGGGGTCGAGCTGTCCGACCTCTTCACGGCGCTGGGCCGGACCGGCCTGGTGGCGGGGCAGGATTACGACCTGTTCGCCGTCAGCATCGATCCCAAGGATGGCAGCCGCGACGCCACCGAGGCGCGCGCCGCCTATCTCAAGCGCTTTCCGCTGCCGGGCGCGGGCGAGGGATGGCATTTCCTGACCGGCGATCCCGAGGCGCTGGCCGAGGTCGAGCATAGCGTCGGCTTTACCGCCCGCTACGAGCCGGTGCTGCAGCAATATATCCACCCGGCCGGGGTGGTGCTGCTGACGCCCAAGCGCCGGGTCTCCAGCTATCTGCTCGGCGTCGGCTATGATGGGCAGGAACTGGGCCGCCGGCTGCACGATGCCGGCGAAGGACGGATCGCGCCGGCCGGCAATCCGATCATGCTGCTGTGCTTCCATTTCGATCCGGCCAGCGGGCGCTACAGCCTCGATATCTTCAACGCGCTGAAACTGGCGGCGCTGCTGACCATCACCGGCATCGGCGGCACCATCCTCCTGGCATGCCGGCGGGGACGCGGATAGTGACCGGGTTTCCCTACACCGCCGTTTCGATCACCGGAACCGAGACCGACCATCTGCTCTGGGCCCTGCTGGCGGTCTCGTTCGCCGTCATGGTGCTGGTGGTCGGGCTGCTGCTGCTCTACGCCATCCGTTATCGCGAGGCCAGCCGTGCCGACCGCGGCAATCCCGAGGGCAAGAGCTGGGCGATCGAGATAAGCTGGACCTCGGCCACCCTGGTGGTGTTCTTCGGCCTGTTCCTGTGGGGCGCGGATCTCTTCGTGCGGCTCGACGGGGTGCCCGACAACGCCATTCCGATCTATGTGGTCGGCAAGCAATGGATGTGGAAGGTCGAACATCCCGACGGCCAGCGCGAGATCAATGCCCTGCATGTGCCGCTGGGCCATCCGATCGAACTGATCATGACGTCGGAAGACGTCATCCACGACTTCGCCATTCCCGCCTTGCGCATCAAGCACGACGTAGTGCCCGGCCGCTACGACACGCTGTGGTTCCAGGCCACCGAGGCCGGCGAGTATCACCTGTTCTGCACCCAGTTCTGCGGCACCGACCATGCGGCGATGGGCGGGATGGTGACGGTGATGAGCGAGCCCGATTATACCGCCTGGCTCTCGGCTCAGCCGAACGAAGGCAATCTGGCGGCGCTGGGGCGCGCGGTCTATCTGCACAATGGCTGCGATGGCTGCCATGAGGGGCGCGGCACCAGCGGCGCGCCGCCCTTGGCCGAGGTCGCCGGCCGTGAGGAATCCTGGCTGCGCGACTCCATCCTGCATCCGGAGCGGCGAGGGGCCGTGCGCATGCCGTCCTTCGAGGGCAGGATCGGCGAGGAAGACCTGGCCAAACTCGTCGCCTATGTCAAATCGCTGGGCGGAGGCGGCCGATGAACTATCTCACCAATGGCTGGACCATCCGCTCCTGGCTGCTGACCGTCGATCATAAGCGCATCGCGCTGCTCTATATCGGCGCCATCACCCTGTTCTTCTTTTTGGGCGGGGCGGCGGCGGCGCTGATCCGGCTCCATCTGCTGACGCCCGCCGGCGCCTTCCTGTCGGCCGAGGCCTATAACCGCATGATGACCATGCATGGCGTCATCATGGTGTGGTTCTTCCTGGTGCCGGCGATCCCGGTGACAATGGGCAATTTCATCGTGCCGCTGATGATCGGCGCGCGCGACCTGGCCTTTCCGCGCCTCAATCTGATCAGCTGGTACCTGTTCATGACCGGCGGACTGTTCGCCCTCTACGGCATGATCGCCGGCGGGGTCGATACCGGCTGGACCTTCTATGCGCCGCTCTCGACCGCTTTCTCGCATGGCCATCTGGTGGCGGTGGCGCTCGGCATCTTCATCTCCGGCTTTTCCTCGATCGCCACCGGGCTGAATTTCGTCGTCACCATCCACCGGCTGCGCGCCCCCGGCCTGACCTGGTTTCGGCTGCCGCTGTTCATCTGGTCGCTCTACGCCACCAGCCTGATGCTGCTGCTGGCCACGCCGGTGCTGGCCATGACCCTGATCCTGCTGGTGCTGGAAAACCTGTTTCACATCGGCGTGTTCGACCCGACCATCGGCGGCGACCCGCTGTTGTTCCAGCATCTGTTCTGGTTCTACTCGCACCCGGCCGTCTATGTGATGATCCTGCCGGGATTGGGCGTCATCAGCGAGCTGGTGTCGGCCTATTCGAAGAAGGCGGTGTTCGGCTATAAAGTCGTCGCCTGTTCGAGCATCGCCATCGCCGTGGTCGGCTTCTTCGTCTGGGGCCATCACATGTTCGTGGCCGGCCAGTCGCTCTATACCAGCCTGCTGTTCTCGATCCTGTCCTTCCTGGTTTCGGTGCCCTCGGCGATCAAGGTGTTCAACTGGCTGGGCACGATGCACAAGGGCTGGATCCGCTTCGATGCTCCCATGCTGTACGCGTTTGGCTTCATCGGCCTGTTCACCATGGGCGGGCTGACCGGCCTGTTCCTGGCGACGCTGGCCGCCGACGTGCATCTGACCCAGACCTATTTCGTCGTCGCCCATTTTCACTACATCATGGTGGGCGGCATGGTTTCCGCCTATTTCGGCGGCCTGCATTACTGGTGGCCGAAGATCACCGGGCGCCTGTATCCCGAGATGTGGGCGCGGGTCGCCGCCATTCTGATCTTCTTCGGCTTCAATCTGACCTTCTTTCCGCAATTCATCCTCGGCTATTTCGGCATGCCGCGGCGCTATTACGCCTATCCGCCGGAATTCCAGATTCTCAACATCCTGTCCTCGGCCGGCGCCTCGATCCTGGCGCTGGCTTATCTGCTGCCCTTCGGCTACCTGACCTGGTCGCTGTTCCGGGGCGCGCGGGCGCCGGCCAATCCCTGGGGCTCGCCCGGGTTGGAATGGACGACGCAATCGCCGCCGATCACCGAGAATTTCGAGGAAATTCCGGTGGTGACGGAAGGTCCTTACGTTTATCCGCCGCCGGAGGTTCTATCGCATGGCTGAGACCGAGCGATACGAGGCGGATACCGACCTGATCGGCATGTGGCTGTTCCTGGCCACCGAGGTGTTGTTCTTCGGCGCGCTGTTCTTCGTCTACTTCGCCTATCAGCATCTCTATCCGCTGGCGCTGGCCGAGGGTGTGCGGCGCACGGATCTGACCCTGGGCACGATCAATACGGTGTTGCTGCTGACCAGCAGCCTGGCCATGTCGCTGGGCATCGTCCGGCCGGGCTGGCTGGGGCGCGCCTTCGTCGGCGCCGGGGCGCTGGGCGTCGCCTTCCTGGCGGTGAAGGGCTTCGAATATGCCAAGGATATCCATGAGGGCCTGTTCCCCGGCGCCGGCTTTGCTGCCATCAGTCCGGAAGCCGGGCCGGAGCGGATCTTCTTCATCTTCTATTTCACCGCCACCGCCATCCATGCGCTGCATATGCTGATCGGCCTCGGGCTGATCTTTTATGCGGTGCGCGGCAAGGGCTCGCCGGTGGTGGTGGCGCTCTATTGGAGCTTCGTCGACATCGTGTGGATCTGTCTTTATCCCTTGCTCTATCTGGTCGGGCGGGGAGGGGCGTGATGCCGCGGGCGCCGTTGCTCGGCTGGGTGGGATTGCTGGCGCTGCTGGGCGTGCAAATCGGGCTGGCCTTCCTGCCGCTCGGCCAGGCGCATCTCTATTTCGCGCTGGGGGTGGCGGTGGCGATGGCCACCATCGTGGCATGGATCTTCATGGAGCTGGCCAGCGCGCCGCATCTGGCGCGCATCTTCGCCTATGCCGGATTGTTCTGGGTGATGGTGCTGTTCGCTCTGGGCGGTTCGGATTACGCCACCCGCGCCTGGACCCGGGCGAGCGAGAGTCCGGCGGTGTCAGGTGATCAGCGGTAAATTGATTTACCACCAAGGACACCAAGGGGACTTTCTGCACCTGGCTTTGGTTCGTCATCCCCGCGAAGGCGGGGATCCATCGAAGAGCTGACTCTGGCCTCGACGTAGATTCCCGCCTTCGCGGGAATGACGGTTTTGGGCTCAAACCACTTGGTGTCCTTGGTGCTCTTGGTGTTTAAAAAATCTAGTGCGGCGAGTGATGCGCCCCGCCGACGGCGGTTTTGCTGATGCCCTGCAGGGCCTTGGAGCCGTGGCTGGCTTCGGCCTTGGCGATGTCGCCGAGCGAGATGATGCCGACCAGCCGTTTCTGCTGGTTGAGCACGGGCAGGCGGCGGATCTGCTGTTCGGCCATCATGTCGGCGGCCTTCTGGACCGTGTCGGTGTCGAAACAATATCGGATGCCCGGACTCATCGCCTCCTTGACCGGGGTGTCCGCGCCCTTGCCGGCGGCCAGGGCGCGGGTGACGATGTCGCGCTCGGTGATGGTGCCGACCAGACGGTCATTCTCGCCCACCGGCAGCAACCCGACATCCATTTCCTTCATCGTGCGCGCCGCGTCCTGGATGGTGTCGTTGGGCGCGCACAGGCGCACATGCGCCGTCATGCAATCGGATACATTCATGCAAACCTCCGTCAGTGCGGTTTGGGCTGGCTGCGCGGCACCTGGGTGCGCGTCCGCTCCAGCTTGCGCTTGGTGTGCTGGATCTCGTCGAGATGGCTCTCCTCGCCGCCCACCATTCCCTCATTCTCGGCCCGCGACAAGGCGCGGGCGTCACGCTCCCATTCATGCAGGATCTTCTGCTTGACCTCGTCACTGAGATCCTTGCGGGCCAGCATCTCTTCCAGCCGCCCGGGGCGGTGGGGCTTGCTGGTCGGGTCATGCGCCTCCAAGAGGCCGATCAGCCGTTCGCAGAAGACCGGCAGATCGTCGGGATTGCGGCTGGTGACCAGCGTGCCGT
>Ga0209166_10004243_pt1 | contig 10087 bp, 4 predicted proteins | sample Coa_R1_3_FD_187151 | JGI IMG/M metagenome (GOLD analysis project Ga0209166, IMG submission 187151) | Surface soil microbial communities from Centralia Pennsylvania, which are recovering from an underground coalmine fire - Coalmine... | ecosystem: Environmental > Terrestrial > Soil > Unclassified... | reverse complement strand
GCGGGCCAGGATCGGGCTGGGCTGGCGCAGGCTATCGGGGTCGAGCTTGGTCAGGATGTGCAGGGCCGCGAGCTCCGCCTGCATGGCGGCCGCGTGGCGGAACAGGCTGGGACTGCTACCCGCGCTGCTTAAGATCGTCTGCTCTTCGTACTCCCGGTCCTCAGACGGCCACAGCATCCGCTGATCCCCGTCATAGTAGGCGCGCAAGCGGCTGCCAGCGGCAGTGGTGACCGTCTCGATGAAAGGTGTGCCGGGGAGCGGGGGGAGGTCCTGGTCGACGGGCAGATACTGCCGGCGCCAGGGATCCGCCTCGGGGGCCAGCGCAGTCAGCGATTCCTCCACCACCGCGAGATCGACCAGCCCTTGCGTGTCCATGCGGCGTTCAATGGTCAGGGTATAGCGCAGGCGTGTATGGGTGATCTGATAGCGGGTCGTGGCGGGATCGAGCAACGCCTCGACCGCCAGCCGCAGACGCGGGGCGCGGTCTCCATCGGGCAGCAGGCTGAACTGTTCGAGCGCCGTGCCCCGGCCGTGGCGGTCGGTGAAGGCTTCGACGACCGGTAGCCGGGCCAGGCGCGAGAGCAGGCGCAGGGCATCAAACAGGTTGCTTTTACCGGCCCCGTTGGCGCCCAGGATCACCTGGAAGGGGCCCAGGTCCAACTGAAAATCGAGGAAGGTTTTGAAGCCATCCAGTTCGATGCGCGTAATCATGAGTCTGCTTCTTTCCAGCAATACTTTAGATTCTAGTGCAGATTCTAGTGTTATTGTACGAGATCCGTCAACGTGCTGCCGCGCGCCGGCTCTTGCCCGACCTGGTTGATCGACTCCTTGCTATTCGCCGCCCGTACTGGGGAACAACGGCCGGATCATGTGGGCGGGGCGCCAGATCAGGTCAACCCGCGCGAAGCGACCCAGCAGGGCGCCGGCGGCAGCGAATGGCGCCTGCAAGGCGGCGGCTTTGACCCGATAGGTGCCGGCCAGTTGTTTGACCATCAACTCGTGGTGGCTGTAGATCGTTACGGTGAAGGCCGCCGGGTCGCGCCCGGCGGCGGTAATCCGGCCGGCCAGATCGGTCAATGCCGCGATCAGGGTGAGGTATTCGGCCTCATCAGCGAATCGCTCGCCCGCATGGGCTACGGCCCCCTGGCGCCCGCGGCCGTTGCGCGTCCAGAGCTGATACCGGCTCCGGCAGGGACCCCGCCCGACATTGGGTTGGCCGCCACCGTCGAGGCGGGTAAACAACACCAGCGTGTAATCGGCCCCTTGTAGCCAGTCCGTGGGCGCAGGGGCGGCGGCCGGCGGGACCGGCAACGCGGGCGCTGCCAGCGCCGCGCCCGGCATCTCCCGGCCGGTGGCCGCTTGCGCCGCGCGGTAGTGGGTGTAGCCGGCCTCGGCGAAGTTGAAGGCGGCACGCGTGGCCAGCTCGTCTGCTGCGGCGTTGAACGGGTTATCAGCATGGCCCTTAACCCAGGCGAGGGCGGCGCCGGCGGGCCAGAACGTGGTAAGCGCCTGCTCAGCGGCGTCGTACAGCGGCCAGAGATCCGTGTTTTTCTTGCGTTGCCAGCGCCCGGCAGCGCACTCGACCACATAGGTGCTGTCACTCCAAATGTGCGGCGGGGCCGTGTGCGATGCGCCCCAGCCCAGGTGCTGGAGCGCGTGCAGCCCGGCCAGCACGCCGGCGATCTCCGCGCGGTTATTGCTCGTGGCCGGCGGCGTGGCGCGGGCGGGGATGTAGCCACCGAGATCGAGCCGGGCGGCGACGGGGGGCCGGGCGGCCGCGGCGAAGTCGATCGCCTCCTGGAAGCCGACCACCACGGCCGCGAAGCCGGCCGCCCCCCCGGGGTTTTGCAGCGGCGCCGATCCGTCGGTATAGACCTCGATCGCCAGGCAGGGCGCGAACGCCGCCCAGGCAGCCGGGTCACGGGCCCGGCTGGCTTCTACCGCCTGGCGGACACTCGCCCACTCCGGCACATCGTCCGCAACGTCGTCGAACATGGACCGGGGCCCGGGTGACTTTACGTGGGCCGGCCCCCGACCATCCTTTGTGCCGGCCGCACCCTCGTCCGAACTGCTCATAGACCCTCCTGGTTAGCTGTGGGTTCATACACCGGCCGTTACGACGTCGGCGCCGGTGTCGGCCTCGCCGCTTACGCTGGGCACGCTGCCCAGCGCGAGGGCCTGGAGCGCCGCGATGAAGGGGGCGCCCGTCAACTGCTGAACGTCATAGCGAATACTCTCGCCGTCGTAGAGCGCGTCCAGGGCTTTCTGGGTGGCGGTGTCGACCTTCGCGGGCTGCACGAACACCGGACCCAGCACCGCGCGCAGGCGCCCACCGTCGCCGTAAAAGTACTCTTCCAGCAGCGGGATCACGCGATGATACCAGACGAAGTGGAGATCCTCCGCGTCCTGCACGCCGAGCAAGTAGCTGTGGCCGAGCCGATGGTCGCGGTCGAGCAAGGCGGCGATCCGCTCGTTGAGCCGGGTCAGCAGCCGCTCCAGATCCAGCCCTGGGACGGGGTTGCGCGCCGCCGGGGCCAGCAGGGCCGGGTTGGGGGGCAGCTCGTAGAAGGCGAAACGCCGGCGCAGCGCCAGATCGAGGAGGGCGATCGAGCGATCGGCGGTGTTCAACGTGCCCAGCAGCCAGAGGTTGGGCGGTACGCTGAAGGGTTTACCCGAATAGGGCAGGGTGACGGTGATGGTATTGGGCTGCCCCAGGCGCTTGTCGTCTTCGATCAGCGTGATCAGCTCGCCGAAGACCTTGGCGATGTTCGCCCGGTTGATCTCGTCGATAACCAGGAGGAAACGCGGCGCCTCCCCGACCATCCCGGCTGCCTGGTGATCCTCCCAGGCCTTGCCCGCCACTTCGCACATCTGGCGGAAGATGCCGGGCGCCGCGGTATAGCGGATACCGGAGGTGCTGACGGCGTCCAGCACCGGCCGCAGCCCTTCGACAAACTCTTCGTAGGCGAACGACTGGTGGAAGGTGACGAACCGCATGCGATCCGCGACGGCCGCGTCCTCCTGCGCCAGGAAATACTTGGCAAACTGGAGCGTCGTCCAAGTCTTCCCAGTACCGGGTGGACCATAGAGCAAGATATTGCGCGTGTGCCCCGCCAAGCGCAGTAGCAATTCGATCTCGGTTGGCGGAGGGGGCAGAGGGGACGGAACAGGGATAGGTATTGAACTGGATCCATCGGGGCCGCCCTCCGTGGTTGCGGCGCTGGGGAACAGCACCTCGTCGAAGAAGTGCATCATCCCATAGGGATCGAAACCCGCGAATTCCGGGCGACTCCGCAGGTAGTCGAGTAATTGGCGATTGCGGGCGAGTAACCCGGCCGGCGGCGTTTGACCGAACGCCTGCAGGAAAGTGTTGAGGTACGCCTCGCTGTTTACCGGGAGGAACTCGTCCGGGTAATACAGGGTCAGCGGTTTGCTGCGCAGGGTCTTCAGCCCTGGCAGATACTGCTCGCCGATTGCGTCCAAATGCGCGAAATCGCCCGCGTCGACAGCGGTGACCAGCGCGATTAGCCCGCGCTTGATCTGCTCAAACGCCGCCGCGAACGTGGGTGCCTGCTTCTCGTTCCAGCGATATCCTTTATCGTCTTTGCTCCAATAGACGCCGAATTTCGTAGCACTCCCGCCCCTGAGGCTGCCCAGGCGCTGGGTCTTGACTTCCAGCCAATAGCAGAAGTTATCGTGATCACCGTGCCCTAGCGCATATTGCTCCAGGGTCAACTCGCCCAGGTGCTCTTTCGGGAAGCGCGCGACGAATTCGTCCCGCAGTGCGCGGAGGTCTGCCGGCATAGTAATCGGATGCGTTTGCCGCCAAGCGGCGAGCTTAGCTTGCCAGCCCAGCACCGGGGTATTCATCGGTGGTCTCCCTGATAAAGGAATCGAATAAGGTCCGCAAGCGGGCTTGCAAGGCCTGCCGAACGGTCGCCTGGCCCAGATCGCCGCGCAGATCCACCGTGGCGGCCGTAATGACCGCAGCACCTCCCGGGCCATCGGCGGCGAACGGCACCTGCAAGGGTGCGTCCAGCCCTGCGGTTTGTGGGTACAGGAGGAGCACGCGGGGGCAGTGGTAGCGTTGTGCATAGGCATACATCTGATAGAAATCCCCCTGGGCGACCCCTAATTTAGCATCGGTATCCTTCAGTTGCTTGTACTTGGTGTCGAGCAGGAGCGGGAAAGCCCCGGCGAGCCGGAAAGCGAGATCGGGCCGCAGCTCGAAGCTCTGCCGCCCTCCGGCCTGTGTGGCAAGGTGCAGCGTGGCCCCTTGCGTCTGCACGAGCAGCTCGCAATCCTGCCAGGCGGGCGGCAGGATGGTCGCGCGATGCCGGCGGATGAACTCGGCGATGAAGTCCTCGAAGAGCCGGTTCATGTCGAAGACGAAGGCGAAGGTATCGAGGGTGCCGCCACCCAGTTGCGGGGCGTCCTGGGCCAGGAACAGCCGGGCGAGGTTGAGCAGCGGCGCATAGCGCGCGTTCAGTCGCGTGATGAGCGACGGCGGGGCATCGGCGGCCGTGACGATCGGCAACAGCGCGATCTCGTCCAGCAGCTGGCGCAGCAGACTGAGGCGGCGCGCATTGCCGGGGTGGCGCGTGCGCGCCGCGAGCCGCTCGACGACGTAGCGGAAGACCCGATTGAGCTGGTTGTCGGCGGTGAACTCGTCGTAGGTCACGGTGAAGCGGTGCGCGGAGGCCGGACGGCGGATCTGCTCGGCCACGTGCCACTGGCCCTTCATCACGCCCAGCTCAGCGTCGACGGCCTGGTAACCGCGGTGCGCGCCCCGGCCCCACTCGTCGGCCAGATGGCGGGCGAAGATCCCGGTCAGGATCTCGAACCAGTCGGCGTCCTGCTGGAGCAGCGGCGCGATCGCCTGCTCGTGGATCGGCACGCGCAGCGTGTAGGCGAGCAGGTGCAGCAGGTTGCGGGTGGCGGCGGGCACCGCGTCTGCCGCCGGCAGCCCGGAGCGGTGCATCTTGGGCAAGACCTGAATCGTGCGCGGCCCCAGCCGGATCACGCCTACATACTGGGTCGCCTGGATTGTCACCTGGCCGTGCCTGACCACCGGACGCAGCAACTCCACCTGGCCCAGCGTGCGTTGCAGCCGCTCCAGGCGCGCTGTGTCGGCGGACGTCCAGGCTAATAGCGCCGGATCGGCAACCTGGTGCTCGAACAGGGTGCTGATCTTGCTCACGCCGGTCCGCCGCCTGCCGCGCCGGGCACGGTGCGCAGGGCCGTGTCTGCGCCCCAGAGGGTCGAGGCCGGTCCGCTCATGGCATCCCCTCGTCGCCATGGTCGTCGTGGCTCGGGTGAGAGCCGAACCGCTCGTGCTCACGGTAGCGCTGGGCATAGTCCCGGCTCGCGTCGCGCGTCTCGGCGGCTTCCAGCGCCTCCAGGCTGACGGTTTTCAACCCCTGGCCCCGGGGCGCGCGAGTCCGGGGATGGAGCACCTGGCGCAAAGCGGCGCGGCCTTTGTGGGTCGGACGGGGTGGGTCTAGTACCGGCAGCGGGTCGCGCAACGGAAGACGCGGCGGCCCCAACCGCGCAGGCGTTGGGCCGGGCTGGAGGTGCTGATACCTGGCGCACTTGGCCTGGTGCCGGGGTAGGTTCGCCGTCTTCACTTCCGTCTGGCAACCCGCACAACGCGCCCATTGTTCACCCACAGCGCGATCCCAGGGTATGAAATGCTCCGGCCGGGACGGCGCAGGCGGGAGTGCCGAGGATACGCTTTGCTTGGGGGGGTGCGCATTGGGGCTCCTGGCTGATGGAGTTCGCATCTCCTGGGCTGGGAGGGCGTCCGGCGCCGGACGCTGCTCACTGATCATGGGTTTGCCCGCACAGGTGCAGGGCGCCCACTCGGGCATCCAATCATCACTGATCACCCGCCGCAGCGGCCGCCCGCAGTGGTCACATTCGCGGTAGGGCTGGGCATAGGCGCGGCTTGCGTCACCCGCCCCCTCGTCGAGGCGCACAAAACGGGAACCCGCACCAATCGGGCCACCGCCGACCCTGTTCCCCGTAGGCGCCCGTCCCGCCCGGCCCCCGCGCGGCCGCTGCGGGTGGGCGGTGGCCGGAGCTGGCGGCCGCTCCACCCGCGTTGGCGGGGCACCGGGAGGACTCTGCTTGTTCGGCGCCCAATATACGAGTTCCTTGAGCGGGGGAGTCGGACGACCCCGCCGATGCGGGCAGGGTTCTATGTGACTGGCGATAGCGATGGGTGTGAAGGACTGGTGGCAGAACGGGCAGCGGACGAGGGGGGCTACAATACGGGTTGGCGTGGCGGGCACGGGAGGTTGGGGCGGGAGCGCGGCGATCTTGCGTTGGGGACAGCGCTCCTGTTCGTGCCGCTGCAGGTTGCGCTGGCCGACGGACGCGCCGCAGAGCGAACACGTGACCAGCTTGCTAGAGCCGGGAGGCGGGCCGGGCATCTGATCTCGTTTGCCCACGACCGGTGCAACGGAAGTAGCGGTCTGCGGCGGCAGGCTGGTCGGCCCCGGTGGCGGCGCCGAGACACGGGCTGCGGGAGGGGGTGGGGCCGGTGGCGGGGCCGTGGTGACCTGCAGAGCTTGGTAGCCCGTCACCGGCGCGGCGGCGGCAACGCGTGCCTCCCGTGGTACCCCACACCAGGCATCATGGTATACCTGTTCGCTCACGCGCACCAGGCAGTCACAGCGCGGGCAGTGCGCCATAGCGTCGGGGCGGTGTCCGATCGCTCTGGCCGAGTTCGGCGGCATAGGTGGGCGGCGCTGTGGCACGCCACCGCAGGCGCACGGCACCAGCATCGCCACCCCATCTTCATCCACAGTCCAGCGCTGCTCTTGCCCGCAGCAGCGGCACACGCCCATCGCCACCCCCCTTTCTCCTACCCCCAGCCCCAGAGACATCCCCAACCGTCCATGTCTGCGATGTGTGTTATCCTTTTGTGCTCTCAATGGGAGCATAGTTACGCTCCCCATCAGAATTGGCCAGAAAAGCCGCTACGGCGGCGTCGAGGGCATCGATCTCTGCTTGCTGGCGAGCGAGTCGCTCCAAAGTGTTTTCGATCTCAGCCTTTCGGGCGGTCAATTGCCTACGCTCTACCGCAACCTGCGCCAGATTGATGCCTAATTTGGCCGCTAGAATTTCCTCTTTCTGCGAGTGTAATGTATCAATAACTTGACTGCTTGCCTCACTACTGATCTGCTCTATCCATTGTTGTGATTGTAAAACTTCAACGCAAGCTTTTCCAACCTCTTTCTTAATTAATTCGTTCTTGCGGGTGGGATTAAAAAGATGTCCCTTCCCTAAAATAGGATTGGTCAGCCTGTTCACCACGATGGGAGGGACAAACAAACTTAGCCTATCTACCGGTAGCAGAATCCGCGTCAATATTGTGGACAGAATTGGTCTTGTATCTATATCTAGTTTCTGGTTACTGAGCTCTAACACTTCTTGTATAATTGCTTGCTGCCGTTCGTCCCATTCACGGCGTACTTTAATCTGGATGTAATTCGTTACTTCTACGGCAGCTACATGTGGTGCGTGGGATGAGAGTAGAGTTTCCCGGGTTATTGGGTGCTGTAACTCGTAGTGGGTTAACCAATCCGGGATCTTTAGAGCCATGTCGTCGGCAAATTTATTGAAATGCCGGTTGAATGCTGATTGGAGTTTGGATCGAAGTGCAGCAGTCCATCGGGCGAATTGCGGGAGCTGATCTTCCAATAGTGCCAATTGCGCTTGAATTTTCTGCTGCCGCTCATGTATTTCCACTTCTTGGTGCAGATGTAAGGACGCGATCTGTGAGTCAATTTTTGTGCGTCCGTCTATTAACGATTCGTGCAGTGCCCTGGCTTTGGTGATGAACTTTGCATCCAGACGGTTATGCAAGAACGCTAGCAGTGCCTCTGCAAGGGCAGGCACTCCTGAAACCTTGACTTGTGCTGTATCCCCGGAGCGCTGACCTCGTAACGCTTCACGCGCACTGACGAAGAACAAACGGGGCTGATCGGGGCTGATATAGGGTGCCAACTTCGTTCGGCAGTGTTGTTGTAGTGCCTCCCGATCTTCAGGAGAAACATTATCGTACGCGTTACCGACGAAGAACAGAACTTCCTTGCCGGTTAATTCGTGAATCTGTGCGATGAGATCGAGTTCAGCCATACTTAGGGCCATATCGGCACGGAAGACTATGACAATAGCATCGGTGTATGGTACATAGCGCATAATACGATCTTGACCACTTGCGTAATCAGGCCAGCCAGGCGTATCGATCACGTGCACCCCGTTTTCACAGAACGGGACCGGCCAATAAATCTCCAATCTTTCATAAGGGGGGGCAGCAGTGAAAGCGTCTAGAGTATTCTGCTGCATTGTCAGATATCGCCCGACCTGCGTTACTTGGATCTCCATCACTGGCATTGAGTCACCATCTGTTCCTGGGGTTGGGTAGAGTCGGGCGCGAGGCTCTCTGCCCCATTTGATTTCGGTAAGCAGGGCGGCAGCCGGGCTGACTGCCGTGGGTAAGATCTCCTGGCCAAGCAGAGCATTGATCAGGGTGCTCTGGCCTCGCTTAAATTCACTTACGAAGAGAGCATTAGCCTCTTCGGTGTCCAAGTGGTGCTGCCAATCATCTAGAGTTGTTACCCAACCTGCCAAGCCAAACGACTCAGCCGCAGTGCGTGTCTGAGCTAGAAGCGCAGCGAGTTGCTGCCGTCGCGCACCCAGGTCAGGCGGTTGCGGGGGAGTAGATACTGGAGCGGCTGGAGGTTTCGCTGGCGGCGGAGATGAAGGTGTGGATGGTGTCTCAACGCCGGCAACGGCGTCAGGAAGAGTGCGCAGTACCCGGTTAGCTTCACGCCTGGCCGCGTGTTCACCGGAAATGGGCTGACCCTCCGCTAGTATTGGAGAGCCGTCCGCCGGGCTCCCAGCACCAGGAATATACTGCCGAAAAGCCTGGAGTTGTGGGTTGTCAGGGTTTGCCGCCAAGGCAGCCGCAATTAAGTCAGCTAGTTTGCCATGGGCTTGGGCCCAAGAGATTAAGCGGAAGCCCGCCTGGCGCAGATCGCGGGAGTCAGTGATCGCTTCTAAGTTCTCGTCAAGCTCGAAGTTGACCATCTGGGCGAGGTCATTGTAGGTTGGGAAGGCGGCGAGGAGAGCTTGGTGGAATGTCTTACGCTGATCTTTATCCAGCACGGCCACCACGACATTCGCAGGCTCCCGCTCGCGCGAAGCGGGATGATCGGTTGAGGAGATACGAGCGCGAATACCTCCCTCCACCTGGAGCAGGATGCCGTCTGGGGATCGCATGTGCAACACCGGCGTGCCCCATTCAACACTATGGTCCAACGCAAGGCTGACGGCAATACGTGCCTCGGTCGTGGCCTCGTCCACCGGCAGCCCATCGACGAGTGCTTCGTAAAAGACGCGCGCGAACTCTACGGCAGCGCGATCAGAGATTTCATATTGCATGGCCAGCACAGCAGGGATGCCGCGGCGCACGAGGGTGGCAGCCGTACTGGAGAAGATATCCTGGGTGCTGGCGCGGCCACCTTCGCAAGCATTCAAAAGGACCATGCGTAAGGGCTGATGATCGGCCAGTAGCCGGGCTACGTTGGTGGCCGTTAGCAGGTGCGAGCCGCCGGTGTCGCTGGCCAGCGCCAGGAGGCCCTCGTCAGCGTGCGGATCGAATCCGCCATGTCCGATAAAGTGGAAGAGATGCCAGGGACCACCACGCATGGCCCGCTGCAAATCGCGCCAGGTTTGGCCGGCTAGCCACGTAATCTCGACCAGACCCTGCGCGCGGAGGTTCTGAAGAGCCTCCTCGATACGGGCTTGCTCATGCGCAATGTCCAAAGGTTCCTGATCGCTAGGACTGGCAACCATGCCAAGCAGCTGTAGCGGCGGTGTCACTTTCAATACGCCGGGCAGCTGCGCCACATCCAGGTAGCGCACGATTGGCGTGTGGCGGGAAAGGCTGAGATATTCGGCTTGGCGCGGATCATACAGAAACTCCCAGGGCAACACGGCCAATTCGGGGGCTTTGATGCGTAAACGCAGCCGAAGCCCCCCTCCTTGCTCAGCAGCGCGTTGCCGACTCACGTCA
>Ga0209166_10004240_pt1 | contig 10091 bp, 7 predicted proteins | sample Coa_R1_3_FD_187151 | JGI IMG/M metagenome (GOLD analysis project Ga0209166, IMG submission 187151) | Surface soil microbial communities from Centralia Pennsylvania, which are recovering from an underground coalmine fire - Coalmine... | ecosystem: Environmental > Terrestrial > Soil > Unclassified... | reverse complement strand
TGGGCTTCACGGCGAGGTCTGCGCGAAGAAGAGAGCTTTTCCAACGTGGCAAGGCTGGAAGCTCGAAGCGCTAAGAAGCTGGAAGCAAGAAGCGCCGGTGTGCGCGGCGAGACCTACGCGTATTGGTATCTGCGAAGGCAAGGCTACGTATTTGTAGCCAGGAACTACACGCCGCGAGGAATCAAAGGCGAATTGGACCTTATCGGCTACGACGGCAAGACACTGGCGTTTGTCGAAGTGCGAACGCGAACGGTGAAAGAAGACGCAGCCGCGCTGCCGGAACTCAGCGTGACCCGGGAGAAGCAGCGAGTAGTGGTGCGCACGGCGCGGCGCTTCCTTGCTGAACGCCACCTGGAGGAGTGTCCTCTACGTTTCGATGTCGTTGCCATTGATAACCATCCGGGGAAGCCTCCGGTGGTGCGGCTCCACAAAGACGCTTTCAGCCCGCAGCTCGATAGGCAGTACTAAAGAAACAGACCCGCCATTGCCCGAAACCATCGCCACAGCATTGACAATCAACGAAGTCGAAATCGGGACTGAAGCGTCTAAAGCTGCGAGGAAGTGTGTTCCTGAAGAAGGGATTGGCACACGGAGGAGAAACGAATGGAGAGAGCCTGGGCGCGGGCGTTGTTGTGCATCCTATGTAGTGTGGGGCTGGTGAGTGCGCCGAGGGCGGCAAAGGGGCAGGGAACCGCTAACGGTCAAAGTGGCCACGGGCGCGAATTCTGGAAAGTGATTGCGAAAAACCACTACGCGATCCCTGCTGGCCAAGAAGCGTTTCCTTTGGCGAAAGAACTGAGCGGTTACTTGGCCTTGCCCGATCCGGAACTGCGGGATGACTTGGCGTACTCGATTCTAGCGGTTTGGATTACACGACAGAAGATGCTTTCCCCTGAAGAACTGGTGACCCTGCTTGAGGAGTGGCAAGCGAATTTGCGCGCAGGCGTCGGAGAAACGGGAACCGACAGCATATTCAAACGGTCGTTTTCTGCGCTTTGCCTGTCGGCGCTGGCGGAGCGAGATTTAAAAGAGCCTTTCTTGGGAGAAGCCCGCTTCCGAACCCTGTTGAATGCAGCCTTGAAGTACCTGGGCGACGAGCGCGACTTACGTGGTTTCGACACGAAGAAAGGCTGGATCCACGCGACGGCGCACACTGCGGATTTGCTTGCGGCGTTGGCGCAAAACCACTTCTTCACCAAACAGGATCAGGAACGAGTCCTAAAAGCGATTAAGCAAAGGCTGGAGACGGCTAGTGAGATCTTCAGCTATGGGGAACAAGATAGGCTGGCGAATGTTGCCGCCGCAATTGCTTCACGCGAGGATTTCGACAGCGAGGGATGGAGTGCGTGGGTGGCGCAAATGGACAAAGAAGACCGCGTAGTGTGGAATGACAGTCCGCCCAGGATGAGGGCCCTCGCGCGATTCCAAAACGATTCCTATTTCCTGAACGCGACGGCTGTTCAGATTTCGCTACGGCCTTCTACCAGCACGTCCGCGGAAGCCCAGAAGTCTGTTCTGGCCGTTCTTCGTCATCGGTAGCACACAGCCCAAAGAACACCTCGCTCGTCCGCAAGGATCGAATTGCCGGTGCGGCTGCGTCGCGGGAAGCGGTTGGGGTGCCGCTAGCAGACGCGTCTCATGACCTCACAAAAAGGTGTTGCAAAAAAGGAAAGATCGGGAGTACAGTCGATTATCGATATACTGATTATCGATAGCCTATGCCGAAACAAAAACTCAACCCGCTTCCTTCCGCAGCATTCCAAATTCTGCTAGCCCTCGTGGACGAAGACTTGCATGGCTATGGGATCATGCGGCAAGTGGAGGACCAGACAGACGGCCGCACGCGATTGGGACCGGGGACATTGTATAGCTCCATCAGGACTCTGCTAGAAGCCAAGCTCATCGAAGAGGTTGATGTGCCTGCGGACGCGAGACCCGGGAGTGAAAGGCGACGTTATTATCGATTGACTTCGGCGGGGAGGAAGCTGGTGCGTTCGGAGGCCGAGAGGATTGCCGACTTATTGCGTGTGGCGCGGTCCAAGAAAATTTTAAGGGGGGCCCATGTTTGAGAACATCTATGCGTGGCTTATGCGGCTCTATCCTTCGCGTTTTCGCGAGGAGTATGGCGAAGAAATCTTGCAACTATTTCGCGACCGGGCTCGCGATGAAAAAGGATTCTACCGACGACTTCGGCTTTGGCTGGACCTGGTCGCCGATTTGGCGATCTCCGTCCCGCGGGAATACTACTATTTCGAGCCGGAGCTTATTGGCGCTTCAGCCGACCAGCGTTTGGGAGGCCTCCCCTCTTTCGTTGTTATAGAAGGGGGATCGCCCCGTCCCGAAGCGCTTCTCTCCGGCGGGGTATTGGCGATAGTTGTCCTCTCGACCTGCTCGATTTTTCTGAGCCAGGCGGGGCACTACACGCCCCGGCGGACTTTCACCGCAGCCTCATCGCAGAGTCACAGATATAAGGATTCTTCTCCATTTGGAGGACAGGCATCTCCTTCGGGCACTGAGGGAGGAAACGGAACGTCGCTGTTCGGACGATCGATTGTCAGCGGCAGAGGCCCAAGGACAGGCGAAACGAACAATTCAGAATCGGGAGGAATCCCGCCCGACAGCTCCGAATCCTCCCAGACACAGCGGATAGAGGACGCAAGGAACGGGGGAATGATTCATGCCGCGAAGGGGTACGCTCAAGTGGATGCTGCGGAGCGGGGCCGGGTGATTCATGCCGCAGTCGCGAATCTAAAGCAGTATTACGTTCACCCGGAAGTTGCGCAGAAGACTTCGGATGCGTTGCTCGCGCACGAAAAGAATGGTGATTACGACGCGGTGAAAGAAGGCGGAGCGTTTGCGGCTTTGCTGACGAAGCAGATGAGGGACACGAGTCAGGACATGCATCTGGACGTTTTGTACAGCCAGGAGCCCTTACCCGAGCATCCACTGGGAGCAATCCCAGAAAATCGGGAGCGTTACCGGGAATACATCGAACATAACAACTGCACGTTCGAAAAGGCCGAGATTCTGCAGCACCATATTGGCTATGTGAAACTGAATTCGTTTCCGGACCTTTCTCTCTGCGAGTCGACGGCGAGAGCGGAGATGAATCGTGTGAACGATGCGGCAGCCATCATCGTCGACTTGAGAGAGAACCGCGGTGGCTATCCCGATATGGTGATGCTACTGGCTGCCTATTTGTTCGACCATCCCGAGTACATGTACAACCCGAGAGAAAATACGACGCAGCAATGCTGGACGCGATCGCCGGTTGCTGGAAACAAACTAGCGGACAAGCCTGTTTATATACTGACCTCGGGTTTGACTTCCTCCGCAGCAGAGCATTTTTCTTACGACTTGAAAATGCTTAAACGGGCGACGCTGGTGGGCGAAACGACGAGTGGCGCCGCGCATTCCGGGGTTTTTCATCGGATTGATGAGCATTTCGGGATGGGCATTCCTGAAGTGAAGCCGATTAATCCTTTCTCAAAGAGCGACTGGGCGGTGGTGGGCGTGGAGCCGGATGTAAGAGTGAAAGCTCGCAACGCACTCGAAACCGCAATCAAGCTGGCGCAGGCGAGGTTGCAGAGGTAGCCTATCTGACAGGTTGTTGTTCATTCAAAACGAGTGAAGCCGTAGAATTCCTTGCCAATTCAGGATGAGGTTATAGAATGCTGGGCGAAATCCGTTCCCAGATGACGGAGGAGGGTGTGTCCTCATGTTGATGAACAAACTTTACGTTCGCACAGTCGTGTTTGTCGTTGCGCTGACGGCATTTGGAGTTGCGGCGCGAGGGCAGGCGGATGTCGCCAAGAAGCTGCAGGGATTCGATGTGTACATGGAGCAGACGCTGAAGGATTGGAACACGCCGGGCGTGGGCGTAGGGATTGTCGTCGGCGACAAGCTGGTTTTCGCCAAGGGCTACGGCTACCGGGACTACGAGAAGAAGCTGCCGTTCACCGCGAAAACGCTGCAGCCGATTGCCTCGAATTCCAAATTGTTTACGGCGGTTTCGGCGGGAATGCTGGTGGAGGAAGGGAAGCTGACTTGGGACAAGCCGATAAAGCAGTCGGTTCCTGATATTGAATTTTATAACGATCAACTGAACAACAACGTAACGCTGCGCGACATGCTGTCGCACCGTACGGGCGTGACGCGGCACGATTTGATCTGGTTCAAGTCGCCGTTCACGCGCAAAGAACTGTTTGACCGGCTGAAATACCTGGAGCCGCAGGAACCGATGCGAGAGATGTTTCTTTACAACAATTTGATGTTTGCAGCGGTGGGACAGATTATCGAAATGAAGTCCGGGAAGAAATGGGAAGACTTTGTGCGGGAGAGAGTTTTTACTCCTCTGGACATGAATACGACGAACTATACCATTGCCGATATGCTGAAGCAGCCGGACTACGGTGTGCCTTTCCGCGAGAAGCGCGATTCGTTCGAGCTCTACAAGATTCCTTATTACCAGGACACTGAAGGGGTCGCTCCCGCGGGTGCCGTCATCTCGAACTTTGATGAACTCTCGCACTGGCTGATCGCGTTGATGAACGAGGGCAAGTACAACGGGAAGCAGGTGCTGCCAGCGAATGTATTGAAAGCCACGCTGCAACCGGCAATTGCTCTGCCGAATACCGCCGGCGAAGCCCTGGGATACTGGGAGATTCTGAATTCCGCGTATGGGATGGGGCGCCAGACGGCTTCTTATCGCGGGAAACTGCTAACGTTTCATGGCGGGGACCTACCGGGCTTTCATTCGCAGATTTCGTTCATGCCCAACGACAAGATTGGCGTAATTGTGTTGGTGATCAGCGATCACAGCGCGCCGCTCTACAACATTATCAGTTACAACGTGTACGAACGGTTGCTGGGCATGGATCAAACGCCCTGGAGCCAGCGGCAACTGCAGCAACGGCTCGCCAACAAAAAGGCGGCAACGGAGTCGCGGACGAAAGCCGGCGCGGACCGCGTGCCGAACACCAAGCCATCGCATGCGCTTGGCGACTACGCGGCGGAATATGAGAATCCTGCTTACGGCATTTTGAAAATCGGGCTGCAAGGAGATCAATTGCAATTTGGTTTTCACGATTTTCATTTTCCGATGAGCCATTTTCATTACGACCGGTTCGACACTCCAGATGACGAACAGTATGGGAAATTCTCGGTCAATTTTCGAACGAACCCTCAAGGGGACATGGACCAAGCGGTGATTTCGCTGGATCAGGCGGAAGTGGTTTTCACACGCAAGCCGGAAACGCTGGATCCGAAGCTATTGGAGAAGCTCGCGGGAACTTACATAACGCCGAGCAAGGTGAAATTTGAAGTGCTGTATCAGCCGGGGACAGGACTGGCACTGGCATTTCCGGGTAACCCGCCACAAAAGCTGATTCCGGTGAAAGGCTTGCAATTCCGCACGGCGCAATTTGCCGACATTGTTTTCGAATTCGTCGTGGAAAACGGACAGGCGAAAGCTTTGAAACGGAGAGATCCCTCCGGCGAATTCGTCTACCCACGTCAATAAGATTGAGATGAAGCGGTAGTCTGTGCGAAAAAACGCTCCGGCATGAGATGATAGTGCGGAGCGAAAAGGGTGCGCTTCGACGGAGTGCGTGAGGGTGTTTCGAGCAGTCACCTCCAGGGACAACCCAGAATCAAATTACTGAGGAGGGGAGAGAGTTGCCGGAGTTACGCAAAGACCCGATCACCGGTCGCTGGGTGATTATTTCGACGGAGCGCGGAAAGCGGCCAAACGACTTTCTACGCGAGAGCGTCATTGCGAGGGAGCCGAAGAATTGTCCCTTCTGTGTAGGAAATGAGTCCAAAACCCCGCCGGAAGTGCTAGTGTACGGGCGAAACGGCGGGGGCGCGAACACCCCGGGGTGGAAGCTGCGCGTTGTGCCGAACCGCTTTCCAGCGCTGGGGATCGAAGGCGAGCTGGACCGCGAAGGCGAAGGCCTGTTCGACAAGATGAATGGAATTGGCGCGCATGAGGTGGTGATTGAATCGCCTGACCACGCGGCGACGCTGGCGACACTCCCGGAACGTGCGGTGGAGGACGTGCTGTGGGGATACCGCGACCGCATGCTGGACCTCAAGAACGATAAGCGCTTCCGTTACATTTTGATTTTCAAAAATCATGGTGAAGCAGCGGGAGCGACGGTGGAGCATCCGCATTCGCAATTGATTGCGCTGCCCATCGTGCCGCGGCGCGTGCGCGAGGAAGTGGACAACTGCTGGCACTATTACGACGAAAAAGAGCGTTGCATTTTCTGCGACATCATCCGGCAGGAGCGCGATACGGGGGAGCGGGCGATTGGGGAGAATGAGCAGTTCATCACGCTGGCGCCGTATGCGCCGCGGTTTCCGTTTGAGATGTGGCTGCTGCCGAAAGTGCACAGTTCTTCGTACGAGAACAATCAGAGCTCGATTTACGCCAGCCTGGCGCGCATGCTGAAGGATACCTTGATGAGGCTGGATGAGGTGCTGGACCGACCGGCCTACAACTTCATGATTCACACGTCACCCATCGGGGAAGAGATCAACGATCATTATCATTGGCATATCGAGATTATCCCCAAGCTGACGAAGGTGGCGGGATTCGAGTGGGGGACGGGCTTCTACATAAACCCGACGCCACCGGAAGAGTCGGCGAGGTTCTTGCGCGAAGCGAAGGTCCCATCCCTTACGGAGAAGAAATAGACCTGGTTCCAACCCCATTGCTGAAAAAATCCTGCTAATTCCTTCGCCCAGATTTAGAACTAACCGCTTCGCTATTAATGGTTTACGGAAGGCAATCGCCGGCCGTCAGGGTCTATCTCCTTGAACAGGCCTGACTGAAGGAAGCTGCGTATTCCTCCCTATGATAGGCGTTGAAGAGTACCGTCTGCGGTATTAATCAGAAGGTGAAAATCCGAAAGTGTGCCACTCATTATTTCCCTTTTGGGAACAACAAAAGAACCGCGAGCGTGTTTATAGGAACATAGGGTTATATGGGACTAGTACTACGCTTTTTGGCTCGCGGCTTTGCACAAGCAGGAGGGGTTTTTGCACCAACGGGCACTCACTAAGGGCTTGTTCTCGCTTGCACTGACGTTCGTGCTTGCCTCCCTGACGTGTCCGCGCGCTCGGGCCGACGTGGGCATTGTGCTGAATGAGTCGCTGGGCACGAGTATGGACAGAATTTCCGGCACGGGACATAGCGCAGTGTATTTTTCGCGAATCTGCCCGGAGTCGCCGGTGCGGTTGAGACTGTGCCGTCCGGACGAGAACGGCTCCGTGATGAGCAATTACATCAACATCGGGGAGCCGCAGGGCTTCGAGTGGAATCTTGTGCCGCTCAATACTTATCTCTACGGAGTGGAGGATTCCCGGTTTCGCCCTCTCTTCGGGTCGTACAAGATCAAGGATCTGCTGGAAGAAAGGTATAGAACAAAGTACCTGGCCGGATACTGTGATGGCCCTCCGTGCTCGACAAGTTCCAAATCGGAATGGCGCGAAATGGTGGGAGCGACGCTCATTCGCGGGATGTACATTTTCGTGATCGATACGACCGTGGAGCAGGACGAGGCGCTGATCGCGCAGTTTAATGCGTCCCCCAATGAGAATCATTTCAATGGCGTCACGCGGAATTGCGCGGATTTCACGAAACGCGTGATCAACACTTATTTCCCGCATGCGACCTCCACCGATTACCTCAATGGCTTTGGCATGACCACCCCGAAGGCCATCGCGCGGTCTTTTGTTCACTTTGCCGAGCGGAATCCGAAACTGAATCTTCGAGTGCTGCACTTCGCACAAATACCCGGGACGATCAAACGAAGCAGCGACGTCCGTGCGGTAACCGAGCAGTTGTTCCGTTCCAAGAAGCTCCTCATACCGATGTTGATTTTTGCGGATTATGGAGTACCGGCTGTGGCTGCGTCCTATCTTTTGACTGGCCGGTTCAACCCGGAGCACGAGTTCGAAAAGCATCCCGGACAAGCCGAGAATAGTGGTTACGCGTCGCATCAAGCCATGGCCGAAGAAGACGAACAAGCGCAGATTGTGGGCACTTCAGCCGAATGGAAAAAATACCGCCGGGAAGTGGATTCGTTATTGGGGGAGCGGGGCCAAGCCGAAACCAGCGAGCAGGCGGAACTTCATCGCTTTTTCAAGCGCGTGTGCAAGGTGGGCAAACCTCGTTTGGACGCCAACGGAGCGGTGTGGATGGAGTTTGCGGACAGAGGCGAACCTCTGCAAGTGGGATTGAGCGCGAACAACATACTTGCGCGGGATTCGAACACGGAATCGGCTTATTCGTTGCTGCTTTGGCGTGCCGATGGGGTCTTGAAAAGCCCGAAGCACAGGCGCGAGACGATGCCCGAGTTTGAGGACAATTGGTACCTTCTGCAGCAGGCGCGGTTGAGAAATGCGGTGGTTGCCGCGAAGGACCACGCTTCGGACCGGGTCGCTAAAAGCGGCATGAGTTCTGAAGGCGGCAACGACGATTAAGGGGAATTAGAGACTCGCTAGTTCAGGTACTCTGCTTTTTGTTTTTCCTGCCAATTTTTCATTGAGAACCAGTTGATCAAAAAAGAGTTTCTTCATTTGGCCGAAACACTTCCAGATGGAGAGGGCAGATTTGCACGAATCAGAGATTCGACCTGGGTCCAGACGCGGGGATCACATTCGATTTCGACGTGCGATTTCATGAAGATACGGTCGAACCAGGGGTAGAGCGGGCAACTGACGGGGAGAATTTTATAGTCAAAACGAAAATTTCCAATAATTTGTGTGCGTGCCGCGTCAGCTGGCCGAATTTCGGGTCGCCCACGAAGGAATCCATCCGGCTGATAGAAATTGGCGGCTTGCGAAACGTTCGCGGGAATCATCCCGTCGTCTTGGTGGGATTTCGAGATGCTGTCCACCTGGATAGTGAGGAGCACAGGGATTCCATCTCTTTCAAGTTCGCGTGCCAGAGCCACTGTCTCGGAAGCGCCCCAACTGTGGCCGTAAATGATGATGCGAGCCTGCCGCTTTTCTTCAGACGACAAAGTTCCGTCCTTGTCCATGTCGAGGAATCGTAGGATTTGCTCGTGAGCTTTTTCACGGCGGTGATTTTCGAAAACTTCCACTTGCACGCCAGAGGGGTAGCCCTGGCGGAGTCGCGCGGCAAGCTGAACTTCACTGTGCACGGAGTTGTCGTGTTTAACGAAGCCACCTACAAATCCAATGACAATTATGCGAGGCGCGTTGGGTTGAGTGAGCTCGGCAGCAGGCGGCGTTGAGGCCACAGTGCCAGAGGCAAGAAACAAAGAGAGGGCCAAACACAACGGGCGGGTCATGCTTGCACCAGCTATTCTGGGACGAGGAGAATCATAGCAAAACGTCGCGCGTCAGGGTAGGCCCAGAGCCGCCAATGGGATTCGGATACGTACTTTTGGGCCAGCGGTCTTGGAGCAGATGGCCGATCAGTTTGTGCACGGCACTTGCTTTGCCCAATCGAGGGACTGCGCGAAAGGGTCTGGTATGAAGTCCTCATTGATTTGGACGCGCTCTGCGGCCTCAACTAGTTTAGGCCAATTCACCTGCGCACAACCCAGAACAATTTGAAGAGCTTGGAGGCGCGGGTGGGATTCGAACCCACGAATGGAGGTTTTGCAGACCTCTCCCTTGGGCCGCTTGGGTACCGCGCCGGGTTTTTCAGTATAGCAAATCTGAACTCGCAGCCGGCAATGTGCGTCAGCCTCAAGATGCATCTCCTCGAAGCTCTCCCGAAGAGCGCGCCTCAAATCGGTAAGACTTTCTTGTCAGTTTGGCGAGCCTAGAGATTCGTGTGCGAGCTGGCGCGGAAGATACGTAGCAAGGGCCGAGGTGAAGATTGCCGCGCCTTCCGAGTTGAGGTGGATGTCATCGGCCAGGTAATACTGATGCGGTAATACAGCGGGATCCACCGGAACGAGCGTTTCCACCCCCGCTCGTAACGAAGCGAGCGTCATTTGCCGGACAGCGTCTTCGGAAGAAGGAGTCGGCGGAACGAGAATAATCAGTTTCGCCCCGTACGCCTCGCACAGCTGCCTCAGCCGCTGCAAACGAGGATTAGCAATTGCATC
>Ga0209166_10004234_pt1 | contig 10103 bp, 11 predicted proteins | sample Coa_R1_3_FD_187151 | JGI IMG/M metagenome (GOLD analysis project Ga0209166, IMG submission 187151) | Surface soil microbial communities from Centralia Pennsylvania, which are recovering from an underground coalmine fire - Coalmine... | ecosystem: Environmental > Terrestrial > Soil >... | reverse complement strand
TGCACCAACTGGCGGAACAGACCGGCGGAAGAGCGATTGCCGTTAGCCGATCCGACAAAATTGGCGAGGCATTCGCGCAAATTTCCAGTGAATTGCGTTCTGAATACAGCCTGGGCTACAGTCCGGAAAATTCAGCCCATGACGGCACTTTCCGCAAACTGGAAGTGAAATCAAAGTCAGGATATAAAATCCAGGCCCGCAAAGGTTATTACGCACCCAAGGGGTAAGGTTTCGGTGCCGGAAAAAACGGGAACCACAAAGGACACGAAGGCGCATCAATTGTGTGTAAATTCCGGCAGCATGGCGGTCAGGCTATAGCGCCATTTATGTGCGTGATGTTGATCTGAAAAAATAAGCGGCCAGTAAAAAATTCAGGCAGATGAGAACGGTTTGCCAGACTGTTCCGCCTTCGTGTTGCTTTGTGTCCTTCGTGGTTACGGTTTACTTGGGAGTGAAGTAACCTTTTTTGGCCCGGACTTTGAGCTTCTTGTCTTCGGCGACTACCTCGACAGTGCGGAACTGATTTGGCTGCAACTGGTCCGGTTTATAAAACACGGAATACTGGCTGCGAAGTTCGCCTGATATCTCCACGAAGGCGTCGGCCAGGTCCTGCAGCTTGAACGGGAAAAATGCACGGCCTCCGGTGGCCTCGGCCAGCAGCTTCAGATTGTGATCGCCGTTGTCGTGAATGTTGCTCAGATTGGTGCTGATGGCGTAAACCAGCACGTTGGCGCGCTGGGCCATTTCAATGGCTTCCTGGCGCAGAGCGCGGCTTTGATTATCATCGCCGTCGGAGACCAGAATAATGGCGTTTCGCACGTCCGTGGTCTCTTTCTCTCTTTGCTTCAGGAGTTTGTCGCGGCAGGCGAAATAAATCGCATCCCACATGGCCGTGCCGCCTCCTGGACGGAGGACCTTAATGCCTTTGGTCAGCAGGTCCCGGTCGCTGGTGAAATCCTGGGTAACTTCCGGCACTTCGTCAAAGCCGATCACGAATGCCTTGTCCGTCTCCGGACGAATGATCTGCTGCAAAAACTCAATCGCCGCACGCTGTTCGAAGAGAAAGCGGTCGCGAATGGAGTTGCTGGCGTCAATCAGAAGGCCCACGCGCAGGGGAAGATTTGTCTGTGACTCAAACCGGCGGATCACGGACGGCTTTTTGTTGTCGAGAATTTTGAATTCGTTTTGCTTCAGGTCCTTGATGAACCGGCCGTGTTTGTCCGTAACCGTGAAGATCAGGTTGACTTCGCTGGTGATGATTCTTTGCGTGAACTGGCCTTCATCGGGCGTGTTCGCAGCGGGGGCGGTCCCCGGTGTGACCGCATTGCTCGTGGGCGGGTTTTGTCCGGAAGCAGGGGCAGCGGGCGGCTGGGCAGACTGCGCCTGCGCCAGTCCGGCAAACAACAACGACTGAATGATCCAAAAGCGGGCCGGTGGTTTCATCAGGCACATTATAGTCTCGAATGATCCATTTCTCAGTCGGTGATTTGGCTGAGAAACTCTTCCAGTTCCACTGGCAGCGGCTGTTTGAACGAGAGTGGCGTCTCCTCGGAAGGGTGCTTAAGTTGGATGGCGGCGGCATGCAGAAAGTTTCTTTTAAGCGACAAAGAACCCTGGGCGGTCTTGCGGCCCGTGATCTCACGGGGTGCGCCGTAAAGAACGTCCCCTGCTACCGGGTGGCCTATAGAGGCCAAATGGACGCGAATTTGGTGGGTCCGGCCGGTCTCAATGGTGACTTCCAGCAAAGAAAATTTCCCCCAGACACTCTCAATCTCCTTCATCACCTTCCAGTGAGTTATTGCTGCGCGGCCTTCACTGCGGCGCGTGGTCATTCGAGTGCGCCGAACCATGTCACGACTGATCGGAGTATCGATGGTCCCGGCGGGCTTCTTCATCTGGCCATGGACCAGCGTAATGTAGGTCTTTTTCACTTCGCGCCGGGAAAACTGCTGGGCGAGCCTGCGGTGGGCTTTATCGGTTTTCGCCACCACAATTAATCCGCTGGTCTCTTTGTCGAGCCGGTGAACAATGCCGGGCCGGAGTTCGCCGCCAATCTGCGACAGCTTCTGCATGTGATGCAGCAGAGCATTCACCAGTGTGCCTTTGCCGGCGCTCTCTTTGCTCGAACCGGCGTGGACCATCATGCCCGCGGGTTTATTGATGATGGCCAGCTCCTGGTCTTCGTAAACAATGTCGAGAGGTATGTTTTCCGCATACGCGCGAAGCGGAGGGAGACTGACTTCACCGGAAATGACCACCTGTTCGCCACCCCGGAGTTTCAGAGACGTCTTGGCGGGTAAAACTCCGTTGACGGATACTTTTTTCTGCTCTACCAGTTGCTGAACGCGGACCCGGCTAATATCAGGCAATTGCCCCGCCAGCCACTGGTCAAGCCGGACGCCCGCCGCATCCGCGGGAACCAGAAGCGTGGTGATGGATTGAATTTCAGGCACGAGAAAAATTGTATCCGCCGGCAAAGAATTGAATGACCCTGAACATGAGGAATGGAAAAAATTCGCAAACGGCTTGCAATTTCCCGTTCGAAAATGACAAACCGGACCCGCGTGGCCGTGCGAACGGGCCGTAATGAACCCGTCGTAAGACGTTTGGGAACCCGCCGCGGCTCTTTAGGCATTTCCGTACTGGCGGAACCTTGCACACCGAGCCGTAATTGTACGAGTCAGGCCCCCGGTTCAATTGAATATCGGTTCAATTAACGGTTACCGTCCGTCACCTGCTTTGCAGGACCGGTTGTCTCCACGATGCTAAAGAAAAGCAGAGTACATGGCAAGAGAGTTCGCCTGCTTTCCTGGGTTAACTCCCTCCGGTCACGGGTAACTTTTCCTCTTCTTCAATGCTTTCCTCCTTCAGCCGGGTAAATGAGACGCGCTGGCGATGCGCCATGAACAACCCGGCGGGGATAATGGACATGAAGGTCACCAGCCACAACATCATGCCGCAACTGGTGGAAACCTCGGGTTTGACCATGAAAATATTGTTGAGAATGGAAATCGTAGCCAGCTGAGAGCCGCCGCCGACCATGGGCAATTGCAGCAATCCGCCGGCAACGCTGCCCGCAGTGAGAAAGAGCGTATGCGAAAGCGGCATGGTGGAAAGGATGTTATTGCTGTAAGCGTGGGTCACGGCAACATAGGAAAATCCGATGAAGACCCAGATCAGGAGAGAAACTCCGGAGAGCTGAAGAAACGACGAGAAATCGTGGATCGTGTTCAGTCCTTCACCAAATCCCTGTACGTGTCGGGCGACCGACTCCGCCAGTTTTTTCGAAACCGGCTGAAGGCCGCGCTCGGCGAGGCGCGCCGCGCGCCCAGGATTTTTTTGCACGCGAAAGGCAATGAGCGCTGCAAAAATGACGCCGCCCAAAATGATGAAGGATGCCAGTTTGAACTTGCCGAAAAAGGGAAGCTGGCTCAGGCTGCTTTCATGGAGCAGGATATTGAGGGCCATCATTACGGCAAATGCGCCTACATCGAAGATTCGCTCCACCGTCCAGACCGCCATTTGTGATGCCATACTCAGGCGCTCACGGCGGCTTACGAGATAAGGGCGGATGAATTCGCCGGGACGCCCCAGCAGCGCGGTGCCGGTAAATCCGATGACCGTGGGGGCCAGCAGGCGCAGGCTGGTGGTGCGGCACACCGGCCGCAGCAGAATCTTCCAGCGCAGGGCGCGCAGGTAGTAGTCAAAATAGATGAGGGCCACTCCCAGACCGATAAAGTAGAAATTCGCGCCCTCGGTCGCCGCGGCAAACCTCGCCCAGTCAAACCTGCGCCACGTGCGCACCTGCAGATAAATCAGAAGCGCCAGCGCCAGAACGACAATTGCCGTAACAAAGATTCGTTTTTTGTTCATGAAAGCAGTTGAGTGTAATTGTTTTCAGGATGAACCGCAAAGAGCGAAGAAATACAGTCAATTATTTCCGGATGGCGAAGGATCGGCCGCTGCCTGCTGGGTCTTCTTTGCCGTGGTTGCGGTGGAAGGCTTCTTAGCCGCTGCTTCAGCCTTCATTCTGGCCCGCTTTTTGGCATTGAAATCGTTGATGATGCGCCTGACGTAAGCACGCGTCTCCATATAGGGCGGGACGCCATGATACTGATCGACTCTGTGTGCGCCGGCATTATAGGCGGCCAGCGCTTTGGCGGGATCATCGTGATAGCGGTCCAGAAGCTGGCTGAGATGCGCCGTGCCACCCTCGATATTCGCTTTGGGGTCAAAGGGATCGGCGACGCCCAGCATGGCTGCGGTTGAGGGCATAAGCTGCATCAGTCCCTGCGCACCCTTGCGCGAAACTGCCTTCGGATAAAAGCCGCTCTCGGCTTTGATCACACTGTTGACAAAGTCGGGATCGAGCCGGTTGCGTTCGCTGGCCTCACGGACAAAACTTTGGATCTCCTCCGGAGTGAAAGCCATGGGCAGTTTTTGTCCAGCAGTCGGACTGACCTGAGGCAGGGCTGGCTGATTCACCGATACTGGCGCGGTTACAGCAGTAGCCACGGGCATCTCGTCTTTTTCGAAGGAAGCAATCTCCGAGGCAGGAACATCAACAAATCCAGTGGCTGTATAGAGACGAACGACGTCCCCGATTTGTTCGCGGCGTTCGCAGTGAATGGAAAATCCGTTGCGCAACACGGCCAGCTCTGCCGCCAGAGAAGGGGCCTGCGCCGCCAGAAGCAGCAGGACAATAGAAATTACGAAATGTCGCTTCATTGGCTTGTACTATTTAACCCGAATTGGCGGCTGAAAGCCAGCACAGATCACTTGCTCCAGCGCCTGGGCGACGCCGCTTTCGGCGTTGGAGCCGGTTACCAGCCAGCCATACTGCTTCAGGTCATCGGATGCGTTCTCCATCACCACCGGAAGCCCGGCAAACTGCAACATTTCCAGATCGTTGTAATTGTCGCCAATGGCCATGATCTCTTCCGCGGCCATTCCCTGGTGCTCCGCCCAGCGGCGGAGCGCATGGCCTTTGGAGCAGTCATGGTTCAGTATGTCGATAATGCACAGATCACGCCGGTCATACTGCGTTTTCATAATGGTGATTTCATCCAGAAACTCCGCCTCGGCCAGGCGGCTCTGCGCTTCTTCCATGCGGGCAATATTTCCGCAAAACATTGCCTGAATCGGGTCTTCCGTGATCGCCGCTTCGAGCGGCTGCACGTACTGAATGTGGGCCGCGTTGTTTTCGATCCAGCGGGCGATACTCTGGCTCAACATGTCAGCGTTTTCCAGAATCAGAGCGTCCTGCCCTGTGCGGTCAAAGGTAAGCACGGCATGGCTGCGAAACAGGTCCATGTGGCGCACTACGCTGAGCGCCGAGGCGCGGGGAAGAAAGTCTGTGGAAAACGTATGTCCTTCTGCCGAGCGTACGACGGCTCCGTTGGAACTGATCATGGCTGCGGGGAAGCCGAGCTGGCGGGCCACGGGGAGTGCGTAATCATGGCGGCGGCCGGTTGCCAGCAGGACTTCAATACCGTTTTCATGAGCGGCGCGCAGAGCCTGAAGATTGCGCGCGGTGATCTGGAAATGTGGATCCAGCAGCGTGCCGTCAATATCTATGGCAACCAGGCGGATGAGACTCATTGCTGCTCTGATTGTAGTTGATTCCTGCCGGGCGTATGTTTTCCAGCCATGATTCATGGCAATATCGCTTTGTGATGGCCGTCACAGCCAACGCGAAAGCGTAGTTAGATGATCGAATCTCAGGAGGGGTGCAATGATCCAGGCCAAAGTGAGCCTCACATCTCCCCCAATGCTGCAGTTCATCCTGGAAACCGAAAGCGGCCAAAGGCTCATCATTGATGATGAAGTGGGACAGACAAGCTCCAGTCCGGCTGAACTGATGGCGGCGGCGCTGGCAGGCTGCGCGGCATTTGATGTTGCTGTCATTCTTGGCGGAAAAAAATTGACGACTTACGAAGTTTTGGTGGAGGCGGAGCGGAAAACTGCCTCGTCACAGGCGTTAATGCACGTAAGAATCCATCACGCCATTACCGGAGAGGACATCGATCCGGAGATGGTTAAAGAAGCAATTCGGCTTTTTGAAATCAAGTGTGGTTCCGCCGGCGCCGTGGCCCGGCATAGCGGGGTGGAAATCAAAACGACGTACAGCATCCAGTCGGGGAGCGACGTGCAGGCGGGGCCGGTGTCCGCGCCTGCCGCGTAAGCGCTGGTTCAAATAGATTCGTGACAGGCGGTTGAAATAATTCAGAATGGAGGCAGGTTATGGCTTTGGAAAATATTACATATACAGGTGAACAGTTAAAGAATGACTTGACGGAATTTGCCGATAAGGCCCGCGAATTCCCAGGCAAACTCAGGGAGGGCGTGGAAGTCGCAAGCCGGGAGATCCGCCAGGGGATTCGTCGCACCAAAGAAGCGGCCACGGATGCGGTGGATGGCGCGCGACTCGGCATCCGAAAGAACCCTTTGACCACGGTCGCGGTTACGGCGCTCGCCGGATTCGCCATCGGCGTGGTGGTGGGATCGGTTTTTCGTTCCCGGCGCTGAGCGGTTACCGAGAATATCCGTCTCCCGCGCCAGAGGCCACTCCCAACGAGTGGCCTCTTTTTCACACATCCTGACCCACCCGGGATTTCGGGTTCACGCTTTTCATGCTCGGTGGGCGGATGCGGGCGTTTTTACTCTGTCGTTCTGTACTCGGCAATTACCCTGATCGTGCCCTGAATATGAGCATTGAATTCAGGCAATTCTTCAGCCGGAATCCAGTATTCAAGATGAGCGGCTGCCCCGGCTTTTTGCACTTCAAACCGGCTTAGATAATCTTTGTCCACCGCAAATTCCAGAACGTAACCAGTAAAACCTGAGCGTTCGTCTTTGGTGTTCCAGTCGCGCGCAATCTGTTCCGCGTATTCGCGAGTCAGAACCGGATAAAAGATCGGCTGCTCGGGCAGACGCGGTGGAAACGCCCGGTACCCACTGGAGGCTATTAATTCCATTTCTTTCTGTCCGACGGGCCGGTATAAGGTTACGATTTCCATCAGTACTTCACAATCGCAGCAAACGATTTTGGATCAAGGCTGGCGCCGCCTACCAGCGCGCCGTCAATCTCTGTTTTGGCCATCAGCGCAGACGCATTTTCCGGCTTGACGCTGCCGCCATAAAGAATTCTCAGGTTCTGCGCCACCGCATCGCCCAGAAATTTGGCTGCCTCGTATCTGACCACGGCATGTGCCTCTGCTGCCATTTCCGGTGTGGCGGTTTTCCCCGTGCCGATGGCCCATACCGGTTCATACGCCACAATCAGCCGTGCGGCTTCAGCACTGGATATATTGCGGAAAGCAATACCGCACTGCCGCTGCAAAACGGCTTCGGTTTGTCCGGCTTCGCGCTCGGCCAGCAGTTCGCCCACGCAAACGATTGGCTGCAGCCCCGCTTCCAGAGCCGCGCGTAGCTTGAGGTTTACCATCTCGTCAGTCTCGCCAAAAAGCTGGCGCCGCTCCGAGTGGCCAAGGATCACATGCGTGCAGCCCACGGCGCGCAGCATCGCCGCCGAAACCTCGCCCGTGAAAGCGCCTTCTTTTTCCGGCGACATGTTCTGTGCGCCCGTGCCCAGATGCGTGTCCTTCAATGCATCGGCCACGGCGGACAGGCACACAAATGACGGACACAGTACAATCTCATCGCGATCGTGCCCGCGAACCAGCGGCAGAAATTGCGCCACGAACTCGCGCGCCTGCTGCGGTGTTTTGTACATCTTCCAGTTGGCGGCAATCAGTTTTTTACGCATATACATCTGCATTAGTAACTATCGTCCCAGCTCCGCTTTTTAATGAATCAATCTCTCTGCTGCCTCGCGATATTCGCTGTGTATCTGCTCATGGAACAAAACAAAGCGCACCAGCATGACTGATCTGCACAAAGGTATTTGCCGAAGCACGGCCTGCACCGCCACCAGAGCCGCGTCAGGCACGGGATATCCAAACGCTCCCGTGGAGACAGAAGGGAAGCTCACGCTGGCGCAGGACAACTGCTCCGCCACCAGCAGAGACTCGCGATAGCAGCTTTCCAGCAACGCGGGTTCACCCGCATCTCCACCCTGCCAGACCGGACCCACGGTATGGATCACATATCTGGCTTTCAGATTTGCGCCGGAGGTTTCCACGGCGTGCCCTGGCGGCAGCGGCCCGTGCTGTGCGCGAATCTTTTTGCACTCTTCGAGCAGGGCCGGTCCGGCTGCATCATGGATCGCGCCATCCACTCCGCCGCCACCGAGCAGGCTGGAGTTGGCGGCATTCACAATGGCGTCGGTGGTCTCCAGCGTGATGTCGCCGATTACCAGTTCCAGAGTGTGCCGTGTGCCAATGCCGTACCGGCGGAGACTATTCATTTATTTGTTTGTCAGCGCTTCCACTCCCGGCAACTTCTTGCCCTCCAGAAACTCGAGGGACGCGCCGCCGCCAGTGGAAATGTGCGTGATTTTATCGGCCACGCCCGATTGCTGCACTGCCGCTACTGAATCGCCGCCACCCACAATGGATGTGGCACCTGGACTCGCGGCGATGGTTTGAGCAATCTTCATGGTGCCTTTGGCAAAGGGCGCGAGTTCAAACACACCCATCGGGCCGTTCCACACAATGGTGCGAGCCGTGGCAATCTCTTTGGAAAACGCCGCCACGGTCTCCGGACCAATATCCAAACCCATCTGATTGGCGGAGATCTCCGTCACGGTGTGCGTGGCCGCGGAAGCCTCCATCTTTTCCGCTACTACATGGTCCAGGGGCAGCAGCAGGCGGACATTTCTGCTCTGGGCCTGGCGCAAAATCTCGCGGGCCAGTTCCAGCTTGTCGTTTTCCACCAGTGACTTGCCCACGGAATGCCCCTGAGCTTTGAGGAAGGTATAAGCCATGGCTCCACCGATCAGCAGGGCGTCCACCTTGCTGAGCAGGTTTTGCAGCACCTCGATTTTGTCGGACACTTTGGCCCCGCCAATAATGGCAACAAACGGCTTTTCCGGATTGGTGACTGCTTTGCCCAGATACTCAAGCTCTTTTTGCATCAGCAGGCCGGATGCAGCGGGATGAAGAAACCTGGTGATCCCCGCGGTCGAGGCGTGGGCGCGGTGCGCCGAGCCAAACGCGTCGTTCACATAGAGATCGGCCAGCGCGGCCAGTTTGCGCGAAAAGCCTTCGTCATTGGCCTCTTCTTCCGCATGGAAGCGCAGGTTTTCGAGGAGCAGTGTCTGGCCTTTTTCGAGCTTGCTCGCGAGCTCTTCCGCCGCCAGGCCAATGCAGTCCGGAGCGAAGGCTACATTGCAGCTTCGCCCCAGTTGCTGGTCCAGTAACATGCGCAGGCGCTCGGCCGCCGGCTTCAGGCTCATTTTGGCGTTGAACTTGCCCTTCGGACGTCCCAAATGCGAAGCCAGAATCAGCCGCGCCCCCTTGCGGAGGGCATACTCAATGCTGGGCAGCGTCTCCCGTATGCGCGTATCGTCGGCCACGCGCCCGTCTTCCGTGAGCGGCACATTGAAATCCACGCGCATGAATACACGCGCACCCTCAAGCTGCAGATCCTGAATAGATAGCTTTGTCATGATTCTGCTCGCGGTTACAAACCTTTCCTGTTCATAAAGTGGATCAGATCGCGGACACGGCAGGAGTATCCCCACTCATTGTCGTACCAGGAGATCACCTTTACACAGTTGCCGGCTACCACGCGGGTGAGCGGAGCGTCCACAATTGACGACCGGTCGTCACCGCGATAATCCATGGAGACCAACTCGGCTGTCTCTACGCCCAGAATGCCCTTCATCGGTCCCTGTGCGGCGGCCTGCATGGCGGCGTTCACCTCTTCAGGAGTGGTCCTCTTTTCCACAAAGGCCACCAAATCCACCACCGAGACGTTCGGCGTGGGTACACGCATGGCAAAGCCATCCAGCTTGCCCTTCAGGTCGGGAACCACCAAATGCAGCGCCTTGGCCGCGCCGGTGGACGTGGGAATCATGGAAAGGGCGGCAGCGCGGGCGCGGCGCAGGTCTTTGTGGGGAAAGTCAAGAATGACCTGATCATTCGTATATGAATGGATCGTGGTCATGGTTCCACTCTGGATCTTAAAGTTGTCATGCA
>Ga0209166_10004233_pt1 | contig 10106 bp, 12 predicted proteins | sample Coa_R1_3_FD_187151 | JGI IMG/M metagenome (GOLD analysis project Ga0209166, IMG submission 187151) | Surface soil microbial communities from Centralia Pennsylvania, which are recovering from an underground coalmine fire - Coalmine... | ecosystem: Environmental > Terrestrial > Soil >... | reverse complement strand
GTGCTTCGTGTCCTAGTCGTTCACGGCGACCACCGGGAACTGGAGCACGCCATCCTTGGCCATCGCCTTGAGGCGGATGACGCCGGTGGTGGTTTCCTCGGTGGATCCGATCACCCGCTTGACCAGCGCCCCGCGCTCGGCCACCGACATCTTCTCGACCCAGCGCCGCACCGGCGGCGCGAGGTCGTCGAGGCGATTGAGCGCGATCATGTGCAGCGCGCCGACCAGATCGGCGCCGTCGTCCATCGTGACATCCGCCTGATGGGCCAAAGCCGCCCGGAGGTGCTCGTAGTAGGTCTCGTGGTCCTCGCCCTTGATGGCGAAGACCTTGATGCCGTGGTGCGTCACGAGGTGCGCGGCGATGTCGTCCTGCGTCGAGAGCGGGTTCGACGCGCAGAGCGCGACATCGGCACCACCCGCCTTGAGCGTCACCATCAGATTCGCGGTCTCGCTGGTGACGTGGAGGCAGGCGGACAGCTTCCGCCCCGCCAGCGGCTTCTCGCGGGCAAAACGCTCCCGCACCTGCCGCAGCACCGGCATCGAGCGCTCGGCCCACTCGGCTCGGCGGCGTCCTTCGTCGGCGAGCGCCGGGTTCTTGATGTCGGACGTCTCGGACACAGCGGTGGTGGAAGGCGTCATGCCGTAACCTTGTTCGAGCGGTAGTGCCTGGAGCGCTGCACCGCCAGGCGCAGCTCCTCCACGCGGTTGGTCCGTTCCCAGGAGAAGAGGCCGTTGGCACCCGGCTCACGGCCGAAGTGGCCGTAGGCCGCGGTGGGCTTGTAGAGGGGCTTGCGAAGCTCGAGCGCCTTGATGATCCCGGCCGGCGTGAGATCGAAGACTTCCCGCACGGCCTCTTCCAAGGCTGCTTCGGGCACCTGCCCGGTACCGAAGGTGTCGATCATGACCGACACCGGATCCGCGACGCCGATCGCGTACGCCACCTGCGCCTCGCAGCGAGCGGCGAGGCCCGCCTGCACGAGGTTCTTGGCCACCCACCGCATCGCGTAGGCGGCGGACCGGTCCACCTTGGACGGGTCCTTCCCGCTGAACGCGCCGCCGCCGTGGCGGGCCATGCCGCCGTAGGTGTCGACGATGATCTTGCGGCCGGTGAGACCGGCGTCACCCTGCGGGCCCCCAACCACGAAGCGGCCCGTAGGATTTACCAGGATGTCGGCGTCGGCGACCTTGAAGCCGGCGTCGGCCAGCACGGGCGTCACCACCGTCTTGATGACGGCCTCGCGCAGCTCGTTCGCCTTGATCCGGTCCGAATGCTGCGTGGACACGACGACCTTGCTGATGCCGACCGGGCGCGAGCCCTCATACACCACGCTGACCTGGGTCTTCCCGTCGGGCCGGAGATACGGGAGCGTGCCGTCCTTCCGGACCGCCGCCAGCCGCTCCGCCATCCGGTGGGCCAGGACGATGGGCAACGGCATCAGCGACGCCGTCTCGTTCGTGGCATACCCGAACATCATGCCTTGGTCGCCCGCCCCGCCGATGTCGACCCCCATCGCGATGTCCGCCGACTGGCGGTCGATGGTCGTCAGAACCGCGCAGGTCTCGGCGTCGAAGCCGTAGCTTGCGTCCGTGTACCCGATCGCCTTGATCGTGCCCCGGACGATGTCGGGGATATGGACGTACGTCGTCGTCGTGATTTCGCCGGCCACCACCGCCATCCCGGTCGTCACCAGCGTTTCGCAGGCGACCCGGGCCGCGGAGTCATTGGTCAGAATGGCGTCGAGAATCGCGTCCGAAATCTGGTCCGCGATCTTGTCCGGATGGCCTTCGGTGACGGACTCGGACGTGAACACGTGGCGAGCGTCTAACATGTAGGTGCATCTCCCTTTAGCTGGGCAAGCTAGCCGAGGTGCGCGCTCCGGGCAACCGCGCGTCGGGATCCAGAAGTTTCATGTCCACGGCTTCCGCCAATGCGTAACGCAAGATGTCGAGAGCCAAGTCCGCGGACCGGGCGGCCAGGGCCGCCGCCGCGGCCGACATCGCCTGCTCGCGACTCACCTGTCGAACCAGCCAGCGGATGAGCGGTAACGCCGGTGGAGCCACCGACAGCGTCTCGTAGCCCAACCCGAGCAGCAGGAACGCGGAGATCGGCTCCGACGCCATCTCGCCGCACACGCTCGCGGGCTTGCCCGCGGCCCGTGCCGCCTCGGCCACGAGCTTCAGCAGGCGCAGGACGCTCGGGTCGTGAGGCGTGAAGCGATTCGCGAGACGCGCATTGCTCCGGTCCACGGCCAACGTGTACTGCGTCAGGTCGTTCGTCCCCACGGACAGGAAATCGGATATCTCGGCGAGGCGGTCCGCCATCACCGCGGCCGCGGGCGTTTCGACCATCACGCCCACCGGAACGGTTTCCGCGGCCTGGATGCCCGCCCGTTTGAGCAGCTGACCCTCTTCCGCCACCATCTGCCGCGTCGTTTCCACCTCCGACAGCCGGGTGACGAGCGGAATCATGAGGTGAATGGGAACGTGGGCCGCGGCGCGGAGCGCGGCCCGGAGCTGCACGCGGAACATCTCGGGCTGATCGAGGCAGACCCGGATCGCCCGCCATCCCAGGAACGGGTTGGCCTCCGGCGGCGCGCGGAACGGCGCCGGGAATTTGTCGCCTCCCAGATCGTAGGTCCGGATCACGATCGGATAGCCCGGGAACGCGTCCCCCACCTTCCGGAAATACTTCGCCTGTTCGTCCTCCGTCGGAAGTTTGGTGTGTCCGGTGATCAGGAATTCCGTGCGCAGGAGTCCCACCCCTTCGGCGCCATGTTCCTTGGCGGCCTTGATCTCCTCGGGCAGATCGACGTTTCCGCGGACGTTGATGTGAATCCCGTCGGTCGTTACCGCGGGCAGGTTCGCGCCCTCTTCCGCCTGACGGGCGATCTGCTTGCGACGGGTATGCATCGCACGCGCGGCGGCTATTTCTTCCTTGCTCGGGTCGAGTATGACCACGCCCCGGGTGCCGTCCACGATCAGCATGGTCCCGGTCTTGATGCGTTCGAGGGCCCCGGCGAGTCCCATCACCGCAGGCATGCCCATCGAGTGCGCGAGAATGGCGGCGTGCGACGTTCGCGTGCCCTCTTCACTCACGAGACCGAGCACCCGATCCCGGCCGAATTGAACCGTGACGCCCGGTCCGACCTCGTGCGCCACCAGGATCGACGGCTCGCGAATGCCGCCCGCCACGAGATCGCCCTTGTGCAGGAGGTGCCGGACCACCTGGATGGTGACACCGTTCAGATCGGCCAGGCGCTCCTTGAGCCGGGTGCTGGTGGACGCCGCCCACAGGTCCCGTACTTCGAGCGCCTGGTATTCGTACGCCTTCTCGGCGGTGAGGTGATTCTTCCGGATCAGCTCTTCGACCGACCCGATGAACGCCTTGTCCTCGAGCATCAGGACCTGGGCATCGAAAATCCGGGCTTCGTCCGCGCCGGCCTCGACCTCGGCGCGTTTGCGAAGCTCCGTCAGGTGACGGCGCACGTCGCGGACGGCCGCCCGAAGGCGGCGGACCTCTTTTTCGACTTGCGTGCGCGGCACCACGCGGTGCGGCACCTCCGGCAGCGTCGTCTGCACCGATACCGCCGGACCGATGGCGATGCCGGGAGACACCCCGATGCCCCGCAGTGTGCGATCGCTCATTCCGTAAGGTCCATTTCATTGAAGCCGGCCGCCACCAGGGCGCAGAGCGCCTCCACGGCGGCTTCGGCGTCGTCGCCGTTGGCGCTGATGACGATGGTCGCGCCCTGTTCCGCGGCCAACATCATCACGCCCATGATGCTCTTGCCGTTCACGGACATCTCCCCGCGCCGGATTTCGACCGCGGCGGAGAACCGGTTCGCGGTCTTCACGAACTCGGCCGCCGGGCGCGCGTGCACGCCGAGCGGGTTGACGATCAGGGCTTCGCGCTCGATCACCACAGCATTCCCGCGATCAAGGCGATCACGACGAGCACGAGCCCCAGTCTGAGTCCGCTGAGGATATCGGGACGCCACCGCAACAACCCGAAGGCCACCGCCGCGGCGACCGCCAGCATGATGCGCGGCCATCCCCGGAACGCGTCCCCCGACCATTGCGCCACCATCGGCAGCGCGAGGCCGAGCGCCAACGCCGTCGCGGGTCCGAGGTACTGCCCCGCCCGGCGCATCCACGGCTCTTGCAGCGCCGCCGCTACGCGGGGACCATAGTTCCATCCAGCGCGCAGGGCCCACCAGCGCAGAGCCACGTGCCCCAGGTTATACACGACCAGGAACCAGGCGACGGCCGTGAGCCCGCGGCCCCACGTCACCCCGGTGAGTGCCAACGCCGAGAGCATCGGGAGCCACCCCGCCCAGACGAGGCGGTCGCCGATCGATCCCAGCGGACCCGCCAGAGCCCCGCGCAGACGCTCGACTTGCTCAGCCGGAACCCCGTCCACTTCCGCACGTGCCAACGCTCCCGCCCCGGCACCGCTCAGATAGGGATGGGAGTTGAAATACCGGCACGCCCGGCCCAACGCCGCGCGATACCGGTCGGAGTCCAGACCCCGGAGGAGCGGCTCGGCCGCAAAGCCGGTCCCGACGCCGATGAGGCGCTCATAGTTCCACGACGCCTGCACGGTGAACAGGCGCAGGAATGAGATCGCGAGCCGCGACCGGGGACGAGCCTTCACGTCAGCCATGCGAGCACGATCCCACCCACCAGTCCCGCGGCGAGCCATTTGAGGTGAGTGCCGAGCCCGACCAGGCGCAGGGTGCCGGCGGCACCCGCGGCGAGGCCGGCACCGGTGGCCGCCACCGAGAGGAGCCGCTCGCCGCGGTGCGAGAGCGCCGGCACCACGAACTCCCTGGTGATGGCGACCAGCACGAGGCCGAAGGCGGTGACGAGCACCGCGCGCGCCAGGTCCCGTGCGGCGCCGGAGACATGCAACCGGTACAGCGCCCGGACATCTCCACGCTCCAGCGCCGGGGCCGCCGCGGTCACCGCGCGCGTGTTCAGACGTCGCAGGATCTGCAACGAGATACCGCCGATCATCGCGGTGAAGAGGCCGACGACCGTGGCGAGCCCGATCCCGAACGGCAGCGCGAAGGCGTGCGCGGCGCCCACCGCGATCACCGTGGCGGGCCCGTACTCGGGATAGCGAGTCGCGCCGACGGGGAGAATGTCGTACTGGAAGAGCTCGAACAGCACGCCCATGCGAAGCCCCGCGCCGACATCCCCCAGGAGCAGCCCCGCGCCCGCGCCCGCCACGATCGGCCGCGCCAGCATGATCTGGGGGAAGGACACCAGGTCGAGCCCGACGACGGCGCCGAAGGCCAGGAGTTCCCACCCGTACGGCATCACTTGGCGAATTCCGCGAGGGGGACGGCACGCGCCGTAGGGACGTCCTGCGCGACGACCTCGATCCCGCGTTTCGCGAGCTCGCGCAATTGGGCAACCTCGTCCGCGGTGAGGTAGACGTACCGCAGGCGCTCGGAGCGCCCCGGTTTGTGATGAATGCCGCCGAGGGTGACGCGGCGGAGTTTGGGAACCTTGTCGCTGAGGGCGATGAGGGTGTCGATGTCCCCCGTGAGGACGAGTCCGATCCGGGCATCCTTCACCCAGTCGTCGTACCGGCGGGCGGCTTCGTCCACCGAGGCAAAGATCGCCTCTATCCCGGGAGGCACGCCCATGCGGTAGAGGTCCTGCTCCCAGCCGCTCGACCGCACCTTGTCGTCGACCAGGGCGATGAAGCCCAGCCCCAGCGGCTGGCCCCACCCCACCACCACCTGCCCGTGGATGAGCCGGTCATCCACCCGCACCACCGCGAGACTCACGCCGGCGGTATCCGGATGGCGCGCCCCCCCGCGTCGACGGCTCGCTGCGCCGCCTCAGCCGGCGGCAGGTCCCGATGGAAGACGAAGTCCAGGAGCATGGCGAGGTTCACGCCGGTGACCACGGCGATGCCGCGGCCCTGGTCCCGCGCGATCCGCACCGCGCCCGCGAGACACGAGCCGCCCGGCAAGTCCACGAAGACGACGGCCGGGCCATCGCCGATGGCCTCGCCGATGCGCGCCTTCAGCGATCCGCCGTCGCATCCTTCGTTGGTCACCGGCACGAGCGCGCCGGCGACCCCCGAGATGGTCTCGGCGGCCGTCACCAGCGACTGCGCGAGTCCGGCGTGGGAGACCACGACGCCCCGCAGCGAGTTACTCATCGTCTTCCTCGAGATACGTGCCGACGTCCCGGCGCTGCCGCATGGTGCGCATCAGCCGGTCGTTGAACTCCTTGGCGGAGTCTACGCCGCCATATCGCAGGAGGTGGTTCATGGCCACCACCTCACAAATAACCGTCAGATTCTTGCCGGGGTTCAAGGGCACCGTCACGAGGGGCAGAGAAACGCCCAAAAGCGTGGTTTCCTGGCGGTCCAGCCCGGTCCGGTCGTACTCCCGATTCGCGTCCCAATCCTCGAGCTGCACCACCACTTCGATGCGTTTCTGCTGGCGGACGGCCCGGATGCCGAAGAGCGCCTGGATGTCGATCAGCCCCACCCCCCGGATCTCCATGAAATGCCGGGAGAGCTCGTGGCCGCGTCCGATCAACACGTCGTTCCCTCGCCGGGTGACGTGGACGACGTCGTCCGCCACCAGACGGTGGCCACGCTCGACGAGATCGAGCACGCACTCGCTCTTGCCGATTCCCGAGCGCCCCATGAACAGGAGGCCCACGCCGAAGACGTCCGCGAGCGAGGCGTGCGTCGTCGTGGTGGGAGCGAACGCGTCATCGAGAAAAGGCTTGAGGCGCCGGTAGAATTCCGACGTCTTCAGCTGGGTCCGCACCAGAGCCACGCCGCGCGCCTGGGCGAGCTCCAGCAGCTCCGCCGGGGGCGACTGGCCTTTGGTGATGACGACGACCGGCAGCTCGAACTTGAAGAGATTCTGGAGGCACCCACGCCGGGCATCCGGCTCGAGCGACGAGAGGTAGCTGATCTCCGTTTCCCCGAGCACATGGATGCGGTTCCCGACGAAGCGGGCGGTATAGCCGGCGAGGACCAGACCCGGGCTCGAGGCCTCCGGCGCGGGAATCTCCCTGTCGAACCCGAGCTCCCCGGTCAGGGCCTCGAGCTGCAGCGGCTCGGCCTTCCGCGCCAGGAGATCCCGAACTTTGGGATTCGCCACTAACGATTCTCCCCACCATGCGATGAACAGATGCGTTCCAGGTGCCGCCCCGTTTCTGCCGCCGCGTGGTCCCACGTGAGGCCTTCGGCGAAACGCCGCCCCGCGGCGCCCAGGGTCTCGACCCGGCGCGGATCGTTCGCGAGGACCAGCATGCGGTCGGCGAGCGCGGTCACGTCACCATGCGGCACCAGATACCCGGTCTCCCCGTCCCGCACGGATTCCCGCAAACCGGGGCTGTCGGAGGCGAGGGCCGGCGTGCCACACGCCGCCGCCTCGACGTTGGTGATGCCCCATCCTTCCTTCGGACTCGGGAAGACGACGGCCCACGATTCACGAAGGAGCCGGCGCTTGGTTTCGTCATCCACGAATCCGAGGAATCGCACCGCCTCCATCAACCCGAGGTCGCGGGCCAGGCGCTCGAGGCGGGGGCGGTCGTCCCCCTTGCCCGCGATATCGAGCCGCAGGTCGCTGCCCTGGACCCGCGCCGCCGCCAGCGCCCGCAACGCGTACTCCACTCCTTTATAACGCTTGAGGCGACCGACGTACAGGAACGTGGGCCGCGCCGCGCGCCGTACCGACGAATCGGGCCGGTACCAGTTCGCGTCAACTCCCGGATAGATGACTTCAATCCGCTCGGCCGGCACGCCACGCGCGACCAGGTCCGCCTTGGTGCTGTCCGAGATCGCGTGAAACGCGGCACGCCGGTACGCCCACGGAATGGGACGCTCAGCCGCCCAGACCAAAGCGGCCACCGGCCAGCTGGCCTCGGAGAAGACGGTGGTGCCGAAGAGGTGCGGGACGATCACGCAGAACGGGAGCCGGGTCGCCGAGGCGAGGAAGAGCGGAAGCTTGTTGATGTCTTCGACCACGATGTCGTACGCGCTGGCCGCCAGCCGCCGGCGGACCGCCCCGCGTCCCAGCATGGCGAAGGTATTCCGGTCCCCCACCCGATGCACCCGCATCCCATCGACCGTCGCCTGCGCGCTCGCGCCCGCCCACCCGCTCACGACGAGGTCGATCTGGTGCCCGGCGCGCGCCAGTCGTCCGAAAATCTCGTGCAGGTGAATCTCGGCCCCGCCCGCCTGCGGATTCTCCCGGTCATTCCAATTGACCAGCAGGATTCTCACAGCAGGCCCTGCTCACGGGCCACGGTGTCCAGCACGCCGTTCACGAAGCCCGGCGCCTTCGGGCCCGCGAACCAGTGCGCGAGCCGGACGGCCTCGTCGATCACGACTCTCGGCGGGGTGACGCCTTCGTCCAGCTCCGCCATGGCGATCCGCAGGATGTTCTTCTCGACGGCGCCGACCCGCTCGAGCCGCCAATGCTCCGCGGCGTCGGTCATGCGGCTGTCGTAATCTTCCGTGGCCGCGGCGGCACGCGCCGCTAGATCGGCACCCCGGTCGTAGCCTTCCGGCTCATGGCCGAAAGCCACGCCCAGGCGCGCCACCACCGCCTCGACGGACGGCCTCCCCGAGAGATCCCAGGCATACAGGATCTGCAGGGCGCGGGCCCGCGCTTTGGTTTCAGCGCGCAGCACGAGGGAGTTGCGCCAGCAGGTCTGCCGTTGCGAGCGCCGCCTCGGCCGCTTCGAATCCCTTGTTCCCCGCGCTCCCGCCGGCCCGGGCTTCCGCCTGCTCCGGGGTGTCGACGGTGAGGACCCCGAACCCCACCGGCACCTGGTGGGCGAGGGCGACGTTCCCGAGCCCGCGGGCCGCCTCGCCGGCGACGTAGTCGAAGTGCGGCGTTTCGCCCCGGATCACGCAGCCGAGTGCGACGATCGCGGCGTATCTCCCGCTCGACGCCGCCGCCTCGGCGACCACGGGGAGCTCGAATGCTCCCGGCGTCCAGAGCACGTCGACGTGGTCGTCCCTCACGCCGTGCTCGCGGCAGCAGGCACGGGCGCCCTCGAGCAGCTTGCCGGTGATCAGCTCGTGGTAGCGGCTCACGACCAGCGCCACGCGCCGCGTGGCCGGTGCGCGCGGAGTGCCACGGAATTCGGTCACGTCAGTGGGTGAGCAGGTGTCCGAGCTTGTCGCGCTTCACGTCCAGATACGCGCGATTCTCGTCGGACGGCGGGGGCACGATGGGCAAGCGCTCGACGATCTCGAGACCGTAGCCTTCGAGCCCGACCAGCTTCTTCGGATTGTTGGTGAGCACGCGGATGGACGACAACCCCAGGTCGAGCAGGATCTGCGCGCCGATGCCGTAGTTCCTGAGGTCGGGCTTGAAGCCGAGCTTCTCGTTCGCCTCGACGGTGTCGTTCCCGGCGTCCTGGAGCTCGTAGGCCTTGAGCTTGTTCAGGAGCCCGATGCCGCGGCCCTCCTGATCCAGGTAGACGATCACGCCGCGGCCCTCACGGGCGATGGTGTGCATGGCGCTCTCCAGCTGCCAGCCGCAGTCGCACCGCTGGGAGCCGAACACGTCCCCCGTCAGGCACTTCGAGTGCATGCGGACCATGACGGCGGGCTGCCCGCCGACGTCACCGTACACCAGGGCGACGTGCTCCGCTTCATCCACGTCATTCCGATAGCCGATGATCTTGAACTCACCCGCGGCGGTGGGGAGGCGCGCGCTCGCCACGCGGTGCACCAGGCGCTCCTTGGCCAGCCGGTACTGCACCAGCTGAGCGACCGTGATGAACGTGAGCTTGTGCTCGGCCGAAAAACGGTCGAGCTCGGGCCGCCGCGCCATCGTGCCGTCGGCGTTCAGGATTTCGCAGATCACCCCGGCGGGATACAGTCCCGCCAGCCGCGCCAGGTCCACCGAAGCCTCGGTCTGTCCCACGCGCTGCAGCACCCCGCCGGGGCGCGAGCGCAAGGGGAATACGTGACCGGGACGGCGCAAGTCCGACGGTTCCGAAGCCGGATCGATGGCGACGCGAATCGTGGCCGCGCGATCCGCCGCGGAAATGCCCGTCGTCACGCCGAAACGAGCGCCTGCGTCCACGCTCACCGTGAACGCGGTTTC
>Ga0209166_10004232_pt1 | contig 10106 bp, 8 predicted proteins | sample Coa_R1_3_FD_187151 | JGI IMG/M metagenome (GOLD analysis project Ga0209166, IMG submission 187151) | Surface soil microbial communities from Centralia Pennsylvania, which are recovering from an underground coalmine fire - Coalmine... | ecosystem: Environmental > Terrestrial > Soil > Unclassified... | reverse complement strand
AATCGCGAAAGGCAACGCCGCAACTGCTGGCGATTACTCGACGCGCTGCACGTAGCGCGCTTCCGAAGTATCCACTTTCACCCTGTCGCCGGAATTCACGAACGGCGGAACCTGAATCACCAGGCCGGTTTCGAGAGTCGCGGGCTTCATCACCGCGCTCGCCGTGGCTTTCTGCAACGTGGGCTCCGTTTCCATGACCTTCAATTCCATGGTGTCCGGCAGATCGACTCCAATCGGTTTCTCTTCGAAGAATTCGATCTTGACCGTGGTGTTCGGGATGAGGTAGTACACCGTTTCGCCAAGCTCTTCGCGGGTCATCTGCATCTGCTCGTAGGTCTGCGTGTTCATGAAGTGAAATTCGTCGCCCTCGTTGTAGAGGTACTCGAATTCGACTTCATCGAGAATGGCGCGGTCGACGAATTCCTCGGCGCGGAACCGGTAATCGATCATCGTTCCATTGCGAAGATTTTTCATGCGCGTTTGCATGGACCCGCGCTTGTTGCCGGGGGTGCGGTGATCCACGCTAAAGACGGTGAAAAGCTGGCCCTCGTGCTGAATAACCATGCCGGGGCGGAGTTGTGTGGCTTTGACGCTGCTCATGATGATTTTGCGCGGCCGCTCGGCGGCCCGTTTCTCCCGAAGTAGAGTTTGCTGATTTCGGAAATTCCAGCCAGCAGCCCGCTTTGCGATGCGGCCCACGCGGAATGACCTGCCTGCGGTCCGGCAGGCTCGAGGCGCACCGAACAGAATTGCGTGTCCAATGCGAAGAACCAGTATAAGGAACGGCGCGCAAGCGGGTCAATCGAATCGCCGAGCCTTTACGCCGTTGGATCATTTTTCCTCGCGCCGCGCGTCGCCCTTGCTCACGAGTTCGGTCCGACCGGGGGCATCGCAGAGTAGTGGACATGGACGAGTCGCCAGGCGCCGAGTTTGCGTTCGTAAATTTGCGTTTCGCGGCCATGCGTAGTGACGGACGAGCCGTCTTTCTTCATGGTGGCGTTGAAGTCCCAATAGAATTCGGCGACGGCGGAATCCCCGTAGAGATGAATCACGATGTCGTGCGGCTGGAGATGCCGCGCGGAAAAGAGTCCGCCGATAATTCTTGTGTAGATGTCCTGCTTGATTTCGTCGAAGCCGTGGTCGTGGCCAAGCGGATGAATAAAAGAAACTTCGGGAGAATCCCACCAAACTTGCGCGGCCAGATTCAGGTCGAGGTCGTCAACCGATTTCGCGTACCGCGCAATCTGTGCAGTGATTTCGTTTTTGTCGGCGCCGGAATCGCGTGACGCCGAACTGCCGGCTGCATCGCCGCCGTTGCCGCGATGGCTGGCGGCTTCCGCCATGATTTTTTCGATTTCGTCGGGATCGCGCGGGAGGCGCGCGCTGAGAAGTTTGTAGCCGGAGTCGGTAAGCAGAACGTCGTCTTCGATGCGCACGCCGAGATTTTCTTCGGGGATATAGATGCCGGGCTCGACGGTGACCACCATGCCGGGTTCGAGAGGCTTGCAGTAATCGCCGGGATCGTGGACGTCGAGGCCGATGTCGTGGCCAAGCCCGTGGATGTAATAGCGGCCGAGAGAGTTGCCGTGCAAGTCCTTGCCGTGGGAATTGATGTAATCGTAGGAGATTTTGTAAACGCTCTTGGCGCCGCGCTGGCAATAGTCCATTCCGGGTTTGAGGGCGGCGAGCGCGGCGTTCTGCGCGCCGAGAACGACGTCATAAATTTCACGCTGGCGCGGAGAGAATTTGCCGTTGGCGGGCAGCGTGCGCGTGATGTCGGCGGAGTAGCCGGCGAATTGCGCGGCGACATCGAGGACGACGATATCGCCATCCTGAATTTTGCGCGAAAGCTTGTCGTAGTGGAGAACGGTGGAATTCGGTCCGGCACCGACGATGGGCGCGTAGCCTTCCGCTTCGGAGCCGCCCAGGGCGTGCACTTCCACCATTTTTGCGGCGACCTGATACTCATAGAGGCCGGGACGCATCATGCGCATGGCGGCGAGCTGGCCGTCGAGAGAAAGCTCGACAGCTTGCGTGAGAAAAGCGATTTCGCCCGGAGACTTGATTTCGCGAAGCGCGGTGATTTTGCCGCGAACGTCTTCGAGGTTGGCCTGCGGCGCAACGAGCTTGATCCAGTTCACGACAGCTTCTTCGTGCGGGTAGCCGCCATTTTCCTTGTGGTAAGGAAGAACGGTGGCGAACGCGGGATAGAGCCTGGCGAGCTTTTCGAGTTCGGCGCGCATTTCCGGGAACGGCTTGACGGAGGAGAAGCCGGTGCGCGGTTGAATGTCCGGATCGCTGGGCGACATGCGCAGGCCGTTCCAGTGTTCTTTTTCGGGGTTCTTGGGAGGAAGAAAGAGCGTTTCTTGTGGAACGTCCTGCGGAACGGTGTGGCTCGCGGATCCGCTCGAGCCGCGCGCCGGGAGGAGAATGAGTCCCGCGCCTTCTTCGTTGTGGCCGGTGAGGTAGTAGAAGTTTTCTTCCTGCTCGAAGACGTAAGTCTGGGACGATTCTTCGCGGCCGGTGAAGCCCCAGAGGACGAAGGGGGCGTCGATTTCGGACGCCAGTTTGGCGCGGCGAGCAGCGTAAACGGAGTTGGGTTCGCGTTCGCGGCGCTCCTGAGCGGTGGCGGGTTGCGCGATGGCGACAAGGACTAAGAGGGCTGAGGCCAAGGCGAAGAGGGCACGATGTATCGCGCCTCTACAACCGCGGCTCGCGCACACCGAGAATCGGGGGAGAGCACTCATGCGTTCACCTCGTCCGGAAAAGCGGAGAGGATTGTAACGGAAAGGGGGGTAACGGCAAATCCGAGGGGCGCAGGGCAGACCGAGCGATGATGCGGGAACTGAATCCGTTGCGCCTTGGGACACGAGCTTAAAGTTAAACTTGAGGTTTGGCATGGGTGCAGCACCCCCACCCCTATTGGTGATGGAGAGTGTCCGCAGTCGATTGATGGAGAAGGGGTTACAGGCGAAGTGACCGTGGCAGAAATGCCGGGTTGGGGGGTGGTTGGGGGGAGTAACGAATTGACAAACTTGGGGGTTTCGAGAGGGACCCTCCCCCCGGTTTTTGTGTAAGTGTTGAAAATAAAGGACTTTAAGTGCCGCAGAATCAACACTTGCGTAAGTGCGGATTCTAAAGCACTTACGGCGCGGCTGGAGTGGCTAGATGGTAATTGGGGTGGGAAGGGATGTTTTGCGGGATCTTGCAGGACGACCGGGCGGACAACCATCGAACTGAGGGGAAGGATAGCACGGAAGTGGCAAAGAGCTAAGTACTTTACAGCGAACGGTCGAAAACCGGGGTTGAACTGCTATTAGCGGGATTAAACTGCGGCCCCAGGTGAATTCTCGTCCCGTTTGTGCCGGTTGCCAGCGCAAGTCGCGTGACGTTAATAGCCCCCTGTGGCCCCTCGAAAAGCTACAAGCCATTGTCAAGGAAGGAGATGTTGGTAGGGGTGGTGAGGATCGGACTAAAAGCGACGCTGAAAACGCGTAAGTTATTGATTCTATTAAACAAGAGAAACTCCAAAAACACCGAATTCGCCTAACCGAGGTACACGCCGGGTACACTAAAGGGCCTGAAATCGCTCTTCCCTTTCGGAAGTGGTACACGGCTATCTCGAGGCGCTTTCATCCCTCCCTTTTCGCCTTAAACCCTTCGAGCAACGAGCCACACCCGCGTCCCGTCATGTCGCGAACCTCCTTGGACGACAGGCGGCGAGGTTTGCTGAGCGCGAGATGACCGTCCATAATTACGAGCGTCTGCACCGACTCATGGGAGCGGACGCGGGTGCGGCCTTTGAATAGTACGTACAGGATTTCTCCAGGCTTCAAATACACGTAGCGGTCCATGTTTCCCTCGCTGCCCAGGCGTTCGAAAGTTGTGCCCAAGCATAAGTGATGCAAGGAAACCCTCGCCGAGGTCAATCGGCACGTGGCTAGCCGGCGTTGAGCATTTCTTTAACGCATTTCGGGTATAGGCAACAAGGGACCATTCTGCTATGCGGCGGGGTTTGCTGGAACTAAACGGAGCACAAAGTGCATCCCACCCATTTGATGTTGTCGCGAGTGATTGCATGCTCCTGGCCGCAGCAAATGGTGTTTGTAGCCTCAAACTCCGGCCGATGTGGCTCCGATCCAGGATGCCACAGCACAGGCGGAAAGCGCTCTTTGGGCAAGGCACAAAACTTTTCGCATTGTGGGCATTGCCACGCCCAGCAGTGATAAGCAGCAACTTGAGCATTCATTGAGAGTTTTTCTGTCCCAACCTACCCTTTCGCATCAAAGACGCCGGGGAGCTTTGAATCATGGTGCACGGTGCAAGAGCTTTCCGTCAGCATTGTAAAGAAGGATTTCTGCTCCCTTTTTGTTAGTGAATGTGAGGCTGGCCGCTGGCCTCCCGGACTCGTTGGCTAGACTTAAACCATCTGTCGTAATTATGACGCGGTCCGTGCCGTTTTCGTCCGAAATCCAAATTGAGGGCTCGTCCGCTGGCAAGTCAATTGCGACCCCTGAGGATCGAGGTGTTCCAATAGTGACGCGTGCGCGGCCCTTACTATCAAGCAGGACAAACTTTTCAGCTTCAACCGTGCGCACGGGTCGCGGTTGTGCTGCCAGACTCGTCACGATCGCGAGGAGGAAAACTCCCGCTGCGATCCACTGTATGGCGCGGTTCTGTTGCTCGAGTCGCCGGACCCGTTCTGCGAGAGCATTCATTTCGGGAATCATTAGCCTCTCCAGCCTCTCTGAACCTGCATCGATGCCGTGGATTCTACCATCTGTCGTGGCGGTTTGATTCGATTGAATCCCGGCCAATCTTCCGCGTCATTGAAGCAAGCTTGCCGAGGCGATAGTATTTTGTTGTGAGCACAAAACACGAAAGCTTCATTTTTGCTGGTGCCGATAAAGAAACGACTGAGCGTCAGGTTTTTCAGGCGTTTTACGAAACAGAGCCAAACTTCGCCGGTCGAGCGATAAAGGGCTGGGCCAAGGGAGCCGACCCGCCTGACGTACTGTGCCATGATCTCTCAGGGAAACGCATAGGAGTGGAAATCACAGAGTGGCTCAAAGGGACCCAGATGGCATCGGAAAAGGTGCAGCGGGGCTTGTACGATTCATATTCCCGCATCATCTGCAGCGACCGCGAGACTCCGCCACGGAATATTGAACGCGTCATAGTTGGGTTGAAAGGAGATGCTCTTCCTTCTGAATCGGAACGGGAGGAGTTCCGCCGCGAATTGTTTGATTGCATCCGCCACAAAGATACGACCTGGCCTAATACTCGCAGCTTGCAGGACCACGAGCAACTTGAATTCCCGAATCATCCAATCCTAGCCAAGCACGTCGTTTGGCTTAAATACTGGCCTTGCTCGCCAGCGAAGAGGGATATGGGAATCGATTGGGTGCGGTTTCCGGCTAGGGGGCGGTTTTACACTCCCCAAGAAATGTTCGATACTCTCATCGCAAACATTGGAAAGAAGATTGGGAAATACTCCACCCTGCGTCGAGACCAGCGTCTTGATGAACTTTATCTAATCGTATTTTACAGTAAGGGGCTGCTCTGGAATCCGCCGTACTCTGCGCTGGGCTGTGGTCTTCGGGATATTGCGAACGCCGTTCAAGAGATGTTGTCGCAGAATCCTGGGTCTTTTCAGAAAGTCTTCTTGTTTAGCCCCATCGAGAAGGATCAAAAGGTTCTCCAAATCTGGCCGCGAAATGCTATGGCCGCCTCTTGATAACTAATGCTCCGAGTACACGCATGTCGCATTCCTCTCTGCGCGGCGGATTCTAACACGGTACCAACCTCGTCAGGTTTAATGCAGGGGCTAGAAAGAGAAGATTTCTGTTTGCGCACGGAAGTGTCGGCATCTGGTTCTTTCTCACTCTCCAAATGCAAGAATGAAGCATTCTCGCTGGAGGCTTGCCATGTGTCGACGGCTGATGTTCTCTTTCCTTCTTTGCCTGTGGCCCGGCTTAGCTCTAGGAAAAACACAATCAGCCAGCACGAAAGATAAGGACGCGGGCGCACAGGAAAGGCCTAAACTGGCGACGGTTCTATCCGTGGATAAAGTCGGCGTATCTGTTAAGGGACTTTGGCGACCGGACAACCCAACAAAGAAAAATGAACCGATGGAAGCGGTCACGGAACTGTCGTGCTTCCGTCACGGCGGAAATGACCTGGTGGGAACTGAGGCGTTCTGTTTGCAAGTGACGGCGATGGTGCTCGACAAGGCGGTTGGGACGCTGGATGTGAGTACAGAGTGGCTAAAAGTGATTGAGTGGAATGAAACTCAAATCATTGCTACTGATGACTCGAGCATCTGCCTAACCGCGCAGACGATTTTTGACCTCAAACGCAAAACTGTAATCGCGTTGGATGTTAGAAAGCCCGAAGCACAAGGTTTAGGTGGCGCGTGCAACCTAATTCCAGATCGGCAAACCTACTACCTACAGGATGTAGTTGATTACTTTGCAAAAAAATGGGCAGCAAGATGAGGAAGAATAACCGCGCTCATTCGCCTGACCGTCGTATCTCCCCCCTTTAAGTCGCCGGCGCGGTCGGAGACGCCAACGGACCTGCCCCTTAAGGGCGGCGGGTACACGAACCGGAAATCGCGCACTTGATTCGCCCATCAGGTACCCGACTGTCAGATTGGTTTGCGAGCAGCATTGTGGGAGATCCTTCTCTACATCCGGTGCTCTGGGTGCAATCGGACAAGTCCGGGTCCAGTACCTCCCGTTTCCGATTGGCGCGTTATGCAGACAACAAGCGTCTTGTGTGACGGCTCCGACGCAGGGGCGAGGCGAAGACCCAAGGACGCCTCCGAGCGGATTCTGGCTTACTGTGTTCTCGCTAATACGGCTCGCCCGGGAGTGGCGCCATCACCGGCGTGATTTTGCCCCAGCCTTGCGTTTGCGCAGTCTTCATGTCTTTCACCAACCGATCCGGAAGATGGGCATTCAACTTCGGGCGGCCGGCCTGATTGCCGAGTACCCAGGCAACCGCGGCAACAGTCTTCGACACGACTTGAATTTCCTTGTAATCAATCTTCTCCGGAGTGTCGGTGGGACGGTGATAATCGGGATGCAGACCCACGGTAAAAAAAGCGATGGGGATTCCCATTTTGGCGAAGTTGTAATGATCGCTTCGATAGAAGATGCGCTGGCCATTCGGCTTCGGGCCAAGATTATCGTGAGTCGCGTCGGGGGCGGTCGTGTCGTAGAAATGGTTTATTACGAGCTTTTGGTAGCCGCTATTTACCGTCTCGATCGTGGTCTCCAGCTCGTCGCTGCTGATCTGAGGTCCCACCAGCAAAACCTCGCCCGGATTCACGAGCATATGCGTGGCGTCCGGATCGGAATAACCCGGAGTTTTGGTCCGGCCGATCATATCCATATTCAGGTTCGCCACCACTTTGCTCAGATCGACGGAAGGAAACTCATTGAAGTATCGCGAGCCCCAAAGGCCTTTTTCTTCGCCGCCGCACCACAGAAAGATTATGGTCCGCTTGGGACGCATCCCTTTGGCGGCGCCTTGCGCGTAAGACCGGGCGATGGCCAGCAGGCCGGTGGAACCAGAACCATCATCGTCGGCGCCGTTGTTGACGTTATGGCCATCGGGCAACGGTACGCTCAACCCAATATGATCGAGATGGGCGCTGATCACCACGTATTCATTCTTCAATACGGGATCACTTCCTTCGAGGATGCCGACGACGTTTTCGCCGTGCCCTGGTTCGCTGTGGACCACCACGTGGAGGCTCAGTTTCTTTTCCGCATTCAGCTCCATTGAATCCAGTTTGGAGTTGTTGCCGGCCGCATAAAATACCTGCGCAGCGTTCATCTTCTCGTCCTGGAATATCAAGTTGGCTGGCTCCAATCCAGCTACCACCGACGGGACTACGGGGCACGCGGGCGGGTCCTGAAACTTCGTCACCTGAAAGCTGGGACCGTTAAACGATGGGGGCGGATTAGGATTGGCCAGGTTCGAAAGTTGCTGAAAATCGGCGATCGCGATCACGGCCAGCGCCCCATTCTTTGCCGCGTACTCTTCGGGCGTGAGGTAGTCGGTGCAATTCTCCCCGAGTGGACTCTGCGTGTCAGCGCCCCGCCCGCCTCGGGCGGCGGCCGCCGCGCGCTGAGCGGCAATCTCGGGAGGCAGGCCCGCAACCACGACGATCTTGCCGCGCACATCCAGACCTTCAAACGGATTGATCTTGGACTTGTTAATCACGTAGCCGTTGCCGGCAAAAACCAAGCCGCCGCTAACGTCGAATGACTCACCCAAGGCCGGGCCGCGAAAGCCGCCGCCGGCCATCGTCCAATCTCTCCCATATGCCAATTCGGTGGTTCTTGGGCCTGCGGGAGTGACAGGGCCTCCGCGGCGAACAGGCGCGGGCGTCGTGAGTGAAGCTTTAGTCTCGGCCGCCACCACCTGCTTGCTCACAAGTTCGAACGGCACCAAATAGGGCTGCAGCGGGCCGTTCGTGCGATCCGTGCTCCCGCCCGGCTTCAGACCCCACTCCGCCAAGTGGCTCGCGACATAGAGCGCTGCGGCGTCGTAACCGCGGGAGGGAAAATTTCGTCCTTCGAGCTGGTCGGAGGCCAGAAAATAGTCGTAGATTTTCATTTCCTCTTCGCTGATCGAGTCCGCGTTTCCGTAGCGGGCCACTTTGCTAACGCCGGGCGCGGCGGAGTTAGATCCTTCCAGGAATTCAGCCGCTCCGACGGTAAGGAGTACGCCAAGCGAAGCAAAACACAAAAAGGAACAGCCAGCAATGATGCGCTTCATAGATCCTCAAGTGCAGCAGGGTTGGTGAAACGGCGGCATCCTAACTCAAGTGTAGGAGCCTCAACAATAGTCCTGGAGTCGTCAGCGTCGTGCTGGCTTCCGTGTAGTCGCGCTGGCGACATTTTGTGCACGAGGCTCCCAGATGTGCGGTTACGGCTTCGCGGGACAGGCAGAGTCGGCTCTGCGTAAGGAAGGGGCTAGTGCACGTAGAAGCCGGTCTTGGCGAGCACGACGTAGTCACGGCCATTTTTCCCGAACGAGGGAGCGAGGCGAATATCGAGTTTGTGGGGCTTGCCTTCGGCGGCGGTGGCATGTGTGTAGTAGCCCAGGGTGTAGCGGGTTTTGATGCGCTGGATCAGGGCGCGGAAAGCGTCGTCGAGATGAGCAACGTCCCGGACGTCGAAGATTTCTCCGCCAGTTTGGTCGATGACTTTGCGAATGTTGACGAGGCCAGGAACCAAGCCGGCAGCGAAGAGAGTCTGCGGCGGATTGTAACCGGGGATTTTGAGATTGTAGAGAACCGCGTCGGAGGCGATCGCTTCGGTAATGATGTCGCGAGTGCCCTGCCCTCCGGCATCCGTGCCGACATCATCGCTGATGAGAATAATGACGCGGCGGCTTTTCGGCGGGAGCTTGAGGAAATATTGGGCGGGCAGAAAGATGGCGTCATTGATATTGGTCGCACCTCCGGCACGGAAAGTGCTGATTTGATCGGCGATGGAAGCCTTGTCTCTGGTGAAGGGCACGCGGAGCTGCGCGTCGGTGGAAAAGGTGAAAAGGGCGGCTTCGTCGTCCGGTTTGAGCGCCGCGAGAGCCGTGTTGGCGGCGCCGCGCAAAGGGCCGAGGAACGGACCGATCGAATCGCTAAGATCCAAAACGAGCGCGACGTCGAGCGGCAGTTCGTCGCGGCTAAAGACGTCAATGTTTTGCGCGACGCCGTCTTCGCGAAGCTCGAAATCTGCCTTTTTCAGTTCGGACATGACTTGGCCGGCCCTGGTCTTCACGGTGGCGTCAACCAGGACAAGGTTCACGCCCACGCGGATCACACCTTGAGGAGGTTCCTGCGCACGAGCAGGGATTGGGCGGAGAAACACCACGCTTGCCACGATGGCTAGAACCTATTTCAAAACTGGGTACAAGGTATTGAACGGATGATGGTTAGTTTGCGACGAATGCGAGATAAATCTAGGCAGCAGCGCCGAGGGAGGACCGATGGCGCGATACGGTCGACTGTTGACCGACGCCCAATGGGAGAAAATCCGTCCCTTGCTTCCGAAGCGGCCCCGCCGTCCGCAGGGCGGCAGACCACCGGC
>Ga0209166_10004231_pt1 | contig 10106 bp, 6 predicted proteins | sample Coa_R1_3_FD_187151 | JGI IMG/M metagenome (GOLD analysis project Ga0209166, IMG submission 187151) | Surface soil microbial communities from Centralia Pennsylvania, which are recovering from an underground coalmine fire - Coalmine... | ecosystem: Environmental > Terrestrial > Soil > Unclassified... | reverse complement strand
TTCGCCGTCCTTGAGCCGCAACACAAAGCGCATACGTTCTTCCACGATGGACCGCTCCTTCCATGGCATCGGCACCTCCAAGCTGGACTAGTCCAGCTTGGAGGTGTAAACCATGTCTTCGGAACGTCTTGTAAAGGAAGAATCCGAACGCACACACATTGAGCCGGTACATCTGGACTGTGTTAAGTGCTATCCCAGTTGACCTATTCGAACTATGACAATTGCCCAGAAAGCTACCCTCGTGGCCCATCTTGACGCCATCCGGAATTGATTGTACTCTTCGCCGCAGCTTTGATACCGAGCTTGTCTGTCCCCCAATCGGGTAGAACGGCTCAAACCTAGCCTGAGAGTGGCCAGTTCGTTGCGGTCCCTTCACACGTCATCGTACGCCCTCCCTCAGTGTAACTCCCAGCAAGAAAGCTGGCGAACCAGGTTTGGTGCGGGAAATCGTGATGCCAGTCCTCGGGCGTGACGTCTAGTCCTGTGCGGCTTTGGTCCTTAAAAATTCGATTTTGAAAGGCTGACAATGCGGATAGCCACTCCGAAACTGGGAATTTTTTCTTGGGGCCATCGATTTCTGTTTGCCTCTGGCGTATTTGCTTTGGGCTTGCTAATGACCGCCCTTGTTCCTGCGGGGCTGGCGCAAACCACTCCGCTACAGATATTCCAGAACTATTTTGTCACCGGTGACTACGTCGTAGCCGGTTGGGTGGAAGGAACGCCCGACGGTAGCGGCTTGGCTCCAGGCTCGATCAGCATTCCCGACACCATGCAGCCCTCTCAAAACGGCGTGCGCACCACCGTCCCTGTAGGCGCGGACATCGTTGCAGCCTATCTCTATTGGGCGACGGTTGAAGGCAACCAGAACGCATTTGCCGGCCAGAACGGATTTTTCAACGGGTACGCGATTAGCGGAACGATACTCGGCAATCCCAATGCTCCCACTTCTTGGAGCGCAGGCGGCTGCTCGGGCTCTGCACAAGGCTCAAAGACCATGCGCACGTATCGAGCGGATGTACGTCCGTATCTCCCGCTCGATACCAATCCCGGCTCGCCGACGTTCGGGACGCTATTGGCCAGCGGAAATATCCCGGTACGCCTGGCCGACAGTGGAAGCAACGGCAACACAACCCCCGCTGCCTTGGGCGCAACGCTTGTGATTATATACCGTGTGCTGTCTCCGGTTCTCCCGCTGAATTCCATCGTTCTCTACGACGGTGCATTTGCTCCCAGTAACACTTCGCAGACCTTTAGCCAGCCCATTGTTGGCTTTTATCAGGCCGCGCAATCCCCCATCGCCAAGATCACGCACATCGTCGGCAATGGTCAGCCCAATAAGTCAGAAGCCGTTTTCCTGAACAATGTTATCGCCCTGCCATCCCTTTACGGCGCCCTCCCTCCTTTCCCCGGCCTTTATAACGGCTCGTGGGACAACCCTACCTGGCTTCCGAATAAATACGGCGCGGCTGTGAAGTTCAACGATTCCCTGGCTACAACTTCCGTGCAGCCCGCTACCTCCAATAGTGGTTGCGTTTCTTGGGGCGCTATCATCTTCAGCACCACGGTTCAAGACACCAATGGTGATGGCCTGCTGAACGTTTGGAAGAACAATCAGGGCTACACCGACGCCGTCACCGGCCAATGGGTGACCTTGCCTGGTGCAAATCCGAATGGCAAGGACATCTTTGTCGAACTCGATTACCTAAGTAATTTGGATGGCTCAGCCGGTTCTTACTTGCATTCGCATCTGCCTAAGCAAGCGGCTTTGGATATCGTGGGTAACGCCTTCGCCGCGCAACACGTCAGCGTGCATTTCGATCTTGGCCAAAATATCTACCCCGGCGACCCATACGTCATTCCTTATCCAGTCGCCGTGCCGAACCCGCTTCCGGCGGGGACGTCGCCTCCGCCGGTCGGCACCGGCGGGAATGCCATCTCCGAAGGCCTTCTGCTGTGTACGGATGGCACTTCTCTTTGTGCCTACCCCGGCCAGCCCGCTGTTGGATGGAAGCAAGGTCTCGAATTCGTTCAGAGCCAATCGACCTTGGGAAATTTCCAGCCCGGACGCGGAGCAAGCTACCACTACGTCTTGTTCGGCCACTCGCTCGGTACGCCGGTCTCCTTTTGGAGCACCGCGGGCACGGCGCTCTCGGATCCCTCGATTCCGCAGCTAGTGTCGGTGGTGAATTCGGGCACCACCGCAACCGTAAAAATCCAAACGCCTTCCGGCGTTCTCAAGCCTGGAGATTGTCCCAATGCCGCTTTTGCGGACTGCCTTGACGCAAATTCCAACCGCGTGACGATCTCGGGCGCTCTTGCTGAGCCCGATCTGAACGGAACCTATCTTTTCAAGAATGTTGTATCCGCCGTGAATGCCAGCGGTGTCGCCACTACCACCTTTACCATCGCGACTGCCAGCGTCAGTGACGGTACCTATGCCTTCTCTAATGAGCCGCAGCTCAGTCTCAACTACCTCGGCCCCACCACTACATCGGGCCATTCCGATTTCGGCGGCGGAGGAGACTCGGCCATAACGCTGGGCCTGTGGACTGCCGACGATCCCGCGAACTGCCAGGGCGATCCTTCGCAGCAGCTCTTGTCTGGCCAATCCTATTGCAACAATCAGATCGGCAGCGCGCAGACCCAAGCCGGCACTCTTCTCCACGAGCTTGGTCACTCCCTAACGCTCACGCACGGCGGCACTTATTACAACGATCCCGTCAATCCGAGCCTGCCAACCTACGACTTGAACTGCAAACCCAACTTTGTCAGTGTCATGAACTACTTGTTCCAGGCGCGCGGCTTCGTCGATGGCGGATTTGATTATTCCGCACAAACCTTCGGCAATTTGGACGAGACTCAACTCAGTGAATCCACCGGCATCGGCTTGGATTCCTTTGGAAATTCTGCCGACCATCTCACCCGCTGGTATTCCCAGCCGAATCAACTCGATTCCAAGCTGCAGAGTACCGCCGGCGGACGCTTCGCAACCAGGCACTGCGATGGCACGTTGCTTGGGCCCTCGGATGTCCCGGCGGTGCGCGTGGATGGCTCGGTCTCCCCGGGCGGCACTTTTTCATCTCCCCTCGATTGGAACAACGATCTTGTGGTGCCGGACCTGGTCAGCTTGCCTGGAGTCGATCTCGACTATGACGGCTTAATTGGTGGCTCGCCGTTTTTGGGGTTTAATGATTGGCAGGTAGTCAACCCACCAACCGGACCGGGCTCGGCTCTTCGGCAAACAGGTGCTCGTGCCAGTGCGTTCGGCTCCTCCGGTGTCGGCGGTATCCGGCTCGGCGGCGGCATTCGCCTCGGCGGTGGTGCTACAGATGGCGGCGGCCTGACCGACGGCGGTGGCATCCGGCTCGGCGGCGGAATTCGCCTCGGTGGCGGCATCCGCCTTGGTGGCGGCGACGAGCAGGATCTCGAGTCGGCCACTTCCACCGTTGATCCACCAGCTACTCTGACCTGCACCAATTGCGTTCTTTCTGCAGGGGCTCTGACCGAGAGTGGCAAAAGCGTTTCCCTCTCTTGGAGCGCTCCCGGCTTCGGTCAGATCCGCACCTATTACGTCTGGCGGGCGGTTGGCACTTTCTCGACCCTAGCCTCCGTTCTTGCCAACATCAATTCGTTCTCCAACATCGCCAAAATCCAAGGTGCTCCCCCGGCGACCACTTTCACGGATAACTCGCTCAAGAATAAAACGACCTACACCTACTTCGTCACCGACGCCAACAAACAGACCGCTCAGAGCGGACCATCGCCAAGGGTCATCGTAACGGTGAACTTCTAAAGCTCAGGCCGGGGCAGGTGGGCCGTCTGACAGCGGCCCACTGTTTGTAGTCGGAACTAACTCGGAATCGCTTCACGAGTTTGAGTTGGATTGAGTTTGAGGTTGGATTCGACTTTGCTGCCCCATTACCGATTGGGAGTCAGTTCAGCGAGGCGCTTCTTGGCGTCTTGCAAGAGCGCGCTCTCGTCTCCCTTTTCTTGTAACGATACAAATTTAAAGTAGGAGTTAGCCGCTCCGGAGCTGCTCAAGCCTTCTTCGGCGCGGCCCAGATAATAATAGGTCGGCGGGAAATAGCCGTAAGTAGGCGATTCGTCCAGAAACAATGCCAACGTCTCGCCGCGTCGCGCCAGGCAGCGGTCCAACTCCGATGTGGCTTCCGCGAACTCTCCTGCCTCCACGTAAGCTCGGCCCAATACAAACCGTCCAATCCATGTGTCCAACAAGCTGTTCGCTTCGGTGAAGGCTTTGATTGCCGGACCACGATCGCCGCGTTTCAGCGCCACCTGCCCGTCAATGATCTTCGCGTAGGCCTGCGGCTCGGGTTGAATATCGGAGGCCAGCCCGGCGGACAACTTCTGCGCTTTGGACGTTTCTCCCGCCTCGACGAATGTTAGCGCTGCCAGAAACCTGATTTTCACGCCCTGACTCGCGGCCAGTGCCTTCTCTGCGGCGGCAACCGCCTCCCGCTTCTGTCCTTTTGAAAGCTGGGCGTAGGCCATCGCCGCATACTTGTCGGCGGCACTGTCGCTTCCTTTTGCCGCCATGTCGGCAGCTGCGCCCTGTTCCAAAATTCGGATCGCCTCCGTGAAGCGACCTTGCTGCAAATCCAAATCGGCAAGCCCGGAAGCCGCCATGGAAGCACCCAGCACGCTGACATTCTGCAATTTCTGATAAGTCTCCGTTGCTTGCTGCAGTTGACCTTGCCCGGTCTGCGCAAACGCCAGAGACAGATAGCCGTATTCGAACGACGGCATCAATTGCTGCAGCCGCCGTGCCGCGCGCTCCCCCGTTTGGAAATCCGAGGCGTAAGAAGAAAACAGCGCCAGGTTTCCCAATCCTGCCGCGTCCGGATGAATGTTGACGTGCTCTTGAGCCTCCGCCACCGCTTTGGACCAATCGCGCTGTTGGCTGTAGCAAACCGCCAAATTGCTGTGCCCAATGTTATCCCCGGGATACTTTTTCACTAGCTCGCTGTATTCCTCCACGCATTTCTGCCATTTACCGCCGCCCAGGTAATAGAGCCCGCGTAGCCGGTAGCGCTCGCGCTCCGTCATGCTGTCAATGTGCTGTATGGCCAGCTTTGCGTATTTCTCAGCCTCGCTCGTACGCCCCAGATTCCCATACGTGGCAGACATCCCGGAATAAGCTCGCGCGAAGTTTGGATCCAGTTCTGCCGCTTTCGAAAAAGATTGCAGCGCCTCCTGCATCTTCCCGGCGAATTGCTCTTCCATCGCGATTCCATACTGGTGCACCGCCTCAAGATTGTTGGCCGTGAAGCTGCCCTGCGCCCTCGACAGTTGCACCGACTCTGGTGTGGTGTCGCCCAGTGCTTTACGGATCGGGGCCACCAGCTTGGGAACGTCGGATAGCACCTCATCTTTGTTTGCCGCCCTTACGTCCGCGCTGGCCAGCGTTTTACCGGTCACTGCGTCCACTACATGCGCAGACAGCTCATAACCATCGCCCCGGCTGCGCAGCGACCCTGTTACAATCGCGCTCACTCCCTGGCTGACTGCCACCAGCCTCGATGTCTGCTCATCCAGCTTGCCGGATGCGCCTGCAAGTTTTCCCGCCTCCCTCCGCGCGTCTCCCCGATTAAACGCGTTGATGAAGCTCGCCCCCTCCAGCGCCACGTTAAACATGGGTTCCAGCGTGCCGTCAAAAACAGAGTTGCCCGTCTCATTTGCAAAGTCTCCCACCAGCACGCTGATGGGTGCTTGCGCTGTTTTGGGCTTGCCCGGCCCTTTCAACCGAAAGGCAATCACCGCTCCTACCAGCAATATCGCCAGCGCCGCCGAGGCCCACTTCCAGTAGGGTGCGGTCCTTGGCGCCGGCAGAATAATTGTCGAGCTTCCGGCCGATGGCCCCAGCCAGATTTCCAGTTGCCGGGCCATTTCCCGGGCACTGGCCATCCGCTTTTCGGGTTCGATTTCGAGTGCGCTCATCACCATGTCACTAAGCGCTTTCGGCACACTCGCATCGACTTCTGTCGGGGATTTCGGCTTTTCCTGCAACCGCTTCCACAAGGTTCCTAGGGCTGCGTCTGACGGATATGGCGATTTGGCCGTGAGTAGTTCGTAGAAAATCACCCCCAGCGAGAACAGGTCGGACCGCTCGGTGAGCTTCTCGCCGCGCGCCTGCTCCGGCGACATATACTCCGGCGTTCCGATGAGCGCCCCTGTTTGTGTCATCCCCGGCAGATACGCGGACCGCGCGATACCGAAGTCCATCACATACACACGGCCGTCCGGCGTAACCATGATGTTTTGCGGCTTCAGGTCACGGTGAATCACCCCTTCCGCGTGTGCCGCTTCCAGCGCACGGCAAATCTGCAGCATCAGCCGCGCTGCCTGCTCCGCCGGAAACTTTCCTCGTTCCAGCAGCAGCACGCGCAGGTCCTGGCCCTCCACGAAATCCATGCTGATGAATTTGATCCCTTCGGATTGCCCCAGATCGAAAATCCGAATGACGTTCTTGTGAGTGACCTGTCGCGCCAGAATTAGTTCCTGTTTGAAGCGCCGCAGTATTTCCGGATTGCTGGCCAGATCCGCCCGGATCAATTTCAGCGCCACCGTGCGCTCTAGTTCTTTGTCATGAGCCTTATACACCGCCCCCATTCCACCCTGCCCCAGCAAGGCCAGGATTTCGTAGCGGTTAGCCAGCACCGTTCCCGTTTCAATATCCCCGCGGCTGCCGGCCATTTTCCCTGCTGTTTGCGGGGTTACGGCCGCCGACCAGGCCTTGGTGCTATCGTTTAGCGTTTCGGGCGAATCGGTGCCGGGCAGAGGCGTATCGCATTTTCCGCAGCGCGATGCGTGTATCCCATTCTCTGTCGCGCACTTCGGGCATTCCATAGGCGGTCCGGCCAGTCTCCAGTTTGCCCTTGATTATGAACTCTGCCGCTGCGCTCGTCCAAGGTATTGTGCGGCGATCCGTGTCTCGTGTTGTTCTTCTTTTTCGCCAATCGGGTTTGAACCCTTTAAGCTTGGCTGCTCTCCAGCATTACTCGCATCTTCCTCGCGCTTCACAACCGGGCATTGACCTGGCACATCCTTCTGAGCCACCGTATCTCCGTGCAAGCACCTTTACGGAATTAATCCTTTCCATGGAAAGGGAATTCATGCAACGGGTCTGCTTTGTGCTGCAGGTAAAGCCGGAAAAGCTCCACCAATACAAACAGCGTCACCAATCCGTTTGGCCCGAAATGCTCACGGCGCTACGCGAAACGGGATGGAACAACTACTCCTTGTTCCTGCGACCCGACGGCCTTCTTGTTGGATATCTCGAAGCCGAAAACTTCTCCGGCGTCCGCGCCGCTATGTCTAGGCGCGAAGTCAACCAACGCTGGCAACGCGAAATGGCCGATTTCTTCATTCAGCCGCACAATCTCTTGCCCGACCAGGCCATGGCGCCGCTCGAGGAGATATTTCATCTGTGATCGTCAAATGAGGGATCGATTTCGATGCACACATTGGCGGCGAACGTCCCGTTAAGGCGGTTGGCAAGCTATAATTGAGAACGGAGGAGTGGGTGAGCGGTTGAAACCGGCGGTCTTGAAAACCGTTAGGCCCGAAAGGGTCTCGGGGGTTCAAATCCCTCCTCCTCCGCCACTAAATCCCAAGCGGCCGTGGGGTTAGAGACGCCCCAAATTTGCTTTTGCGGGTATCGCCTTTATCCCAATTCATCCCAATGCACGAATTACCTGCCCAGCGGCCCGCGAACCGTTAGGCCCGAAAAGGGGGCGCGGCGGTTCGAACCCCTGAGTATGCGGTTCACAGCCGAAGACTAATTTCGTTCGAAGGTCTTCGTGTCAGTCTCGACCGGGCAAGCGGCCAGGTCACAGTCTGACCTCCTGGCGTTGCACCAGCTCAGCTTGGCATTTATCCGCGCGTTAGCGCCTGTGCTTACAAAGCACACGAAACACTCGAACCTTGTGGACCGACGTTGAATAAGCCTGGAAATGCCGGAGCCCGTGGACGATCCGCTGAAAACGCTAGAGAATCCCTAAACAGGGAACTTCATGCGGCGCACCAAATCTTGAAACCGACTATCAGCGTGAAGAGGAGCTAACCTCGGATTTATCTTTAAGAAGGGGAGTGCGCTATCGCGTTCTTTGTATGCCTTTTCGAGCCAGGCGAATGCCTGATCTTTGTTTCCCAGGCCTGCAAACACCACTGCGAAGGCATAAGGGGAAACATATCCTCTCCTGGAGATCTCTGTGAGTTCCTCTACCAGCTTGAGCGCTTCTCTCTGCTTTCCTGCAATGGCATAACCACGCGCAAGCGATGATAAGTTTCTGGGGCTCCGGTTGGAAGATGCCACTTCCTTCTCGAACGCCACAATGGCCTGCGAATACCTTCCCTCCAGTTCGTAAGCGCACCCGAGGTCCTCATATGCCCGGGCAAAGGTGGGCTTAATCTCTAAGACCCTCAAGGATTGGTTAACAGCCTCTTTGAGATGGCCGGCATAGCAGAGGATGGCTGAGAGGTTCGTCCCCGTCGGCAAGGAAACGGGATCAAGCGCTTGCGCGCGGCGCGCCTCCGCGATGGCTTCACCCATCTGACCTGTGCAAATCAAATAATTGGCGTAGTAAAAGTGAGCATTGGCGTAGTTTGGGTTTAGCTGGATTGCACGCTCGAGCTCCCTCTTGGCAGCCAGCCAGTTGAACTCGTGAAAATGAGCATGACCCAACGCAGTGCGGGCCTCGGCGAGTGTCTCGTCCATCCGTAGTGCCTTGCCTGAGGCCGCCTTTGCCTTGGCCGTTGCTTCTTTGGACGAAAGGTAGCCCATGTCTTGAAGGGTCAGATAAGAATCGGCCAGTCCGGCGTAAGCAACAGGGTAACGTGCATCAAGCTCGATGGATTTTTCAAAGGACCGAGCACTCTTCTGTAATGCCTCCAGTGTCCTCCGATTCAGCAAGTAGCGTCCCTTAAGATAAGCCTCATAGGCTTGGGGATGTAGCGCGGCGGCGCCGGCCAACCGTTGCCGCTCCTGGGGCTCCAGCTTGATTTGAATCTGTTTGGCGACTGCTTCGGCCACCTCAAATTGCAACTTCAGTATGTCACCGAGGTTTCGCTCGTAGCTCTCAGCCCAGAGATGGGTTTCGTCGCTGACTTGGATGAGCTGAACCGCAATGCGCACTCGATGGCCCGCACGCCGTACGCTCCCCTCGAGGACGTGGGACACCAAGCTCTCGGCCGACCTGGCGAACACTCTTTTCGGTGGATCTGTACTGCATGGCCGATGTTCGTGCAATCACTCCCAATCGCTCCGGACTCAAGCGGGCGAGTTGGGTGATCATTTCTTCCGTTAAACCTTCGCTGAAGTAGTCGTGTTTCTCACCGCCGCTGAGATTCTCAAATGGCAGCACGGCCAGCATCACTCTTTCTGTGGCCGAAAGTGCCGGTTCTTCTGGAATTTTTATCACCGGGGTCGCAAAGCGATAACCCCGTTTAGCAATAGTGCTGATGAATTCTTGCCCGTGAGCAGCGTTCTCCAGAGCTTTGCGAAGGATCGAGATCGTGCGCGTGAGGCTACCTTCTTCCACAAAAATGTCCCGCCAGACCTGCTTCAGCAGGTCTGGCTTCTCAACCACATTTCCAGCGTTCTGCACCAGCAACAGTAGAGTGTCGGCTGCCTTCGGGGGGAGGGGGATAGCTCGATCGCCGCGGAAAAGGACACGCCCGGCTGCGTCCAGACGGAATTGGCCGAATTGATAGAAACGCCGCTTCGTACGCTCAGCCATCAGCCTCATCCTGCCGGAAGGAATTTGGTAAGGAAAATATCAGTTTTAGCGAAGGACTGCCACACGCATGCATTGGTATAGGTGCGCAGGTAACGGACGCCCGGCTGAAGGAAATTACTCAGGTCGCAGACCGTGCCCGCTGCTTTCGCGCAAGGAGGGATCGACAATGGAGATGGCGAAGTTCAAAAGAGCAGCACAGTTGATGACTGTGGTTGCTTGCGTGCTGATGGGCGGCACGTGGATTCTGCAGGATTCCAAGGCCAAGCAGGCGTCCTCGAATCAAACCGCAACCCCGGCGGACGGCTACACTGTCCATGTTACTGCGCCGCACAACGTGAACGGGCACAT
>Ga0209166_10004230_pt1 | contig 10106 bp, 6 predicted proteins | sample Coa_R1_3_FD_187151 | JGI IMG/M metagenome (GOLD analysis project Ga0209166, IMG submission 187151) | Surface soil microbial communities from Centralia Pennsylvania, which are recovering from an underground coalmine fire - Coalmine... | ecosystem: Environmental > Terrestrial > Soil > Unclassified... | reverse complement strand
GTCCACCAGCTCGTGTCGAGCGTGAGTTGGGTGAGGTTGGTGAGACGCAGCTTTCCACTCGAGCCGGTTGCGCTGCTCCCCGGCAACGTGCGGAATTCCTCCAGGCTGATGGTCGCCTCTCCTTTCGACGCCAGGTAAGCATTGAGAAAGTTCTGGTGGGTGAATTCATCATCGGTGTTGTCATGAATGTACTGGGCCATGTCGGAATCGAGCACCGCCAGAGCTGCGGTGTAGGCTGCATTCCCGCTTCCGCCCGAGACCTCGCTGTCCTGAACTCCTCCCAGTTCGTTGTACTGCACCCAGAAGTCGGTTTCCAGAATCTCCGCAGCCGCGGCAAACCGCAGCAGAGCTGCATCTCCGTGGGTTAAACGGCCACCGTGTTTCTCTCCGTCGTCCGCCAGAAGGGTTTCACCGGCTAGCAAGCCAGAGCCTACTGTCGCGACTCCTGCCGCAGTGATTCCGTTTTTCACAAACGAACGCCGATTGATTGCGCCTTTCATACTGCTCCAGGTGTTGTGCATGGAAGATCTCCTCAGGTGGGAGCTTGACCTGAGGGAGCGAGGGAAGTGTCGGCGGCGGGTTAAAAGATTGTCACGCTTATCGCTGCCGTTTATCACGGCATCGCGACCCTGTCATCGGCGTGTCAAATATTGACCGGGCGGTGGCAACTCGTGTCCGTGCAAGGCGTGGGGCGGCTGGGCCAGACGCGCAAGCAATTAGCATTACGACTTCACTGCGAGCCCATGCGGCGCAGCAGGTCCGCGTAACGCGGGTCAGAACGAATGGAATCGAAATACGGAAACACCCTTACGTAATCGAGGATGGCCGATTTGTCATGGTAAGCCTTCTCGAGAAACTCGAATGCTTTGTCCTTCTCGCCGATGAACGAATAATTGGAGGCAATAATCGCTGGATCAATGTAGATCCGTTTGGCCTCCTGTTCCTGAAGTTGGAGGTACAGCTTCATCGCCGCTGGATATCCGGACCTGGAATATTCCTGACTTACAGCGTTGGCGATCGCGAGATCCTCCTTATCTCCGTTGAGATTGTCCAGTTTCACCCACTCTTGAAAGGCAAGGTCGTACTTACCCAACAGAAAATAGGCTTGGGAGATGTGAATGTGCACGTTGGCAAATGTCGGATCGATTTCCACGACCTTCTTGCCCTGTTCTATCGCTAAATCGTACTGGTGGGTGTAGATGTAAGCCTCGGTGAGATTGTCCAGGCCGTTCATATTCAGGGGATCCAACTCGATGGCCCGCTGCATCTGCCCTACGGCTTCTTGGGCCTTCCCGAGAAACTGCAGGTGAATTCCATACAGCACGTGAGTGCGCGCGTCGTTCGGATTCAACTCCAGCGCTCGTTGAAACTCGCGTTCCGCGCCGGCCCAGTCCCAGTCCCGATCGTGAGACGAACCCAGCATGCAGTGTGCCTCGGCTTGCGACTGGTCAATGGCCAGCGCGCGCTCGGCAGCTTCTTTCACCTTTGGATTGGTTTCGGCTGTGGGAGTGTAGGTGTACTCGGGAAGCACTGCATAATACTCCGCGAGTCCAACGTACGCCTGAGCGTAGTTCGGATCCTGTGCGATGGCCTTCTCGAAAAATTCCTTGGCTTTGGGCAGGGCTTCCTGGGTTCGCTTATCCCAGTAGTAGCGGCCCTTGAGGTAGTTCTGGTAGGCCTCGGGATTGTTCGTGCCGCCCTTGGCCATTTGCGTCTTTTGCTCTCCCGTAAGCTTCTCGCGCAGGTGCGCGGCGATATCAGCCGATATTTCTTTCTGCACGTTTAAGGCATCGGAAAGTTTGCGATCGTACTGGTCGCTCCACAGACTGCGGTTGCTCCGCGTATCCGTCAGTTCGGCGGCGATCAGCAACGAGTCGCCCCTTTGCGTCACGCGTCCCGTCACCACGGCGCTGACCTTCAGCTCTGCGGCAATTTTCTCGACGTCTTGATCTTTTCCTTTGTACCGGAAGGCAGAACTGTGCGGCCGCACCGTCAGGTTGGGCAGCTGCGAGAGGCTGCCAATCAAGCTGTCGGTGATGCCGTCGCTCAGATACTCCGTGTTCGAGTCTCCGCTTACGTTGGTGAACGGCAGCACGGCGAGAGAATCGATGCTCGAGGCAGAACCGTTCAATGACCGGAATACCAGGTAGCCGAGCGCAGATAGCACCAAGAGTGCTGCTACGACAGCCGCGAGGAATCCAGCTCTGTGCCGGGCGAACAGACCGACTACGATCTGCGTATCGGACGCGCCGGTCGCGCCGGTCGCGCCGCTCGCATGTTGAGCAGCACCCGAGGCGTGTGACGGCAAACTGGGGACTGCGCCTGATGTGGCGTCTACCGGGGCAAGCACTGCAGAACTGGCCGAACTGATGTCCCGTTTCAGGCGCTGCAAGTCGGCGCGCAGGTCGGCCGCGTGCTGGTATCGCAGGCTGCGGTCTTTCTCCAAACACTTGCTGATGATCTCTTCCATCTTCGGCGGCACGTCAGGATTCAGCCGCACGGGAGCGGCCTGGGCGCGCTCCAGGATGGCGTTGAAGATCAGCGCGGAAGTCTCTCCGCGGAATGGAAGAACTCCGGTACACATCTCGTAGAGCACGGCGCCAAAGGAGAACAAGTCGGTGCGGACATCGAGTTCCTTGCCTCGCACTTGCTCCGGCGACATATAGGCGACGGTTCCCAAAGCGCTGCCCGGGCTCGTGAGGTGTTCTTGAGAGTCGATGGTGGCGGCGCTCTGCCCGCTTTCGGACTTGAGAGTGACCTTGGCCAACCCGAAATCGAGCACCTTCGCCTGACCCCGGTTCGTAACAAAAATGTTCGCGGGCTTGATGTCACGGTGGATGATGCCCTTGGCATGAGCGGCATCGAGAGCATCGGCGATCTGGATGCCGATATCGAGCGCATTTCCGATCTCGACTGGCTTGCCTGTAATGACGTGCTTGAGCGTTTGTCCCTCGAGCAGTTCCATGGCGATAAAGGTTCGCCCGTCGGCTTCGTCGATCTCGTAGATGGTGCAGATGTTCGGATGATTCAGCGAAGAGGCAGCCTTCGCCTCGCGCTGAAACCGGCTGAGGGCCTGGGTGTCGTGAGCGAGTTCGTCAGGAAGAAACTTCAGGGCGACGTGACGGCCGAGCTTCACGTCCTCCGCCTTGTAGACCACTCCCATGCCGCCTCCTCCCAGCTTTTCGAGGATGCGGTAGTGGGAGATTGTTTGTCCGATCATTCGCGTGCCATGTTAGGGCTTGGGTTTGGGGCAAGTCAATGAAAGGCCGGGCAGTTCCTTTAGAGTATTATGCGAGCGAACGGAGTTTAGGATTCTGTCGAAAATCCCGTACCTGCATGGAACGCTCATAAAAAAGGAATTTGTTATGCGGAGACTCATGGCAGCAGTTCTGTTTCTGATGTTGCAAGGCCTCCTTGCCACCACGATGGGCGCCCAGCAAAAGGTTCCACCCGCAGACGTTGTGGTGTTGCACGGAAAGATTTACACCGTCAATGCAAAGCAGCCATGGGCGCAGGCACTTGCGATTCGCAAAGACAGAATTGTGTTCGTTGGGTCCGACAACGAGGCTGAGCAGTACAAAGGACCTTCCAGCAAGGTAATCGATGCCGCAGATCACGTCATTCTGCCCGGCTTTGAAGATGCGCACGTGCACTTCACCGGTGGGGCGCTCGGCTTGCAGCACATCAAACTCGACGACGCCAATACGATCGCCGAGATTCAGAAGAGGGTGAAGGAGTACGCACAGGCACATCCGGGAAACTCATTCATCCAGGGATTCGGATGGATGTACCCCGTCTTCGGCAAGGAAGCGTTGCCGCACAAGAAATACCTGGATGAAATTATGCCCGATCGCCCAGTCTACTTAACCGCCTATGACGGACACACGTCATGGGCCAACAGCAAGGCTTTGCAGATGGCGGGCATCTCGAAAGATACGCCCGATCCGCTCAACGGCATCGTGGTCAAGGATCCCAAGACAGGCGAACCGACAGGCGCACTAAAAGAGTCGGCCGGCGAACTCGTTTCCCGGCTAATCCCGAAACCAACACGCCAACAAATCCGGGCGGCCCTTATTCAAGGGATCCAGTACGCAAATCAGCTGGGATTAACTCGCGTGCATAGCGCGGGTGGGGATGACATCCATCTCGATTTACTCGAGGAACTTCGCAAGGAAGGAAAGCTCACCCTGCGCTTCTATGTCGCTCCATTTCTTGAGCCGCCGACCCTTACGCAACAGAACATCGATTATCTCGAAAAGCTTCGGCACACCTACGCAGATGAGTGGATCGATGCGGGGGCGGTCAAATTTCTTGGGGATGGCGTCATCGAGGCCCACACCGCAGCCATGCTCCAGCCGTATACGGACGATCCGAGCCAAAGCGGAACACCCAATTGGAGCGCGGAAGAATACACCAAAGCGGTTACGGAATTAGATCGCCGCGGCTTTCAGATTTTTACCCATGCCATCGGCGATCGGACGATGCAGCAGACTCTGGACGGCTATGCTGCGGCTCACAAAGCAAACGGTACGAAGGATTCTCGGGACCGAATCGAGCACATTGAAGATCCGAGCGCGGACGAGATTCCACGGTTTGGACGCGAAGGCGTAATTGCCAGCATGCAACCCTTGCATGCCTATCCGAATGAGGACGCGCTTCAAATCTGGGCACGCAACGTCGGTCCTGAGCGCGCTCAGCGAGCGTGGCCGTGGCACGACATTGCGGCTGCCGGTGGAATATTGTCGTTTGGAAGCGATTGGCCGGTCGTTACGCTGGATCCCTGGCCAGGCGTCCGAAACCTGTTAACCCGGCAAACGACTGAGGGTCTCCCGCCTGGAGGTTGGCTGCCCAACGAATGTGTGACGCTGGAGCAAGCGATTCAAGGATACACGTTGGATGCGGCCTTTGCCGCCCGGCGGGAAAAGACGGAGGGTTCTCTGGAAACCGGCAAACTCGCCGATTTGATCGTCCTCTCGCAGGACGTGTTCAAAATGGACCCGCACGACCTCAACAAGACGAAAGTCCTGATGACTCTGGTTGGCGGAAAGGTCGTGTATGACTCTGGTGATTTGGGGAAAACAGCAACCGCGAAGATTCACAAATAAAATCGCGGATTCACGATTTTCCACCCAATGTGAGAAGCGTTTGCACGACTGAAGGTTCTGCAGAGCTATCTTTAACTATCTCGCGGAGCTTGGAGGAGACAGAGATGAAGCACGTTGTAATTGCACTAATGCTTTTCGCAAGCTTTTGCTGGGCACAAGAATCAGGCGACTTTCAACCTTCCTCAACCAACGTTTGGGGAGCACCGTATCCGCGAGTGGACAGCTCCGGGAGAGTACAGATTCGCGTGAAGGCCCCTGACGCCGCAAAGGTCAGGCTGAATTTCTGGAGTGGGCCAAAACTGGATATGGAGAAACAGCAGGATGGCTATTGGACCATTACCACTCCCCCGCTTGTTCCCGGCTTTCACTATTACACATTAATTGTCGACGGCATGGAGGTCAGCGATCTCAACACTCACGCGTTTTTTGGTGGAGGCAAGCCCGCAAGCGGCGTAGAAGTTCCGGAGCCAGGCTCTACGTACTATTCGATCCAGGATGTGCCGCATGGCGCCGTTCGCGAAGTCTGGTACAACTCGAAGATCACGGGAAACTGGCGGCACGCGCTCGTCTATTTGCCCCCGAGCTACGATGAACAGCCCAAGGTTCGCTATCCCGTCCTCTACTTGCAACATGGCGCCGGAGAAGACGAAACGGGCTGGGTTCGGCAAGCGAATGCCAATTTCATTCTCGACAATCTCATCGCGGCGAAGAATTGCAAACCGATGATCGTGGTGATGGCCTATGGCTACGCGCATCGAGCGGGCCAACCGCAGGCCGATCTCTTTGCCAAACCATTTGGGTCGCCGGAGATGCTCAAGGCGATGCAGGAGATGGCGGCTGCTTTCGAAGATGATGTGACACAAGCCCTCATCCCGTTTATCGATGCAACTTTCCGCACGCTTTCAGATCGAGATCATCGCGCGATGGCAGGCCTCTCGATGGGAGGGATGCAGACGTTTCAGATCACTCTGAATCATCTCGATCTGTTCTCTTACATTGGCGGTTTCAGTGGAGCGGGCGGCATGCTCGTGCTCGGCGACCGGAAGCTGGATCCAAAGACGGACTACAACGGAGTATTCGCGGATCCGGCTAGGTTCGCCAAGAGAGTCCACTTGCTCTGGCTCGGTGTTGGAACCAATGAGCCGGAGAGAATGCGGGCGGGACTGCAGAGACTGCATACGTCTCTTCTCGAAGCCAACATTCAACACGTCTTCTACGAATCACCGGGCACGGACCATGAGTGGCAGACCTGGCGCCGCGATCTAAAGGATTTTGCGCCTAGACTCTTCTGAATGAACTAGATTTGCGGTTAGAAATGAAAATCGGGATTCCCATGTCTCGCAGAGTCGGCGAGAGATGGAGCAACCCACTGCTATTCGTACCTCAAAGCTTCGATCGGATCGAGACGGGATGCGCGAACCGCCGGGATCATACCGCTGACCAGTCCCACCAATGCCAGGATCGTCGTAGAGACCAAGACGGTGATTGGTGAAATGATCAGCCGAATATCGCCCATCTCTCCGTGCTGCGCCAGAGCGCTGTAGAACGTCAGATTCCCTGCTGAGAAAGAGACGACGTACGCGAACAGAATGCCCAGCACGCCGCCCAACGCAGTGATCGCAAGGGCCTCAGTCAGGAACTGCATGAGAATGTCAAAGCGGCGGGCGCCGAGGGCCTTCTCGACGCCGATCTCGCGCGTGCGCTGGGCCACGCTCACCAGCATGATGTTCATGAGCCCGACTCCGCCAATGCCCAGAGTCAGACTTCCGATAAAGGTCAGCAGAACTTGCAACGCCACGGTAATGATGCGGAATTGTGCCAGCTGCTCCATCAAGCTGAACACCATCACGGCGCGCTTGTCGTCGGGACGGAAATTATGCTGCACGGCCAGTATGTTGCGAATCGACGTCTCGACTTCTCCGTAGTTGTAGCCGAGAAAATCGAGCCAGATCATATCGATATAGCGCGTATCGCGGAAGTCGCTCATGGTGGGGAAGGGGATATAGAGAACGCGATTAATGCTGTTTTCGCCTTCCTGCGGCCGCGGCTTGAGCACACCCACGACCTCGAACGGAACGCCGTTGATGCGAACTCTCTCTCCGAGAGCGAAACGGCCGGAAAATAATTTTTCTTTGGCCTCCGAGCCCAGCACGCAGACGTGTGCGCGCTGCTGCATATCTTCGGCGGTGTAGAAGTGGCCGGCGTCCACTTGCAGGTTCTGAATCTCCTGAAGCGCGGGATTGCCGCCGCTGACCTGCCAGGTGTAAGAGCGTCCTTCGTAGCTGACGGGACCTTCGTAATACGATTCCGGGCTAATCCGAATGATCTGCGGTACGTTGGTCAGCAGGCGGTCGATGTCGTCCTTGGTCAATCGGACATTCACCCCGGCTTTGTTGCCTCCGGCCTGCATGGACGTCCGCCCGGCGGCGATGCCCATGGCCTGCATGCTGGCATACGACTTGAAGATATTGACGATGGCGGTGGAGAAGCCGGTGCCGTAGGCCAGCAACAACACGACTGTCGCGATTCCCCAGGCCATACCCAGGATGGTGATCGCACTTCTCCGGCGATTGTTCCGTAAGGCGACATAGGCTTCCGACAGAACGTCTTTGGGCAGGATCATTAGGTCGTCTCCTGGCGGAGTGCTTCGACAGGCGCGAGCAGGGCTGCTCTCTGTGCCGGATACAGTCCGGCAATAATGCCGGCCAAGGCGAGACTCCCAGTCGCAAGCAAAGCGCTCGCCGGATAGATGTGAGGCAGTTCGAATCCATCAATCGGGGGAAGGAGACCGAAGAGTCGCGTAAATCCGTAGGCCGCGCCCACACCGATCGCGCCGCTGAGCGAGGTGAGCATCAAGCCTTCCAGGAAGAACTGCAGCAGGATGTTACGCCGGGTGGCGCCGAGTGCTTTGCGCAGACCGATCTCGCGGGTGCGTTCGGCGACCGACACCAGCATGATGTTTACAACCCCCATCGCGCCGAGCGCGAGCGTCACCAGTCCGACGGCGCCGAGAAAAACATCCATCGCGTCAGAGATCTTGCCGACCATCTCGGCGGTCGCGACGGAGTCCCAATCGTCAAAAGCGTCGGGCGTCCCGGGGTCGAAGCCGTGGTTTCTGGCAACGATGGCGCGCGCAGACTTCTTGGCCCGGTCGTGCTGATCGCGCGTGAGCGGCTGATACGCGACATACTTCACCGCGTTGGTGTTCCCTTCTCCCTGCATGGGGAAGTAGATGGCCATGGTGGTGTAGGGCATGACCAGCCGCATGTTCTGGCTGTTGTTGTTGCCGTGGCCGATACTCTTCAACGTACCCACCACTTCGAACGGCACGCCGTTGACCAAGATCCTGCTGCCGATGACGGGCCTGCCGGGAAACAGGATGCGCACAAACTCGCTGCCGATGACGCAGACGTTGTTCCGCTCTTTCTCGTCGCTCCAGTTCAGCCAGCGCCCCTGGTCGATGGGTTGACGGCGGATGTCATAGAACTGCGGCTCAGAGCCATCCACGTAGCCGTTGCTGCTGCCAAACTCGCTCACCAGGCGAAGGTCGCCGCGGTAGATGACGGGCGCGGCGTTGCGGACATAAGGCGAATTGCGAATGTCGACGTAGTCCTGATAGTTCAGATAGTACTGGCGAGAGGAAAGCTGGCTTCCGCCTAGGGCGGGCACGCGTCCGTTGTAGATCTGCATGTAGTCTTCGCCAAAGTTCGCCAGATTCTTCGCAGTCCCCGCGCGAAAACCTTCTCCCAGTCCAACCAACAGCAGCAGCGATCCCACGCCCCACGCAATGCCGAACATGGTGAGGAACGAGCGCAGCTTGTGCGCCCACATCGCAGCCAGGACCTGCCCGAAGCTGTCAAGAAAACGCCGCATACTTGAAATTACGGAAAATCCGTCAAGCAAGTTCCTTGTTAAAGCGGAAGCGATTTCAGTTTTGATCGAGTCTGGAATTCGCAATGTCGCTAAGCAGCCAAACAATGCTGCTGACAAATCGATTCACAGTTCAGATGTTGCGCTGGTGAGTCTCTTTTTGTCGGTGACAGGCGTCACAGGTAGCGCAGAAAACTTCAGCGAGAGGGGACTTAGCCAGTCGGCGCAAAGTGCCAATTCAGCACAGGAGATTAGACAAAACAACGAAACGACTTTCTTCGAAAGCGCTATTCCTGCAGTTCACTCTCTTCGGGTGCGTCGGTGGGGCTTTCGAACTCGATTCGGTAGCCGTCGGGATCGGTGACCGGCACAACCCAGAGACGGTTTCCAACAAAGGGGCGTTGTCGCGTCTGAATGCCGCGTGACTTGAATTCGCGATAAAGCGCGAGCGCGTCTTCACACATGAAACACACCGAGGCTCCGGTGCCGAGCGTTTCTTTCGGTCGATGTTGCGGCAGGTACTCCTGCAGCATGATGGCAGCCTCGCCAAGCTCGAGCCGGCACCAGCGAATTCTTCCGTCAGGATGGTCCTCGGCACGATCCGGAATCCACGAGTGCTTCAACTTGAATCCGAGGCCGTCCACATAGAACCGAAGTGACGCTTCCATGTTGGTGACGCCGAAGAACGGGACGGCTTGCTTGACGTTCACGCTGGTCGTAGTTTGTGGATTCATGTCGATAAGGTTTTTTTGCGATTTGAAAGTTCCCAAAACGGGGAGTTTACTGGTTGGTACCCCCACCCCCCCTCCCCCCACCGCTTCAAAAGCCGCGACTGGCGCGGGTTTTGCAAAAATGCCTTGCAAAATCTTGAGCCCCTTGGGTTTAGAGGTCAAAATCTAGAGAACAAAGAACTTAGCAGCATATTGCGGTTGCGCTCGGCGCACGCTTTGCCGTGGATATATTCTGCCTTTTTCGACTTTCGGCGCAAGGTCAGATGTCACAATCATGGGACGAGGGCTGTGGATTTCCAGGTGTCAAAAGAATGGCGAACGTCTCGCCTGCCCTTGAATTTCTTACATCCAGAATTCCCCAACAGGGGTTTTGAGCGCTATGCCCTGGTTTCGACAGTTG
>Ga0209166_10004227_pt1 | contig 10109 bp, 5 predicted proteins | sample Coa_R1_3_FD_187151 | JGI IMG/M metagenome (GOLD analysis project Ga0209166, IMG submission 187151) | Surface soil microbial communities from Centralia Pennsylvania, which are recovering from an underground coalmine fire - Coalmine... | ecosystem: Environmental > Terrestrial > Soil > Unclassified... | reverse complement strand
CCGAACGGGATGATCGCCTGCCGCCGGCCCAGGGCGCTGAGCGCCGCCGGCTGGCGATTCCGTTTGTGGGCCGGGCGAGCGAGCACGGCGCGCTGGTGCAGGCGTTTCAACAGGCGCGCGAGCAGGGCGCGCAGGTCGCGGCCCTGGTGGGCGAGGCCGGAATTGGCAAGACCCGCCTGGCTCGAAATTTCCTGGGCTGGGCGGCGGCCCAGGGCGCCGACGTGCTGGCCGGGCAAGCCTTCGAGGCCAGCGCGCGCCTATCGTACCAGCTGCTGGCACACGTCTTCCGCCTGCGCCTGGAGCGCGAAAATGCCCCAGAAGATCTGCTTTCGGATTTTTGGCTGGCCCAGCTCACCCGGATTCTGCCCGAGCTGCGCGACCGTTACCCCGACCTGCCCGAACCCACCCAGGACGACGCCGTTGGCCGGCAGCACCTGTTTGAGGCCATCACGCGCCTGGGCCAGGCGCTGGCCCAGCGCGCGCCGCTGGTGATCTTTGTTGACGATTGGCACTGGGCCGACGCCGCCTCACTGGATGTGCTGCACTATGCCGCGCTGCGCTGGCGTGAGTCAGGCGCGCCCATCCTGGTGCTGCTGACCTTGCGCCAGGAGGCCCTGGCCGAGCGGCCCGAGCTGCTGGCCTGGCTGGCGCAAGTCAGGCACGACGTGGGCGGCCCACAGCTGGCGCTGGCGGCGCTGACCAGCGCGGATACCGAGCAGCTCATTCGGACGCTGCTGGAACCGGCGGCTGCCGTGACTGGCACAACCTCCCCCAGCGAGGCGCAGCGCGCGCAGATTACGAGCTTTAGCGGGTGGCTGTTTGCGGAAACCGACGGCCAGCCATTCTTCCTGGTGGAAACCCTTAAGTCGCTGGTGGAAAGCAGCCTGATGCAGCCCGACCCGTCCAGCGCGGCCTGGCGAGTGGATTGGGCCCGGTTCAACCAGCAACCGGCGGGCGGCGGCGTGCGCGTTTTGCCGGGGGTGCGCGATATCATCCGGGCCTGGCTGGCGCGCATCAGCCCGCCGGCGGCCGAGCTGCTGGCCGCGGCAGCGGTGCTTGGCCAGCAGGCCTCGTTTGACCGGCTCAGCCGTGTGGCTGGGCTGCCCGAAAGCCAGGCGCTGACAGCCCTGGATGAGGTGCTGGCCCGGCAGCTGCTGCTGGAGGCGGACGATGCGCCGGCCCGGCCCGGCGATGACCCCGGCTATCGCTTTGCGCATCAGAAGCTGGGCGAGGTGGTCTACGCCGAGGCGGGAGCAGCCCGCCGCCGGATTCTGCACCGGCGGGCACTGGAGGCGCTGCAGGCCAGCCAGGCGCCGCCGGCCGAGCTGGCACATCATGCGCTCAAAGCTGGCCTGACCGCCGAAAGCATTGGATACAGCATCGCCGCGGGTAATGCCGCGATGCGGCTGTTCGCGACCTCGGTGGCCATAGCGCATTACGAAACCGCCTGGCAGCTGGCGGAACAATATACCTGGCCGGCGGCGGTATCCGGCGCCGACCGGCAAGACCTGTATGACCAGCTGGGCCGGGCTTATGAGCTGACGCAGGCCTGGCCACGGGCGGCCAGCATGTACCAGGCCATGATCGACCATGCCCGCACCATCGGAGCCACCGCCATGGAAATACAGGGGTTGAACCGGCTGGCGACGGTGTATATCCATGGCATCAATCAGCCGCAGCACGCGGCCGCGCTGCTGGAGCAAGCGCGGGCATTGGCCGAGCTGAGCGGGGACCGGCGCGGGCTGGCCGAGACGGAGTGGATCCTGTCAATGGCGGCGCGCGTGAACCAGGACGGGGGGCAGGCGCGGCAGCACGGCGAGCAAGCCCTGGCGATTGCCCGCGAGCTGAGGCACCCGCAGCTGGTAGCCCGCTGCCTGAACGCGCTGGCTTACGCGCACGCCTACCTGCGGCAGTGGAACACGGTGGAAGCCTACGCCAGCGAAGCGCGTGGATTGTACGCGCGGGCCGGCAACCGGGTTTTGGAAATGGACTGCCTGCGGCTGGAGGGCTGGAGCCAGCTGTACCGCGGCCGGCCAGCGGACAGCCGAGCGTCGCTGCAGGAAGCGCTGGCCTTCAGCCAGGAGATCGATAACCTGTGGGGCGAAACCGAGTGTGATTGGCGATTGGCCGGCACCGAGCTGGAGCTGGGCCACCTGGGCCGGGCCGCGCGGCTGGCCCGGCAGGCGGCGCGGCAGGCGCGCCAGGTGGGCCAGCCGACGATGGTGGTGCTGGCGCTGGCCACCTGGGGCATGATGCAGCGCCGCCTGATGCGCCTGGGGCCGGCGCAGATGACCCTGGAGGCACTGCTGGCGGAAGCCACTGCAAAAGGCCTGATCGGTTTTGAGGATTGGGTGCTGGAGGAATTGTGCGCGGTCCACGCGTCCGCGGGGGAATGGGGTCCGGCGCACGCCTACGCGCGGAGGGCGCTGGCCCTTCGCGCGGAGCGGGCCGTGTTGCCCTTTGGGTTGAGCGGTTGGATCGAGACCGAGGCGCTGCTGCGCGGCGGCGACGATGGCCTGGCGCGGGCCGAGCTTGAGCGGCAGGAAAAGCTGATCGGCGATAACCGCCGCTCACGCCTGCCCTGGCTGCGCTCCCGAGCCGTGCTCGCCGAGTGGGATGGCCAGCCGGACCAGGCGCTGGCTCATCTGGAAGCGGCGGCAGCGTTGGCGCAGGCAATGGGGCTGCCGGGCGAAGAGTGGCCGATCTTGAGTGCGCTGGGGACGCTCTATTTCGGCCGGGGAGACCGGGCTGAGGCTCAGCGCGCCTGGGCCGCGGCTGCCAGCATCCTTCGTCAGCTGGCGGAATCGATCGATGAGGATGAGCTGCGCGCAGATTTTATGGCGGCCAGTGAGGTTCGCAAAGTTCTCGAGCCGCTGTCCTGACTCCGCAGAGCGCAACGATTTGCTCAATCTGCCATCCACTAAGTCGGCCGTGCCCATTGCCTGGCCACTGCGCCAAAATCCAACAGTGCCGGGGCTTACTTCAAGACGGTCGTTTCAAAATAGGGGCAATCTGTCGACCCTGAGCGCGAACGCGCGGGCTCGATAGAACGTGTCCGGCGGCGCGCGAAGGGCCTCGGCGGGGGGTACATTTGGCCGAGGCGCTTCGGGCGCGACCGTGCCTTTGCAATCAAGTATGCGCATTCGCCCTCAGCATGACAGACCATGTCGCGTGAGAGCACCTTCGCAGCGTGACAGCACGCCCGGCCTTGAAACGCGCCCCGTGCCGTGGTCCTATTGTGTGTGGCGTTGAAAAGTCTATACTTCACCCAGTCGGAAAGCGTATCGCCTGGACCGAAAGGAGACGCCTGTGTCTCGATTGGCAAAGTTGTTGACCAGTTTCTTGTTGATGCCCACGTTAGTGCTCGCCTTTGCCGCGCCCGCCTCGGCGGGCAGCACCACCAATAGCCCGGATAAGCCCACCTGGTGGGAGAAGTATCAGTATCTGGCCAAGAACGGCCCGATGAACTGCCAGGCCGCGAACGTCTCGATCACGGTCGGCGCGAATGTCGACGTGTCTAACGAGTGCGGTCCGCAAAGCGAAACGTACATCACGCTGAACCCCAATCAGCCCAAGACGCTGGCTGCGGGCTCGAATGAAATCTTTCGCCTGCCCATGCGCGGTTATTTCTCCACTGATAACGGCGGCACCTGGGGCGCGCTTGATCTGCCGCTGCCGCCGGCGCTCTCGGGCACCAACGACACCGACTTCGGATCAGACCCGACCCTGGCCTTCGACTCCAGCGGCGACGCCTATTATGGCTACATCGTCGTTTTCTTTGGCAATGGTTCGGGCGTCAACGGCACCCAGATGGCTGTCGCCCGCTCGACCGACGGCGGCAAAACCTACCCGCAGGTGAGCTACTTCTCGTTTGAGACCGGCAGCAACCATTTTAATGACAAGCCGATGATCGCGGCCGATACCAATCCGAACAGCCCGTTCCGTGACAACGTCTACCTGGCGTGGGACGCGGCCAGCGGCGGGACGACCGGCGGCGGAATTCGCGTCGGCGCCTCCAGCGATCATGGCGCCACCTTCAGCGTGGCGCGCGCCGACGACCCGTCTGGCCCCGGCAAGGCGATCGGGGCGCAGCCGTTCGTCGGGCCGAACGGCGAGCTGTATGTGGCCTGGAACGACTACCATGCGAATGCCATCGTCTTCAATCGATCATTCGACGGCGGCAAGACCTGGGGCACCGCCCATACCATCGCCACGAAGACGCTGGCCTTCGACATCGCCCTGCCGGCCGAGTTCTCGCGCGGCGCCTTGGAGTATCCGTCGTGCGACACGGATCGATCGAGCGGGGCGCACCGCGGCCGGCTGATCTGTTCGTGGATGGATCTGACGGCTAATGGCACGACCGACATCTTCGCGGCCTACTCCGACGACCAGGGCACCACCTGGTCGAGCCCGCGGCCGCTGACCGACCGGCTGTCCGGCGCCGTCGACCGCTTCTACAACTGGCTGTCGGCCGACCCGGTGACGGGCGATATCAATGTGTCGTTTTATGACACGCGCAATGACACGACCGGCGCGCGCTACATGACAGACGTGTACTTTGCCCGCTCGAAGGATGGCGGCCTCACCTGGCAGCCGAACGTGCGCGTGACGACTGTCAGCTCCAACGAGCATGATTGCGGCGGAACCTACCCGTGCGCCGGAATTAACTACGGCGACCAGCAGGGCGACTACGAAGGCCTGGTGTCTTATGGCGGCGTGTCGCATCCCATCTGGACCGACAGCCGCCTGCAGTTGAGCCCCCTGCCGGGCTGCAGCACGGGCCTGGCCATGGAAGAGGTGTTTACGGCGCTGGTGAAGTAGCGCTCCGCGCCGGCTGAAGTGGAATTTCGACCGCGCCTGCGTTGGAGCAAAGTCAGTTAACCGGGTTGGATGGTGTGTAGGGGCCGGAACACGCCGGCGTGTGCGCCCTGGGCAGACACGCCGGCGCGTGGCGGCCCCAACGAATTCCAGCCGGCGCATATGTGAATAGCCTGTTCCCGAACAAATAGTCACCCGCCACGCGGTACCCGGGAGGCGACTATGCACCGCAAGTCTATTGCCGTTCTGCTCATCATCGCGCTGCTGCCGGCCTGGCTGATGCTGGACGTTGCGCCGGCAGCAGCGGGCGGGACGGTAACGAATTGCAGCGATGACACCGATTTCAGCAACAAGCTCAGCAGCGGCGGGACCATCGACTTTAGCTGCGGCACGGCGACGATCGTCCTCAGCAGCACCAAAACCATCAGCGCGGACACCACCATTGATGGCGGCGGCACGATCACCCTCAGCGGCGGCGGGACACAGCGCTTGTTTATTGTCAATAGCGGTGTGGCGCTGACACTGGCCAACATCACCATCCGCGATGGTTATGAGAGTGTGGATGGCGGCGCGATTTACAGCGCAGGGGTCGTCAACATCAGCAACAGCCAGTTCTTGAGCAACACCGTTGACAGCGGCTTTAGCGGCGGCGCCATCGAATCATTTGGCGTGTTAAACATCAGCCACAGTGAGTTTGCCTATAACCGCGCGGGCAATGGCGGCGCGCTATTTCCACGTGAGACAAGCTCTGTCACGACCATCACCGGCAGCCGCTTTCATGACAACGCGACGACGAACACCACCAATGGCTGGGGCGGCGCCATGCTGGTGTGGAATGGCGCACAGGTCAGCATCGATTCCAGCAGCTTCCTGAGCAACACGGCGCAACGAGGCGGCATGGCCTATGTGACCTCGGTCTCGGTGCTGACCGTGACCAACAGCAGCCTGTCGTCTAATCGATCCACGGGTTTCAATGGCGGCGCGCTGGTCAATCACGGCACGGCGACGATCAATAACTCGACGCTTGATCACAACAGCGCCGACAGCGGCGGCGGCATTTGGAACGACGCCACGCTGACCTTGAATAGCACGCGCCTCAGCGATAATTCCGCGCTGCAATTCGGCGGCGGCCTTTCGAACAGCGGTATGGCCACCCTTAACAATTCGATTATGAGTGGCAACACCGTCACTCAGACGGGCGGCGCAATTTACAATGTCGGTATGGCGACGCTGAACAGCTCGACGCTCAGCGGCAACTCGGCTGCAATTGGCGGCGGGCTCGCCGTCAATATTGGCACGGCGACATTGGTTAATTCAACCGTCAGCGGGAATTCCGCCAGCAATGCCGGCGGCGGGATTTATAGTTTTGGCGCTGTAAACCTGAATAGCTCTACGTTGAGCGGCAATACGGCCGGCAACGGTGGCGGCGGATTCTACAATGACCATAGTGTCGCCACCGTAACGAACTCCACGCTCAGCGGCAACTCAACGCCAACACTCGGCGGCGGCTTCTTCAACTCGGGCAGCGCAACCCTTTTCAATGCGACCCTGGCCGATAACAGCGCCGCCACCGGCGGCGAATTGTATATTCAGGGCAGCGCGCCGACCGTGTTGACCAACACCATCCTGGCGTATAGCCCGGCCAGCGGCAACTGCGCCGGCACGATCACCGCGTCAAAGTTCACGCTCTCCAGCGACCTCACCTGCGGGCTGCCGCCGGCGAATACGATCAAAGGCCATGACCCGAACGGCCTTGATCCGCTGCTGAGCGCGCTGGGCAACTTTGGCGGCCCCACGCAAGTTCACATGCCGAAAGCGAACAGCCCCGCCGTGGATGGCATTGTGGGCAACGATGCGCCTGCGACAGATCAGCGCGGCCAGCCACGGCCGCGATTGCTTGGTTTCGATATCGGCTCGGTCGAACGACAACTGTCGGATTCTGACTTCCCACCGCGCCTGTGGCTGCCGCTGATCGTGCGATGACGCTTGAGAGGCGGGCGCGCCGGTGGCGTACGGCCACCGGCGCGCCGGATGAGCGCTGAATTGCGCGCTCCGCGCTACTCCGCGTAGGGCTGATCCTGGCCTGCCGCGCTGAAGCCGATGTTCCACACGTAGCCATCCGGGTCGGCGAAGGTGCCGCCGTAGCCGCCCCACTGCAGCTTGCCCGCCGGCTTGAGGATGGTCCCACCGGCCTTTTTGGCCTCGTCCAGGATGGCGTCGACCCGGTCCTGGCTGCGGACGATGTAGTTGAAGACGATGCCGCTGAAGCCGCCGCCGTCAGGCTTTGCCCCCACCATCTCGGCCAGCCCGTCGCGGCCGTAGAAGCCGATCAGCGAGCCGCCATGCGGCACGAAGAACACCGAGATGTGGTAGTCGTTCTGGACCTTCCAGCCGAGGCCCTCGGTGTAGAAGCGCTTCGAGCGCTCCATGTCCTTGACGCCCAGCAGGATCGCGCTGATGTGTGTGTTCATGGTTGTCTCCTTGGTTTCCTTCTCTTCTATAATGGGTGGATCACCGCTCATTTTTGCCGTTCTGATCTAACGTCGCACGAGACGCGGCCAAAATGACAGGCGGCGGGTTTTTTAATCTGACTCTCATAATTCGGCGTTGGTCCTGCGTCGTTGGGATAAGGTAGCTCCGGATGGACTGGACGAACAAACACTTCAACCAGGCCGCGATTTTCAATGCGCCGCCCGAGAGCGTACTCGAGGCGGCCCGCGCCGTCGCGGCCGAAGCGTTTGAGGGGGTGGAAGACACGGCCGACGGCTTTGTGGCGCGCGGGTTCCGCGGGTGGCACTCGGCCGCGGCGACGTTTCACATCACGCCAGCGGCCAGCCGGACGCAGGTGGCGGTGGAGCTGCTGGTGAAACGCGCCGCCATGCGGGGCTATATGCTGTTCGACATCGGCGGCTATTACAACGGGCAGATTGACCGGTGGTTTTCGGCCATCGCGCAGCGCCTGGGCGGCGCTGAAGCACAGGTCCTGGTCAGCAAGACCACTGCTAACCTGAGAGTTCGGCAGGGATGTCTGCGAGGCTGCCTGGTTTACCTGGTTGCGGGAACCTGCCTGGCGGTGTTTGCCATTCCGCTCGACCGGGCGCTCTTTCCGCAATTGTCCGCTTCAACCCCGGGGCCGTTCGTCAGCGTGGCCTCCGTGATTGGGTTTGCGGCGGGTGTCGCGGCTTTTCTGTATGTGATGTATCCGGAGGCTTCGGTCTCGAAGTCCATTCGAGCGCGGCTGCCAGGAAACCAGGACAAGGCCAGACCGTAGCGGCGCTGCCGCATCGCTGAAACGGGCGCCGATGCCAGCGCACCAACGCCGCCTCGGCCAGGTCTATCATGGGGGTGGTCTCGGCAGGCGGAATGGCCTGGGCCTTTTCCAGCGCAGTGATGGCGACTTGCTGAAGCTCGGCCAGCACCAGCAGCGAGGCCCAGGAGGCGGCCCCCAGCGCCACATAGCCGGCGGGCAGCACGTTCCATGGCGTCAGCTCAACCTCGTCGGGCAGTCGAGCGGCCGCCTACGATCTCAGGGGCGCGAGCAGCGGCAGCAGATGAGCAATGTACTCGTCCAGGCAGTCGGGGTCGCCATTGAGCGGCTGCAGCACGAGCGAATCTGCGCCCGCCTCGGCCAGCCGCGCCAGCGCCGCCGCTGCCTGCTGGGGCGTGCCGGCGGCCGCCAGCGACTCTACCCAGGCAACGGGCAGCGCGGTTTCCAGCGCCGCCGCACCGCGCTCGCGCACGAAATCCGCCACCTCATCAGTCAGCCCGGCGGCCGCCACCTGCACCTCGTCCCAGGGGAAATCGCTGGCCAGCGCGCGGCGGAGGGCCGCGCGGGCCGCCGCACCGTCGCGGCTGACCTTGGCGTGCGCAAAGACGGCCAGGCGGTGGCGCGGCCCAGAGGGCGAAGCCTCTTCGTCCACGCAGGTCCTGGCCCAGCGCACATAGGCCGGCGACGACATAGCCGGCAGAATGGTGCCATCGCCAATCTGCCCGGCCAGCCGCAGCGTCTTCTCGCGCATGGCGCCGATGTACAGCGGCGGAGGGTCGGCGGCGGTCAATTGCATCTGCACGTCCGCCAGGTTGACGTAGTCGCCATGCATCGTCATAGCCTCGCCGGCCAGCAGGGCGCGCACGGCGGTGACGATTTCGCGCAGCGCCGCCAGCGGCGACTTGGAGGCGGCGCCAATCTGCGTCATCCACGAGCCCACGCCGTGGCCAAACCCGACGATCAGGCGGCCGGGGAAGGCGCGCGCCAGCGTCGTGATCTCCATGGCGGCAAAGAGCGGGTGATAGGCCTTGACGGGCAGCAGGCCAATGCCGAGCGTGAGGCGCCGCGTGGCCGAGAGCGCAATCGCCGCCGAGGTGAGCGCGCCCGGCAGGAAACAATCGTCCCACAGCCAGAGCTCGTCGAAGCCGCCGGCCTCGGCGCGCCGGGCGTAATCGGCCAGGGTTTCGGGTGGAAAGCTTGGATGGAAAATGACACCGAGGGAAGTCACAGGCACCTTTTAGGGGCGATGGCAGGGAAGTGCTGATTATGCATGGGCGGGGAGTGACTGTCAATTGAGCAGCACTATTGTCGGATTGAATCCAGACAAGATAGGTCTATAATGCCCTCCAGCCGCCTCAGCCAGCGCTGGCTGAGGCGGCGTCTGTACCACGCTTCGGCTCGTCGCTCCAAGCTTTTGCGCAGGTTTTCCCACGCGCGCGGATGTGCTCGGCAAATAAGGAGGTTTGAGATGCGTAAGGTTGCCCCGCTCACCTGGTTGACGATCCTTTCGATGCTGGTTGGCTTGAGCCCGGCCTACGCGGCGCCCGCCGCCCCAGTGGCGGCCCCGGTGGTGCGCAGCAGCGCGCCGGCGCTTACTCCCAACCCTACCAGCGTCACCATCGCCGGCGACCTCGACACGGCGATCGGCTGTGCCAACGCCTGGGACCCAACCTGCGCCGCCGCGCACCTGACGTATGATGCCAATGACGATGTCTGGCAGAACACGTGGACGATCCCGGCTGGCAACTGGAACTACAAGGCCGCGCTTAACGACAGCTGGAATGAGAACTACGGCCTGAATGCCACGCCCGGCGGGGCCAATATCCCGCTGAACCTTGGGTCGAGCACCAGCGTCAAGTTCTACTACGACCATAAGACCCACTGGGTCACCGACAATCACAACTCGATCATTGCCACCGTCCCCGGCGATTTTCAGCACCTGCTGGGCTGTTCGGGTGACTGGGACCCCGGCTGCCTGCGCTCCTGGCTGGAAGACCCGAGCGGCAGCGGCACCTACAGCTTC
>Ga0209166_10004226_pt1 | contig 10111 bp, 13 predicted proteins | sample Coa_R1_3_FD_187151 | JGI IMG/M metagenome (GOLD analysis project Ga0209166, IMG submission 187151) | Surface soil microbial communities from Centralia Pennsylvania, which are recovering from an underground coalmine fire - Coalmine... | ecosystem: Environmental > Terrestrial > Soil >... | reverse complement strand
GCTTCCTTGATGGCCTCGATGGCCTGGACGGTCGCCAAGCCTGGATGTCCCGGACCCACCCCGACGAGCATCACCCTGCTCACCTTCCCATGACCCCTGGGAGCACTCGGAGAGGATAGCTACTTTGCCCCCACGAGCTCGGAGGATTCGCCTGGAGCTCGTGGGGACCCCTGATCAAGAAGTCCGAGTGACCACGTAGTCCGTGAGTGCGGCGAGCGCCTGCGTCGCGGGCCGGTCGGGAAGCGACGCCAGCTGCGCGCGCGCATCGGCCGCAAGCTCGCGCGCCCGCGCGAGCGCGGTCTCGATCGCGCCGCTGCCACGCACGATATCGGTCACGCGGCGCGCCTCATCCGCGCTCAGCGCACGTCCATCGACTAGCAGCCGGTGCAGCTCGCTCACGATCTCGCTCTTCTTCATCGCGAGCATCAGGGGCATCGTCGCGAAACCCTCGACCAAGTCGTGACCAATCGGCTTGCCCACCTCGTCCTGGGAACCCGCGTAGTCGAGGACGTCGTCGGCGATCTGGAACGCGAGGCCGAGGTGTATGCCGTAGCCGTGAAGCGCGACGCGATCCCCCTGCCTGAGCCCGCCGAGCAGCGCGCCGATGTCGCAGCACGCGGCGAGCAGTGAAGCCGTCTTGTCATGGATCCACCGCATGTACTCGCCCTCGTCGAGTGCGTATCGATATCGCCGCGACTGCTGCCTGACCTCGCCGGCGCAGATCTCCATCACGGCGCGGGCCAGGATGGCGACCGCCTCGGCGGACTTCGTGCGCGCCGCGAGCTCGTAGGACTTCGCGAAGTAGAAGTCACCCACGACGATCGCCGACTCGTTGCCGGCGCTGGCGGCGACCGTCGGCCGGCCGCGGCGCGTGAGCGCGCGGTCGATGACGTCGTCATGCACCAGGGTGGCCGAGTGCGTCATCTCCACCGCCATCGCGGCCGGCATCACGCGCGCTGAGTCGAACTGCCCGAGGCTGGCGGAAAGAAGAACCAAGGCCGGCCGCAACCGCTTGCCGCCGGCGGCGAACAGATCGCTCATCGGCTCCGAAACGACCTCGGGATCGCCGCGAAGCTCGGAGCGCAGGAGACCCTCGAGGGCCGCGAGCTCGTCCGCGATGGGCCCGAAGGGGCCTACGTCACGTGCGGGGCTTTCTGCTCCTCCCAGATCCGAACCTCCTCCGCCGCGATCGTCTCACCGAACAGGTTGGAGGCGATCTGGTTGAAATGCTCGGGGACCGCGGTGACCAGCACCTCGTGCCGCGGCTCGTCGCCGTCGGCGCGCAGCCTGGAGTGGTCGAGCGTGCGCTCGACCTTGGCCGCTGTCGTCGAGGCGGAGTCGATGAGCTCGAACGCTCCCGGGTACACGCGCCCGATCGCGGGCTTGAGCAGCGGGTAGTGCGTGCAGCCGAGCACCAGCGTGTCGGCGCCCACGCGCACGATGTCCGCGAGGTCGCGCTTCAACGCCGCCTCGGCACGCGGTGAATCGGCGTCGCCCTGCTCCACGATCTCGACGAGCTCGGGACACGCCTTCTGGTAGACGCCGATCATGGGGTCGAGATCCTTGATGGCGTGGAGGTATTCCTGGCTGCGGGTCGCGCCCTCCGTGGCGATCACGCCGATGCGGTTGTTCTTCGTCGTCTCGACCGCGGCCTGCGCTCCCGGCCGGATCACGCCCACGATCGGCACCTCGAAATGCTCGCGCGCCTGGTTGAGCGCGGCCGCGGTCGCCGTGTTGCAGGCGATCACGACGAGCTTGACGTCGCGCGTCTCGAGGTAGCGGATGATGTCGAACGAGAAACCTCGCACCTCGTCCTGGTACCGGGGCCCATACGGGAAGTGGTACAGGTCGGCGAGGTAGATCGTCGGCTCGTGGGGCAGCGTCTCGCGGATGGCGCGCAGCACCGTCAGGCCGCCGACGCCTGAGTCGAAGATGCCGATCGGTCTTGGATCAGCCACGTTCACCTACCAGGTAACGGTTCAAACTGCGTGAACCGACAGCCGGTAACCGAGGCCGGGGACCGCGTCGAGGACGACGCCCGACTCCGGGTGCTTCGAGAGCTTGCGGCGCAGGCGCTGCACGTGCGGGTCGACCGAGTGGTCGTCGAGGTCGTGCGGGTAGCCCCAGACCTTGTCCCGCAGCTGGGCGCGCGTGAGCACGCGCTCCGGGTTGGCCGCGAGGACCGCGATGAGGTTGAACTCGGTCATCGTCAGCGGGATCTCCTCGTCGCCGACCCGTACGCGCCGGGCCGCGTTGTCGATCTGCATCGCCCCGACCGTGAGAAGGCCTTCCGTTCCGGTGCCGGCGGTGGCGAAGCTCGACCGGCGCAGGTGGGCGTTGATGCGCGCGGCCAGGATCCGGGAGTCGAACGGCTTGGTGATGTAGTCGTCGGCGCCGACCTCCAGGCCGACGACCTCGTCCATCTTGTTGCTACGGGCGGTGAGCATGACCATCGGCGCCACCACGCCCTGCCGCCTCAGCTCGAGGATCACCTCGGTGCCGCTGATGTCGGGGAGCACCCAGTCGACCAGGACCAGGTCGGGCTGCGCGGCGCGACCCAGCTCGATGGCGTTGGCGCCGTTGGCGGCCTCGAGCGCGTCATGTCCCTGCTGGCGGATGATCTCGGCGACCAGAGACCTGACCGCTCCGTCGTCTTCGACCACCAGCACGCGTCGCTTGCGCCGGGCGGCCGGGGTTGTCAGCTCTCTGATGGAGGCGCGAACCCTACTCGTCTGGCCTCGCGCTGAGGGCGCTTGGGCCGTCTCAGCAGGATCACGCGCTTGTCCCCCCCGTCGATCACCTGCGCGAGATCCCACCCGTCGGCGCCGGACTCCACGAGCACTTTCGACAGCGTGCTGCCGTCCGCCACCTCGGCGACGGTGAGAACCCTGGTCGAAAACTCCCATTCCCGCCCCGGCAGCCCGACAGAGGGAACCATCCGCGCCGGCGCAGCCGCACCGTTCTCGGGGCTTCCTGGCTCCTCGGGCTCCTCCGGCTCGTCCGGTTCTTCCTCTGAGTGGACCCGCATTGATTGGATTGTAAGTTGACGTACCCCCGGCGTGGGTCGAACCCGCGCTGGACCGGGTTTAAGCCGGCTGCCTCTGCCATTGGGCTACGGGGGCAGCTCCATTTTGCCCCCCTCTGGCGAGGCAATCAGTAATCGAAGAAGCCCTTCCCCGTCTTGCGGCCGAGACGGCCCTCTTCGACCAGCTTCCGCAGCACCTCCGGCGCGTCGGCGCCCTCGCCCTGGCGATGGCGGTCCTTCATCGCCCCGTAGAAGATGTCGAGGCCGCTGAAGTCCAGGAGGTGGAACGGCCCCATCGGCCAGTTCAAGCCCTTCTGCACGGCGATGTCGATGTCTTCGGCGCTGGCGTACCCGCCCTCGAGCAGGTGCATCGCCTCCTCCGACGCGGCGAACAGGATCCGGTTGACGATGAAGCCCCATATCTCCTTCTTCAGAAGGACCGGCGTCCGGTCGATGCTGCGCACGAACTCCATCGCGACCTCGACCGTCTCGTCCGACGTCTTCGGTCCGCGCACGACCTCGCAGAGCTGCATGACCGTGACCGGGTGGAAGAAGTGCATGTTGCAGCACGTCTCGGGCCGGCCTGTGAAGTCGGCGAGGCGGCTGATGGCGATCGTGCTCGAGTTGCTCGCGAGCACCGCGTGCGCCGGCGCGCGGCGGCCGAGCGTGCTGAACACGCTCTTCTTGGCGTCGAAGTCCTCGATCACCGCCTCGATGACCAGGTCGGCGTCCTTGACCGCGGCGGCGGTGTCGTCGCTGTCCGTGATGCGCGTCATCGCGGCACTGGCGTCCGCCTGCGCCATGCGGCCCTTCTCGACCGCACGATCGACCAGCTTCTGGTTGCTGGCGCGCGCCCGCTGGACCTGGCCGGGCGCGGAGTCGACCAGGGTGACGTCGTAGCGGCCGCTCAGCGCGCTCTGGAGCGCGATCTGCGACCCCATGGTGCCCGCGCCGACGACAACCACGCGCTTCAATTCACCCATGCGCGTCAGCATGCCGGAATTCGAGGAACTGGTGCAGAAGGCGATCGAGTCGATCCCGAAGCAGTTCCTGCCTTACCTCGAGAACACGATGTTCATCGTCGAGGAGTCCTCGCCGCGAGGGCTGATGGGGCTGTACCAGGGCGCCGGCGCGCTGCATGCGGGCCAGGGGTTGCCGGAGCAGATCACCCTGTACAAGCGCTCGCACGAGCGGGCGGCCACGACCATGAACGACCTCGTCGAGGAGATCCGCCGGACGATCCTGCACGAGGTCGGCCACCATTTCGGGATGGACGAGGACGACCTTCCTTATTAATGCGGGGGACCTGGCCTCAGCGCAGGGTCCAGAACTGGCGGTCCCAGAGGATGAGCGGGTCACCGGCGCCCGCCACGGCCGCCGTGACCCGGCCGACGCAGATGTCGTGGTCGCCGGCCTCGTGCACCTGCTCGAGGTCGCACTCGAGCCAGGCCGCGCATCCGTCGAGGAGAGGAATGCCGTTGGCCCCGAGGTGGTGCGGAACCTCGGTCCAGGCGGCCTGCACCGCCGGCGCGCGGCCGGCGAAACGTTCGGCGAGGAACTCCTGGGCCCGAGTGAGCACGCTGACGTTGAACCGCTTCCCCTCGCGGACGGCCGCGAGGGTGGCGGTTTCGTGCTCCAGCCCGACCAGCACCAGCGGCGGCTCAGCCGAGACCGAGATGAGCGTGCTGGCGGTCAGGCCGCGGTAGCCTCCGGCCGTGCGGGCACTCACCACGACGACGCCGCAGGCCAGGCGGGCCAGGGCGTCTCTGAACTCCTGGGACATCGCGAGGGATCATAGAATCGACTCGCAGGCGAGGCGACGTAGCCAAGTGGTAAGGCAGAGGTCTGCAAAACCTCCATCCCCAGTTCGATTCTGGGCGTCGCCTCCAATTCAGAAACGGGTTTTTGCGGTCCTAGCGTCTCTGTCCGACCGCCGATAGAGCAAACCTACAGCCCAGGCGTCGCGATGCGGAACCAGTGAATGCCCGACATCAGGCAGCTTGAATGGCAACGCCAATCGTTTGCGGCTGATTGCTCGGAATGGACTCCTTAAGTGCTGATTGGGCGGTAAGAGTGCTCACTGTTTGGGGCGGCATCCGACGAACCAGTTCCCGGTCAACGATCGAGCGAATCCATGCGCTCACGGTCATACCGTCCCCATGGGCTAGCGCTTGCACCGACGCCATCGTGGCGGCACTGAATCGAATGGGCACGTGACTATTGAGAGCCTCTCGAGCCAGGGGGCGCCGACTCGGGCGTCCTGCAGTTCGTCGATTCGCCGGATCCTCATACAGCTTTGCGAGTTCGTCGTCGTTCATCTCCGTTCGTCCTCCTCGTAGGCGAGTCGATCTTCGCCAGTCGTCGCGAATAGTCCAATTGGTCGGCACTTTGCCGGATTCCCCGACTTGGCTGGAACAATCGGAACCGTGACCACCACGCCGTCAACCCTACAGACGATGAGCCAGTGCGCTGGACCCCGCGCCGGATCACCTTCATAGAATCGCGCTGCCGGGTAATAGTCCTTCACGTCGTCGATCGTGATAACTATTTGCCTACCGTCGCGCATGAACATATGTTTGGCCAAATGGGGACCATTACCGTCGTCAACCTCAAACGGGTCCGACGCATCGAGTGCATCGGGATCCAGACGCTCCAAATGGCGTGGTACAATGTACCACGATGGAACTGGCTAGAGCTTTGATTGCGGATGCGGCGATTGTCCAAGGCGGAAAGCTTTACGTCCACGGGGGCGGGTGGGACGGGATTCAGGCTAATGCACTGCCCGTGACGCACCCATCACTTGCGCTGGCCTACGTGATGCGAATCGAATACTCAGAGGCGATGACGGATATCCCAATCGTCATTGAGCTTCTAGATGAGGATGAGAAATCGCTGGGAATTAAGGTGGAGGGAAACGTGCGAGTCGGCCACCCCCCGATCGCCCAGCCCGGCGATCCGCTCTTTGTTCCGCAAGCCGTGACTTTCAACATGCTTCAGTTCGCGAAGTTCGGGACCTATCGATTCCGCATTAGCAGCGGCAGGACCACGATTGGGGAAGCCGCTTTTCGTGTACTCCAGCCGTTGTCTGTTGGGGCTAAGCCCGCGTCATAGCCGAGTGCTAGCCCCCATCGTGGCGGCTGCCGCGGGTAGTGCGTCGCTTCGACTCGACTCTTCTTTGCTACTCGGCGATGCAAACCTAGGGTCGATTCTTATGACGCGCAGACACCCAGCGCGCAACCCCTGCGGAATTACGGCCAGAACGGTTGCCTCGACCGCCAGGAATACCCCGCCCCCGAAGCACGAGGCGGGGACGCGGCGCCCTCGCCTCGTGACTTCAGTTCAGCGCCGGGTCGTGCGGTTTAGGGAGCCGCGCTGCGGCCGCGGATCATCCCGAACAGCCAGAACAGAACCAGTACGGCGATGGCGATCCAGATCAGGTTGACCATCGCGCCAGTTGCGTGGAACAGGAACCAGAGAACCAGAAGGATCGCCGCAATGACGAGCAACGCGTGTATCACTTGACACTCCTTGGTGCCGCCCCCACTGCGGACGGCCGTGTTTATCCGACTGATGCTTGAACGGGTCGGCGACCCCCGACTACCCGAGACTGGCCCTTTACGGCGCCAAATTCTTATTTACTTTGTTACGTCTCTCGGCGCAGGGTCACCCTGTGCGCATCGATTGAGCACGATTCTGGTCGTCGACGACGATGAGAGCAGCCGGCTCGTGCTGAAGTCTGTGCTCGAACCGTCGGGCCATGTCGTGATCGAGGCGGCGGACGGCCAGGCCGCACTGGACCTGATCCGTTCGCTGATCACCCCCGACATTGTCGTCACCGACCTTTCGATGCCGATCCTGGCCGGCGAGGCTCTCATCTCGCACCTGCGGACCGAACCACGAACCACCTGCATCCCCATCGTCATCGTCTCGGGCGACATCGACGAGGGCTTGGCGCTGCGCATGGCGGGCCACGCGGACGCCTTCATCAGCAAGCCGATCGACCCGGCGGCGCTCGACACGTGCATCAACGCGCTCGCGCGCCACTCATTGATGGCGGAGCGCGCCGGCCAAGGAGTCGACTAGGCAGCCGGACTCGAATCGAACTCGGAATGGCCCCCCGCTAAACTTGGGCCATATGGGCATTTCCCAGATCAAGATGCCCCAGCTCGGTGAGTCGGTCACCGAGGGCACGGTCGACAAGTGGCTCAAGCACGAAGGCGACATGGTCAAGCGCGACGAGCCGATCGTCGAGGTCGTCACCGACAAGGTCAACGCCGAGATCCCTTCGCCGTACGAGGGCAAGCTGGTCAAGATCTCCGCCGCCGAGGGCGAGGTCGTGCGCGTCGGCGCGGTCATCGCCCAGATCGAAGTGGCCGGTCCGGGCACACCAGCGCAGGCCCAGGCTCCCGCGGCCGAGGCGCCGACGCCAGCCAGCGCGCCGGCAGCAGCCGCGCCGAAGCCGTCCGCGCCGGCTCCGGCGCCCGTGGCTGCGCCGGCCGCCGCCGGTGAAGAGCAGCCGCGCCTCTCCCCCGCCGTCCGCAAGCTCGCGGCCGAGCACAGCATCGACCCGACCACCCTGCGCGGCAGCGGCCTCGGCGGCCGCGTCACGCGCGAGGACGTGCTGGCGGCCCTCGAAAGCACGGCCACGCCCGCCCCGCCCGCCGCGCCGGCGGCCGCCCCCGCGGCGCGAGTCGACGGCGCCCGCGAGGAGCTCGTGAAGCTAAGCGTCATGCGGCGGTCGATCGCCGAGCACATGGTGCGCAGCCTCGCCACCTCGCCTCACGCCTGGACGCTGCAGGAGGTCGACGTCACCAACCTCGTCCGCTACCGCGAGGCGGAGAAGGAGGGCTTCCGCGCGCGGCACCGGGTGCCGTTGACCTACCTACCGTTCGTCGTGCAGGTGCTCGTGCGCGGCCTCAAGCAGTTCCCGTGGCTCAACTCCACGTGGACCGACGAGGGCGTCCTCCTGAAGCGGTACCTCAACCTCGGCGTGGCGGTGTCGATCCCGGATGGCCTCATCGTCCCGGTCTTGAAGGACGCCGACCAGCTCGGGTTCACGGACCTGGTGACGCGACTGAACGACATCATCGAGCGCGCGCGCAACAAGCAGCTGAAGCCCGAGGACGTGCAGGGAGGGACTTTCACCCTGAACAACACGGGCGCGACCGGCTCGGTCGCGAGCCAGCCGATCATCAAACAGCCGCAGGCCGCGATCCTCACGACCGAGTCCATCGTCAAGCGCCCGGTCGTCATCGGCGAGGGAATCGCCGTGCGCCACATGATGAACGTGTGCCTGAGCTTCGACCACCGCGTCATCGACGGGATGATGGCGGGACAGTTCCTCGCCTTCATGAAGCAGGGACTCGAGGAATGGACGGCCGCTAGCATCAAGCTGTGACCGACACCGCGCGCCTCGTCCCTGGTGAGATCCCGCCCTGGATCCGGATGCGGGTGCGCGAGGGCTCGGAGTTCAAGGAGCTCAAAGAGCTCGTGCAGACGCGTCGCCTGCACACCGTCTGCGAAGAGGCGCGCTGCCCGAACATCTTCGACTGCTGGAGCCGGCGGACGGCGACGTTCATGATCCTCGGCGACGTCTGTACGCGGGCCTGCCGGTTCTGCGCGGTCACGTCCGGGCGGCCGGTCGAGCTCGACCTGGGGGAGCCGCTGCGCGTGGCCGAGTCGGTCGCGCAGCTGGGCCTGCGGCACGCCGTGATCACGTCGGTCGACCGCGACGACCTCGCCGACGGCGGCTCGGGCATCTTCGCGCGCACCATCAAGGCCATCCGCCGCCGCAGCCCGGGCACGACCATCGAGGTGCTGACGCCGGACTTCCAGGGCGACCTCGAGGCCGCGCGCACGGTGGTCGAGGCGCGGCCGGACATCTTCAATCACAACACCGAGACCGTGCCGCGGCTCTACGCGCGCATCCGCCCGAAGGCGGTCTACGCGAACAGCCTCGCGCTGCTGCGCCACGTGAAGCGCCTCGCGCCCGAGATGGTCACGAAGTCGGGGCTCATGGTCGGTCTCGGCGAGACCGAGGACGAGCTGCTCGACGTGTTCCGCGACATGCGCGCGCACGACATCGACGTGCTGACCGTGGGCCAGTACCTGCGCCCGACCAGGAAGCACGCCGAGGTCGTCCGCTACTACACGCCTGATGAGTTCACCGGGTTGAAGGAGAAGGCGCTGGCGATGGGCTTCGGCCACGTCGAGGCCGGCCCGCTGGTGCGCTCGTCGTACCACGCCGACGAACAGGTGCCGAGTGCTGCCCGTAAGAGCCTGCTGGCTGGGTAGCGCCGGCTACCGCGAGGCCTGGGACCTCCAGGCCGAGATGGTCGCGGCCATGCGCGACGGCCGCGAGCGGGACACGCTGCTGCTCCTGGAGCACCCGCACGTCTTCACCATGGGCAAGGCCGCACAGCCCGACCACGTGCTGTGGGACGAGGACGAACGCCGCCGGCGCGGCGTGACCGTGATCTGGTCCGACCGCGGCGGCGAGGCGACCTACCACGGCCCGGGCCAGCTGGTGGGCTATCCGATCCTCGACCTGGCGCGCCTCGGCGTCACGATTCCCGATTACATCGCCGGCCTGGAGCGTTCGCTCATCGAATATCTGCGCGAGCTCGGCGTGGAATCGGAGCCCGGCGAGCCGGGGCTGACGGGCGTCTGGTCGGGCGGCAAGAAGGTCGCGGCCATCGGCATCAAGCTCAACCGGCCGGTCGTCAGCCACGGGTTCGCGCTGAACCTCACGACAGATCTTGAATATTTCGAGGGCATCATCCCGTGCGGACATCCGGAGAAGCGGGCCACCTCGGTGGAAGCCCTCACCGGCCGGTCGCCGTCAACGCGTGAAGCCGCCGCCGCCTACGCCGAACGCTTCGCCCGCGTCTTCGGCGTCGAGCTGGAGTGGATACCCGCCGACCGGCTGCAAAAGGCTGAAAGGCCGGCCTGACCTCCGGCCCGGGCTAGACTGCGGCGGCCGGCCAACCGGTGTGACGATTTGATGCTGGCCCATGCTCACTACCTCGCAAGCCTCGTGCCGTGGTGGCTCCAGGAGCCGACCTGGCTCTTCCCCCTCGCCCGGGC
>Ga0209166_10004222_pt1 | contig 10116 bp, 10 predicted proteins | sample Coa_R1_3_FD_187151 | JGI IMG/M metagenome (GOLD analysis project Ga0209166, IMG submission 187151) | Surface soil microbial communities from Centralia Pennsylvania, which are recovering from an underground coalmine fire - Coalmine... | ecosystem: Environmental > Terrestrial > Soil >... | reverse complement strand
ACGCGCAATCCGGACAGCGACTGTCTCGATTCCCTGAAGCAGTTGGAACGCACTCAGTGGCGATAAGACCGAGCCCACTACCCGCTGGTAGACGCTACGACAGCGTCCGATATAGGCCGCCGGACCAAAATGATCCGTGTAAACCAGACCATGATAGGACGCGTCCGGTTTGCTGAACATCGGGAATTGTCTGGCATGCTTCGCCCAGGGAAATTTGCCGCTATCGACGATAGCGCCCCCGAGGGTCGTTCCATGCCCGCCCATGAATTTCGTCAGGGAATGCACGACGATGTCAGCACCATAGTCTATCGGCCGCAGCAGAATGGGCGTGGCAACCGTGTTGTCCACAATCAACGGAATGCCGTGTTTGCGTGCGACATTCGCAAGGGCCTCGATGTCACAAATATTTCCTGCAGGATTTCCCACGCTTTCACAGAAGATCGCTCTTGTGTCCTCATTGACCATCTTCTCAATAGCAGCCGGCTGATCGTTCTCGGCAAAGCGAACATTGATGCCGAACCCGGGCAGCAAGTGGGCAAACAGGGTATAGGTGGTCCCGTAGAGTTGCGGAACCGAGACGATGTTCCTGCCGCTCTCGGCAAGATTGAGCACCGCATAGTGCAATGCCGCCTGCCCAGTACTCACGCTGAGTGCCCCAAGTCCCCCTTCGAGCGCGGCAACGCGCCGTTCCAGTACGTCACAAGTCGGATTGGCGATTCGACTGTAGCGGTATCCCTCGACCTCGAGATTGAACAGTGCTGCTCCGTGCGCGGCACTGTCGAAGGCGTAGGCTACCGTCTGATAGATTGGGACGGCAACGGCCTTGGTCGTGGGTTCGACTTCATAGCCGCCGTGGATGGCAATTGTTTCGTTTCGCATCTTGAAGTACTCTCCGTGGTGGGCCATTCTGAAACCGAGTTGTACACTTGTAAAATGCGACGATAAGAAGGATACCATCTGCCTCAATCGACTGTCTCCACTGGTGAGTTCACAAGAAATAAATTAGGTATGGGAGCGCAAGATTTTCTGGGTAAGATTTACGGAAATTGATGGGGCATTTCGAACGGAACGACAGGTACCTTGAAACCGGGTTTTTATGGCAATGAAGAGGAGGCGAGGATCTTTAGACGTCCGGCGCGCGGAGGCCCGAGCCGCAGAAGGTAGGGAGCCCCAAGTGGAGACGCTGCGTAATGCCTCATGGCTCGGCACGATAATGCTATTCCATTCTCAAAGAATGGTAGCTTTTACGTCTCGCACGCCGATCATGTCCCCGTGTACGCATCTGCGTCCGGACACGAGGCTGGGACTGACGTCGGAGCCAGTGGAGCAGTCCCTAACGCCGATATTGTCGCAGCGCGTTCTTTCTTCCCGCCGCGAGAGCGTGGTCCGGCTCGCGCTTGATCCATGCGATAAGTGGCTCGACTTCCTCAATCGCCGGGCATGCAAGGAAACCTTTATGGTGGCGTTTGGCAAGAGTCCTTACCATCAGCTCGATCGCTGCCATGTTTCGCGCACGCGGTGCGAGACGGCGAATATCCTTCGAGTTAAGAGGATAACAAGCGACCGATTCACATGGCCACGGGAGAGACTGTCCCTAACCCAGTACCGTGTAGCGCCAGTTGTCATCGAGAGTTGGAGATGTAAGGTAAGTTTCGTCAGTACCTATTCACGCGTGGCTCGCCGCGCATTCGTGCCGACCGGCCACATCATTTCTCTTGCCCGTTTACAGCTGCACAAAATGGCTACGATATCATAAGCCAATATGTTCACTGCCGCGATGGATCCACTTTTTCGTTGCGATGAGTTTCTACATAATCGGCGACTGCAAGGCGTGCTATGCGGGGACGAGTCCTTGATCGGTACAAATCCCTTGCATCGGTAAGGCAACTGATATCGCTTAAGGAAACTCTGAATTACCTATCTGATTCGTGATCGTAGCAGAGCACATGTGCTTTAATCGGCTATGGGTACGAGGAGGAGCGCAATGAAACAGGAATCGCTGTCGATGACGGGCTACTTCGACAAGGGCAAGAAGACCAAGCGGGAGAAATTTCTGGCCGAGATGGATCAGGCGGTGCCGTGGGCGCGTCTTTGTACGCTGATCGAGCCGCATTACCCGAAGGCAAGTCCGGCCGGCGGTCGCCCGCCGCTGCCCCTTGAGCGCATGTTGCGCATTTACTGCCTGCAGCAGTGGTACAACCTGTCCGATCCGGGCGCGGAAGAAGCGCTCTATGACTCGATCACGATGCGCCGGTTTGCGGGCGTGCGCACCGACGCGGACATCATTCCGGACGAGACGTCGGTCCTTCACTTTCGCCGGTTGCTCGAGAAGCATCAATTGACCGAGCGGCTGCTCGCCGAGATCAACGCGCACCTCTCCGAGCGCGGGCTTCTGGTGGGCAAGGGCACCATCGTGGACGCGAGCATCATCGATGCGCCGTCGTCGACGAAGAATGCCGAGAAGAAACGTGATCCCCAGATGCACCAGACCAGAAAGGGCAAGCAGTGGTACTTCGGTATGAAGGTACACATCGGGGTGGATACCGACTCGGGGCTCGTCCACACGGGGCGGGGCACGCCGGCCAATGTGGCGGATGTGAACGTCCTGGGGGAACTGTTGCACGGGGGTGAAGAGAGCCTGCACGCGGATTCGGCCTACCACTCCAAGCCCTTGAAGGCACAGGCTGAGCAAAGCGGCATCGCCTTCAACGTCAACGAGCGTGGCACCCGGCACCACCCGCTGTCGAAGGCGCAGAGGGCGCGTAACCGCCGCCTGTCTCGGGTCCGGGCCACGGTCGAGCATCCCTTCCTGGTGGTCAAGCGTTTGTGGGGGCATACCAAGGTGCGCTACCGCGGGATCGCGAAGAACCTGGCGCAGATGCACACGCTGTTTGCATTGGCCAACGTCTATCGGGTGCGAAGGCAGTTGGTGAGTCCATAGGAGAGGTGCGTCCATGAAGCACAGAGAACCTGAAAAAAGCCCCGCGTGGATACTGAATTGCGGACCATCTACCGCCGAAATGACATCAACTGACCGCTTCCGCAGACTTGTTCCGTTCATCACTTCGCCACAGACAGGAAATTCAGAGCTTCCTTAAGCTTATAGGGTGGAAAACCATTAATGCTGCTTTCCCGACCTCTCGAATGGCCGTGGTTTGCCTGCCGGCAAATCTGATTTGTTTCGACGTTGGGCCGCTGCAGAGCGTTGGTACGCGCTGCCCGTGAAGGCTCCAAAGCCAAAAAAAAAGAATGGACTTCCGACCGACCACCGATTGTGACGCCGCGGCACTTGCGGACTTCCTGAGGCGGATATTCCAATCGCCGACGGGCGCGTTACTTCTGGACGCGGCGCACATGGGATGGAAATACTGGGCGGCCCGTCCGGACTGGGACGGATCGCGCAGTTTCATGGCTCAGCATCACGGCACCATTGTGGCCCACGCCGCTGTTTGGCCGATGCATGTGCGCGTTTCCGATCAGGAGGTGATGGCTGTGCACTTATTCGACTGGGCCGCAGACTCGAACTATGCTGGAGTCGGGGTCTGGCTTCTGCGGCAGATTGCCGCCAAAGGGGTCCTGATGGTTGCCGCGGCCACCAGCGATATAGCGCTGCGTATCCTTCGCGTTATCGGTTTCCGTCCCCACAGTGAGATTTACCAATTTGCCCGCCCAGTGCAGCCACTGGGACAAATATTGACCTCGGAGCGAAATTGGAAACTACCAATGAGGTTGTTGAGAAATTCCTTCTGGTGCCTGGCGCATCCACTGGCGCACTCCCGCGAATGGTCGGCGAGACCGCTAGCTCCAGAGGAGATTCCCGATGGGTTGTGGCCTCGGTCGACTCCCGGTACAGCCGTAACCGCCCGAAGCCCGGGTTTATACCGATATTTCGTGGATTCTCCCACCGCCCCGCACGTACTGTTCGGATTGCATAAAAGCCACGAGTTGGTGGGTTATTTCTCTCTGTCTATTGCTTCTCACGTGGCGCGTATCGCGGATCTCTGGCTGCCTTCCAACAATGTTGACGATTGGTGCGCGGGATACCGCACCGCCGCGGTTATGGCAGCTCGTGAAAAGGAAGTCTACGAAATATCAACCTGGGCCTCGACATCATTGGGCAGAGAAGGTCTTTCCCGCGCCGGATTCATGCTGCGCGGACAATTAACGCTTAGTCTTTTTGGCGAAGCCAAGAAGATATTGGAGGGATGCGAATTTCACCTACAGATGCTTGATAGTGATGTCAGCATTCTGTCTGATCAAGACGTGTCCTACCTAACGTGAGGGGTCTGAACTACGTCGATTGTGTTCGACACGATTCGAACACCTGGCTGAAACCGAGCACGCCGGCATGCATTCGCGCCTACCGGATAAATCGGGAGGGCTTGCCCCAATCGATGCACCTTGTTCCAATTGACTGCACCCGAGAAGCCATGGATGCCTTGCCAGAATGACTGTCAGCCCATTACCTTTGAATTATTTCGGAGATGCGTGAGTTATGACGCAAGAAAACAAACTTCGAATCGGCCTTCTAGTAGATGGAATGGAGCTTCCGGCGTGGGCATATCGCATGATTGCGATAATCAAGGAAAGTGACTACGCCGAGATCGCGCTTGTTGTGCAAAGCGTTCTGTCTGCCGACGGGCGTCCGGGAAATACGCCAAACCGAGGCGCTGACGATGGTGCATTGACTCAATTCTGGAAAGCAACTATTCGAAGGATTCTGCTTGTCATAGAACGCTTCCTTGTCGGCAAACCGGGCAACTTGCCGGACGCATTCGAGATCTTGAACGGTACCGAGCTTCTAACTGGCATTGAAGTCATTCAATTGACCGCGCGACGCCATCAAGGTCGCGACCAAATCGAGCCAGGTGCCCTCGCGAGCATTCAAGGTCACGATATTGACGTCTTTGTTCAGTTAGGCTCTCGAAACCTTAATTCTGATATGTTACGCAGTGCGCGCTGTGGCATCTGGTATTGCGATCATGGAAACCCTAGGGTCAACCGGGGCGGGCCCGCGGGCTACTGGGAGGTTATGGAATCGTGGCGGGAAATTGGATCGACACTAAGAATAGTCGCGGAGGATTATGAGGGGGTTGCGTATCGATCCTTTTCTGCAACGATTGTAATGTCCATGGCAGACACTAAAAGCAATGTGTACTGGAAAACCTTGAACTTCATTCCTCGTAAGCTCAATCAATTGCGTCGAGAGGGTCGTGCGATTTTCTTCGCCAGATTGAAAGAAGAGAACAATTCTTTGGAGGTCTATGACAGGCGGTTGTACGCGGCCCCGACCAACGTCGAACTCAGTGTTCTTGTATGGAAGAAACTGCTTCAGAAGGTGAGAAGTAAATGGGAAGACATCATGTATTACAAACAGTGGGCGCTTTTGTATGATATTCATCATGACATTTCGCTATCTTTCTGTTCTTTCAAACGTATCATCCCTCCACCAGACCGTTTGTGGGCGGATCCTTTTATAGTTGCCCGAGATGGTAAGTATTACATCTTCTTCGAGGAGCTATTTTTTGCGAAGCCACGCGGGCACATCTCTCTGATTGTCCTGAATAGGGACGGCAGCTATGAGCCGGCAGTACCTATCTTGAAAACCGCTTACCACTTGTCTTATCCGTTCATCTTCGAATTCGAAGGGAACCTGTATCTGATTCCGGAAAGTTGCGAGAACCGCACCGTTGAGCTTTACAAATGCGTGGCCTTCCCTCTTAAGTGGGAATATCAGAAGAACTTGATGGAAGGCTGCCTAATGGTTGACGCTACATTGTACCGGTGGAATGGTAAGTGGTGGATGTTCGGCAATCGAATGGAATCAGATGGCGCATCAACGTCCGACGAACTATTTCTTTACTACAGCGACAGCCCATTGTCTGACAACTGGATCCCCCACAAGAGAAACCCTGTTGTCTCGGATGTAAAATCGGCGCGCCCTGCGGGTCGTTTATTCTTGCGCGATGGTCGCCTTTTCAGGCCGTCTCAAGACTCCTCTGGCCATTATGGCTATGGTTTCAACATTTGTGAGATCACCAAATTGACGGAAACTGATTATGACGAGGAAATAGTCGAAAAAGTGGAGCCCAAGTGGGACAAAAATGTCGTAGCCACTCACACTATTAATTACGAAGATGGTTTGACGATTATTGATGCGCAAATTCGCCATAGAATGTAGCGCATCAGAATGTAGCACATCGGCTGATGCGGATTGCCCTTCCGCTGAAATTTCGTCTTCCCGGAAATGTGCTCGATGTCCCACATGAAAGTACAGTGTATGCTGTCGCAGGGCAGGCATCGAATCATAATCATATGAGTAGCGAATTAAGTAGCGAATTAAACGGAGGGATGCCAAACGCGCTGACCGTTGATGTGGAAGACTACTTTCACGTTTCGGCGTTGGCGCCGAGCATTAGCCCTGAAAGTTGGACCTCACGCGAATCCCGTGTGGTCAGGAACACTGAAAAGCTCCTCGCGATCTTCGATCAGTTTGATGTCCGGGGGACTTTCTTTGTACTGGGATGGGTGGCCGAGCGGTATCCACAATTGATCAGAGATATTGCGGCTGACGGCCACGAGATCGCATGCCACGGCTTTTCCCACCGCCTCGTGTACGAGCAGTCTCCCCAAGAATTTCGCGAAGAAACGCTCCGCTCCAAGAATTTTCTCGAGGACATTACCGGCACCGCGGTACTCGGATATCGCGCGGCGAGCTATTCCATCGTACGTAAATCCCTTTGGGCATTGGACATCCTGGAGGAACTCGGATTCGCCTACGATTCGAGTATTTTTCCGGTGCGCCACGATCGCTATGGCATTGCTGATGCCGCGCGAGTTCCGCATCGATTGTTCACGGCGAATGGAAGATCCATTGTGGAATGGCCTTTGGCAACGGCGAGAATTCTCGGGTTCCGGGTCCCCGTTGCAGGGGGTGGGTATTTTAGGCTGTTGCCATATTGGTTGACGCATCGGGGGTTGGCATCAGTTAACCAACGCGAACTGCAACCGTTCATCTTCTACTTACATCCGTGGGAAATCGATCCAACGCAACCGCGCGTGCAGGCCAGTTGGTTGTCACAGTTTCGCCATTATACGAATCTCGGGAAGTGCGAGGAGCGTTTGCGACGTTTGCTTGGTGATTTCCAGTTCGGTACAGCGAGAGACGGTCTACTGCGACTCGGATTGCTTTCCGGAATGGATACTACTGAGCTTTACGTAAATAAATGACATTAAATCGGCAATTCAGCCTGCTGCCAGAACGCGGTGATGAGCTGCGGTCGGCGTTGCATCGACTTGAGTCGGTTGCGTGCGAAGGTGCTTACTTCGCCAATAGTGTGCAGACACAGGTTGGCCAACTCGCGCTGCTTCATGTAGCCCCAGATGTACTCGGCCGGGTTGAGTTCGGGCGCGTAAGCGGGCAATCGCTCCAGGACGAGGTGCCCGTCGAGCGATTCAACGTAGTCCTTGACGAGGCGGCTGCGGTGCGCCGGCAGGCCATCCCAGATGATGAGCAGCTTGCCGCGAATCTGCTTGGTCAACGCCTGCAGGAATTCGACGAACTGCGGGCCGCGGATCGCGCCGGCATGCAGGCGGAAATAGAAGTTCCAGAAACTGATGCCGGCGATGACGGAGAGTTGCTTCCAGTTGAAGCTGTATTGCAGAACCGGAGTCTGGCCCTTGGGCGCCCAGGTCTTGACCCGAGTGGGTCGCTCGCTCAATCCGCTTTCGTCGATGAAGACGATGGTGCGCCCTTCGCGGCGGGACTTTTTTTTAGCGCCGGCCAACGCTTGCTGCGCCACTGCTTGATCGCCGCTTCGTCGCGCTGGATGGCGCGCCCCGCCGGACGTTGGCTGGAGAACCCCAACTCGTGCAGGATGCGCCAGACGTTGACCGTGCTGTACGCCACCCCGAACTCGCGCTCGATCCACTTGGCCACCCGCGCCAGCGTCCACAGTTCGGTCGGAAACCCGTTGACCACCGCCCCTGCCAGCAAGGCTTTGCCAAGCTGCTTTTTCTGCGCCGCGTCCAAACCACCGGGGCGTCCCAACGGCTTGCGCCGCCACGCTTGTGGATCCTCGCCCAGCTTCTTGGCCCAGCTCGATGCCGTCTGCCGGCTGACTGCCAGCGTGCGCGCTACCTCGGCCTGGGCCACACCGCGCGCCAACATGCGCATCCCTTTGCGCCGCCGCAATTCGAGTTCCTTGAAGTCTCGTTGGTACCGCTTCGTTGCCATGCCCGCTCCTCGAAGTTGTTCCACTTCGATTAACGCGCATCATAGCGAAACGGTTGTCATTCATTTACGTAATTCTCAGTAATCAGTGCAACGAATAGTGCGTAACCCAGTATAATGTTTGACATGAAAGCGAAAACGGATGCCAGGAAGTTGGATGCAGAGACAAGAGCGAAAGCAAGGCATGGGGATATACCGCAAGCGCCAACACCAGTGCGCCGCTCCGGCGCACCGGGTCTATCCGTACTTGCTGAAGGATCTGACGATCGGCCGCCCCAACCAGGTCTGGGAGAGCGACATTACTTATATCCCGATGAGGCGCGGATTCGTCTTCCTGGTGGCGATCCTAGATTGGGCGACGCGCAAGGTTCTGGCGCACCGAGTCTCGATTGGCATAATCACGTATATCTGTATCGAAGCGCTAGAAGAAGCGATCGACCAGTACGGCCCACCGGAGATCTTCATCTCCGGTCAGGGCAGCCAGTTCACGACCCTCGAATTTACCCAAGTGCTCAAGGATCACGACGTGAAGATCAGCATGGACGGCAAGGGCCGATGGGTGGACAACGTGGTCGTCGAGCGGCTGTGGAAGAGCGTGAAGTACGAGCATATCTATTTGCACGCATACGACAGCGTACCCGAGGCGAAGCAACGGCTCGCCAGCTACTTCGAGTTCTACAACGGCGCACGCCCGCATTCGTCCTTGGGCGGGCAAACGCCGAATACGGCATACTTTGATTGCAAGGCAAAAAAGGCAGCGTGAGATTAACCGCAGGGACTTCACTTAGAAAAACCGAAAACCTGTCCTAACAGACGGGGCCACCCCTGAGTCTACCAAGTGACGCTTCGTAAAAAGCTCTACCGCTCACTCGAAGAGCTGCAGCTCGACCTGGATGTGTGGATCGATCACTTCAACATCGAGCGCACACACGAGGGCAAGATGTGTTGCGAGCGAACGCTCTTGGCTACTATGCTTGCCGGAAAGCAGATCTGCGACGCAAAAGTGACTCAACTGAACTGAAATCGATCTGACACAGTGCAAGCGCTCGAAACGGGGAAATGTCAGATCAGATCAAAACTACTACACATGATTTAGGTCGCCAAGTTGACCGCGCGTCACTTGCTAAATGTGCTGACCTACTTTAATCACCGAATCACCAATGCTTTGGCCGAGGGCTTGAACTCGAAAATTGCCACCGTACAAAAGCGCGCTTGCGGCTACCGTAAAGCAATGTAAATAAATAAAGGTATCAACTTAGCGAGCCGTGCAGTATGCTTGCGCGTAATGAACACCGTGTCAGATCTGAAGCGCAAGTTTCGGCCTGCCTGGCCGCATTTGGACGAGCGCACGCGACGAATCATGGCCGCCACTGAAGCGATGAGCTTGGGCTATGGTGGGGTGTCGCTGGTGAGCCGCGCGTGCGGATTATCACGCAAAGCGATCCGCAAAGGGATTTTAGAGTTGGAGAGTCGGAGCAAGCCGTTGATGGTCGGTCGCGTGCGTCGGCGCGGGGCGGGACGTAAATCGATCACGCAGTCCGACCCTCAACTGGTGCAGACGCTGGAAGCGTTGATTGATGAGCAAACGCGCGGTGATCCGGAGTCGGCGTTGCGCTGGACGTGCAAGAGCACGCGGTCTATCGCCGAGGAGTTAGGCGAGCAAGATCATCCGGTCAGTCATATGAAGGTAGCGCAGATTCTGCACGCTCTGAATTACAGCTTGCAAGGAAACCGCAAGACCGAGGAGGGTGTGGATCACCCCGACCGCGACGCGCAGTTCCGGCAGATTAACGCCACGGTCAAGAAATGTATGGCGCAAGGCATTCCCGTCATATCGATCGATACGAAGAAGAAGGAGTTGATCGGCAACTACGATAATGAAG
>Ga0209166_10004221_pt1 | contig 10118 bp, 10 predicted proteins | sample Coa_R1_3_FD_187151 | JGI IMG/M metagenome (GOLD analysis project Ga0209166, IMG submission 187151) | Surface soil microbial communities from Centralia Pennsylvania, which are recovering from an underground coalmine fire - Coalmine... | ecosystem: Environmental > Terrestrial > Soil >... | reverse complement strand
CACCGAGAAGAACGGCACGCCGGCCGCGTGCAGTGCACCGACCGCGGCGTTGACCTTCGCCATCTGCATGAGCGCGAGCACGCCTTCCTGCATGCGAGCGCCGCCCGACGCGGTGACGAGCACGTAAGGCGTGTGCGTGGAGGCCGCCTGCTCCATCCCGCGCGCGAGCCGCTCGCCCGCGACGATCGAAAGCGTTCCGCCGACGAAGCCGAAGTCAAAGGCCGCGAGCCAGATCGCGCGGCCGTCGAGCGTGCAGGTTCCCGTGCGCACCGACTCGTTGAGACCTTCGGCCAGGAGCTCGTCGACCACGGCCTCATAGCGCTTCGGCACGATCCATTTCAGAAGGTCGTGCGAGCGGACGTCGGCCCAGCGCTCTTGGAATGTGCCTTCGTCGGCGACGATCGGGATCCACACGTCGGCGCCGAGCCGGAAGTGATGGCCACAGTCGCAGACGTAGTTCTGCGCGCGCATCTTCTCGCGCTCGAGCGCGATGCCGCAGCCGGGACAGTTGGTAGGCAGCAGGATGAGCGGCAGCTCGCCGCCCGCAATCGCCACTCCGTGCTCGCGCTCGACGATGCTCATGAGGCTAGAGGCTCAGACCCCCGTCCACCGCGAGCACCTGGCCGGTGATGAAGCCTGCGCTCTCGGAGCAGAGGAAGGCGACCGCCGCGGCGACGTCCTCGGCCTTGCCCTCGCGCTTGATGGGCGTGAGCTTCACGAGCTCGCCCACCATCTCATCGGTCAGCGAACCGGTCGTGAGCTCGGTGCGCACGTAGCCGGGCGCGACGGCGTTGCACGTGATGTTGCGGGAGCCGTATTCGCGCGCCACGGATTTCGTGAAACCGATGAGGCCCGCCTTCGCCGCCGCGTAGTTGGACTGGCCGGCGTTGCCGGTGAGGCCGACGATGGACGAGATGTTCACGATGCGGCCCCAGCGCGCGCGCATCATCCCCGACATGATGGCCGCGCGTGTCGTCGCGAACGCGGACATGAGGTCGGTGCGGATGAGGTCTTCCCAATCGCCGGGTGACATCTGGATGAGCAGCTTGTCGCGCACCGCGCCGGCGTTGTTGACGAGCACGTCGACGCGGCCGATGGCCTTGATCATCGCCTCGACCTGCGCCGGGTCGCCGACGTCGGCCTGGTGCGCGGTCGCGCCGGGCAGAGACGCGGCGGTCTCCTCCGCCGCCGCCGCATCAGAGCGGTAGTTCACCACCACCTTCGCGCCCTTCTCGGCCAGGGCATGGCTGATGGCGCGTCCGATGCCCTTGCCGCCGCCGGTCACCAGCGCTGTCTTGCCCTCGAGATCCCCCATCTACGCCCTACGCCGTGGCCGTGTCCGCGAACTCGACGAACAGCTCGTCCGCGTTCCAGGTGTCGACGCCGGGGATGTGCTTGGCCGCGAGGCTCGCGAGCACCCGGCCCGGGCCGAGCTCGACGACGGTCCTGACCTCCATCGTCTTCATCGAGACCATCGTCCGCGCCCAGTCGACCTGGCGCAGCATCTGCTGCCGCAGCTCCTCCCGCAGGGCGGCGACGGTCCGCATCGCCTCGCCCGTGGCGTTGGCGAGCACGGGGAACGCCGGCGCCTTGAACGGCAGGCGGTCGACGGCCTTCCGGAACGCCGCGGCCGCGGTCTCCATGAGCGGCGTGTGCGCCGGCAGCGGGATCGTGAGGATGAGCGCGCGGCGCGCGCCGGCTTCGAGCGCCAGGCGCTCGGCCTCCTGCACCGCGGGCATCTGGCCCGAGAGGACGAACTGCACGTCGGCGTTGCGGTTGGCGATCCAGAGCTTGCCCTTCTGCGCGGCCTGCTCGCGAATCGCCTCGACCCTGGTCTCGTCCAGGCCGACGATGGCGATCATCCCTCCCGCGTGCTCGTCCGCGGCCCGAGCCATGATCCGCCCGCGCTCTTTGACCAGCAGCAGCGCGGTCTCCCACGAGATCGAGCCGGCGGCCGCGAGCGCCGCGATCTCGCCGAGGCTGTGGCCCGCGGTGACGCGCACGTTCTCGAAGCCGTAGCTCTCGCGCCAGACCTCGTACGCCGCCCAGGACACGGTCATCACGCACGGCTGGATGACCTCCGTGCGGTTGAGCTCCTCGATCGGCCCCTCGAAGCAGAGGCGCCGCACCGGCATGTCGAGGACTTCCTCCGCGCGCTCGAACGCGCGCCGCGCCGCCGGGTAGCGGTCGTACAGGCTCTTGCCCATGCCGGGCTTCTGCACGCCCTGTCCCGGAAAGAGCAGCGCGATCGGTCCCGTCAGCTTGATCACCGGGTGCTCCAAGTCATCTGTCTATTCCCACTTCAGGAGCGTGGCGCCCCAGGTAAGGCCTGATCCGAAGCCCGCGAGCAGGATGTTGTCGCCGCTCCTGACGCGGCCGTCGCGCACGGCCTCCTCGAGCGCGAGCGGAATCGACGCGCTCGACGTGTTTCCGTACTTGTCGATGTTGATCGCGACCCGCTCGATCGGCAGCCCGATGCGCCGCGCCGCGGCGTCGATGATGCGGTAGTTCGCCTGGTGCGGAACCCACAGGTCGATCTCGTCCATCGAGATCCCCGCCTTCTCCGCAACCGCGTGAGCCTGGCGGATGAAGATGTCGACCGCGAACTTGAAGACGTCCGGGCCCTTCATGTCGATGATCGGGCTCGGATCCTTGGCCACGTAGGCACCGAACTGCACGTTGCCGCAGGTGACCTGGTCGTAGCCGCGGCCGTCACTGCCGAGGCACCACGCCTGGAAGCCCGCGCCTTTGCTTGCTGGCTTCAGCACGGCCGCGCCGGCGCCGTCACCGAAGATGACCGCGGTGCCGCGGTTCTCGTAGTCGAGCATGCGCGAGAGGACTTCCGCGCCGATGACCAGCACGGTGTCGGCGCGCTCGCTGGCGATGTAGGAGTCGCCGATCGAAAGTCCATATATGAAGCTGGTGCACGCGGCCAGCGTGTCCCACGCCACCGCGCCCGGCGCGTTGAGCTCGTCCTGGATGCGGCAGGCGATGGAGGGGAACGGACCGTCGGGCGACGACGTTCCGACCAGGATCATGTCCAGGTCGCTGGCGGTGATGCCCGCCGCGTCCAGCGCCGAGCGTGCGGCTCTAGTCGCGAGCTCCAGCGTCGTGGTGCCCGGCTCGGCGAAGTGCCGCGTGCGGATGCCCGTGCGCTCGGTGATCCACTTGTCCGACGTGTCCATGACCTTCTCGAGGTCGAAATTGGTCACGACCTTCTCCGGCGCGTAGACACCCAAGCCGGCGATTGCGCTCGGCCTGCCCTTCGCCTTGAAGGACCGGAGCGCGACGGCGTCGGAGCGCGGGCGGTAAGCGGTGGTGATGGCCATGGGTCTAGGCCTCCAGCCTTTCTGCCGACTTCTCCTCCAGGTACTTCCAGAGGTCGGATATGACCTTCATCTTCTCGAGCTCCTCTTCGGGCAGCTCGACGTCGTACTTGTCCTCGACCGCGGCGATCAGCTCGACGAGGTCGAGCGAGTCGGCCGCGAGGTCGCGCGCGAAGCTCTTGTCCATCTGCACCTGGTCGGGGTCGACGCCGAGGATCTCGGCCGCGAGCTCCTGCAGGTCTTTGAAGTCGAGTTGGGTGGCCATTTTCTTTTTCTCCAGTCTTTAGTTGGCCTCGGGGGCCGTGATCACGAGGGTCGCGTTGTGGCCGCCGAAACCGAAGGAGTTCGACAGCGCAACTTTTACGTTCGCCTTGCGCGCCTTGTTGGGCACGTAGTCGAGGTCGCATTCCGGGTCGGGGTCGTCGAGGTTGATCGTCGGCGGCAGCAGCCCGCGGTTGATCGCGAGGATGCAGGCCGCGGCCTCGATCGCGCCCGCCGCGCCGAGCAGGTGCCCGTGCACCGACTTGGTCGAGCTGACCGCGAGCTGGTACGCGTGGTCGCCGAACACGGCCTTGATCGCCTTCGTCTCCGCGACGTCGCCGAGCTTCGTCGACGTGCCGTGGGCGTTGATGTAGTCGACCTTATCCGCCGGTATGCCGCTCTTCTCGATCGCGCGGTTCATCGCGCGGATGGCGCCCTTCCCTTCGGGGTGGGGCGCGGTGAAGTGGTACATGTCGGCGCTCGCGCCATAGCCCGCGATCTCGGCGAGGATCCTGGCGCCGCGCTTCTTCGCGTGCACCATCTCCTCGAGCACGAGCATCACGGAGCCCTCGCCCATCACGAAGCCGTCGCGGCCGAGGTCGAACGGGCGGCAGGCCTTCTCCGGCTCGTCGTTGCGCTCGCTCGTGGCCTTGATCTGGCAGAACGCGCCCATGGTCAGCGGAGTGATCGTCGCCTCCGAGCCGCCGGCCAGCATCGCCGTGGCGTCGCCGCGCTTGATGATCTCCGCGGCCTCGCCGACGCCGTGTGAGCCAGACGCGCACGCGCTGACGATCGCGTAGTTCGGACCGCCGGCATGAGTGTGGATGGCGACGATGCCTGCCGCCATGTCCGCGATCATCATCGGCACGGTGAAGGGGCTGATGCGCTTGGGGCCGCGCTCCATCAGCTGGGTGTGGCTCTTCTCGATCTCCTCCATCCCGCCGATGCCCGAGCTGACGATGACGCCGACGTCGTCGGGGTCCATCTGGGCGGGGTCCAGGTTCGCGTCGGCGAGAGCCTGCTTGGAGGCGGCGAGCGCGAACTGGCAGTAGCGCCCGATGTGGCGGGCGGTCTTGCGATCCATCCAGTCCTCGGGGTTGAAGCCCTTGACCTCGGCCGCGATCTTGGTGTCGAAGCCGTCGGTGTCGAAATGCGTGATCCGGTTGACGCCGGAGACGCCCTCGACCAGGTTCGACCAGACGGTTTCGACGTCATTGCCGATCGGGGTGACGAAGCCCATGCCGGTGACGGCGACACGGCGGCCGTTGGAGTGTGAGTTCATTGCTTCCAAGACTACGGACCTAAAGGCCTACCTGCATCTATGGCAGGTGGGAAAAGGACCCCGCAATTTTGGACACGGTGTCCCATTTTGTTATGCGGATTTTTTCAGAGGAGCTTGCGCAGGTCGAGCGCCAGCTGGAGCCGCAGCCGGTTGGCCGGGACGTCGAGGTCGACGCCGAGCAGCTCCTTCACGCGCTCCAGCCGGTACAGCACGGTGTGGCGGTGGAGGTCCAGTGCGGTGGCGGCGTCCTTGACCGCCCCCGTCGCGAGGTAGGCCTCGAGCGTCTCGGTGAGCTGCGCGCGGTTGCGGGTCTTGGGGTCCAGCAGCGGGCCCAGGCTGTCGCGGACGAAGCGGTCGGCCAGCAGCGAGCTCTGGGCCAGGACCAGGTACGGGATCACCTCGTCGTGGCTGTGCACGATCGCCTCCGGCCGCAGCTTGCGGCCGGCCTCGATGGCCTGCTGGGCCTCGAGGTACGACCGCGACACCCCGCGCAGCCCGGCGTGGAACCCGCCGATGCCGGCCCGCACGTGAGCGCGAGCGGCGCCCGAGCGAGCGACCGCCTCGGCGTTCAGGCTCATCACGAAATCCCGCGCGGCGTCGGCGGCCGAGCCCGATTCGGCCGGCCACAGGATGACGAGCGTGGTCGGGTCGGTGGTGTGCGAGATCGCGCCCCGCGGCAGCTCCAGCGAGTTGACGACCTCCGCCAGCGAGTCGCCTCCGCGTGCCCCTTCGCGGTGGCCGACGATCAGAGTGCACACCACCGCCACGTAGCCGCTGGTGGCGATGGGCATGTTGAGCGTCAGGGCCTGCTTCTGCAGCTCGAGCTCGGAATCGAAGTTGTCGGTGATCACGGCGTGGAAAAGCCGGGCCCGCGCGCGCGTGCCGCGCTGCATGTGCTGCTCGCGCGCGTGCAGGTACGTCTTCGTCACCTCCGCCGCCACCTGGTCGAGCGCGGCGAACACGTAGTTGGCCGTGATCATCAGCGCTTCGGGCGTGACCTCGGGATGGCCGCGCCAGGCGCGCAGGATCGCGTCCCACGCGACGCGGGCGGCGATGCGGTAGGCCGACAGGATCGGTTCGACCGACGCGCTGCTTCGCGCCTGCAGGATGCCCAGCTGGGCCACGCGACGAAGCTCTTCGGGAGCGGCCGGCCTGGCCTCGCGCGCGGTGGCCAGGAACAGGTCGAGGCCCGCCTCGCACGCCTTGGCGATGGCCTCGCGCTGCGGCGGCAGACCGGTCGAGGCGTCCCAACGCACGACGCTGACGACCGCGCGCGCCATGTGCCGCGCCAGCCCGGCGCGCCTGCGCTCGAGCTCGGCCACCAGTGAATCGGGCAGCCTGGGCACGTTCGAGCGCACGGGCGGGGTTCGGACCGAGCTTTTGGACGTTGCGGCCAGCCTGGCCATGCCCTGACTATAGGCCGGCTGCGGGGAGTTAGGACGCTAGGTCGAAACCGGCACCGGCGCGCTGTGACGCTTCACGAAGTCCAGCATGCGCTGCCAGGCATCGTCGCTCGCCCCCTTCCACTCCGCGAAGAATTTGTCGAAGAAGCTGTGCGGGGCGCCCCGGTACACGTGCTGCTCGTAGTCGACGCCGGCATCGGTGAGCTTCCGCTTGAACTCCATCGCCTGTTCGGGCGTCGTGGCCCGGTCGCTGCCGGCGACCATGACCAGCAGCGGCGCGCGCATCTTCTCGATGAACGGCTCGCTTGGCGCCGGCCGCCCGTAGAAGCCGATGGCGCCGTCCAGGTCGGGCTGCAGGGCGGACTGGTTGTACGAGTTCGAGCCTCCGAAGCAGAAGCCGACGGTGAAGACCGCCTTCACGACGCCGCCGTCTTTCGACCTCAGGTATGCGATCGCGGCCGCGGTGTCGGCGGCGATGCCCTCCTGCGTCGTGGCCTGCAAGTGGGGCATGTACTCGAAGCTGTCGCTGCGGTCGCCGATGCCGGCGGTGCGGCCGAAGTAGTCGATGGCGACCGAATCGATTCCCACCTCCGCGAACCGCTGTGCCAGCTCCCTGTAGAACTGATGCAGCCCGCGCACGTCGGGCAGCACCACCATGCCCGCGCCCGTCGGCTTCTCGGCCCGCGCGTAGTACGCCGCGAACTTGTTGCCGTCGGCTGCCGTGAGCGTGACCTCGCCGTGGTCGGCGGCGGCGCCGCTGATGGCGGGCAAGGGCGGCAGAGGCGGTCGCGCTTCGTCCGTGTAGCACATGCTTTTCTAACCTCCGGTTCGGGAGTCCGCGGCCTCGGTGAATCCAAGAGCGCGCAGCTCGCGGCGGATCGACTCCGCAGCCGCGTCCATCATCTCGCGGTCCGGGTCTGGGTCCTGGTTGGCGAAATCCAGGTCGCGCATGTCCCGGATCGGCACCACGTGGATGTGCAGATGCGGAACCTCCAGGCCGGCGATCAGCATGCCGACGCGCGCCGGGTGAAATGCCGCCATCTGCGCGCGGCCGATCATCTGCGCGGTGGACGTGAGGTGGCTCAGCAGGGATGGATCGGCGTCGAGCCAGTGATCGATCTCTTCGCGGGGAACCACGAGCGCATGGCCCGGCCGCAGCGGCCGATTGGAAAGAAAGACGACGCACAGCTCGTCCCGCCAGACGAAGCGGGCGGGTAGTTCGGCCCTGATTATCCGGGTAAAGATGCTCGCCACAACACAAGCCTAAAGTCCGTACGCTCTCGAACGTGGCGGTGCCGATGGTCGAGCTCGAAGACGTGACCAAGACCTTTGGCCCCGTGCGAGCGCTGGACGGCGTGAGCCTCCGGATCGAGACCGGAGAGGTGGTCGCCATGCTCGGTCCCAACGGCGCCGGCAAGACGACCTCCATCAGCATCATGCTCGGCACGCGCAAGCCGACCGCCGGGCACGCGCGCCTGTTCGGCCTCGACCCTCGCGACCTCAAGGCGCGCGGCCGCATCGGCGTGATGCTGCAGGAGTCAGGCGTGCCCGGAATGCTGCGGGTCAACGAGATCATCGACCTCTTCGCCTCGTACTACCCCTCGCCGCTGCAGGTCGCGGAGTCGATCAAGGTCGCGGGCCTGCAGGAGAAGGCGACGAGCCTGGTCAAAGACCTCTCCGGCGGACAGCGGCAGCGCCTTTACCTCGCGCTCGCGATCTGCGGCAATCCGGACGTGCTCTTCCTCGACGAGCCGACGGTCGGCATGGACGTCGATGGACGCCGCAACTTCCTTGCCGAGATCGGCGAGTTCGCGGCGAAGGGACGGACGGTCGTTCTGACCACGCACTACCTCGAAGAGGCGGACCAGCTCGCGCGGCGGGTCATCGTCATCGATCACGGCAAGGTCATCGCCGACTCGACGCCGGCCGAGATCAAGGCGCGCGTCGCGGGCAAGCATGTCGTCTTCAGCACTACGAGACCGTTGACCGACGCGGACCTCGAAGGGCTGCCGCTGACCGGCCACCAGCTGAACAGCCACGCCGTGCGGCTCCTCACCAACGACCCCGAGACCGTCCTGCGCGAGCTGTTCCGGCGTGGCATCGAGCTCACGAACCTCGAAGTCGCGGGCGCCGACCTCGAAGAGGCGTTCGTCGCGATGACACACTCCGAGGCGCGAGCCTGATGGCGGCCGCGACCGCGACACGCCGGCAGGTCGCACCGATCCTGCCGATGCTGCGCAAGCAGTCCTGGGCGGAATTCATCAAGCTCTTCCGCGTCCCGGCGTTCAGCACCACGAGCATCGTGCTGCCGTCGATGTTCTTCGCCTTCATCGGGCTCGGCCAGGCGAAGCAGTCGATGGGTCCAAACGTCACGTTCGGTCAGTACTTCCTCGCGTCGATGGCGCTCTACGGCGTGGCGAACGTCATGGTGCTCGGGTTCGGAATCTCGCTCGCCAACGAGCGCGGTCAGAAGCAGGACCTGCTGATGCAGTCGACACCTCTGCCTCCCATCGTGTTCTTCATCGCCAAGGCGCTGTCGGCCCTGGCGATCGCGTTCCTGGCTCTGGTCGTGCTGTCGGTTTTCGCCGCGGCGGTCGGCGGCGTCACGCTGACCGCGTCACAGTGGGTCACGCTCGGAGCCCGCTCGATGCTTTGCTCGATCCCGTTCATCGGCCTGGGCTTCGCGCTCGGCTACCTCGCCAGCCCCAACTCGGCGCCGGCGGTGACGAACCTGATCTACCTGCCGACCGCCTTCGCGTCGGGGCTGTTCTTTCCCATGCACCTGCTGCCGCAGTTCCTGCGGAACATCGCCCCGTACCTGCCGCTGTATCGCGGAGCGCAGCTGGTGTGGGACTCGGTTGGCGAGCCGATCGCGGGCGGCACGATCAGCGAGGACTGGATCTACATGGCGGGCTACACGGTGGCTTTCTTCGTCCTGGCGCTGTGGGCCTACCGGCGCGACCAGGGCCGCAAGTTCAACTGAAGAATTCGTCCGCCAGGTAAGCCCCGAACGCGTCTCGATAACGCTCCGAGAACTCATCGCGCGTGTAGGCATGCTCGGCCGTGCCGACCTGCTCGATGACGTATGTCGCGGCCAGGGACGCGACCCGGCCCGCCGCGGGAACGTCCAGCCCGCGCAGCAGCCCGGCCACCAGTCCCGCGCGATAGGCATCGCCGGCGCCCGTGGGGTCGACCACGCGGCGAGCAGGTGCCGGGGGGACCGCGGTGACTCCGTCGCGGCTGGCGATCCGCGAACCCTCGCGGCCCAGGGTGGTCACGACCATTCCGGCGAGATTCATCAGCGTGTCGTCGCCGCAGCCCATGCGCTGCTTGATCAGCTCGACCTCGTAGTCGTTGCCGATGAGGATCCACGCGCCCTCGCTCGCGGCTTCGAGCTCCTTCGCCTCCATCCGCGGAAGCTGGTGCGCCGGGTCGAACACGAACGGCACGCCGCGCTCGCGGCATTCGGCGGTGAGCCGCATCATCGCGGCCGGGTCGTTCGGGCCGATCACGACCGCCCGCATCTCCGGCGGCGCGTCGTCGAGGCCCAGCATGGCCGCGCGCCGCATCGCGCCGCCGTAGTAGCCGGTGATCTGGTTGTCATCGAGATCGGTCGTGGTGAAGCCGGTCGCCGTGATCTCTCCGTCGATCAGCCGCAGCCCGCGGCAGTCGATGCCCCGGGCTTCGAGCCAGGCGCGGTACTCGGCGGCGTCTGCGCCCGCGGTCGCCAGCACAGCGGCGGGATAGCCGAGGAGCGAGAGGTTGTACGCGTAGTTGCCCGCGACTCCGCCCCGGCGCTTGTGCAGGTCGTCGACGAGGAAGCTGAGGTTCAGGATGTGCGTCTTG
>Ga0209166_10004220_pt1 | contig 10119 bp, 2 predicted proteins | sample Coa_R1_3_FD_187151 | JGI IMG/M metagenome (GOLD analysis project Ga0209166, IMG submission 187151) | Surface soil microbial communities from Centralia Pennsylvania, which are recovering from an underground coalmine fire - Coalmine... | ecosystem: Environmental > Terrestrial > Soil > Unclassified... | reverse complement strand
TCGCCTTGGTGAACCTGGATGCCATCGCGCGGGTGGTCGTGCGGCGCGCCATCACCCGGCGCGGCCTGCTCCAGTGGACCAGCTCCGCCGCCGCCGAACATGGGCAGGCCCGCACGCTGCGCGATTATTGGTCGAACATGTGGCAGGCGCCGGCGGTGGCGTTGGCTCTGCTGGTGCTGGCGGCGCTGCTGCGGCCGGCCTCGCTAGCGGCGTCGCTGCCGGTCACCGGCCTGTGGATGGTGTCACCCTTGCTGGCCTACTGGGCCAGCCTGCCCACCGAAGAATTGCAGGAAGAGGAGGTCAGCCCAGACGCCCGCCAACACCTGCGCGTCATCGCGCGCCGCATCTGGCAGTTTTATCAGACCTTCGCCAGCGAGCAGGAGAACTGGCTGCCGCCCGACAACTACCAGCTTGAGCCCTCCAGCACCGTGGCCCACCGCACCTCGCCGACCAACATTGGCTTTCTGCTGCTATCCGCCCTGGCCGCCTATGACTTTGGCTACCTGGACCCGCTGACATTGGCTGACCGGCTGGAGCGCATCCTGGGCACGATTGAGAAGCTGGAGCTCTATCGCGGCCACCTGCTCAACTGGTACGACACCCAGACGCTGCGGCCCCTGACACCGCAATATGTGTCCACGGTTGACAGCGGCAACCTGTCGGCCTGCCTGATCGTGCTGCGGCAGGCGTGCCTGCAAATGGGCGCGGAACCAATAGTGCCCGGCGAGGCCGTGCGCGGCCTGGCCGATACCCTGGCCGCCCTGGAGCAGGCGGTGCATGCCTACTCGCCCAACACGCCCGCCTCGCGCGCCGCCGCCAAACAGATGTCGGACGAGTTGGCGCGGGTGGTGGCGGCCATGACAGACCAGGCAATGGGGGCCGCCTGGGCCGACCGGCTGGCGAGCGTGGAGCAGATGGCCGGCTCGCTGCTGGCGCGCGCCCAGGCGCTGGCTGGCATTGAGGGCACCACTGACCCGGCGGCCGTGCGCGAGTGGGCGGGGGCGCTCTCAGAGCAGGCCGCGGCCTGGCGCGCGCTTGGCGCTCAGTTTGGCGCGGACCTCCAGCCCGGCCAGGGGCCAGCGCTGGATGATCTGGCTGGCAGCCCCGGCCCGGCCCAGGCCACAGCCCAGGCGCTGCGCGGCCGGTTTCAGGCCCTGGCCGAGCGCGCCGATGCGCTGAGCTGCGGCATGGACTTCAGCTTCCTCTACAACGCCGAGCGCGGCGTGTTCGTCATCGGCTACAACCTCTCGACACAGCACTACGACAACAGCTTCTACGACCTGCTCTCGTCGGAGGCGCGCGTCGCCAGCTTTGTGGCCATCGCGCGCGGGCAGGTGCCGGCCCAGCACTGGTTCCGGCTGGGCCGTCCGCTGGCCTGGGCGGGCGGCCGCCTGGTATCGCTCTCGTGGGGCGGCACCATGTTCGAGTACCTGATGCCGGGGCTGGTGATGGAGAACTTCCCCGGCTCGCTGCTGGAGCAGACCAACCGGACCGTTGTGCGCGAGCAGCAGGCTTACGGCGAGCTGCACCGCGTGCCGTGGGGCGTATCCGAGTCTGGCTTCTACGCGTTTGACTATCAGTTCAACTATCAATATCAATCGTTTGGAGTGCCCAGCCTGGGCCTCAAACGCGAGCTGGCGGAGAACGTCGTCATCGCGCCCTACGCCACCTTCTTGGCCCTAAATGTCGACCCGGCCGGCGCCTGGGGCAACTTGCAGCGGCTGGCGCAGGAAGGCGCCGCCGGCAACTATGGCTATTACGAGGCGCTGGACTACACGCCCGGCCGCCGGCCGCGCGGCAGCTCGGTGGGCATTGTGCGCTCCTACATGGCCCACCACCAGGGCATGAGCCTGCTGGCGCTGGATAACTACCTGAATGCCGGGCTGATGCGCCGGCGCTTCCACGCCGAGCGCGCCATCGCCGCGGTGGAGCTGCTGCTGCAGGAGCGGGTGCCGCGGCATGTGCCGGTGCTCGACCGGCGCGTGGAGGCGGAAGCGCAGGCCGAGTCTGGCGATCAATTGCTCGCCGCCGGGCCGGCGGTGCGCTCCTTCGCCACGCCGCACACCGCCACCCCGCGCACACACTGGCTGTCAAACAGCGCTTATGAGGTGATGATTACCAATGCCGGCGGCGGCTACAGCGCCTTCCACGAGCCGGGGCAGAGCCGGCCGCTGGCCATCACACGCTGGCTGCCCGACGTGACCCAGGACGCCTGGGGCTCCTTCATCTACGTCCAGGACCAGGCCACCCGCCAGTTGTGGTCCGCCGCCTACCAGCCGGTGGGGCGCGAGGCTGAAGTGTACGAGGTGCAGTATGCCGCGGACCGGGCTGAATTCCGCCGGCGCGACCTGGGCATTGAAACCCGGCTGGAGGTTGTCGTCTCGCCGCGAGACAACGCCGAGATTCGCCGCCTGACCGTCACCAACCTCAGCCGGCGGCCGCGCTCGCTGGCCCTCACCAGCTATGCCGAAGTGGTGCTGGCCGACCCGGCCGCGGACCTGGCGCACCCGGCTTTCAGCAAGCTGTTTGTCGAGAGCGAATATGTGGCCGAGCGGCGGGCGCTGCTGTTTCGCCGCCGGCCGCGCGAGAGCGGCGAACCAGGCGTGTGGGCGCTGCACCTGCTGGCGGTAGGACAGGCCGCCGTGACCGGGGTGGAGTATGAGACGGACCGGGCGCGCTTCATTGGGCGCGGCCGCACCCTGCGCGACCCGCAGGCCATGCAGGGTGCCCTGTCGAACACGGCCGGCGCCGTGCTGGACCCGGTGATGAGCCTGCGCTGCAAGGTGCTGCTGGCGCCCGGCGAAACCGCCCGGCTGGTGTTTGTCACCGGCGTGGCCGAGACGCGGGAGACGGCGCTGGCCATGGCCGAGCGCTTCACCGACCTGCGCACCGTCGTCAGCGCCCTGGATCTGGCCTGGGTCTATAGCCAGATCCAATTGCGCTCGCTGAACATCTCTGACGAAGATGCTCAGCAATTCCAACGGCTGGCCTCCCGCGTCATCTTCCCCGACCGGTCGCTGCGGGCGCCGGAAGAGGTGTTGAGCCAAAATGCGCGCGGCCAGTCCGCGCTGTGGGCCTATGGCATCTCGGGTGATCACCCCATCTTGCTGGTGCGCGTGGCCGAAAGCGACGAGCTCGACCTGGTGCGGCAGGCCCTGCGCGCCCACGAGTATTGGCGGCTAAACCACTTTATGGTCGACCTGGTCATTTTCAACGAATACGCCACTGGCTATGCCGGCGGACTGCAAGGAGAGATACAGGGCCTCATCGACAGCTCGCTGTCGCATGCCTATCAAGATAAGCCGGGCGGCGTGTTCGTGCGCCGGGCCGACCAGATGCCCAACGAGGACCGCATCTTGCTCGCCACGGTGGCGCGGGTGGTGCTCACCAGCGAGCAGGGCTCGCTGGCCGATCAGCTTGATCGAAGCCGGGGCCAGGGCCTGGCGCTGCCGCGCACGGTGCGCGCCAGGGCGGCCGCGGCGGCCGCGCCGGCCGCGCCCGCGGTCAGACCCCAGCCAGGCCCGCGCCGCCAGTTTGACAACGGGCTGGGCGGCTTTAGCGCCGACGGCCGAGAATATCAAATCACCCTGGCGGCCGGCGCCACGCCGCCCGCGCCCTGGGCCAACGTTCTGGCCAACGAGCATTTTGGCTGCCTGCTTACCGAGCTGGGGCTGGGCTGCACCTGGGCCGAGAACAGCCAGCAGAACCGCCTGACGCCCTGGTCGAACGATCCCGTTTCAGACCCGCCGGGGGAGGCCATCTATCTATCGGAGGCTGAGACCGGCGAGGCCTGGTCGGCCACGCCGCTGCCCATGCGCGAAGCGGGCGGTGAGCCCTATCGCATCGCGCACGGCGCCGGCTACACGCGCTTTGAGCGGACCACCCGCGGCCTGTCGTGCGAGCTGGTGGTGTTCGTCCCGCGCGCCGACGCGGTTAAAGTAATGCGCCTGCGGCTGCGCAACCTGGGCCAGCAGCCGCGCCGCCTGACCATCACCGGCTACGCCGAGTGGGTGTTGGGCGCCACGCGCGCCCAGGATCAATATTTCGTGGTGACCGAGCGCGACGCGCGCACCGGCGCCGTGCTGGCCCGCAACGGATACAACACCGATTTCGGGCAGCGGCTGGCCTTTGCCCACCTGGTCAACACCACGCCCCCGGCGCCGGGCCCCGCCAGCCGGCGGGCCGAGCCGCCGCGCGCCGCCACCAGCGTCACCGCCGATCGGACCGAGTTCATCGGCCGCAACCGCGGCCTGGACCAGCCGGCCGGACTGGAGCGGGCATCGCTGTCGGGCCTGGTGGGCGCCGGGCTGGACCCGTGCGCGGCCCTGCAGACCCGCCTGAACCTGCGCCCGGGCGAAACGGCCGAGGTGGTGTTCCTGCTGGGCGAGGGCCACGACCTGGACCAGGTGCAGGGCTGGCTGGAGCGCTACTCAAGCGCCGACAACGTGCAGCAGGCCCTGCAGGCGGTGACGTTATATTGGGATGAGCTGCTGGGCGGCGTGCAGGCGTACACGCCCGAGGCGGCCTTTGACCTGCTGGCCAACCGCTGGCTGCTGTACCAGGCACTGGTCTGCCGCATCTGGGGCCGCACGGCATTTTATCAATCCAGCGGCGCCTATGGCTTCCGCGACCAGCTGCAAGACGTGCTGGCGCTGCTGCACGTGCGGCCGGAGATTGCCCGCGAGCATCTGCTGCGGGCCGCGGCGCGCCAGTTCGCCGAGGGTGATGTGCAGCACTGGTGGCACCCCACCACGGGCCAGGGCGTGCGCACCCGCTTCTCCGATGATTTTCTGTGGCTGCCCTACGCTGTCTATACCTACGTCACGGTCACCGGCGACCGCGCCGTGCTCGACGCGCCAGTGCCGTACCTGAAGGCGCCGCCGCTGGCCGCCGACCAGCAAGAAGCCTTTGTGAACGCCACACCCACCAGCCAGCCAGGCAGCCTGTACGAGCATTGTCTACGCGCGCTGGACCACGGCCTGGTGTTTGGGCCGCACGGGCTGCCGCTGATGGGCGCCGGCGACTGGAACGACGGCATGAACCAGGTGGGGCAGGGCGGCAAGGGTGAGAGCATCTGGCTGGGCTGGTTTTTGCTGACCAACCTGGACGGCTTTATTGAGCTGGCTGATGCCCGCGGCGACACTGCCGCCGCCAGCCGCTACCGGGCGGCGGTGCACCCGCTGCGGCAGGCGCTGGAGCAGCATGGCTGGGATGGCGCCTGGTACCGGCGCGCCTACTTCGACGATGGCACGCCGCTCGGATCGGCGCAAAACAGCGAATGCCAGATTGACTCGATCGCCCAGTCGTGGGCGATCATCTCCGGCGCGGCCCCAGCCGAACATGCGGACCAGGCGCTCGCTTCGGCGCGGGAGCGGCTGGTGCGCGAGGCCGACAGCTTGGTGCTGCTGCTGGCACCGCCCTTCGACCACTCGCAGCCCAGCCCGGGCTATATTCAGGGCTACATCGCCGGCACGCGCGAGAACGGCGGCCAATACACCCACGGCGCGCTGTGGCTCATCCTGGCGCACGTGCTGCGCGGCGAAGCTGACCGCGCCGCCGCGCTCTTCCGCCTGATCAATCCCATCAATCATGCCCGCACGCCCGCAGAGGTGGACCACTACAAGGTTGAGCCGTATGTGGTGGCCGGCGATGTGTACGCGCAGCCCATGCACCTGGGGCGGGGCGGGTGGACGTGGTACACGGGCTCGGCGGCCTGGATGTACCGCGTGGCGCTGGAAGGCATCCTGGGCGTCAAGCGGCGCGGCGCCACCTTGCGCATTGAGCCGTGCGTGCCGGCTGATTGGCGTGAGTACCGTCTGACGTATCCTTTTGGCAACGCGCGCTATGAGGTGCGGGTGGAGCTGGCGGAGGCCGGCGCTGAGACCTGGGTGGAGCTAGACGGCCAGCGGCCGACGACGCCGGAGATTGCCCTGGTCGACGATGGTCAGGTGCACCAGGTGCGCGTGGTGGCGCGCCGGCCGCCCGCGCCCGCTGCTGGATAAGGCGTTCTGAAGTTATCCGCGAAGAGAATTAGGTCGGCTGATCAGCCGTGTGCCACAGCAGCCAGGCGTAGCCATAGCCTTGCAGGTCACACGCCAGCGCGTGCGGTGTGGGCTGAAGCGCCAATCCAGAGGCGGCGATGGCCTGCGGGGCCTGCTCCCGGTTCACCGGCAGCTCAGCCCAATCGATGGCGACGTGCTCCGCCTCGGGCGCCAGGTTGTGCAGCGCCACGATCACCTCTGGCCCGTGCCGCCGCACGACGCCGAACACGGCCGGATTTCCCACCGCTGGAAAGTCTGTCGTGCCCCAGCCAAAGGCCGGGTGCGCCTTGCGCACCGCGATCAAGCCGCGCAGCGCGTGCCAGAGTGACTGCGGGTCTTGCAGCGCGGCCGCCAGGTTCACTTCCTGGTAGCCAAAGCGTCCCTCGGCAATGACCGGCTCGTAGAGCTTGTCGGGCGCGGCGGTCGAGAAGCCGGCGTTCGGGCCGGCGTTCCACTGCATCGGCGTGCGCACTCCATCGCGGTCGTGCAGCCAGATGTTGTCGCCCATGCCAATCTCGTCGCCATAGTAGAAGATGGGCGTGCCCGGCAGGGCAAACAGCAGCGCGTTGGCCAGCTCCATCTTGTGCCGGTCGCCATCCAGCAGCGGCGCCAGGCGGCGGCGGATGCCCAGGTTCAGCCGCATGCGCGGCTCCGGCGCGTAGCGCGCCCACATCCACTGCCGTTCGGCCTCTGTCACCATCTCCAGCGTCAGCTCGTCGTGGTTGCGCAGGAAGGTGCACCACTGGTTGGGCTCGGGGATGGCCGGGGTGGCCTTAAGGATGTCAACCACCGGCGCCGCCTCGTGGCGGGCCAGGGCCATAAAAATGCGCGGCATCACCGGAAAATGAAACGCCATGTGGAATTCGTCGTTGTCCCCGAAATAGGGGACCAGGTCGCGCGGCCACTGGTTGGCCTCCGCCAGCAGAATGGCCTGGGGGTAGTGCTTGTCGATAAAGCGGCGCATCTGCTTGAGATAGGCATGCGTCTCGGGCAGGTTCTCGCAGGTGGTGCCTTCGCGCTCGAACAGGTAGGGCACGGCGTCGGCGCGAAAGCCATCCAGCCCCAGGTCGGCCCAAAACTTGATGACGTTCAGCATCTCGGCCTGCACGGCCGGGTTGTCGTAGTTGAGGTCGGGCTGCGACGAGTAGAAACGATGCCAGAAATACTGCCCGGCCACCGGGTCAAAGGTCCAGTTCGATTTCTCGGTGTCGAGAAAGATGATGCGCGCCTCGTGGTAACGCTGCGGGTCGTCGCTCCAGACGTAGTAGTCGCGATAGGGCGACTGTCGGTCGGCGCGGGCCGCCTGGAACCAGGGGTGCTGGTCGGAGGTGTGATTGAGCACCAGGTCGGCGATGACGCGCAGGCCGCGCTGGTGAGCGGCGCTGATGAAGCGCTTGAAGTCGTCCAGCGTGCCGTAGTCGGGATGGACGTTGTAGTAGTCGGCGATGTCGTAGCCGTCGTCCAGCAAGGGCGAGGGGTAAATCGGCTGGAGCCACAGGCAGTCAACGCCCAGCGACTGGAAGTAGTCCAGCTTTTGGGTCAGCCCGGGCAGGTCACCGTGCCCGTCGCCGTTGCTGTCATACAGCGCCCGCACGTTGGCCTCGTACAAAATCGCATCTTTGAACCAGAGTGTGCTCATGTTCATCAAGCCATCACGCCTTGAGCCAAACGAACTGATGGGGTTTCAGCTTGAGATCCCCGTCGACGGCTACGATCTCCCCGGTCACCCAATCGGCGGGGTTGAGATCGGCCCGGTACGGCTGCAGCACCCGCGAGGCCACGGTCTGTTCCTGGTCGGCAAAATTCGTCAGAATCAGCGCCCGCTGGCCGGCGGTGTGGCGCAGGTAGGCGAAAACGTGCTCGTTGCCGGTTTCGATCACCTGCATGGCGCCGCCGGCCAGCTCTGGGTGGCTCAGCCGCGCCTGGATAATGCGGCGCAGGCCGCCGAAGATGCGACCCTCCAGGCTGGCCGGGTCATTCCGCCGCTCGACTTTGGACCAATCGGTATAGGGGCGATGAACCCAACGGCTGTCGCCGGCCTTGGCCGGATCGTCGCGGTAGCGGTAGTCGTTGAGGGTCCCGATCTCATCGCCCAGGTAGATCAGCGGCAGGCCGCCGATGCTCAGGATGACGCTGTGGATGAGCAGGATGCGCGCGATGGCGTGCTCGACCAGCAGCGCCTGCTCGGGCCCATTTTCGGCCAGGGCCTGTTCCAGCCCAGCCAGCGAGGCGCAGGTGCCCGAGATGCGGCAGTCGCCCGTTTTGGGGTTCTCCTGGAAGGGCAGGCCGCGGGCGAAGCTGCCCACAAAGCGGCCGGTGTAAAACTGGTTGAGGAAGCGCCGGTGATCGCTGGCCTTGACGCCCAGCAGGGCCGCGTCCTCATCCGAAAACGTCCAGCCGATATCGTCGTGGACCCGGACGTAGTTGACCCAGGCGCCGCCGGGCGTGATGCTGAAGCGGTCGCGCATGGCCTGTGACAGCAGGCGCACTTTGCGGGTGGCCAGCGAGTTCCACAGCAGCGCCATCAGCAGCGGATTGTACGAAAGCTGGCACTCGTCGGCGCCAATGTATTTCACCACCTCATCCGGGTGGACGATAGCCTCCGACTTGAAGAGCAGGGCCGGGGCCGCGATGGCGCGCAGGCTGTTGAAGGCCTGGATCAGGGTGTGCGCCATGGGCAAGTTTTCGCAGCTCGTCCCCATCTGTTTCCAGATGAAGGCCACCGCGTCCAGCCGCAGCACGCTCACCCCGGCGTTGGCCAGGAACAGCATCTCGTCCGCCATAGCGGTGAACGCCGCCGGGTTGGAATAATTCAGGTCCCACTGGTAGCTGTGGAACGTTGTCCACACCCACTGTTGCAGGGCCGGGCTAAACGTGAACGCGCCCTGGTGCTCATCGGGGAAAATCTCGCGCAGGGTGCGCTCGTACGCATCCGGCATGGTCCGGTCCGGGAAGACGTAATAGTAGTCGCGGAACTCCGCTTCGCCGGCGATGGCGCGGCGGGCCCATTCATGCTCGTGGCTGGTGTGGTTAAAGATAAAGTCCACCACCAGGCTGATGCCGGCCTGGCGCAGCTCAGCGGCCAGCGCACGCAGCTCGTCCATCGAGCCCAGGGTCGGGTTGACTTCGCGATAGCTGCTGACGGCGTAGCCGCCGTCGCTGTCGCCGGCCGGGCACTTGAACAGCGGCATCAGGTGCAGATAGCTGAGGCCGAGCTCTTTGAAGTAAGGAATCTTTTGGCGCAGGCCGGCCAGGTTGCCGGCAAACAGGTCCACGTAGCAAACGGCGCCCAGCATGCGGTTCGATTGATACCACTCGGGCGCGGCCTCGCGCTCCGCGTCGAGGGCTTTTAGCTCCGGCGGGCGGGCCAGCCAGGCGCCGGCGGCCACCTGCAGCGCGCGCTCGAGGTGATAAAAGAAGTCGTAGTGGCGGCCGTACAGCTGATACAGCAAGTGAAACAGGCGTGGGAAATGGTCGTTAAGCCGCCGCTCAAAGGCCGGCCAGTCGGCGTCAGCCTGGCTGGTGAAACAGGCCTGCAAACGCGGCTTGAGCCGCTGAAGTGAGATCAGCCCCTGGTGATTGAGCCACAGGGCATCTGGCGAGTTGGTGTCGCTCATGTAGATGTTAGGCCATGGGGTGTGAGCGCCGGCCTGGTTACGCCGCCAGCCGGCGTGATTGGAATGACGAGCCGTTCAGTGCCGGCCGGGGTGACGGGCGCGGGCGCGTGCCCACGCCCGTCACCCCGGCCAGCTCAGGTCAATCGAAGTTAGGCCGCCGGTTGTGAGATAACAACCCGAGCAGAGCCACTACTTTAGCCCTTCACCGAGCCAGCCAGCAGGCCGCGCACGAAGAACCGCTGTAGGCCAAAGAACACGGCCAGCGGCAGCACCATCGTCACGAACCCGCCGGCCGTCAGCAGGAACCAGTCCTGGCCGCGCGAGCCAACCAGGTCGGCCAGGCGTACCGTGATGAGCTGCAGATCGGGCCGGGTGCCCAGGAACACCAGCGCCACCAGGTAATCGTTCCATACCCACAGGAACTGGAAGATGGCGAACGAGGCCAGCGCCGGCACCGACAG
>Ga0209166_10004219_pt1 | contig 10122 bp, 7 predicted proteins | sample Coa_R1_3_FD_187151 | JGI IMG/M metagenome (GOLD analysis project Ga0209166, IMG submission 187151) | Surface soil microbial communities from Centralia Pennsylvania, which are recovering from an underground coalmine fire - Coalmine... | ecosystem: Environmental > Terrestrial > Soil > Unclassified... | reverse complement strand
GATCCCACGCCGGACGGCAGCTGTGCGGATCTCGTAGCCGTCCACCCGCGGGCCGGTCTGGCCGGGTGAGCCGAACGGGGTGTTGACGATGAGATCCACCTGCCCGTCCAGCAGCCTGGTCACGATGGTGGGCTCGCCGTCAGGCCCGGGCCCGTCCCTGTGCTTGCGGACGATCCTGGCACGGACCCCGTTGCGGCGCAGCACCTCCGCGGTGCCGGCCGTCGCCCAGATCTCGAAACCCAGGTCGGCCAGGCGCTTGACCGGGAAGATCATGGAGCGCTTGTCGGAGTTGGCCACCGAGACGAACGCGCGGCCCTTGGCCGGCAGTGGGCCGTAGGCCGCAGCCTGGGACTTGGCATACGCGGTGCCGAACACCTCGTCGATGCCCATCACCTCGCCGGTCGAGCGCATCTCCGGCCCGAGCAGGGTGTCCACGCCCTCGCCCTTTGTGTCGCGGAACCTGCCGAACGGCAGCACCGCCTCCTTTACCGCGATCGGCGCGTCCAGCGGCAGCGTCCCACCGTCGGCCGACGGCGGCAGCAGTCCCTCGGCCCGCAGCCCGGCGATGGTCGCGCCGAGCATGATCCGGGCGGCCGCCTTGGCCAGCGGGGTCGCGGTCGCCTTGGACACGAACGGCACGGTGCGGGACGCACGCGGGTTCGCCTCCAGCACGTAGAGCACCCCGGCGGCGAGCGCGTACTGCACGTTCAGCAGACCGCGCACCCCGACCCCGGCGGCGATGAGCCTGGTGGCCTCACGGATCCGGTCGATGTCGGCATGGCCGAGGGTGATCGGCGGCAGGGCGCAGGCGGAGTCGCCGGAGTGGATGCCGGCCTCCTCGATGTGCTCCATCACCCCGCCAAGGAACAGCTCGGTCCCGTCGTAGAGCGCGTCCACGTCGATCTCGACCGCGTCGTCGAGGAACCTGTCGATGAGCACCGGGTGCTCGGGGCTGATCTGGGTCGCCCGCTGCACGTACCCGGCGAGCGCCTCGTCATCGTAGACGATCTCCATGCCCCGGCCGCCGAGCACATAGGACGGCCGGACCAGCACCGGGTAGCCGATCTCCTTGGCGACCGCCGTGGCCTCGGCGGCCGAGTAGGCGGTGCCGCTGCGCGGCGCGGTGAGGCCGGCCTCGGCCAGTACCCGGCCGAACGCCCCCCTGTCCTCGGCCAGGTGGATCGCCTCGGCGCTGGTGCCCACGACCGGCACCCCGGCAGCGGTGAGCGCCCTGGCCAGGCCAAGCGGGGTCTGCCCGCCGAGCTGCACGATCACCCCGGCCACCGGGCCTGTGGCCTGCTCGGCGTGCACGACTTCGAGCACGTCCTCCAGGGTCAGCGGCTCGAAGTAGAGCCGGCTGGAGGTGTCGTAGTCGGTGGACACGGTCTCCGGGTTGCAGTTGACCATGACGGTCTCGTAGCCGGCCTGCGCCAGCGCGAACGAGGCGTGCACGCAGGCGTAGTCGAACTCGATGCCCTGGCCGATCCGGTTCGGCCCGCTGCCCAGGATGATCACCTTGGGCCGGTCACCGGCCGGAACCTCGGTCTCGTCGTCGTAGGTCGAGTACAGATAGGGAGTGCGGGCGGCGAACTCGGCCGCGCAGGTGTCCACCGTGTGGAAGACCGGCCGCACGCCGAGTTGCTGGCGCATCTCCCGCACCGTGGATTCGGCGATGCCGCGAAGCTGCCCGATCTGCGCGTCGGAGAAGCCGAGTGCCTTTGCCTCGCGCAGTGCGGGCACGCTAAGCGTCTGCGCTCGCCCCAACCGCAGCGAAGCGTCTTCGATGAATTTAATCTGATCGATGAACCATGGATCGATGCCGCTGGCCGATGCCAGCTCGGCCACACCGGCGCCGGCCCGCAGCGCCTGATGGACGGTGGCCAGCCGGCCCTCGTGCGGGACGGCGCACCGGCGGACCAGGGCGGCCGCGTCGCCGGGCGGGCTGGCCCAGCTCAGCTCGGCGCCACGGCGTTCCAGGGAGCGCAGCGCCTTCTGCAGTGCCTCGGGGAAGTTGCGGCCGATGGCCATCGCCTCGCCCACCGACTTCATGTGCGTGGTGAGCACCGGGTCGGCGCCGGGGAACTTCTCGAACGCGAACCTGGGCACCTTGACGACCACGTAGTCCAGCGCGGGCTCGAAGCTGGCCGGGGTCTCGCCGGTGATGTCGTTGCGGATCTCGTCCAGCGTGTAGCCGATGGCCAGCTTCGCGGCGATCTTGGCGATCGGGAAGCCGGTCGCCTTGGAGGCCAGCGCCGAGGACCGGGACACCCGGGGGTTCATCTCGATCACGACCATCCGGCCGGTCCGCGGGTGCACGGCGAACTGGATGTTGCAGCCGCCGGTGTCCACGCCGACGGCGCGGATCACCGCGATGGCCGTGTCGCGCATCCGCTGGTACTCGCGGTCGGTCAGGGTCATGGCCGGCGCCACGGTGACCGAATCGCCGGTGTGCACGCCCATCGGGTCGATGTTCTCGATGGAGCAGACGACCACCACGTTGCCGGCCCGGTCGCGCATCAGCTCGAGCTCGAACTCCTTCCAGCCAAGGATCGACTCCTCAAGGAGAACCTCGGTGACCGGGCTGGCGTCCAGTCCGGCGCAGGCGATACGGTGCAGATCCTGCTCGTCATAGGCGATGCCGGAGCCGGAGCCGCCGAGCGTGTAGGACGGGCGGACGACGGTCGGGTAGCCGAGCTGCTCTGCCGCAGCCAGTGCCTCGTCCAGGCTGCCGCAGATGCGGCTGGCCGGGACCTCGGCGCCGAGACCGGTGACGATCTCCTTGAACCGTTCCCGGTCCTCGCCCGCCTTGATCGCCTCGATGTCGGCGCCGATCAGTTCGACGTTGCAGGTGGTCAGCGTGCCGGCGTCGTGCAGCGCGACGGCGGCGTTCAGCGCGGTCTGGCCGCCCAGGGTGGGCAGCACCGCGTCCGGCCGCTCCTTCTCGATCACCTTCTGCAACACGTCCAGGGTGATCGGCTCGACGTAGGTGGCGTCGGCGAACTCGGGATCGGTCATGATCGTAGCCGGGTTGGAGTTGACCAGGCTGACCCGGATTCCCTCGCGCTTGAGTACCCGGCAGGCCTGGGTGCCGGAGTAGTCGAACTCGCAGGCCTGGCCGATAACGATCGGGCCGGAGCCGATGACAAGGACCGACCTGAGGTCCTCACGCCGTGGCATGGCGGCCTCCCTGCTCCATGAGCACGCAAAACTCACCGAACAGGTCGTCGGCGTCGTGCGGGCCTGGCGCGGCCTCCGGGTGGTACTGGACCGCGAACACCGGGGCATCCAGCAGCCGCAGTCCCTCGACGACGCCGTCGTTGAGGTTGCGATGCGAGACGACCGCCTGGCCGAACGGCGTGCCGAACGGCCCATCGTCCGGTGCCTCCACGGCGAAGCCGTGATTGTGGCTGGTGATGTGGACACGGCCGGTGCGCAAGTCCTGGACCGGCTGGTTGACGCCACGATGGCCGAATCTGAGCTTGTAGGTGCCCAGGCCCAGGGCGCGGCCGAGGATCTGGCTGCCCAGGCAGATGCCGAAGACCGGGATGCCGGCCGTGAGCATCTGGCGCATCGCGTCGACCGCGTAGCCGGCAGCGGCCGGGTCACCGGGGCCGTTGGAGAAGAACACACCGTCGGGTTCGGTCGCCAGGATCTGGCCGGCGGTGGCGTCGGCGGGCAGCACGTGAACCTCGCAGCCGCGTTCGGCCAACCGGCGCGGGGTGGCGGTCTTGATGCCCAGGTCCACCGCGGCGACCCGGTACCTGGGACTGGCGCCATCCGGCGGGCTGACGGTGTAGGGCTGCTGGGTGGTGACCTGCCGGGCCAGGTCAGCCCCGGTCATCTGCGGGCTGGCCAGCACCCGTTCCAGCAGCTCGTGCGGTCCGGCCGTGGTGCTGATCGCGGCGCGCATGGCGCCCCGCTCGCGCAGGTGCCGGGTGAGCGCGCGGGTGCCGGTGATCGCGATGCCGGTGATCCCCTGGCTGGCCAGCTCGTCCTCCAGGCTGCGTTTGGCCCGCCAGCTGGAGACGACCGGGGACAGCTCGCGGACCACGTAGCCGCTGACCCAGATCCGCCTCGACTCGTTGTCCTCGTCGTTGATGCCGGTGTTGCCGATGTGCGGGGCGGTCATCGCGACGATCTGGCGGCAGTAGGACGGGTCGGTCAGCGTCTCCTGGTAGCCGGTCATCCCGGTGCTGAAGACCATCTCGCCGAACGTCTCGCCGTCGGCGCCGAACGCCCGCCCGTGAAAGGCCCTTCCGTCTTCCAGCAGCAGCAGCGCCGGCCGTTCTGCCCCCGGCATCAGGCCAGCTTTCCGTCGAGCACGGTCGGCTCGCCGCGCAGGAACGTGGCGACGACCCGGCCCGGCAGCACCATGCCGGTGAACGGGCTGTTGCGGCTCTTGGAGGCGTGGCTCGCCGGGTCGACCGCTTCGCGGGGCGTGGGGTCATACAGCGTCAGGCTGGCCGGTGCGCCGGGTTCGAGCTGGTTGCCTTGCCCGGCCAGCCGGGCGATCCTGGCCGGCCGCAGCGACATCCGGTCGGCCACGTCGGCCCAGCCGAGCAGTCCGGTGTCCACCATGGCGTGCTGGACCACGCGCAGCGCCGTCTCCAGGCCGGTCATGCCGAACGCCGCCGTCTCCCACTCGGTTTCCTTGTGTTCGAGCGGGTGCGGGGCGTGGTCGGTGGCGACGCAGTCGATGGTCCCGTCGGCCAGGCCGTTGCGCAGCGCGGTCACGTCCGCCTTGGTGCGCAGCGGCGGGTTGACCTTGTACACCGGGTCGTAGCCTTCGACCAGGTCGTCGGTGAGCAGCAGGTGATGCGGCGTGACCTCGGCGGTCACCCGCCAGCCCTTGGACTTCGCCCAGCGGATGATCTCCACCGAGCCCGCCGTGGACACGTGGCAGACGTGCAGGGCCGAGCCGACGTGCGCGGCCAGCAGGCAGTCCCGGGCGATGACCGACTCCTCGGCGGCGGCCGGCCAGCCGGCCAGGCCGAGCCTGCCCGACACCTCGCCCTCGTTCATCTGCGCGCCCTCGGTCAGCCGGGGCTCCTGCGCATGCTGGGCGATCACGCCGTCGAACGCCTTGACATACTCCAGCGCGCGGCGCATCAGCCGGGCGTCGGACACGCAGTGCCCGTCGTCGGAGAACACCCGGACCCGGGCGGCCGAATCCGCCATCGCGCCAAGCTCGGCCAGCCTGGCGCCCTGCAGGCCGGCGGTCACCGCTCCCACCGGCTGCACGTCGCAGTGGCCGGCCTGGCGGCCCAGCCGCCAGACCTGTTCCACCACACCGGCGGTGTCGGCCACCGGGTCGGTGTTGGCCATGGCGTGCACGGCGGTGTAACCGCCGAGCGCGGCGGCCTGGGTGCCGGTCTCCACCGTCTCGGCGTCTTCCCGGCCCGGCTCGCGCAGGTGCGTGTGCAGGTCCACGAGCCCGGGCAGGGCGATCAGCCCGTCGGCGTCGATGACCTGGGCTTCCCCCTGGCCGTCCGGGGTGGCGATGATGCCGTCGTGGATGAGGATGTCCGCCGGGTCGCCGCCGCACGCCCTGGCGCCCTTGATCAGCCAGGTGGTCATGCGCTCACCCCCCTCGTGGCCGCCGGCGGGGCCGTGGTCGCCGGCTGGGCCGGTTCCAGGCCGCCGAGCAGCAGGTAGAGAACGGCCATCCGGACGCTCACACCGTTGGCCACCTGTTCGACAATGGTGGACCTGGCCCCGTCGGCAACCTCGGCGGCTATCTCGACGCCCCGGTTCATCGGGCCGGGGTGCATGACGATGGCATGCTCGGGGAGCAGGGCCATCCTGGCCGCGTCCAGGCCGTACCTGCGGCTGTACTCGCGCTCGCTGGGAAAGTAGGCGGCGTTCATCCGCTCCCGCTGCACCCGCAGCATCATCACCACGTCGGTCTTGGACAGCGCCGCGTCCAGGTCGTACCCGGTCGCGCACGGCCAGCCGCCGATCTCCACCGGGAACAGGGTGGGCGGCGCCACCAGGGTCACCTCGGCGCCCAGTGTGCTCAGCAGCAGCACGTTGGACCTGGCTACGCGGCTGTGCAAAATGTCCCCGACGATGGTGACCCGCAGGCCGTCCAGGCCCTGCCCGGTGACCGTGCCACCGAGCCTGCGGCGCATGGTGAAGGCGTCCAGCAAGGCCTGGGTCGGGTGCTCGTGCGCCCCGTCCCCGGCGTTGACCACGCTGCCACGCACCCAGTTCGCCAGCCGGTGCGGTGCGCCGGCCGCACTGTGCCTGACCACGACGGCGTCGGCGCCCATCGCCTCCAGGGTCATCGCGGTGTCCTTGAGGCTCTCACCCTTGGCCACGCTCGACCCCTTGGCCGAGAAGTTGATCACGTCGGCGGACAGCCGCTTGGCGGCGGCCTCGAAGGAGATCCTGGTCCTGGTCGAGTCCTCGAAGAAGAGGTTGACCACGGTGCGGCCGCGCAGGGTGGGGAGCTTCTTGATCGGCCGGTCGGCAACCCGGGCGAGCTCGTCGGCCGTGTCCAGGATGAGCAGGGCGTCGTCCCTGGTGAGGTCCCCGGCCGAGATCAGGTGGCGGATCATCCCTGGGCTCCCTTCGTGGCTGGGGCCTCATGGCTGCCTCGGGCGGCGGTCCCGTCCCGGCGCCCGGCCTGGTCGCGAGCCTCGCCAAGCAGGACCGCGTCCTGGCCGTCCACCTCGGCCAGCAGGACGCGCACCACCTCGCGCTGTGATGTCGGCAGGTTCTTGCCGACGTAGTCCGCCCGGATCGGCAGCTCCCGGTGCCCACGATCGACCAGGACGGCCAGCCGGACCGCACGCGGGCGGCCGAGGTCGTTCAGTGCATCGAGCGCGGCCCGGACCGTGCGGCCGGAGTACAGCACATCATCGACCAGCACCACGGTTTTGCCCTCGATGCCGGCGGCGGGCAGATCGGTGTGCCCGAGGGCGCGGGCAGGCCGCATTCTCAGGTCATCGCGGTACATGGTGATATCGACGGACCCGGCCGGAACCGGCCGTCCCTCAACCTGTTCGATGCACCGGGCCAGCCGCCCGGCGAGCGGAACCCCGCGGGTCGGGATCCCCAGCAGAATGACGTCTTCGGCGCCCCTGGTCCGCTCCAGGATCTCGTGTGCGATCCGGGTGACCGCGCGGCCGATGTCGGCCGCGTCCAGAACGGGCTTGTAGCCGGCCAAGGCCGGCGAGCCGGCAGGCATGCTCATGCACCCTCCTTCCCCGCCTCACAGGACGGGCTTAAAGGACGTTTGCTCAGGTAACCGTAGCAGCCCCGGGTCATTGCTCCAGCCCACGCCACGCGGCCGGCACCGCGCCCCTGGCCGGGAAAACGATCGAGAGCGTAACTATCAGTAATAGCTCTCTCGCTTATTGTAATTTCCAGAGATCCACCCATACCGCTGCAAAGTCCTGCTCGCGCCCACGCCCAGGCCAGCGAACCGGGCCTTGGACCCTTGTCCAGCCCCGCCGGAGCGCCTCGCGAGCCCGGGCGGTGATCGCTTACAGACCGGTTCCGGACGCCCGCAACCCGTTGCCGGCATGCCTTTCGGCGCTCCATTGCCCTTCCGGCGCGCACGACCACAACTACCTGCGGTTCTTCGTCAGACACTGCTCGTACGCGGTTCCCCGGCCCGATCCCCGGCGGATGATCCAGGGGTCAACTTGAACCACTTTTTCGCATTCGACTTGACCTAGACGCGCTCGCGGCTTACCGTCACTGTCCGTAACCACTAACTGTTTTCCATGCCGACCGGCTGGGGGGCCGAACATCATGCCATCCGAATACGCAAAAACTCTCGGTGCGCGCCTGCGCGCCATCCGTACGCAGCAAGGTCTCTCGCTGCATGGCGTCGAGGAAAAATCACGTGGCCGCTGGAAGGCCGTCGTGGTGGGTTCCTACGAGCGCGGCGACCGTTCGGTCACCGTGCAGAAGCTGGCCGAGCTGGCCGAGTTCTACGGTGTGCCCGTATCCGAGCTACTGCCCGGTGACGCCGCACCGACCCCGCTCGCGCCTGCTCCCAAACTGGTCATCGACCTGGAGCGGATGGGCCAGCTACCCAAGGACCAGGCCGGGCCGCTCGCTCGCTACGTGGCAACGATCCAGAGCCAGCGTGGCGACTACAACGGCCGGGTGCTGTCCATCAGGCAAGAGGACCTGCGTTCGCTCGCGGTCATCTACGACAAGTCTCCCGTGGATCTCACCGAGGAACTGATCGGCTGGGGAGTGCTCGACTCCGAGGCGCGCAGCGCCGTCGAAGCATTCTGAGCTCGACCGTCTTCTGACGCAGCAGCGCCGCGCCCGCGTGGCAGCGACCGGCCGGCGCTGCAGGGAACGAGACCGGCAGGCCCATCCGGGCGAAGCACAACGGGAGCAACGGCGCAGTCGGCACGTCAAGCACCCGAACTCTCCGCCCCGGTGCAACCGGCACTCTTCTCATTGGCATAACAGCCCTCATTGGCATAACAGCCCTGATCCGATAGCGCTCGCCCTGAACCCGCCACGGCCTACCGGCGGAACAACCCCGGCCTGACCAGCGCGCTGCCAGGGGCCCAATTGCTGAGCCACCCCAGACTTGCCGGACGTACCTGCCCCGGACTCACCCAGCTGAGCCCCATCTCGGACTTACCCCGACGTACCTGTCCCGGACTCATCCGGCCGAGCGCAACGGGAGCAACGGCGCGGTCGGCACGCCCAGGACCGACTCGGCCAGGGACAGGAAGGTCTCCGCGTCCCGGAGCAGATCATCGGCCTCACTGGCGCTGACCGCACGGGACAGCCCAGCCTCGGCTGCCGCCCGCTTCCCCGCTCCAGCGGCGAAGAACGCAGCCCATTCGGCAAGCGTGGGCTCCACCCGTGGCAGCAGCTCCCAGACGCTGCGCGGACCACTGCGCCGCCTGCCTTTGCCGGGATCCGCCTTGGCCGTCACAACCGCGGCGGCGGCCCTGAGCGCGGCTAGATGTGCCGCGACATACCTACCGCCCGGGTCTGGCGTGCCCCCGGCGTCCGCCAGACCGTGCCTGGCCGACTCCAGAAGAGCGAGCGCCGAGGGCGCGACCCTGCACCGGGTCCGGCTCGCGGGCACCTGCCGGGAAGATGCCGCGTTAGCCGGCACTGTCAGGCCCGTGTTCATTGCCACCTCCTTCGTTGACCGGAGCTGATCAGCCAGGTGCAGCGCTTCCCCTCACCACGCCTGGCCTGTACCGGGCCCGGCCGGAGGGGTCTGACCGGACCCGGCAGCTCCGTCTGACTCCATTCGAACACAGGTTCGCTTGAGAGTCCAGTCGAATCTGTACCTGAGTTCGAAAGTAGCCGAAGGGTCCGACAAAATGGCCGCCGCCCGGAGCGTCCAGCAGAATCATCTCTCTACCTGGGCATCCCCCCACCGGGCCGGCTGGTGGCCGGTTCGCTAGATGAGGCCGGCCGCGATCGCGGCGCCGACCGCGATGAGGACGATGGCGCCGAGGAGTTCGCCGCGCTGCCCGGCTCTGGCACCGATCCGGTCGCCGAGTTCCAGGCCGATGAGCGAAAGGCAGGTGCTGATCGCGCCGATGGTGATCGCGGCGACGGCGAGACTGACATGGAAGGAGCCGAGGGCGAAGCCGACGGCGAGGTTGTCGATGCTGACCGCCAGCCCGGTGATCAGCAGCCGCCAGGTGCGCTGGTCACCGCGCGCCGGGGAAGTTCCTGGAGTGCCGCGGATGGCCTGGGCGAGGGTCCAGGCGCCGGTGACGATGAGCAGGCCGGCGCTGATCCAGTGCGCACCGCCGCCCAGCGTGCTGGCCAGGCTGCGGCCGAGCGCGAGCCCGGCGATCGGCATGCCGGTCTCGAACAGGCCGAAGATGACGCCGACCTGCAGCCGGGTCCGCCGGTTGCTGCCGGAGATCCCGATGCCGATCGCGACGGCGAAGTTGGACAAGCCCAGGGACAACGCGACCAGGATCAGGGCAAGCACGCGATCACCGTACCGGCGCCGGGGCTGCTGGCCCGGCCGTACTGGTCACGGCTGCGATGTCGCGGCATCAATAACCCGGCTCAGGGAGCTGACGGGCCAGATACCTGCGGTCAGGGCCGGGTGGGCGGACGGCTGCGGTCAGGGCCGGGTGGGCGGACGGCTGCGGTCAGGCCGGGTGG
>Ga0209166_10004217_pt1 | contig 10124 bp, 9 predicted proteins | sample Coa_R1_3_FD_187151 | JGI IMG/M metagenome (GOLD analysis project Ga0209166, IMG submission 187151) | Surface soil microbial communities from Centralia Pennsylvania, which are recovering from an underground coalmine fire - Coalmine... | ecosystem: Environmental > Terrestrial > Soil > Unclassified... | reverse complement strand
GACGACGAAAACGCTGTACGTCGTTTCCAAAACGAAGAACACGGCGGTAACGCCGTTTCATCAGCGTCTTCACGCGCTGGACATGACGACCGGCTTGGAGAAATTCGCCGGCAGCCCAATTGAGGTTTCGGCGTCGGTTCCCGGAACGGGCGTGGGGAGCAGCGGAGGCATGGTCCCATTCGATGCGCTGACGAACAACCAGCGGCCGGCGCTTTTGCTCAGCGGAAGCGGAGCGACAAGCCACGTTATCGTCGGCTGGTCGTCGCATTGCGACAATGGGGCGTATCACGGGTGGGTGATGTCGTACAACGGAGGGACGCTCGCGCAGGAGGCAACGCTGAATTTTTCTCCGAATGGCTTCGACGCCGCGGTCTGGATGTCGGGAAGCGGGCCAGCCGAGGACGCGGCCGGAAACATTTATTTGGCAACGGGCAACGGGACATTCGATGCGAACAGCGCATCCGCGCCGAACAACGACTATGGAGACTCGGTGGTCAAGCTGGGTCCGCCGTCGGGTGGAACGTTTCCGATACTGAGCTATTTCCGGACGACTACGATCGCGTCGCCGGACACGACGGATACGGATCAGGGATCCGGCGGCGTGCTGCTGCTGCCGCCATTGGGTGGAAATAATCGCCTGCTGCAGGCCGGCAAAGATGGAAACATCTATGTGCTGGATCAAGCTTCCCTTGGCGGTTTGAGTTCGAACCAAGTAGCCGGTGTATTCCCTGGAGGACTCTGGGGTTCGCCGACTTACTGGAACGGATTCGCGACATTTGGACCGGCGTTTGGCGCACCGTTCGTACAGTACACGGTGAGCGCTACGGGCAATCTTTCTTCATCCGTGCAAAGCAGCGCGACGGGTTTCAATTTTCCCGGGCCGACGGCTTCGGTTTCCGCGCAAGGTACGACAAGCGGAACAGGAATCGTGTGGGCGCTGGATAACCAGGCCTATTGCACGGCACAGTCGAGCAGTTGCGGTCCGACGATCTTACACGCGTACGATGCGACGAGCCTTGCCACGGAGATCTGGAATAGCACAATGGTGGCGGGAGACAAGGCGGGGAACGCGGTGAAATTTACGGTTCCGACGGTGGCGAACGGCAAGGTCTATATTGGAACGCGAGGAAACAACACTGGCAATGCGACTGGTTCCACCTCGACGCCGGGTGAACTCGACGTTTACGGCCTGAAGCCGAACGTACCATAACAGTTGTCTAGTTACGCCGCGAATTGGCCTTGTACCAATCGTACGTTGGCGTCCAAAATACTTAGAGAGTGTTTGGGCTTTTGCAGAAATGATTGTAAGAAAAAACTACATGCCTTCGTAGTTTGGGCCGCCGCCGCCTTCGGGGACGACCCAGGTGATGATCTGATAAGGATCGGCGATATCGCACGTCTTGCAGTGAACGCAATTCGCGAAATTGATTTTTAGTTTTTGGCCGGCGCCGTCTTTGACCATTTCATAAACGGCGGCGGGACAAAAATACTGGCAGGGATTGCCGTACTCTTCGGCGCACTTTGTGGCGCAGACGTTCAGATCCGCGACGTGAAGATGGCACGGCTGATCTTCTTCGTGGCGCGTGCCGGAATGGTAGACGTCGGTGAGGCGATCGAAGGTGAGTTTTGCGTCGCCGGTGAAACGCGGCTGGGCAGGAGCGCCGCCGATTTTTTTGTACGCTTCGTGGCCGGCGTGCGCGCGCATGGGATCGACGAGGCCGCGGCCGCCGGTGATCTGCTGAAAGGCAGTGTTGAAAAAGCCGGCGAGCTGGCCGTGCGCGAAGCCCTGGTGAAAATTGCGAACCTTCCACAATTCTTTTTTGATGTAGCTCTGCTCGATTTTCGTTTGAAAGGCGCCGAGAGATTTTGCGGAGGTGTCGCCGGATTTGAGCGCTTCGAAAGCGGTTTCGGCCGCGAGCATGCCGCTTTTGATGGCGAGGTGAATGCCTTTTAATTTTTGCGAATCGAGAAAACTGCCGGAATCGCCGACGATGAGGCCGCCGTCGAAAAAATTGCGCGGCATGGCGTACCAGCCGCCGTACGGCAGGGATTTTGCTCCGTAACGGACGAGCTTTCCGCCGTCGAGCAGATTCGCGACGAAGGGATTCGTCTTCCACCTTTGAAATGTGGCGTGGGGATCGAAGCGCGGGTCGGCGTATTCGAGCGCGATGACGAGGCCGATGGAAACGCGACTGTTCGAAAGGCCGTAAATCCAGCCGCCGCCGTACATGCTGCCTGGGACGGGCCAGCCGAGCGTGTGCGCGACGTAACCGGGCTGAATTTTTCCCGGCTGCACGTCCCACAATTCCTTGATGCCGATGCCGTAGCTTTGCGGATTGATGTTGTCGAGCTTCTTTCTTGCAACGAGATCTTTGGTGAGCGAGCCGCGCGTGCCTTCGGCGAGGACGGTGACTTTGGCTTTGAGTTCGTAGCCGGGCTGGAAGTTGTCTTTCGGTTTGCCGTTCTTGTCGACGCCTTTGTCTTCGGTGATGACGCCGCCGATGCCGTCGCGCTCGTAAATCAATTGCGCGCCGCCGAATTCTTTGAAGATATTGACGCCGGCGGCTTCCACTTTTTCGCCGAGCCATTTGACGAGTTTGCTGAGCGAAACGACGTAATTGCCGGTGTTGACGAAGGGCGGCGGCGTGATGGGAAAACGGAACGAGGATTTTTCCGTGAAAAAGAGCGCGGCGGAATCGGTGACGGGCGTATCGAGCGGCGCGGATTTTTCGAAATCGGGGACGAGTTCGGCGAGGGCTTTGGGATTCATGATGGCGCCGGAAAGCTGGTGCGCGCCAAGTTCGCGGCCTTTTTCGAGGACGTAGATATTTTCGGCGGAGAGTTCGGGCTTTGCGCCGGTGGTGTTGTGAGCTTTGATGAGATTGGCGAGATGAAGGGCACAGGCCAGGCCGGCGGGGCCGGCGCCGACAATCAAGACGTCGGCTTCGAGTTGTTCGCGTTGGACGGTCATTGTAGGAATAATTCTAACAAATCAGAGATGGCCTGGATTCATCGCATCTTGCCAAACTCATCAAGAGTAATGCCGAGTTGCTTCAGAATCTGGTGAAATAGCGGCGGTCCAATCTCCGTGGCACCATGGACTGGAATGGTTGTGGCTCGGCCGTCTGGATGATTCCAGCGCGCGTGGCTGCCTTTCTGTCTGGTGAGGATGAATCCGAGAATGCGGGCAACGCGCTGAAATTCTTTCGCCGTAGCGCTAGGCATTTACGATCTCAGTCGTATCGGCCGGGAGGGCTTTTCCTTTTTCACGAAATTCGTCTTCGATCATGCTGAAGACGTTCTGCAGTTCCGCAAGGGCTTCTTCGCGTGTGTTCATTAGTGCGTAACAGGCGGGAAGCGATGGAATCTCCGCGACCCAGGAACCGTCGTCCTGCCGGTAGAGAACGATTTTGTAGTCGTCGAATTTCATGGCGTCAGGCGCCAGTATATCGCTAGAAACTGCTTTTACGCGGCTATTTTGCTTTTTGCAGTTCCTCGGTGAGCGCGGGCATGATTTCGAAAATGTCGCCGACGATGCCGTAATCGGCGATTTCGAAAATCGGCGCGTTCTGATCTTTGTTGATGGCGACGATGGTGCGCGCGCCCTTCATGCCGACGACGTGCTGGATGGCGCCGCTGATGCCGAGCGCGAGGTAAAGTTTTGGCGCGACGGTCTGGCCGGAGCTGCCGATCTGGCGCTCCATCGGAAGCCAGCCTTCGTCGCAAATGGGACGTGAGGCGGCGATTTCCGCGCCCATGGCTTTGGCGACGGATTCGGCTTGCGGAATATTTTCCGGCGCTTTGATGCCGCGGCCGATGGCGACGATGAGCGGCGCTTGCGTGAGGTCGACGGCGGATTTTGCTTCCTTGAAAAGTTCGAGCGGCCTCGTGCGAATTTGCGCGGCGGCGAGCTGAACGCTGACGGCGTTTACGGGCGCTTTGCCGGATGAATGGGCCTGCACGAGATCTGCGCGAAACGCGCCGGCTTGAAACGACGCGAACCACGGACCCGCGCCGAGAAACGAAACGTCGGCAACGGTTTTGCCTTGAAACATCTGGCGGACGAAAACGAGTTTGCCGCCCTCGTTGCGATAGCCGACGCAATCGCCGATCATTCCCTTGCCGAGCATTGCGGCGAGTTTCGGCGCGAAATCGCGGACTTGATACGTGTGCGGAAACAAAACGAGATCGGGCTTTGCGGATTCGATGGCTTGCTTGAGCGCGATACAGTATCCGTCGGGCGTGTAGTCGGCGAGAAGATCGTGATCGACGGCAAGAACTTCGGCGACGGCTTTGGCGGCGAGTTCTTCGGCAAAAGCGCTGACTCCCTTGCCAAGAACTGCTGCGACGACACTGCCGTTCGTTGCAGCGGCGATCTGTTGCGCGGCGGCAAGCGTTTCGAAGCTGGCGTTGTTCCACTTGCCCTGGCGATGCTCGGTGACGACGAGGATTTTCATGCTCAGATCACCCTCGCGTCGAACTTCAGTTTTTCCACGAGTTTTGCGGCCATTTCTTTAGGCGTGCCGGTCAGAAATTCCGTCTTCTTCGTTTTCACCGGAACGTAAATTTTCTCAACGCGCTGCGTCGGTTCGCCTGTGACGCCGAGCGATTCGCGCGTCACCACCGCAATTTCTTTTTTCTTTGCGGCCATGATTCCTTTGAGCGTGGCGTAACGCACTTTGTTGATGCCGGATTGGATAGAAAGCACGGCGGGAAGCGGACATTCGATCCACTGAAACCAGCCCGCTTCGAGTTCGCGCTTCAATTTCAGTTTCCCGTCGGCGGCTTCGATGGCCATGATGATGGTGGCGTGCGGACGGTCGAGCTCGGCGGCCATGAGGACGCCCGTCTGGCCAAAGCCCTGATCGTCGCTTTGCAATCCCGTCAAAATCAGATCCGGATTTTCACTTTTCACCGCGGCGGAAAGCGCTTTCGCGGCGCCGAGCGGATCGAGCTCGAAAAATTTGTCATCGACAATGTGAATCCCGCGGTCGGCGCCTTTTGCGAGCGCCTCTTTAATTGTCTGCTTCACGCGCTCGGGGCCCATCGAAAGCGCGATCACTTCGCCGCCGTGCTTTTCTTTCAGGCGCAGCGCTTCTTCCAGTGCAAAACTGTCCGGCTCGTTCATTTCGAAGCCGATGTCGGATTCCTTGATCCAGTTGCCGGAAATCGCGAGCGGCGCGTCTTTGGCGGGCACCTGTTTGATGCACACGATAATTTTCATGAAGATTTTCCTCGAAGTTTTCGGAGGCTTCCGGGGCAAAAGCCCCTCGTTAACAATCGCAAATGCGGGGCTGAAGCCCCCGCCTCCTAAAGACGTGTCGACAGGCGGCGCTTACTTGCCCGTCCACCGCTTGAAAATGAGCGCGGCGTTGGTGCCGCCAAAGCCGAAGGAATTCGAAAGCGCGTAATCGACCGTTTGTTTGCGCGCGTGATTCGGAACATAGTCCAAATCGCATTCCGGATCGGAATTGAATTGATTGATCGTGGGCGGCAGAATTTCGTCGCGCAAAGCCAGCACGCTGATGCCTGCTTCGAGGCCGCCCGCGCCGCCGAGCAAATGGCCGGTCATCGATTTTGTCGAGCTCACCGGCAGCTTTTTATTGGTTGCGCGTTCGCCGAAGAGCCGCTTCATCGCGCGCGTTTCAATTGCATCGCCGATCGGCGTGGAAGTGCCGTGCGCGTTCACGTAGCCGATGTCATCTGGCGAAAGCTTCGCGTCTTTCAGCGCCGCGCGCATGACGCGAAATGCGCCGTCGCCGTTTTCGACCGGCTGCGTGATGTGATACGCGTCGCCGGACATTCCGTAGCCGACAATTTCCGCGACGATTGGCGCGTTGCGCCGCGTGGCATGTTCGAGCGATTCAAGAATCAGAATGCCGCAGCCTTCGCCGACCACAAATCCGTCGCGGTCGCGATCGAACGGCCGGCTCGCCGTCCCGGGGTCTTCATTGCGCGTGGAAAGCGCGCGCATGGACGCGAATCCGCCCACGCCCATGGGCGTAATCGTCGCTTCGGTGCCGCCGCAAATCATCATTTCGGCGGCGCCGCGTTCGATAATTTTGAAGGAATCGCCGATGGAATGCGCCGAAGCGGAGCAAGCCGTCGCCGTCGCGGAATTTGGCCCTTTCGCTCCATAGCGGATCGAAACGTGGCCGCTCGCCAGATTCACGATCGCGGAAGGAATGAAGAACGGTGAAATTTTTCCGGGGCCGCCGGTGACCAGCTTGAGGTGCTCGCGCTCGATGATGTCGAATCCGCCGATGCCGGACGCGATGTACACGCCGACTTCTTCGAGGTTCGATTGCTCCGGCTTCCACTCGGCCTGCCGCACGGCGTAGTCCGCGCCGGCGAGCGCGATCTGAATGAAGCGGCCCATCTTCTTCAATTCTTTTTTCTCGATCCATTGGAAGGGATCGAAATTCTTCACTTCGCCGGCAATTTTGCAGTCGAAGCCGGTCGTATCGAAATGCGTAATCGTGCCAATGCCGCTGACGCCGGCGAGGAGGTTTTTCCAGCTTTCCTCCGTGCCGATGCCCAACGCACAGACCAGCCCAACGCCCGTGACCACAACTCGGCGAGTCAACGTTCCTTCACCTCTGTTGATTTGAAATATCGTGCGGCGAACGAGCCGTTACTTCGATTTGGCGTGTTTATCGATATATTCGATGGCATCTTTCACCGTGGCCATCTTCTCGGCGTCCTCGTCCGGCACTTCGATGCCGAACGCTTCTTCAAACGCCATCACCAATTCCACCTGGTCGAGCGAATCGGCGCCCAGGTCGTCCACGAAAGACGCCGTCGGCGTCACTTCCGCTTCATCCACCCCGAGCTGCTCGACGATAATCTGCTTTACGCGTTCTTCTACGCTGGCCATTCCCATTTCCTCCGTCCCGACCGGGTCGGGACTTTTTCGTTGTACTGATACACCGGCGCACGAACTGCCAGCGCCCGAACTCTTGCAGAATCCCTGTTTTAGCCCCACAAAGGCAACTTGACTATTCTAGAGAGGCCCTCCCGGAAGGTCAACTTGAGCGTCGCTTGATCTCCTGGCTGACCGCCTTTCGAGCAACGACAGAAAGTCACGATAAACGAACCACAGAACAATTCCCCACCACCAACCTCGGAACATGCGTGCCCACATCCAAAACGTTACTGCAACCAGCCCAAAGTAAATCACTACACTGAGACTCTCGAGCGTGCTCCGGAGCGACACGTAACGCCTCCTTTTACGCCAAATGCATGCCGCCGTTGACGTTCAAGACGTGGCCGGTGATGTAGCCGGCTTCATCGCTGGCGAGAAAAACGATCGCGGCGGTGACATCGCGCGGTTTGCCCATTCGCCCGAGCGGAATGCGCTTGTTCAATTCCTCTTTCACGCTGGCGGAAAGAACGTCGGTCATGGGCGTTTCGATGAAGCCCGGCGCGACGGCATTTACGGTGACGTTGCGCGACGCAATTTCGATTGCCGTCGCTTTCGTCAAGCCAATCAGGCCAGCCTTCGCGGCGACGTAATTCGCCTGGCCCGCGTTGCCGCTTTGCGCCACGACGGAAGAGATATTGATGATGCGTCCGGCGCGCGCGCGCATCATCACGGCCAGCGCCTGCTGCGTGCAAAGGTGCGCACCGGTCAGATTCGTCTTCAGCACGGCTTCCCAATCTTCGAGTTTCATGCGCATGGAAAGACCGTCGCGCGTAATCGCCGCGTTGTTCACCAAAATGTCCAGACGCCCGAATTTTTCCATCACCTGCTTGAAGCCGGCCTTCACCTGCTCCGCGTCCGCCACGTCCATCTTCACGGCCAGCGCTTCGCCGCCGATGGCGGCAATCTCGCCGACGAGCGACGCCAGCTTTTCTTCATTGCGCGCCGCGACGGCGACCTTCGCGCCGGCTTCGGCCAGCGCCAGCGCCGCATCGCGGCCAATTCCCTGCGAAGCGCCGGTTACCACCGCCACTTTGTCTTTCAGGCTAAACATTTTTCTTGCCCGCATCCTCTCAAAACCTTCTTCAGGGGCTGAAGCCCTTTCTCTTCTGCCTTGAACGTTGGGGCTAAAGCCCCAACCTCCTAAAGAGTTGTTGTCATCCTGATCTCCTCCACAAAAATGAGCGAAGGACCCCAACTTAAGAACCTGCTCGGGCGTTTCGTTCTTGCCGGCGCTTACGGTAGCGCAGCCCCCTACGGGATAAACAAGAGTGGCTCCGCTACTTACGCCGCGTCGGCTCTGGCCGCGGAAATTTTTTCGAGCGTCGTGTTCAGACTTTTTTCGTCTTCGATATTCAGTGCGACGACGGACCGCTCGATCTGGCGCAGCAAACCCGTCAGCACGCGTCCCGGGCCGACTTCCACAAACGTGCTTACGCCCTCGTCAATCATCATGCGCACGGACTCTTCCCACAGCACGGGCATGGAAACCTGCCGCACGAGCGCATTGCGCGCTTCGTCTCCTTTTTCCACCGTGTCCGCATCGACGTTCGTCACGAGCGGCACGCGCAATTCCGAAAATTGCACCTGCTCCAAATCCTTCGCCAATTTTTCCTGCGCCGGCATCATCAGCGCCGAATGAAACGGGGCGGACACCGGCAGAATCACCGCGCGCTTTGCGCCCAGTTGCGAGGCAATCTCCGTCGCGCGTTTCACCGCGCTTGCATGGCCCGAAATCACCGTCTGCTCCGGCGAATTCAGATTTGCCGCGGAGCAAACTTCGCCTTCCGCCGCGCGCTGGCACGCATCGGCCACCACCGCGTGCGAAATTCCCATCACCGCCGCCATCGCGCCCACGCCTTGCGGCACGGCGTCCTGCATGTACGTTCCGCGCTTGCGCACGAGCTGCACTGCATCGGCGAATTTCAACGCGCCGGCGGCAACCAGCGCCGAATACTCGCCCAGGCTGTGCCCCGCCACAAAATCCGGCGTCAAACCTTTTTCTTCCGCCACGCGAAACACGGCCACCGAGCAGGTCAAAATTGCCGGCTGCGTATTTGCCGTCAGCTTCAAATCTTCTTCCGTGCCTTCAAAGCACATCTTCGAAATGGAAAAGCCGAGCGCTTTGTCCGCTTCGTCGAACACGGCGCGCGCCGCCGGATATTTTTCCGCCAGCTCTTTTCCCATGCCCGGATACTGCGAAGCTTGTCCCGGAAATACGAACGCTACTTTTCCCATCGTCTCTACCTCTGCAGTGCCGCCACCGCGTTCCTAAAAAAAGCCGTCACACGCCAACGTCTGTTGCAAACAACTCTTGCTCGATCTTTTCGTTCACATTGGCCTTGGCCAATCCCGCCGCCACGCGAATTGCGTTCTTCACCGCGTTCGCGTTCGAACGCCCGTGCCCAATCACGCAAACGCCGCGCACGCCCAAAAGCGGCGCGCCGCCGTACTCCGTGTAATCAATCGTCTTCTTCAATCCGCGAAACGCGCCCTGCGAAAGCATCCCCGCGAATTGCGTGATGAGCGAACCTCTCATCGACTTTCGCAACAGGCCAAAAAGCTGCAGCGCCAGCCCTTCGCAAATCTTGAGCGCGATATTTCCAACAAAACCGTCGCAAACCACCACGTCCACTTCGCCGGAAAAAAGATCGCCGCCTTCGACGTTTCCCATGTAATGCAGATGCGTCTTCTTCAAGCGGTTGTGCACTTCGCGCGTCAATTCATTGCCTTTGATCTCTTCTTCTCCGATCGAAAGCAAACCGACGCGCGGCCGCCGGCGGTCGTGGCCGAACGTCGCGCGGTAATAAATCTCGCCCATCACCGCAAACTGCACGAGATGCTCCGGCCTCGAATCCACGTTCGCGCCCACATCGAGCAGCACGCTCACGCCGGCTTTGGCGTTCGGAAACGGAGCCGCCAGCGCCACGCGATCCACGCTTTCGAGCGTGCCGAGCAAAAACCGCGCCACCGTCATCACCGCGCCGGTATTGCCCGCGCTGACCATCGCGTGCGCCTTTGCTTCGCGCACCAGCCGCGCGGCAACGTGCACCGACGAATCCTTCTTGCGCCGAAACGCCTGCGCCGGGTGATCGTCCATCGTGATCACTTCGCTTGCCGGCACAATCTCAATCGGCAAATTCGCCGGTGCGTGCTTGGCCAGCTCCGCGCGAATCGCCGCCGGCTGCCCGACCAGCAACAC
>Ga0209166_10004215_pt1 | contig 10128 bp, 9 predicted proteins | sample Coa_R1_3_FD_187151 | JGI IMG/M metagenome (GOLD analysis project Ga0209166, IMG submission 187151) | Surface soil microbial communities from Centralia Pennsylvania, which are recovering from an underground coalmine fire - Coalmine... | ecosystem: Environmental > Terrestrial > Soil > Unclassified... | reverse complement strand
TCGCGCCGCCGCGCGTCTTCACCCTGAACCCGGCGGCGCAGGCGCAGAACCGCGTCCACCACCGGCTGTTGGCCCTCGACCTCGGCGCGGACCCGGGAGACGTCGATGATGTCCCGTCCCACCAGCACGGCGATGTTGGCCAGGATCAGTACGCCGACCGCCACCCATAGGTAGAGCCGCGTGCGGTCGCCGCCGTTCCGGCCCTCGGCCTTGAGCACCTGGGGTAGGAAGTCGAAGCGGGGCGGAAGGTCGTCGCGCTCCGCCCGCGCCGCCAGGGCGACGGGGGTGAAGCCGTCGGCGCGCGCCCGCTCCAGGAGCAGCGTCGCCTCCTCGCGCGGGATGATGCCGAGCAGCACCCGCTGCGGCCCCTCGCCCTCGCCGCGCTCGAGGACCTCCATGTCGTAGTGGACCAGATCGGCGGCCAGCGGCGAGAGCCGGTCGATGTCCAGGCTAAGCATCCGCCGGACGTCGGCGGCGGTCATCCGGGGGGCGGGCGTCTCGCGGAACAGCACCGCGCCGGGCGGCGCGAGCAGGCCGATCCGCGCCCCCGCTGCGTCCGGCCTCAGGCCGGGACCTTCCACCGGGCGCCCGTCCTTCCACAACCGCCAGCCGCCGGAGGCGCGAGGTTCGATCCAGGTCCGCGGACGCGACGACAGACGATCGCGCCAGGCCGGCGGCAGCATCGTAGTCAGTTCCTCGAACCACCACGCCAGGCCCTGGCGGGCCAGGGCGCTCAGGGACTCGAGGTCAACGTCCGAGTTGAGCAGCTCCTGCAGGGTCATACGCGGCCCTTGCAGCGGTGGGTGATGGGATTGAGCATGCAGGCGGAGTCGATCGTCACCCGTGGCCGGATGATCAGGTCGGCCCACTGCCGCCGGTCGCCGGGCTCGAAGGTCAGACGCACGCGCACGGCTTCGGGCAGGGCCGACTCGTCGGTCCAGATCTGCCGCCATCGGCGGGTGAAGTCGGGCTGTGTGGCGCCGAAGTAGGCCAGGTCGAGCTGTCTCACCCCGCTGAGCAGAACTTGCCTCGTCACCGGCGCCTGTTCGGGCGGCGCCACGTCACTTATCGACGACAGGACCAGATTCGTCGCGGTGTCCAGGGCCAGGGTGTAGCGGCGGATCGCCGCCGGACGCTCCGACAAGGGGGGATTGGCGAGAAAGGACATCTGTTCGGCCTTCCCCTCGAAGTCGATGTAGGGGGGTGACTTGTCGTAGAGGGTGGCCGGATAGATCTGTTCGACGCGGTCGCGCAGGGTGGTCTGGGCGGCCTCCAGCGCCTCGCCGTGCGCCTCCCGGGTGTCGATGCGCTCCCAGACCCGCCGTCCGGTGGTCACGCCCTGCACCAGCATCAGCCCGATCATCGCCACGACGACAAGGCTGGCGAGGGCCTCGATGAGGGAGAAGCCCGCGTCCTGGCGATGGCGCGATCTGGCCGTCAAGCTCCGGTTCCGGAACCCAGGCGCAGGCTTTGCAGGGTGACCAGACTGGCGCCCCCGCCCCGCGGCGAGACCGACACCGCAACGCGCAGCAGCTGGCCTACCGGGCTGTTGTCCTGGCTCTCGCCGTAGGGGGTGATGTCGACCCGCCAGTCCAGGTCGCCGGACTGGCCCGAGGTGTCCCCGGGGACCAGCGGGATGTCCGCGCCGACCGCCGCCAGCTCCGACTGGGCGACGAGCACGGCGGCCCGGCGCGACTCGGCCGCCCTGTCCCGCGCCGCGCTGTCGGCGACCACCCGATAGGTGGCGCCCAGGGCCATGGCGACGATGGCGGCGGAGACGATCGACTCCACGAAGGCCGATCCCGCATCGGCGCCGGGATCACCCGCCCGCGTGTTGCGCCGTCGTCTCATGCGCCTTCCACCGCCACCCAGCCGGCGCCGGGGTTGACGAACACGCGCAGCGTCCGCCGCCCGGCGCTGACCGCCACCACGCCGCCCGATGCGGATCCGTCGCCATAGAACACGATCCGTCCGCTCCGCGCGGCCGCGCCCTGCGGAATGCTCACAGTCACGCCGGGCGGCGTGGGCGTGGCGACGCCGCCCAGAACGCCGTAGGCGCCGCCGCCCGGGGCGACGGTGAAGGCGACGGGTGCGTCCTGGCGGAGGGCCTGGGCGCGCGCCAGGCGCAGGCGCGCCGTGACCACGGCCACCGCCTGGCGCTGCGACAGCGTCAGCAGCCCCTGGCGCATCTGCGGCAGGGCGATCAGCGACACCAGGGTGGTGATCGCCACCACCACCAGGGTTTCGATCAAGGTCGTGCCGGAATCGTTCCTGCCGGAAGAGTTCCCGCCGGATTCCGCCGCGCCTGACGGGAGCCCAGGCGCGGCGTCACCAGTTCCCGACATCGGCCGCCTCGCCGGTCCCACCCTCGGCCTTGTCCGAGCCGAGGCTGTAGACGTCCACCTCGCCGTGCCGACCGGGATAGCGATACTGATAGGGAGTCGCCCAGGGGTCGTTCAGCGCCGCGGCCTTCTGCAGGTAGGGCCCGTTCCAGCCGGGGGCGGTGGTGGGCGCGGTGACGAGGGCGTTCAGCCCCTCCTCCTGGGTCGGGAACCGGCCGACGTCGAGGCGGAAGAGCTGCAGGGCGGCGTCGATATTCTGGATCTGCACCTTGGCGGTCTGGGTGCGGGACGTCCCGAGGTACTTGAGCACCTGCGGGGCGATGATGGCCGCCAGGAGCCCCATGATCGCCAGCACCACCAGCATTTCCAGCAGCGTGAAGCCGCCGTCCTCGCGCCGGCGCTGCAGCCATTTCGGCCGGGACAGAGTATTCATGGTGACAGCGCCAAATCGTTGAAGCCCAGAATCGCGGACATGATAGATGCGATCGTCGTGGCCACCATCCCGCCCATGACGACCGTGATCGCCGGCGTAAGTATGCCGATCAATCGCTGGATCGTCGAGCGCACCGCCCGATCGAGGACATCGGCCAGGCGGCCCAGCATCAGTCCCAGCTGGGCGGTCTCTTCGCCCGTGCGCAGGAAGCTCAGCGCCATGGGCGGAAAGACGCCGCTGGCGGCGAGCGGCCCGGAGAGGCCGCCACCCTGCTTGAGGCCGGCCACCACCTTGGCGATGGCCCCGGCCATGTGGCTGTTCGACACCGACCGCTCGGCGATCCCGAGCGCCGTCGGCAGGGGCACGCCGCCGTCCACCAGGCTTCCCAGGGTCCGGGCGAAGGCCGCCGTTTCGGCGTTGACGATGAGCGGTCCGATCTGAGGCAGGCCCAGCACCATCCGATCGAAGGCGAGACGAATGGCCGGCCGCCGCAGCCACTGGCGCAGGGCGAAGCCCGCCACCACGAGCGCGCCGAGCCCGATCAGGCCGTAGCCCCGGACAGCTTCGCTCGCGCCCATCACCACGCGGGTCGCCAGCGGCAGCTTGCCGTGCGCGCCCTGGAAGAGGCCCTCGAACTGCGGCACCACCACCAGCAGCATGACCAGGACCACGCTGGTCGCCACCACCATCAGCACGGCCGGATAGATCAGCGAGGAGATCACCGTCTGGCGAAGCGCTTCCGAGCGATCGAGAGTCTCGGCCAGGCGCGCCAGGGCGCCGCCCAGCCGGCCGTCCGCCTCCCCGGCCTCGCACATCGCCGAAGCCATGGGGGGGAACAGCCCCTTCGACTCGTTCATGGCGCTGGACAGGGTGGCGCCTTCCTTGACGCGGGCGTGGATCTTCGCGAACGCCGCCTTCACGCCGGCGTTGGGAATATTGTCCACGCACACCGCCAGCGCGCGGTCGAGGGCGAGGCCCGCCTCCAGCAGCACCGCCAGCTCGCCGATCGCATTGACCACCGCCTGGCGCGTCTGGCCGTTCGCGTGGACCGTGGCGTCCGCCGTGGCCGCGCCCGTCGCCGGCGTGGTCTCGATCGGCAGCAGGCCGAGCCGGCGGAGTTGGGCGACGACGTCTTCCCGGGAATCGCCCTCCAGGGCGCCGGTGCGCACCGAACCGGAAGGCGTCGCGGCGCGATAGCGATAGGTCGGCACCTCAGCCTTCCCTCGTCACGCGCAGGACCTCGTCCAGTGTCGTGAGGCCGGCGCGGGCCTTGACCAGGCCGTCCTCGAGCATGGTGCGAAGACCCGCGGCGGCCTGGATGTCCCGCGCCTCGGCCCGGGCGAGGACCAGGCGCTCGGTCTCGGCGTCGCTGACCAGCAGCTCCAGCAGCGCGATGCGGCCCCTGAAGCCCGCGCCGCCGCATTCGTGGCAGCCCACCGGCCGCCACAGCCGGTCGAGCCCGGCGGGACCGACCCCCAGCGCCTCGAACATCTCCGGCGTGGGCGAGAACGCCTCGCGGCAATGGGGGCAGAGCCGCCGCACGAGGCGCTGGGCCAGGACGGCGTTGAGCGTCGAGGTGATCAGGAACGGCTCCACGCCCATGTCCAGCAGGCGGGTCACCGCCGCCGCCGCGCCGTTGGTGTGGAGGGTCGAGAGGATGGTGTGGCCGGTGAGGGCGGCCTGGACGGCCACCTGGGCGGTCTCGAGGTCCCGGATCTCCCCCACCATCATCACGTCGGGGTCCTGGCGCAGGAACGAGCGCAGGGCGGCGGCGAAGGTCAGGCCGATCTGCGGACTGACCTGGGTCTGGTTGATTCCCGCCAGGCGGTATTCGATCGGATCCTCGATGGTCAGGATCTTGCGGTCGGCGGTGTTCATGGCCGCCAGCGACGCATAGAGGGTGGTGGTCTTGCCGCTGCCCGTGGGGCCGGTCACCAGCACGATGCCGTGCGGCTGGCGCAGGACGCGCAGGAACCGCGCCAGGATGTCGGGGTCGAAGCCGAGGGATTCGAAGTCCAGCGGCAGGTTGGAGCGGTCGAGAATCCGCATCACCACGCTCTCGCCGTGAATGGTCGGCGAGGTGGCGACGCGCAGGTCTATCTCATGGCCGCGCACCGCCAGGCGCAGGCGGCCGTCCTGCGGCAGGCGGCGCTCGGCGATGTTGAGGCCGGCCATGACCTTGATGCGCGAGACGAAGGCGGCCTTCAGGTGAGCCGGGAGGGGATCCTCGTCGCGCAGCGCGCCGTCGATGCGCAGGCGGATCTTGAGGGAATCCTCGGTGGGCTCGATGTGGATGTCGGAGGCCTGGGATTCCACCGCCCGGCCGATCAGCGCGTTGACCGCCCGCACCACCGGCGCGTCGCTGGAGAGGTCCTTCAACCGCTCTACGTCCGCCTCGTCCGCCTCCCCCGCCTCGCCCGGACCCGCCAGGGCCTCCGGATAGAGCCGGTCGAGAGCGACCTCCATGTCGCCCGAGCGCGCCACCAGGGGCACGACCGGGCGTTGCAGGGCGAAGGCCAGCGCGTGGCGCGCGTCGGTGGACAGGGGATCGACGAAGGCGACTTCGACCGCCGTGCCGGTCTCGCGCAGAGGGACGGCCCGCACGTCGCGCAAGAAGCGAGCCGACAGCCGGTCGGCGGCCAGGGGCTCGGCGGGGAAATCGGCCGCCGCCGCGATCCTCAGACCGGCCGCCTCGGCGATGGCGCTGGCGAGGGCCTGTTCGGACACCATGCCCAGGCGGGTGAGGACCGTGTCGAGCGGTTCGCCCGTCTCGCTCTGAACCAGCCGGGCGCGGGCCACCGTCTCGGCCGCCACCAGGCCGCGCTCGAGCACCAGGCGATCGAGAGTGAAGCCCGATGCGGCCGGAGAGGCCGATGGGGCAAGCGTGGCGGTTACGGGGGCCTTCAGGTCGTCAGCCAAGAGGTGTGGCGCTCCCCGATCCCCGCCCAAGATACAGAGCCATGTTCCCGCTCCCGCCGCCCGCCGCGACGGGGAACCCCGGCGCGCCGGCAGGCGTTGCCCCGCGCGCTCTACAAGCGATCCTTGTCATTCGCATGACCGAACCCGTGCGGTCGGGCGACGAAGCTCGGCGGCGCGGCGGTCCCCGCGCCGACGCGTCAGGCGATCGGGGAGGCCAGCGCCAGCACCGAGGCAGTCGGGGTGGCGGCGCCGGGATGAGCGCTGGCCGCGGAGGACGATCCCATCTGCGCCATCGCCTGGGCCATCGCCGCCGCGGGAGGCGCGGTCAGGCTGCTGGACAGCGTGCCGTCGGTGTAGATGGTGACGTACTTCAGCGCCACGCCCTTGCTCGTCTCCTGCTCGAACAGATAGCCGGTCAGGCTGTTCTCGGCCTTGTAGGTCCCGGGGCCGTACAGTGCGTCGAGGACCGCGGGGTTGTCGATCGCCTCGGCGTTGGCGGGCGCGGCCGCGCCGGGGGCCCAGGTTGCAACCTGGTTCCAGAAGGTGCCGGTGGCGGCCGAAAGCGTCAGGGCCGAACTTGTCGAGCCGAACATGGCCTCGAACACCGATTCCTTGACGTTGTTGACGAGGCTGACATTGAGCGTGCCCAGATCGACCTCGACCGTGTCGGTCGCCGTGTTCTTGCCCACCACCGCGTCGATGTTGCGGGAGGCGATGCCCGTGGTCGGGTTGCCCGCCGTCAGATCGACGTCGATCGCGCTCGACGTACCCTTGGCGAGCACCACGTCGAATCCGGTGCTGCCCTTGAGGATGTCGACCAGCGCCGAGCTGTTCTGCAGGTCGAAGATGTCGCCGACCGGCGAGCCGATGATGGTGTTGGCGCCGCCGCTCGGGCCGAGGCCGAACCAGTTGCCGCCGTTGGGGCCGCCGCCGGCCCCGCCGCTCGCGCCGCGGATGACCGTGCCGCTCACGCCGTTGGCTAGCACCGCCGCGTAGGCGAGGCTCGCCCCGCTGCTGAGCTGCAGGGTCGTCAGCCCGGCGGGGTTCACCCCCAGGGTGCCGACCGCGAACTTGTACGTGGGGTCGGTGCTGTACTGGTGGAACTGATCGAAGGTTCCCAGGGTCGGCTGGGTGGCCGGGGTCGCCGCCGCCGGCTGGAAGGCCGTCGTCGTGCCCGCGGTGTTGGTCGCGTTCACCACGCCGTCGCTCCACACCGTGTAGCTGGTGGTCCCGTCGGTGAACACATAGGCGTTCAGGGCGTTCGGCACGTAGGTGTAGCCGGGGGGGATCGTCTTGTTGACGCTGCCCGAATAGTCGGCCGCCAGATCGCCCTCGACGTTGAGGATGGAGGTCACCTGGGAAGTGACGGCGGTCGCGGCGGCGCCGGTCAGCACCGTGCCGGTCGGGTCATAGGCGGCGCCGCTGGAATCGACCTCGCCGACAAGTTGGAACTTGCCGGGTTCGGTGACATTCACCACGCCGCCGCGACCGATCACCGCGGCGAAGGCCTTGCCGGGGCCGGCGCCGCCGTTGGTGAGCGAGGAGGTGGCGAGCTGGTTGAGGTTGACTTCGATGGTGTCGCCGGTGAGGCCCTGGCGGCCGACCACCATCTCGATGTTGCTGTCCGCAGCGGTTCCCTGGGACAGGCCCGTGAGGTCGACGTCGCTTCCCGAACCATTGATCTGGACGAGATTGAAGCCGCCGGTTCCGCCCCGGATGAGGTTGCCGTTGAGGTTGCCGACGGCGGCGCTGACGGAGAAGGTGTTATTGCCGCTGCCGCCGTTGATTGTGTCGCCGGTGGCGTTCTCGAGGTTGAACTGGTCGTCGAGCTTGCCGCCGTCCACCGAGATGCCGGTCGAATTGGTCAGATTGACCAGCATGTTGAACGGGTCGTTGAAGGTGTACAGGAACTGGCCGGTCGGCAGCACGCTGATGCTGGCGTTGACGGTGGTTCCCCGCTGATTCTGCCCGATCGTCATCGTCCGCTCGCTCCGCAAATGATCCCAACGGCGCCGATCGCGCCACGCATTTGGACGAAGATTGCCAGAGAAAGGGCCAACTTTGAAGAATATTTTTGTTTAGTTTTTGTGAACCCCAGCTCCGGTCTCCCCGTCAATTCAGACTATCGACCCGCCCACGAGGTAGTCATGACGCGTTGCTTCGGCGTCGCCCTTGTCGGATGTCATCGGAGCGCCCCCGCTGGACGATGGCGCCCGGCAAGCCCGATTCCCCCGCCGCGCGCGCCATCGGATGGCGAGCGCGGGAGCAAGGGCGTCGTCAGGCGCGGATCATCTCAAACGTCAATGTGGCGTGCATATAACCATCCGGCCCGAAAAGCTACCCTTTTGGGGCGGAATTCAGCCCCGATCACCGCCCACCGCGAGCGCCTTTCGCGGCCCCGGTTTGAACCATTCGCCCCTGGAGGATCATTGAGCATGGCAGGCGACACGGGAGGGCGATGTTGGTGACCAAGAGCGCGCTCGGTCGGCGGGGCAGGTCCTCAGGGACTCCCGACCCGGGTGACGAGGCGGTGTTGATGGCGCGAATCGCGCGGCGGGATATCCGCGCGTTCGAGGAACTGTACCGTGCTTATCATCCCCGGCTGACGCGGTTCCTGATGACGATGACGCGGCGGCCGCCGCTGGTGGAGGAGGTTCTCAACGATACGATGATGGTCGTCTGGAACCGGCCCGAGCGCTTCAACGGAAGCAGCCGGCTTTCCACCTGGATCTTCGCCATCGCCTACCGGACGGCGCTGGGGGCCCTGCGCCGGCAGGACCAGCCGGTCGAGGACAAGGGCGCCGACCAGAGGCCGGCCTCCGAACCGGGGCCGGAGCGGCAGCTGGGCGACCGCCAGGTGCAGGCGGTGCTGCTGAGCGCGCTCGACGACCTCTCGTCCGACCACCGGGCGGTGGTCGACCTGACGTATTTTCACGACATGGGATATCGCGAGATTGCCGAGATCATGGACTGTCCAGTCGATACGGTGAAAACTCGCATGTTTCATGCGCGCAGACATCTGAAGCGAATTCTTTCCGGCCAACTGGCCGATTGGTTGTGAGGCGGCAATGACCGGACACATCATTCCCCTGCGGGGCGAACCCCACGAAAGGATCCAGGCCCTGTTGCCCTGGTTCGTCACCGACCGCCTGGACGAGGCCGAGCGCGTGGAGGTCGAGGCGCATCTGAGCGGGTGCGCCGACTGCCGGGCCGAGGAGCGCCTCGAGCGCCGTCTCGGCGCCGAAGTCGCGGCCATGCCGATGGATGTCGAACAGAGCTGGGCGCGGCTGCGGGCGCGGCTCGACCGGCCGGCGGCCCACGCCCGCCCCGGATCGGGCGGCGGCCTGCTGGCCGCCTGGCGCGGCCTCGGCCGGAGCCTGCGCGGCGGACCGCCGTGGATGGGCTGGGCCATGGCCGGCCACGCGGCGCTGATGGTCCTGCTGCTGGGCATGGTCGTTCCCCATGCGGCGCCGCGCGGCCAGGGCGCGCTCTACCACGCGCTGGGCGCGGCGCCGTCGCCGCGGGCGGGCAATGTGGTGGTGATGTTCCGGCCGGACACGCCCGAGCGCGACCTGCGGTCCGCGCTCCTGGCGGACCAGGCGCGCCTGGTGGACGGCCCGACCGCGGCCGGCGCTTACGTCCTGAGCGTTCCCGGCGCGCGGCGGGCCGCGGTCATGGCCGCGCTGCGCCGCAGCGCCGGCGTGGTCATGGCCGAGCCGATCGACCCGGGCGGCGCACGCTGATGGCGCGGCCGGTCGGCCAGGCTCTTCTGCTGGGGCTGATGCTCTGGCTGACGGCGTCGGCCGGCCGCAGCCTCGCCGCGGGCCCCGACACCCCGGCGGCGGGCGCCCAGGCGACCGGCGATTGGACGGTGGGCGGGGCCGGGGACGACGCGCGCGAGGTCCTCGTGCTGCTGCGCGCCCCGCCTCCCCACTTCCGCCCGAACGCGGCCTACGGCGACGCCTACGACGACACCCTCGGGCGCGGCGTGCGGCATCGGATCGCGGCCAACCTGGCGCGGGCGCACGGTCTGACCCTGGTCACCGACTGGCCGATGCCGCTTCTGGGCCTGGACTGCTATGTGATGGCCGCGCCCGCGGGTCATACGGCGGCCGAGGAAGCGGCCCTGCTGGCGCGCGATCCCGGCGTGGCGTGGTCGGAGCCGATGCACGTCTACCGGGGCGAAGGGGCGGTGGCGCCGCGCGCGGATGCGCCCAACGACCCGCTGTTCCGTGCCCAGCCGGCGGCCAACCAGTGGCGCCTCGCCGACCTGCACCAGATGTCCACCGGACGAAACGTGGTGGTGGCCGTGGTCGACAGCCAGGTCGAGCGGAGCCACCCGGACCTGGTCGGCCAGGTCGAGCTATCCGAGTCGTTCGTCCCGGGGCCGCCCGTCGCCGGGGAGGACCATGGCACCGGCGTGGCGGGGATCAT
>Ga0209166_10004213_pt1 | contig 10134 bp, 7 predicted proteins | sample Coa_R1_3_FD_187151 | JGI IMG/M metagenome (GOLD analysis project Ga0209166, IMG submission 187151) | Surface soil microbial communities from Centralia Pennsylvania, which are recovering from an underground coalmine fire - Coalmine... | ecosystem: Environmental > Terrestrial > Soil > Unclassified... | reverse complement strand
CGGTCGCCGAGGTCGCCAACATCGCCGGGCTGGGGCTGCGCGGGGTCAAGTTCCATCCGTCGCTGCAGGCGTTCGCCCCCGACGACCCCGCCTTCTGGCCGGTCTTTTCCGCCTGCGAGCGGCACGGCCTGCTGGCCCTGTTCCACACCGGCACCAGCGGGATCGGCGCGGGCCAGCCCGGCGGCCAGGGCATCGTGCTGGACTACGCGCGGCCCATCCGGCTGGACCCGGTCGCGGCCGCCCACCCGGGGCTGACCGTGGTGGCCGCGCACTTCGGCTGGCCGTGGCACATGGAACTGGTCGCCATGGCCCTGCACAAGACCAACGTCTACATCGACATCTCCGGGTGGTCGCCCAAACGCATCCCGGCCGAGCTGGTCCGCGAGCTGCGCGGGCGGCTTTCTGAGCAGTTCCTGTGGGGCAGCGACTTCCCGTTCATCACCCCGGAACGCTGCCTCGACGAATTTGAGTCGCTGGACGTGCCCGAGCCGGCGCGCAGCCGGGTGCTGCACGAGAACGCGGCCCGGATCCTCGGCCTGGACCAGGGCTATTAGGGCCCGGGGGCCTACCTCGGCCGGCACGTGCCCGGCCTGCCCGGCTCGTATTGACGGTGCTGGCCTGGGGTGGCGACCGCCCTGGAACCCCCGGTGGCCAGCACCGGAATGGCCAGGCAGGGGGGTCAGGTCCCACAATGTCTGGCATGACCGTTCTGCTTCCGCTGGCCGCCGGCGAGCCGCCGCCCCCGCTGCTGACCGTGTCCGGGCTGGAGGCCAGCTTCGGCCCGGTGCAGGCGCTCAACGGCGTCGACCTGGCCGTTCAGCCGGGTGAGCTGATCGCCCTGGCGGGCGAGAACGGTGCCGGCAAGACCACGCTGGTGCGCTGCATCGCCGGGGACATCACCCCGGCCAGCGGCGAGATCTACCTGGCGGGCCGGAAGGTGGCGGCCGACCCGGTTGCCGCGGCCAAGCTGGGCATTGCCGTGGTGTGGCAGGACCTTGCGCTCTGCGAGAACCTGGACGTAGCCGCCAACGTGCTGCTCGGCCAGGAACCGCGGCGGCTGATGCTCTCGGAGAGCCGGTTCCACGCGGCCGCGGCGCAGGTGCTCAGGGACCTGCGCATCCCGCTGCACGACACCACCCGCAGCGTCCGCACCCTGTCCGGTGGCCAGCGCCAGCTGGTGGCGGTCGCCCGCGCGATGCGGCACCGGCCCCTGCTGCTGGCCCTGGACGAGCCCACCGCGTCCCTGGGCGTCCGGGAATCGGCGCAGGTCGAAGCGCTGATCGAGGGCCTGCGCGAGCAGGGCACGACGATCCTGCTGGCGTGCCACGACATCGAGCAGATGTTCCGGCTGGCCGACCGGATCGTGGTGCTGCGGCAGGGCCGGGTCGTGGGCGACCTGGACCCGCACAGCACTCACCCCGACGACGTGGTCGCGCTGCTGTCCGGCCAGCAGGTCGACTCCTCCGCGCGCCGCCAGCTCAGCCGCCTGCACCGGCTGGCCGACCGGCTGGTGTCCGCCGACCCCTCGTCCAGCCTGCCGCTGATCCTGTCCGCGCTCGGCGCGGCCCTGGGCACCGAGCGGCTGTGTATCCACCTGGTGGCCGACCAGGCGCTGGTCTGCACCGCGTCGATGGGGTTCGCCCCCGGGCAGCTGGCGGGCTGGTCGGCACTCCCGCTCGGCCCGGCAGGTGGGCCGGTCGGGCTGGCCGCGTCCACCGAACAGCCGGTGACCGAGGCGGACGTCCGGGCCAGCGCCGCGCGGTTCGGTAATAGCGGCCTTGCCACGGCGCCGGGCATCAAGGGCTCCTGGTCGGTCCCGGTGATGGGCCCGAGCGGGCTCAGCGGGGTCGTCACGGTCTTCCGCCCGGACACCCGCCCGCCGCAGCGCGACGAACTGGACCTGGTCACCTTGTACGCCGGGTACGCGGCCAGCGCGGTCGAGCGGGACCGGCTGCTGGACCAGGTCACCGCGCGGAACCGGGTGCTGGAAACCATCCGGGAGATGCTGGAGACGCTGGCCGGGCCGATCCCGGTCGCCGAAGGGCTCGTGGTCGCGATCGAGTCGCTGCGCCGCGGGCTGCGGGCCGACGAGGTCGCGCTGCTGACCCAGCCGGCCGGGGACGCCCCGCAGTGGCGCGCCTTCACCGGGCCGATGGGCCGGGATCCGGGGTCGGCCTCGCCCTCGCTGCGCCACATGGCAAAGCAGCTGCTGGCCGACGCGCACAGCGGCGGCGTGACAGGCCAGGACGGCGCGGCCCGGCAACCGGGGCACGGCCACGGCCGCCGGGTGCTCGCGGCCACGTTCCTGGCCCCGGGCGGGCCCACGGTCCTGCTGGCGAGCTGGAAGGAACTTCGCGCGACCAAGGACGAGACCGCGCTGCTGGAGGACGCCGCGCGTTCGCTGCGCCTCGCGCTGGAGCGGGAGGAGGCCGGGCTGGCGCACCAGGAGGCGGCGGCGCTGCGCCGGTCCCGGGAACTGCAGCGCGGCTTCCTGTCCCGGATGAGCCACGAGCTGCGCACCCCGCTGACGGCCATCCGGGGGTACGCGTCCAGCCTCATGCAGCCGGACGTGACCTGGGACGGGGACTCGCAGCGCCGTTTCCTGGACCGGATCGCGGCCGAGTCGGCCCGGCTCGGCCGGCTGGTGGAGGACCTGCTCGACTTCTCCGCGATCGAGTCCGGCATCATGCGGCTGCAGCGGGACTGGTGCGACATACCGCTGGTGCTGGAGGCGGCCATCGCGTGCCTGCCGCCGGCCGACGCCGCCGGGGTCTCCACGGACAGCGAGCCCGGCCTGCCCGCCGTGCTCGCCGACCACGACCGGCTGGAGCAGGTGTTCGTCAACCTGGTCAGCAACGCGGTGCGGCACAACCCGCCGGGGACCACGGTCAGGGTCACCGCGGTGGCAGCGCGGCCGCGGGCGGAGGTGGTGATCAGCGTGATGGACGACGGCACCGGCATGCCCGGGGAACTGGCGGCGGCCGCGTTCGACGTCACCCCGAAGCGCCGCGCGCCCAGCGCAGGGGCTGGCCTCGGGCTGTCTATCGCCAAGGCCATCGTGGAGGCGCACGGCGGCAGCATCGCGCTGCGCCGGATGGACCGCGGCACCTGCTTCCGCATCTGCCTGCCGGTGGAAGCCACCGACCGGCCCGGCACCGAAGCCGAACAGCGGGACGGGGACGGCGCCGGCCTGACGGCCGGCGGGGCCCGGGCCGGGGTGGCGGCGCCGTGACCGAGTTCTCCAGGAACACCCGGGCGCTCGTGGTCGAGGACGACCCCAACATCGTGGACCTGATCAGGTCGAACCTGTCCGTGCGCGGCTTCGACAGCGTGGTCTCCGCCGACGGCGCGCGGGCGCTCCAGCTGCTGGAGACCGAGGAGCCGGACATCGTCCTGCTCGACCTGATGCTGCCCGAGGTGGACGGGTTCGAGCTGTGCCGGCAGATCCGCGAGCGGTCCAGTGTGGCGATCATCGTGGTGTCCGCCCGCGGCGGCGAGCGGGACAAGGTGACCGCGCTGAACGTGGGCGCCGACGACTACATGACCAAGCCGTTCAGCATCGAGGAACTGCTCGCCCGGATCACCGCCACGCTGCGGCGCACCCGGCCGGCCACCTCGCCCGAGCCCGGGCCGCCCGTGGTCACCGCCGGGGACATCGAGATCGACCTGGCCAGCCAGCAGGTGACCCGGCAGGGCCAGCCGGTGCACCTGACCCCCACGGAGTTCGCCCTGCTCCGCGAGCTGGCCACCAACCGCGGCAAGCTGCTCACCCACGCGCACCTGCTGCGCCGGGTCTGGGGCCACGGATATGAGACGGAGACCGAGTACGTGCGGGTGTACGTCCGGCGGCTGCGGGCAAAGCTGGAGGCGGACGGCAGCCACCCGCTGATCCTCACCCAACCCCGGGCCGGTTACAGGTTTGCCCCGGAGTGAAGGGCAACCAGAGCAGCCCTGGTCCCACGTCCCGGCTTTCCTGACGGCACGCGGTTGATGTTCATACTTTTTTTATGGGGGCGCCACGATGTTAAGACCGTGTTAATTCCGGCGACTCTATCGTTTGGGCAACGCCTGCGGCTGAAGCGTTCGCTGAAACGGACATGGGACTAGCCCTTGCCCGGGCTGCGGTTTTGCCTACAGAGGGTGGTTTTTTTGGAACGGGTGACCAGGAAGAGCATGACGATCTCGCTGGCTGCCGTCGCGGGCCTGCTCCTCGCGGCCTGCGGAAGCAGTTCGTCATCGACGAGTTCGGGCACTTCAGGCGGTTCGGTGAAGGTGCCCGCGATCTCAGTTTCGTCTTTCACGAGGAGCTTCTCGGTGATGACGGAACTCAAGGCACTGGCCGCCAAGGGCAAGGGAAACGTCGCCGCCATCCTTCCCGACACGGTCACCTCGGCCCGGTACACCGAATTCGACGCGCCGTACCTGACGGAGGCGCTCACTGCGGCCGGCCTTTCACCTTCGCAGTTCACCGTGCAGAATGCACAGGGCAGCGACGCGACGGAACTGACCGACGCGCAGGAGGCCATTACCAAGGGCGCCAGCGTGCTGATCATGGACCCGCTCGACTCCGGTGTCGGGGCCCAGATCGAGTCCTATGCCAAGGCGCACGGCGTCCCGGTCATCGACTATGACCGGCTGACGCTCGGCGGCAGCCGCAAGTACTACGTCAGCTTCAACAACGTCAAGGTCGGCCAGCTGATCGGCCAGGGCTTCGTGAACTGCGCGACCGCCTGGCACGTGGCCAAGCCCAACGTGCTGGTGATGAAGGGCGCGCCGACCGACAACAACGCCACGCTGTTCGCCCAGGGATACATGTCGGTGCTCCAGCCGAAGTTCTCCGCAGGCACGTACAAGCTGGTGGGCACGCCGCCTGGCACCTGGGACCCGCCGACCGCGGAGACCGAGTTCCAGCAGCAGTTCACCGCGCACAAGAACATCAACTCGGTGCTGGTGCCCAACGACGAGAACGCCGCCCCGATCATCCACTACCTGCAGACGCTGCACGTCAAGCCGCAGACGTTCCCGGTGACCGGCCAGGACGCCACTTTGGTCGGGCTGCAGAACATCCTGGCCGGCTACCAGTGCGGCACCGCCTACAAGCCCATCTACCTGGAGGCGCAGGCCGCCGCTACGCTGGCCATCATGCTGCGGGCGGGCGTCAAGCCGCCGGCTTCCCTGGTGAACGGCAGCACGACCGACTCCACGTCGCACACGGCAGTTCCCTCGGTCCTGCTGGCCCCCGAATGGGTGACCCCGTCCAACATGAACGACACGGTCATCAAGGACCAGTTCGTGCCGGCGCAGCAACTGTGCGTGGGCTCGTTCGCGGCGGCCTGCAAGGCGAACGGGATCTCGGTGTGAGGACGCACAGCACACGCGGGAAGACACGCGTCACTGGGCCGTCGTGGTGACGACGCCCAGCGCCGACGACGGCGCCCGGCCCGCTCCGGCGGCCCGGGCGCCGTCGCCCGCGGCGCCTGCACCTGCCCCAGCCGACAGCACCGGTCACGAGCCACTGCTGCGCCTCAAGGGAATCGGAAAGAACTTCGGTCCCGTCCAGGCGCTCGCCGACATCAACCTGGACATCCCGGCCGGCCAGGTGACCGCGATCCTCGGTGACAACGGCGCGGGCAAGACCACGCTGATCAAGACGATCTCCGGGATCTGGCAGCCCGACGGCGGTCAGATCTTCTGGATGGGCAAGCCGGTGCACCTGCACGGCCCGCGGGACGCGGCCGACCTCGGTATCGCCACTGTCTACCAGGACCTCGCGCTGTGCGACAACCTGGACATCGTGCAGAACATGTTTCTTGGCCGGGAGATGCTGCGGCACCGGCAGCTCGATGAGATCCGGATGGAGCTGTCGGCGAAGAGCACGCTGTCCGGCCTCTCGGTGATGACGGTCCGGTCGATCCGCCAGCCGGTTGGCTCGCTGTCCGGCGGCCAGCGGCAGGCGGTCGCCGTGGCCAGGGCCGTCATGCAGGAAGCCAGGCTCGTGATCATGGACGAGCCGACGGCCGCGCTCGGCGTCACCCAGACCAGGATCGTGCTCGATCTCATCGGCCGGCTGGCCGGCCGGGACATCGCCGTGGTGGTCATCTCGCACAACCTCAACGATGTGATGAGCGTCGCGGACCGGATGGCCGTGCTGCACCTCGGCCGGCTGGCCGCCGTCGGGCCTGCCGCCCGGTTCGACACACAGGTGATCGTCGACCTGATGACCACCGGTACCTCGACCCGCCTGAACACGGCCACGGCGGAGCACCGGGTGCCGCCGCCGCCCACGCCGGACAGCCAGGCGGCAGACGAGGCGGCGCATGCTCCCGGCAGCGGCGCCGGCCCGGAAGCGCACGGCGACGGCATCCACGCAGGGAGGGAGGCCCAATGAGCACCGAGCTGCACGAGCCGCCGCCAGAGGCACTCGAAGACGCCGAGGCGGCGGCGGCCGAAGCGGCGCGGGTGGCCGCCCCGGAGATCATCGCCGGTTCACTCGGCGAATACGCCGGAATCTGGCTGAAGCGGGTTCGCAGCGGCGAGAGCGGCGCGCTGCCCGTGGTGATCGGCCTGGTCGCGATCGTGGTCTACTTCCAGGTCCGCAACTCGCTGTTCCTGTCCGCAGGCAACCTGGTCAACCTGATGGTGCAGGGCGCGCCGTTCATCATCTTCGGCATGGCCGAGGTGTTCGTCCTGCTGCTCGGCGAGATTGACCTTTCGGTCGGCTTCAACGCGGCCAACGGCGCGGTGATCATGGCCTGGCTGGCCTTCACCGTGCCCTGGTGGGCCGCCATCCTCGCCGGGCTGGCCTTCACCGCTGCCGTCGGCGCCCTCTGGGGAATTCTCATCACCCGGCTCCGGCTGCCGTCGTTCGTCGTGACGCTGGCCGGCCTGCTCGGGCTGCAGGGCGTAATGATCAGCCTGGTCGCGCGTAGCGGCCGCGGCCCCGGTGGCAGCATCCCGATCTCCAGCACCATCATCAACGACCTGGCCAACGGCAACCTCAGCCCGATGGCCGGCTGGGTGGTCATGATCGTCCTGGTCGTGCTGTTCGGCGCGTCCATGATCCTGCGGGACCGCCAGCGGCGCGGCAGCGGCCTGGTGGCGCCGCCCGCCAGCATCACCGCACTCAAGATCGCGGTAATGGCGGCGGCCGGCGTCGTGGTGGTCCTGATCGGGAACACCAACCGCGGGGTGATGGTGCCATTGCGCGGGGTGCCCTGGGTAGTGCTGATCGTGCTAGGCCTGCTGGCCATGTGGACCGCGCTGCTGAGCCGGACCCGGTTCGGCCGCTATGTCTACGCGATCGGCGGGAATGCGGAGGCGGCCCGGCGGGCCGGCGTCAACCTCGGCATGGTCCGGACGCTCGCGTTCATCCTGTGCGGGCTCACCGCGGGGGTCGCGGGCATCATCTACTCTTCCCGGCTGGGTTCCATCTCCACCGACATCGACGGTGGCGAGCTGGTGCTGTTCGCGGTCGCCTCGGCGGTCATCGGCGGCACGGCCCTGTTCGGCGGGCGTGGCAAGATGCTGCACGCCCTGCTCGGCGGGCTCGTCGTAGCCGTCATCTATAACGGGCTCGGCCTGCTCGGCCTCAGCAGCGCCGCCACCTACATCGTGACGGCGCTGGTGCTGCTCGGCGCGGTGATCGTGGACACCCTGGCTCGCAGGGGACGGGCGGCCCAGTAACCTGTGGCCACCAGCGGGAGGCGTGTGGCGGTGACCGGTGCCCGGCGGCCCTCGTCCTGGGACCTCACGGCCGCCCGGGACAAGACGATCCCCGATGTGGCCGCGCCGGGGCTGCGGGTGCTGTTCGCCGGGATCAATCCCGGCCTGTACTCCGCCGCGACCGGGTACCACTTCGCCCGGCCGGGGAACCGGTTCTGGCCCGCGCTGTACGCCTCGGGGTTCACCGGCCGGGTACTGCGGCCGGATGAGCAGGACGACCTGCTGCCGCTGGGCCTGGGCATCACCAACGTGGTGGCCCGGGCCACCGCCCGCGCCGACGAGCTGACCGTCGGCGAGGTCCGGGCCGGAGGCCGGGTGCTGACCGCCAAGGTCGCGCGCCTGCGCCCCCGGTGGCTCGCCGTCGTGGGCATCACCGTGTACCGGACGGCATTCGGCCGGCCCGGCGCGACGATAGGGCGGCAGGAGGAGACGCCAGGCGGCGCCCGGCTCTGGGTGCTGCCCAACCCCAGTGGCCTCAACGCGCTATGGACTACACCTAAGCTCATAGAGGCGTTCCGGGAATTGAGGCTGCACGTCGAGGGCTAAGCGAGGTCGAGAGGCGAGGCAGGCGTTGCTCAGCTGGCAAGTCCCGCTTGATGCTTGACCCGGTTTGGCTCCAGGTGACGCTTGACGGTTTCCAGGGTCAAGACCGGACCTCGTGAGGTCTTCCCGAGGTAACTGACGGTTACCCCCATGGCCCAGCAGTTCTTCCGCTGATCACCCATGACCCATCGGCATCTCGCCCCTTGCCGGCGGGTCACCGACAGCGCGAACCATCTGCCATCGGGTCATGAGGATGGTCGCCATGTATCTCCCGCCACCTCGCCGATGAACAGATGGTTGCCGAGAACCGTGCTGGTAAAGACAGTTGGTCGCGAAAAGACGCTCAAAGGTCACGGTTTACCTCGGTCGCTCTCCAGGACGCCAAGGTCATATTTAATATCATCCCATTCCGCAAAGGCGGCAGCTGCCTGCTCATAGATTTCAGTTACCTCCGTCAAGGGCTCTTCAATCTCTTTGATAATGCTCCTCACCTTGGTTAGCCAGTAGGCGACAGCCGTCAAGCACAGGATGCCGCCCGCAGCAGCAACGATAGCGGCTACTGGGGGTACTAGGTTGAATTGATACGCGACGCTCACCAGCGACACACACAGGAGCGTGGCCTGTACAATCAGGTTCACGAGCTGTACACCCTGCACCAAGCGGGCAAGCCTCCCAAACGATGCAGCGTCGCTCTCAAGATCCTTTTCGCTGGGCACATTCTCAAGCACCTCTTCAATTTCCTTTTCGAGGCTTTCGAGGCGGACAAGTTTGGCAGGGCCAACGCTGCTTACAAAGTTGCGGGCCAGTTCCAGGCCCTTAGGACCAAGGCTTTCAAGACGCTCTCGGAGGAGGTCGCCCAGTGAGTCACCCCTACCACCACCCTCCTGGCCCGCCCACATGAGGAACTTACGGGTACCCTCTTCGAACCGCTCGATGATCGCGCGGACCAGTAGCTCACGCGTACCACTCGCTGACTCACCAAGGCCTACGAGGCGCTTTCCAAGGAAGCGGCCCACTGACTCGCCAAGGCTTTCAAGACGCTTTCCGAAGCGGTCGCCCAGTGACTCACGCCTACCACTCGCTGACTCACCACCCTCCTGGCCCGCCCTCATGAGGGCCTTACGGGCACCCTCATGGGCCCCCGCTATGAAACTCTTTCGGATCGCGCCGCGAAGTGACTCATCATCATACTCCGCGATGAAGGCCTTAACTTGGTTGTACATATCCAGGAACTCCGGGACGCGGCCCTTGGCTTGGTTGAGCGTCGCCAGCGCCGCCGTCAGCCGGGAAAGGATTGCGTCCCATGCCCGAGCAAAGTCATTCGTTTGGTCTCTGAGGTCGCTGTATGAGACCACTGCAGCAAGTGCAATGATAGGGGCAGCCGTTCCACAAATAAGCCAGAAGGTCTCATGAAATCTCACGTTGGGGAGCGTACCCCTCACGCCGGATAGGTACCAGTCGACGCTGGCGCCCGGAGATGACTTCCATGACAAGGTGATAGCACCGCTCCATGACGCTCAACTCCAGGGCATGGCCCCAGCTACCCCCTCCGCGAACAACGTCACGGCGGGGCCTGCCGGGGCAGGCGGTGTCAAGCATCAGGTGAATCCGCCGAGCGGGTACCTCCTGGCATACCTGGCCGCCCAAGACGGATCACACCGGATCACACCGGAGCAGCCCGCGGCCGCGGGCCGCGGCGCTATTCCGCGAGGATGCCAGCGTCGCCTGATCCCCAGTTCCGGAGTCGGGTCGGGAGCAGGCGAGGTGATGATGTCTGACGGTAGGGCCCAGGGCCTTTATTCCGCCGGTTTCCCGGTCGGCTGTGCCACGCCTGGTGACCTTGGCCAGGTCATTCCTTTTCCTGCTCCC
>Ga0209166_10004212_pt1 | contig 10134 bp, 5 predicted proteins | sample Coa_R1_3_FD_187151 | JGI IMG/M metagenome (GOLD analysis project Ga0209166, IMG submission 187151) | Surface soil microbial communities from Centralia Pennsylvania, which are recovering from an underground coalmine fire - Coalmine... | ecosystem: Environmental > Terrestrial > Soil > Unclassified... | reverse complement strand
CGGAAGCTTCCCGTACTCGCAAGTCGCGGGTATGACATTCACGCCGTTCGGGCTCGTGCAGCTGATGTTCCCATACATCTTCCGCGGTCCGGGCGACGTCCAATGGGGGTTGTGGGCACACTGGGAGTCGTATCTGTACGTGGGTCTGGCCCCCCTCCTGCTGGCGATCCTCGCAATGAAGCGTGTGCGCCGACCTGCGATCGCCCTGTGGGTGCTGATCGGCGCCGCCGGACTGAGCGTCTCGCTGGGTCCGTACAGCCCCATCGACAGTTTTTCCTTGCTGTGGCGGACGCCGGGCCTGGGTTGGTTGCGAGCGCCGGGCCGGTTCGAGCTGGTGCCGGTACTTGCGCTCGCTATGCTTGCGGCGCACGGCATGGCGGAGCTTCAGGCCCGCGCACGCGTTCGTCCACGTCGTGCAGCAATCCTGGCGCGCTGGCCGCCGGTGCTGATCACGCTCCTTGCGCCGTATGCGATTGCGCTCGGGCTGGCGATCGGGCACTCCGCGTTGTTGGCTTCCGGCGACGCAGCGCTGGAGGTCATCCAGCAGGGCTATCTGTCGCTCCCCCGCGACCAGCCGGGACTGTCGGCGACAGATGTGTATCAGGGGCTACTCTGGGCGACTGATCTGTCCAATCCACGCGTCGCGGGAGCGCTCTTCGGGCTGTTTGCGTGCGGCGCGGTCATTGTTCTATGGCAGCGTGCTCCCTGGCAAGCCGTGCGATGCTGGACAGGCTGGCGCGTGATCCTGCTGCTTGGAACTGCCATCGACCTGCTGGTATTCGGCTGGGGGATCCACCCACGCCAGTCGCTGGAGGTGATCGGTGGGTCCAGCGCAATGCTGGCCGGCCTGGACCCGATACTGGCGCACGACGACGCTGGCCCAGCGCGGGTGATGGCGTCACCCGTCTTGCGGTCAGTGGCCCCGGATCAACTGGTTCCGACCGGTATCCAGGAGGCCGGCGGATATAGCTCTCTGGATACGAGCAACGAGCGTCTGTACTTGAATCACGTCCAACAGGTGGACGATGGACTGATGGATCTGTGGAACGTGCGCTACGTCATCGACACCCCGGAGTCACGTCGAGTTGCAGAATACGGCGGCGTACAGTATTCGACGCGCAATGTCCTGTTCGACTCAGCGTCAGGGACCGCTGCGGATGCGCTCGACGTGCATGTTGCCACGCTGGCACCGGTTTCAGAAGTGCGGGTTGTTTCGGCGTTGGTCGGTGGGGGTGACATTGCGCAGTCTACGGTCGTCGGCGAGGTGACGCTGCGATCGCCTGATGGGCATAGTGCCGCGGAAATTCCCCTGCGGGCCGGCGTCGAGACGATGGACTGGGCTTGGGACGACCTGGCCAGTGCAGGGACTGTTCGACACGCTCGGGTCGAAGTAGCGGGAACGCAGAATCAGCCACTATCCAATGGTCAGGCAGCCGTTCGCGCGCTGTCGTTTGCGAAGGTGCCTGTTTATGCGCCGGTGTCCGTCAGCAGCATGTACATCCACAGCACTGTTCCAGTTGGCCGCCTCATCGTATTTGGACTGGCCCTGGTGGACCTGCACGGTAACGTCAACCACATCATGGTGCCGGCCGAGACCAAGTTTACGGAGGTCGCCCGCGATCAGAACCTGGTGGTGCTCCGGAACAATTCCGCCTTTCCCCGTGCGTTCGTCGTGCCACAAGCACACGTAGTTCCAGCAGGCCGCACGTTCGACTACATGCAGCGGCCTTCTTTCGACGCGAGCCGGGAGGTCGTTATTGAGGCGGATACGTCACCCGTCGGATTGGGCGCCGCTCCGGTACGCGGGTTTGCCGATGGACCGGGGCTCGCCCGCATCACTCGGTACTCACCGCTGGAGGTGTCCATCAGTGTGGACACGCCGAGCCCCGGCTTCCTGGTGCTCACAGACGCGTACTACCCGGGCTGGCACGCATACCGTGATGGAGTCGCGACGCAAATCGTGCGCGGAGACCTGCTGTTTCGCGCCATCGCCATGCCTGCAGGTACACATCGCGTCGTGTTCCTTTACCAACCTCCGAGCGTCGTGTTGGGCTTGCTGGTCAGCCTCCTGATCTTGAGCGTATCGCTCGGATACTGCGGGTTTTCGTTCCGATTGGCTAGGCGGTCGGAGGGGATAGCCCGGTCGCGTAGGGCAGCGTGTGGTCGCGATTCCGACAAACGCGTACGACTGCCTGGTGACCACGTTGTAGCTGTCGTCGCGCTCAGCGCCGAATTGATCCGTCAGCCGTGAGCTGCGTTGCCGTTCACCACGACCATTAGGCCAGGCGGTCACCACGACCATTAGGCCACTCGCGCGCCCCGAAATACGTGGGTCAGTGTATGAAAAGGAACAGCGCCTTGGGTTGGTTGGCGTTGGGCGGCGTGTCATCCGTCAGTCGCTTACCGATGTACTGCTTGCGGGTGACGCCGCGCGGAGCTCGTCAATCGCATGTTGACGGAGCAGCTCTGCGCCCGAGCGGGGGCGTAATCGACGGCGGCGCGTGGCGGCGCCCGTGCCTCGACTGGCCGCCGCTGGCGCCGTAGCAGAAATCCAAGAATGTATTGCGCCCAGCCGTGGTCGAGCCGGGTGCCGGCTTTTTGCAGCAACTCAAGCGCGTGCTCGACATCGGCGATACCGGCATCACGGCCGCGTATAAGTCCGCGTGTGCGGAGCGCGATCCCGCGCACGTGTGCCGCGCCAAACGCGTCGGCGAGCTGCACTTTCTGTTCAGCTAACGCCAGCGCGACGCGTGTCTCGCCGAGAGCATGGTATGCGAGCGCTGCACCGGGTCTCCGGGCAACGAAAGCAGAACTTGTCCACTCGGCGGCCAACGCATCACGCAGTGCAAGAAACGAATTCAGAGCCGAGCGCGGGCGTCCACGTGAAAGCTCGAGGCGACCTTTGAACTCGAGGTAGGGTAAGTCGAACCAGGACAACTCGGAGCCCGACAGTTCGACGCCCAGCTGCCTGGCGAGCGATTCGGCCAGGATCTATCGAGAGCTTGCGGGTTGGCTACTGCCGAGTGCCCTCAGCACCGATGTCGGGACGGTCCTCGTGGGTGCGGTCATCGACGAACAGCGTGAGCGGAAGGTCCTGGCGCCGGCCCTGTCGACGATCGAGCGGTTGGCCTGGGAGACGCGTCGTCGAGCTGAGCGGCTCGTGTTTGTCCGGCTGACCGCCGCCGTCACGGACGTTCAGCGCGAGCAGCTGGACGCTTTGCTGGTCGTCCAGCCCGGCGGGCGGATGACCCGCTGGTAGCGTTGCCCACCACCCCGTCGGCCGACGCCGGCTACCTTCGTGGCGCTGGCCGAGCGGCTGGAGACGATCCGCGCCATCGAGCTCACCGATGTCGGCCGCCAGGTCCATCAGACGCGCTTGGTTCGTCTCGCAGCCAGGGTCCTTCACAGCGGGAATTGGTGTCGGGAAACGTGAACACCCCGTGATCTCGATCAGTCATTCCGCGGCGGCCGCGCGCATAGCGGGGTGATCGCGTGTGACCGATCGGATGGAAATTTCTGGTGACGACGTCTTGCCCAACAGTAAAATCGGGCAGCCACCGTCTCAACTAGCCTGCTTTAACAGGGTGATGAAAATCGCCCATTTCAGGTAACTCCGGCTCTTCCGGTCGGACGTGTTGCCCAGCTACCGTTGAGGCAGCCAATCCGAGAGGCGGTGGGACGATGCGCGGGCGACGGAATCCTCAAGCCAGCATGTTGGCGTTCGTGGATCTCGAGGAGCGGGTGCCGCCCCACCAGCCATTGCGCGTCATCAAACGCTGTGCTGATCGAGCGCTCGTCGAGTTGTCGCCCACCTTTGATGCCATGTACCGCACTGGCGGACGGCCGTCGATCCCGCCCGAGCGGTTGCTCAAGGCCAGCTTGCTGATCAGCCTGTATTCGGTGCGCAGCGAACGCGCGTTTTGTGAAGAGTTGGACTTCCAGTTGCTGTGGCGGTGGTTTCTGGACATGAGTCTGATGGAACCCAGCTTCGACCAGTCGACCTTCAGCAAGAACCGAGGCCGGCTGTTGCAGCATGTCGTCGCCCTGCAGGTCTTCGACGCGGTGGTGCGCCAGGCCGATGCGTTGGGGCTGCTCTCTGACGAGCACTTCACGGTGGACGGCACCCTGATCGAGGCCGCCGCTAGCCTCAAGAGCTTCCGGCTCAAGGACAAGCCACCCGATGACCGTGGCAACCCGACGGGCAACTTTCGCGGTGAGAAACGCTCGAACGCGACTCACCAGAGCACCACCGATCCTGAAGCGCGACCCTGAGCCCGAAGCTTCAGTCATCCGGCGGTGGCGGACGCCGCCGTCATCGGCGTGCCCGACGCCCGCTGCGGCGAGGCGGTCAAGGCTGTGGTGGTCGTGGCCTGCACGACCACCGAGACCGAGCTGATCGAATACTGCCGCGAGCGGATCGCTCACTATAAGGCGCCGAGTCAGTCGACTTCGTGGAGTCGCTGCCTCGCAACGCCTCGGGGAAGGTCTTGAAGCGCGTGCTCCGGGCGCCGTACTGGACGCGTCGTCAGCGCCAGGTCAACTGAGCCGAGCGTAAGCCGTGCCGTTGGTCGAGCTTGCAACTATCCGGTTGTATTACGAGGAGCACGGCCGTGGGCCAGCGCTGGCACTGGTGCACGGCGGCGCGTCCGTCGGTCCGAACGCCGAAGTCGTTAGACCGCAAGAGGTATTGCAATGAGTTCTGATCCTGCTGAGTATGTTCCTGGCCACGGCGCGCGTGAGATCGAGCGGCTCATCAGGCAAGCTGCACTCGTTGAGCCGATCACTCGGCGGTTCTTTGTCGAAGCTGGGATCGCCCCGTGGTATGTGTGTGCTCGATATTGGGAGCGGCGTCGGCGACGTTACATTTCTGGCAGCCGACCTCGTCGGCGAAGCGGGCCATGTAACTGGAATCGATCAATCTAATGCGGCTTTGGCCATCGCTCGCACCAGGTCGGGCGCACTAGGTCTGGGTAATGTTGGCTTTGAAGAGACCAGCCTTACAGAGTTCCGTTCCGGCCAGCAGTTCGATGCCATCGTTGGTCGCTACATCTTGATGTACATGCCAGATGCCGCGGCAGTTTTGCGCCGTCTCGTCCAGCACCTGCGGCCGGGCGGTCTGCTCTGTCGTCACGAGCCGAGTTGGGCATCTGCACGCTCCTTTCCACCGGTGCCCAGTTGGGAGCGGTGCAGTTCGTTAGTGGTTCGGGCATGGACTCCAGAAGCGGTGGTGCAATCAGGCGCTCGCCCGGCCGCAGCGGCCCATGGCGCCGAAGTATCAGGTCGCCGCCGACCAGCAGGGTGTACTCGTTCTGGGCATCATGAGCACGCCTCGTTCAGATCTGCCGTCCGGCCGCCTCCCAGTATTGGGCGCGTAACCCCCGCTTGAACACCTTGCCGGTGTCCTCGCGCGGCAGTCCGTGACTGAATTCGATTAGCTTCGGGATCTTGTACCGCGCGAGGTGGGGCCGTAGAAACGCACGGATGCCCTCGGCCGACAGGGTGGCGCCGTCCTGAGGCTCGACGTAAGCGCACAGCGCCTCGCCGTACTCCGCGTCGGGAATCCCGAAGACGGCGCAGTCGCGGACGCCAGGCATGGTAACAAGCACCGCCTCGATTTCCGCCGGGTAGATGTTCACGCCGCCAGAGATCACCATGTCACGGCGGCGGTCGCATAGGAACAGATAACCGTCCTCGTCGAGATAGCCCATGTCGCCGCAGGTGATCAAGCCGTCGCGTTCAACCTTTCGGCGCTCGTCCTCCAGTCCGTGGTAGGTGAAGTCGGAATAGCCCGCCACGCGCATATATATGTCGCCTACCTGGTGGGGGCCGAGCTCGCGTCCATCGATGTCCAGGATCTTGATGGTGGCGCCCTCGACCGCGCGCCCCACCGTGCCTGGCTTCTGGAGCGCTTCGATCGACGTGTGGAACACCACCGCGCCGGACTCAGTGCCACCGTAATACTCGTTGATGATCGGGCCCCACCAGTCGATCATCTGGCGCTTGACGCTCGGCGGACAGGGCGCGGCGGCGTGGACCACGAATTGCAGCGACGACACGTCATACTGCCGCCGTACCTCCTGAGGCAGCTGAAGCAGGCGCACGAACATGGTGGGAACCAGGTGCAGGTGGGTGATGTGTTCGCGCTCGATCAGTCGGAGCAACTCCTCCGCGTCGAAACGCGGCTGTAGAAAGACACGTGCCCCGGCGTGCACGGCCGCGAACGCGTAGGAGTTAGGTCCGGCATGGTACATCGGGCCCGTGAGCACCGTGCGACTGCGCGCCCCTGGCCGAAGCTCGAAGACAAGCGCGAGCATCTGTGCTCTGACCTGCTGCATGGCGGGCGTGGCTCGCTCGCGGCGAACGCCCTTCGGGCGGCCGGTCGTACCCGACGTGTAGATCATGCTCAACCCTGGACGGGTGGGGCCCTCCCAGGCGCTCTGCTGCGCAAACCAGGCTGTCCAATCGATGGCATCGGGGGGAACGCGGCAAAGCTCGGGCGCGATGCCGTACGCGTCGCTGATCTCGGGAGGAGTGGGTGCGACCAGCACGGAGATCCCGCGCGGAAGTCCGTCGGCGATCTGCGGCAGCAGGTCGGCGTGCACAACCACGGCCTTGGCGTTGGAGTCGCGCAGGATGTAGCCCGCCTCGTCCGCGGTAAAGTGCCAGTTGATCGGCACGGCATAGGCACCGATAAGCCCGGCGCCGATGGTCGCCTCGAAGAATGGGAAGTCGTTGCGCAGGACGAGCGCGATACTATCGTCTTCCCGGATCCCGAGACGGCGAAGCCCGGTGGCGACGCGCGCCGCCCGGGCGACCAACTCTTCCTGCCGAAGCTCGCGTGTGCCGCTGATGATGGTGCCAGTGTGGCTCGTCACAAGCGTCGCCCTTCGCCGCCCAGTCTAGGGCCGAAGAGCGCGTCCGCGAACACAGGGTGGGCACGCAACGGGCACGCAAGAGCGTATATCCTTTCGGTCCGGCGACCGTGAACGCGCCGGGTGCATGGAGTCGAGAATGTTCGGAGCGGTGCTGCGTGCGCATCGCCTGGCGGCTGGCCTGACCCAGGACGAATTGGCCGAACGAGCCAGCCTGAGCGGGCGTGGCGTGCAGGACCTGGAGCGCGGGCTCCGCCGCCGCCCACGGCCGGATACGATCCGACGCCTGGCCGATGTGCTCGAGCTCGACGGCGTTGCACGTGCCGAGTTGATGAGCGCAGGCCAACCCGTGGCCGTGTCGGCTGAGGAACCAGGCCTCGGCGCGGCACGGCCCACGCTTCCCGTGCCGCTGACGAGCTTTGTTGGGCGCGCCCGGGAGCAGGCCGAGCTTGGCCACCTGCTTGCCACTGCTCGCCTGCTCACGCTCGTGGGCATGGGCGGCGTGGGCAAGACCCGACTGGCGATTCAGCTTGCTGCCAGCGCAGCGCGGCGCTACGCCGACGGGGTCTACCTGATCGATCTGGCAGCACTCACTCAGCCCGAGCTGGCCGTCCAGGGCATCGCCCAGGTGCTCGGCCTGCGCGTTGAGCTCGATCGACAGCCCGAGGCGGCCGTCATCGGCCACTTGGCCAGACGCCACGCGCTCCTACTGCTGGACAACTGCGAGCATCTGATCGAGGGCTGCGCCCAGCTAGCCCTGACGCTGCTCCACTCCTGCCCTTCGGTGCATGTGCTGGCCACGAGTCGCGAGCCGTTGGGGATCGACGGGGAGACGCTTTGGCGCATGAGCCCGCTCGACGACACAGACGCCGTCGATCTGTTCATCGAGCGGGCACACGCTCAGCGGGCGGACTTCGATCCGGGCGACACGGCCACCATTGCTTATCTCTGTCGGGCGCTGGATGGGCTGCCGTTGGCGATCGAGCTCGCCGCGGCACGCGTTGAGGTGCTGGCGCCGGTCGAATTGCTAGCTCGGTCGGACGATCGCTTCACACTGCTCAAGCGCATTGGCAGCCGAGGTAGGATTGCGCGCCAGCAGACCTTACGCGCCACCGTCGACTGGAGCTATGCCCTGCTGGAGCCCGCCGAGCGGCAGCTGTTTTCTCGACTGGCCGTCTTTGCCGGCGCGTTCGATCTGGCTGGGGCAAGCGCCATGGACGGACCCGAGACCCTCGACGTGTTAGAGCGACTGGTGGACAAGTCCCTGCTTGTGGCGCAGCAGACCGAGCGCGGCACCCGCTACCAGCTGCTTGAGACGCTGCGCAGCTACGCCTGGGAGCGCTTGGACGAGTCGGGCGAGCTCGAGCGGGCTCGTCACCGCCACCTGGAGCACTTCGTCCGGCGGGCGGAGTCGCTTTACACGATCACCGAGACGCCCGATGGACCCACGCGCGAACTGGACCAGCACCTCGACGATCTCCGCCGCGCCCTGGAGTGGGCCGCTCGCGCCAACCCAGGCGCCGGGCTTCGGCTGTTCGCGGCGCTGCGGAACGTGTGGTGGCGCCGCGGCTGTGCTGAGGGCCGCCGCTGGGGGCAGGTGTTCCTGGGGATGTGCCAGGAACCAACCATTACCCAAGCCCACGCGCTGCTGGCCGCGGGTTGGCTGGGGGTGGCAGGAGGTGACGTGCCGGCGGGTCGACCGCTGCTGGCGCGCGCGCATGCCCTCGCGTCTCAACTGGGTGATGTACGCGGGGTCGCCGCAGCCGACCACCGGCTCGGCATTGCGGCGTTCTTGGAGGGGAGCACGACAGAGGCGTTGCAACACTTCGAGCAGGCGCTGGCAAGGCTGGAGGAGCTTGCCGAGGTGAATGCGAGCGCAATGGTCCACGGCATGATGGGCTGGGCACTGCTGACCGATCGCGCTCGGCGCGAGGAGGGCCGACGCCACCTCGAACGTGCACACAGGCTGGGCCGGCGGATGCACGACCGCGCGGCGACCGGTCTCGCCGCCTTCGGGCTGGGGCTGTACGCGCGGTGGACGGGCCAGCCAGCGCGCGCCATGACACACTTTCTCCTCGCGATCGCCGACCTGGATGCCGTCACTGAGGTCCCAACGCTCCTGACGGGCCTGCTCCAGGTGGCCCGCTTGCTCGCGAGCAGCAATCCGGTGCGCGCGGCGCGCCTCGCCGGCGGCGCCTACGCGACCGCCGACCGCGCCGGTGTGGGCTTCGGGCCGCGTAGCCACGGGCGCCACCAGCTCGAGGCGGATCTCACGGCGCGGCTTGGCGAGGCTCCGTTCCGGCGAGCGTGGAAGGAGGGTGAGCAGCGGACGCTGGACGAGCTCGTCAGGTCGGCGCTTGCGATATCCGAGCGGGGCAAAAAGCGCGAATAGCCAAGTCCGGGTCTAAGGTACATCGCCGAGACCTCGCCGAGGTCGCCGGCGGGTATAGACATCCAAAAGGCCCAAGTTCTCGGACGTGTGGCGCTGCATCAAGGCAACTTCGTGCCGTGTGCATTATCTAGCTCGGTGCGCTGTCTACTTTTCTGAGAATGCACGCGGATTGCCCACCGTCTCGGCACACCGCAGTTGCCGGGCGAAACGCAAGCTGCCACCCAACGAGCCAGCGAAGCTGTGCAGTTGACGCCGGCTACAAGGCGATTTGTGCAGCAATGCGCACAAGCTTTCTCGACGGTGCCGTCCTCAAACGTCAAGTTCGCCACGAGTACACGCGAGTCGCCACTGCTCACACCGCCCCTGCATGGTCTGCGGTAGGTAACAGACGGTGACGGGTTTGTGCGACCCTACTGGTCCGGCGCCCGGGGGAACCGCAGGTACCACTCTCTACCGTCGGCGGTTCACCGAACATACGCACAACACGCACTTGACCTACGCACTTTGCCTACGCGGTCGCTGTCGTCCGATCCTCCCATAGATCGTGCGCACGCCCTGCATCGCGACGCTAGCCACCATCACCGATACCCGGATCGCTATTGAAAGCTGACGATCTCCTCAAGCAATGGTGCGGACCTGGCCTTGACGGCATGGTGCTATGCTCGGCCAGGCCAGAGGAAAAGTCCGCGACGCCCTGACGACCGGGTAAGACGAACATAACGCTCCAACGCAAGAGTTGAACCACCCAGCAGCTTGATGGCGTACTTTCGGTTGTACCCGGTCGCGGCGCAGAACTCGTCCAGGATCCAGCCCTTCTGCTCGCGGCCAGACCGCTGATACCGCATGGCCACCCCACCCGTCGATGGTCGT
>Ga0209166_10004211_pt1 | contig 10141 bp, 11 predicted proteins | sample Coa_R1_3_FD_187151 | JGI IMG/M metagenome (GOLD analysis project Ga0209166, IMG submission 187151) | Surface soil microbial communities from Centralia Pennsylvania, which are recovering from an underground coalmine fire - Coalmine... | ecosystem: Environmental > Terrestrial > Soil >... | reverse complement strand
CGCGCCGCCGCCCGTATTCTTGAGCACCAGGTTCGCTAGCGAACCGGATTGACCCAGCGTGAGATCGATCAACGGAAAGCTGATGAGACCGGGCGCGGGGGTGGAGCTGAAGTGAGCTGGCTGGCCGCCGGCCTGGAAGGCGCCGGCATCGCACCCATGGGCGGGGCGCGGGGCCAGGTTCTGGTCCCGGTGGTTGATGGCGGCATTTCCGCACCCGTACGCATCGTCCCGGCCGATGCCGGCCGCGTTGCTGCCGCCGTCGATCTTTTGCACCATAAACTGCGGCACCGTGGAGCTGCCGGTCGACAGCGGCTGCAGGTGCAGCGGGGTCTGCGTGGTCGCGGATATATCTTGCCCGCCCTGCGGCACCGTGCTGGCGTCTTGCTCGGTATCGCAGATGCCGGCCATCACGCTGTGACCGACCGTGTACTGGAGCCCGCTGCATGATCCGTTAAGGATCGAGTTGCTGAACCAAATCGAGTGGTCGTACAGAGCATCGACCACCCTGACCGAGGGCGCATTCAGGCCGATGGTGACGTGAGTCAGGTGGACCTGCGCGCCCTGGGTGACGCCACCGTCGAACAAAGTGTGCTCATTCACGATCCCGCCCAGGGAGTTGTTGGCGCTGTTGTTGCTCACCGTGCTGTTGAATATCTGCAAATTGGCGGTGCCGTGGTTGAAGATGGCGGCCGCGTAATCGGCCTGATTTTCGTGAATGGAGCAGCGCACCAACTGCAGGTCCCCATAGTTAATGATCGCGCCGCCCCAGGTACTGGTGATAACGGGGCCCTGGGCGATGGCCGTGTTCTGAGTGAAGACGCACTCGTTCATGACCGCCTGGCCCTGGTTCCAGAAGGCGCCGCCGCCCTTGGCGAGCACGGACTGGTTGTTCTGGAACAGAGTCTTGGTGATCGACAGGGTGCCTTTGCTGTGTATGGCGCCGCCGCCGTACAGGTCACCTTGGAGCTGATAGCCGGGCATGGGGGCCAGGACGGGCTGGGGCTGGGCCAGGTTGCCCTTGAACTGCGACTGGGAAATAACCACGGGCGTGCTGTTCGGCGCGCTCAGCGCGAAGGCACCGCCGTCGCTGGCGCGGTTGCCGATAAATGTGTCGTTGAAGAAGTAGCCGGAGTTGGCGGCAACCGCTCCGCCCGAATAAAACGCCAGGTTGTTGACGAAGATCGAGTTGGTAACCGAGACGTCGCCGCTGTCATCCAGAATGGCGCCGCCCGTGCCCACAAAAAATTGGCCTCTGTTCGCGTCGTTGGAGTCAAAGCGGACGTTATCGGCGGTGACCGCGCCGATGCCCAGCCAGACGGCGCCTCCACCGGGCCGGCTGCCATGCTGCAGGGTCAGGTCCTTCAAATTTAGCGTGCCGTCGACGATGTGAAAGATGCCGTTGTGCCGGTCGTTCTGGCTGCCGCCGTCGATGACAACGCCCGGGCCGGAAATGTTGAGGACCCGGCCATCCGCAATGGGGGGCAAGTCATCCGCAATGGTGAGCACAAAGTCGCCGGGGGGCATCTTGATGGTGATATTTGTGGCCCCGTTTATCGTCGCCCCGCAGCCCCGGTTGCCATCGCTAAAGGTCAACTGCAGCGCCTCGCGCAGCGAGCAGCCGCTGCCGGCGCTGGCCGGGTTGCTCGGATCATCGTATTGGTCGCCTTCAACGGTGACCTGGATCGTGGCGCCGCTGGACGGGGCAGCCCCACCGGCCGGCGCAATCGGGCCACCCACTCGCGCGCCGGGTGCGGCGCCGCTGACGACCCCAGCCGGAAGCCCCCAGTTAAAGCCGCTCAAAACAACCAGCACTGCCAACAGGGAACGGACATATCGCATGACGCACCTCGTCGAGACGCATTGCCAGACGTACGGCTAGTCTATCCCTACCGGACAACAAACCTAAATAGTACCCGAATTGAGTCTATCGCCTCAGTACTCCGACGTAAGCCACGAAAAAATAGACCCAGGATCCGAGCACGGCCACCGCGCCCAGCCAGGGATTCTCAGCGGCGATCAAGGTCAGGGCCCCGATATAACTGTGAACCCGGAAGTAGGGCACCGCCAAATTCGTGGCCAAAGCCGCCCACGCGGGCCGCAGCTTGACGACGGCATACGCCAGGCAGCCAACAGCCACGGGCAGCAGCCAGGGCCACAGGTTCACCGACGTGGCGGCGGGCTGGTTGCGGGCTCCCAGTGCGGCCGCAATCCACTGCGGATAAATGAGCGTAAACACGGCGGCAATTAAGAAAGTTGGCCCGAAGAGAATGAGTACGCCCCGCCAGCGCGACCGCTGCCAGGCCTGGATACCCCAGATGATCGCCACCAATCCGGCCACCTGGGGCTTGACGCTGAGGAGCAGCAGGCCAGCCGGGCCAGCAATGGCCAATCCCCAGAGCACCAGCCCTTCGACATTGCCGTCCAACAGGGTATAGACGAAAACAAAAGAGAGGCCCACCAGCAGAGCGACCCACGGCTTGCCCAGCCGAAAGCACAGAACAATGAGGCCGCTGACGGCCAGCAAGTTCATGCCGATCGCCCCCCACTCTGGCGGCAGCAACCCCAACGGCGCAATGATGGGCAGCAGCCAGGGGGGATTGATAAATAATGGACTGGCATAGGGATCCTGGCCGCTAAACCACGTTTGCAGTGCGGGCCAATATGCCATCCGCCAATCGATCCAGATCATCGCTTGCCCCTTCCAGGACGCTTCGTCAGCGCCAGCGGGTAACGTTCATCGGCGCCTGGCGTAGCGCGTCTTCAGATTTTCCGGCGCGATCGGCAGCACGATCTGGCCCTCGTCGATGTCGCCGATGGGCGTCACCTGCTCGGGGGCGGTGCCGGCCAGGTAGGCGGTGTAGGCGGCGGCCAGGGCATCCAGCGCGTCGTGCGACAGCAGGCCGGGCAGGTCCAGGCTGCCGGAGAGCAGGTGGTGTGCGGTCAACTCTTCCAGCGCCGCCATGGGGTCGGGCACGGCCAGCCCGGCGCGATAGAGCACCAGTTGGCGCTGAAGCCGGCCTTCAAGCAGCGCCTTAGGGGTCGGCAGGTGGCCCAGCAGCACGGTGAAGCAGGCGTGTGGGTGCACTTCCAGCACCTGGCGCGGGGCGCGGCTGCCCGGCTGGTAGCGCTCGTAGCCGGCGGCCCGCAGCGCGGCGTACAGCTCGAAACCCAGCCGCATCCAACCTGGCAGCGCGGCTTGGTCGTTGGGGGTGTTATAGAGGCCGATGCCGCGCTGCTTAAGCAAATATTCGCACACCTTGAAACGTGTCCAGCGGCCGGGCGCGGGCGGCGGCGAAAGCCGGGCGCGGTAGTCGTCCGAGGCCATCAGCCCACCATTGGGGCTCTGCGGGGCATCCACCGCCACCAGCGCGCTGGGGTAGGCCAGCACCTGTGCCAGCACTTCATCTTTCGTGCCCGCGCCGTCGGGCACCAGCGGCGCCAAATCGGCGTCGAGCACGGCATAGTTCATGGGCCGTTTGCCGGCAGTGGGGTCGATGCCGATGAAAACGGGAGAGGTCATCGTCTTGCCGTCACTCCTCATCTTGCCTCGGCTGCAAGGTGTGCCCGGCCGCCTCGCCAGGCTGCTGGGGCCGGTCCAGGCTGTCCAGGCGTTGGGCGCGTTGGGGCCGGGCAGCGACGGGCTTGCCGCCGGCCGCGAGCTGGGCGGCCAACTGTTCCAGCAGCGCCAGATCGCCTTTGTAGGGCGGCAGCCAGGGCTTCTCTTCTACCATGCGCACGGCGCGCGCCAGCGACTTGCCCTCGGCCAGCAGGTGCCCGGCCAGCACGGCCGGGTGCGATGCACGCCCTTGGGGCCATGCAGCAACACCTTGCGCCCGCCGGCTAATGCCTCTTGAATGAAGCGCACCCCCAGCGCCAACTGGTCCAGGCGAAAGGCGGCCTCATCATCCACCGGGAGCCACAGCGCCGCCCAGGGCAATGGGTTGAGGTAGGCCACCGGCCCATCGGCCGAGACGGTGATGACGGCGCTCACACCCGCCTGCGACTGAAAGTCGGCCCAGAATTCGCGCACATAGTCGCCGCCGGCGACGAAGATGGAATCGGTGACCCAGGTCATGAGAGTGGACAGTAGGGAGTGGGAAGTGAGAAGTCAGAGGTCGGAAAGTAGAAGCTGGAAGCTGGAGCTATCATACACACAAATGGAAGCGAAGGCGACATGGACTCCTTCAGGAGTCCGTTGAAGATTTTTCCAGAAACACAGTCGGCGACGCCCACGCGAAGCTGGCCGTCGCCGACTGTGTTTCTGGCTCCACTGCCCGTTGGCTCAGCTCCGCGCCAGTTGGCCAGCAGCGGCCATAGCCGCGATGGCATGGGCGTCCGTGACGCGCACAACCTGCGCCCAATTGATGTGGACAGGGCCGCATTTTTGGAGGCCTTGACGGCTTCCGCGTGGGCTGCTTGCACGTCGTTCTTGGCCTTACTGACCTGGGCTAAGGCGGTGTTCGCCGTCTGCAAGTTGGTCTTGGCCACCGAAACCGCTATGTCTTTGCCCAGGGCAGTGGCGTCCAGCTTGGCCCAGGCGATGGCCTTCCAGGAGGCCTCGGCGGTGGTCAGTTTGGCGCCCAGGCCAGTTTTGGTGGCGGCTTTGGCTTTGTCGAGGAAGGCCTTTTTCTTATGCCAGGCCGATTGGTGGCGATGAACGGGTAGGTCTTGCCGGTCGGTACGGTCATGGGCGCCGCCTGCGCCAGGGTTACTGCCCCCCCAACCACGGTGACCGGCGGCAACTGCGACCCGATGTCGCTAAACGGTCGGGGGATTGTAAACCAAGGGGCGCAGAATTCAAGGTTAGGCGAATAAACTGGGCCGCGCCAGCGGTGTATACTTAGATGTACAAACTATATTCGTATGCGAGTATTTGTGTTCTGGAGATGATAACCATGAGCGGCAGGAATGATTGGAACAAGAATCTTATCGAGCAGTATCGGGCCAATGGCGGCAAGGTGAATGGTTGGAATGAGGGCAAAAATTTGCTGCTGCTGACCACGAAGGGGGCGAAGACGGGCAAAGAGCGCATCAATCCCGTGGCCTTTACGCGGGATGGCGACCGCTACCTGGTCATTGCCTCGAAGAGCGGCGGACCCACCAATCCGGATTGGTACTACAACCTGGTCGCCAATCCAACCGTCACGATAGAAGTTGGCAACGAGAAGTTCCAGGCCCACGCCACCGTGCCGGCCGAGCCAGAGCGCACGCGCCTGTACAACCAGATGGCCGCCATCCTGCCCGGCTTCGCCGAGTATCAGCGCAACACGACGCGCAAAATTCCGCTGATAATCTTGGAGCCCCACAAGTAAGCCGGCGATTGACCCGCCAGGGGCGCTGCGCAGAATCGCGCCTGGTGGCGGGCGGCATAGTTCGCCCCTTGGCAAGAGCGGCCAGCGCCGGTCGTCCACTCCATCCGCTGCGCTACAGGAGCGGCATGCAGCCTGCGTGGACGAAGACGGCTGTTACAGGGGCAGGCAGATCGACAGCCAGCCGTAGGGCGAAGCATCCGCATCGACGCTGCGCGTGTGGCCCAACCTGCTGGTGCGGATGCTTCGCCCCTACCAACGACCACCGACGGCATATACACCCTCTCCGGCCGTCATCTTTATTCTTGCCGCCGGTTGCGATATACTCAATTTAGTATGCTATTCCCCGACCAATCGCCCATTGTGCTGCTGGCAGCGGTGGTGGGGCTGCTGGCCGTGGCGCTGTTCGCGGCAGCGCGCGACTTGCTCGGCCGCGGCGCCGAGCTGGCCTGCCCCAGGTGCGGCCTGGCCTTCGACCCGCAGCGCTGGGCGCGCCATAACGAGCGCAGCCTGTATCACGGCCGCTACACCATCACGCCGCACTACACTTGCCCGCGCTGCGGCGAAACGGTGAGGCAAAAAAGCGCGTAGCAGATAGGAGACCTCCCATGCCCAAATCCACCCCAGCCCGCAAAACCAAAGCCGCCCAGCCGGCCGCCAACGGCCGTCACGGCGCTGCCGCAGGCGAGCGCGCCCGCAAAGCCGAACCGTTCAAGCTCACCTATGCCACCATGTTCAACCCGCCCGAAAGCCTGCACCAGAAATACGACCGGGCGCTGGCGGGGGTCAAGGCCGGCATGGGCCGCAACTACGGCATGCTCGTCAACAACCAGGATGTGTTTGCCGACGAGACGTTTGACGACCGCTCGCCGATCGACACCCAGTGGAATTTGGGCACCTTCCAAAAGGGCAACACCGGCCACGCGCACGCGGCCCTATCGGCCGCCGCGGCGGCCGCGCCCAAGTGGGCGGCGCTGAAGTGGCAAGAGCGGGTGCGGCTCATGCGGCGGGTGGCGCAGCAGATTGAGAAGCGCGTCTACGAGATCGGCGCGGTGCTCTCGCTGGAAGTGGGCAAGAACCGCATGGAGGGCCTGGGCGACGCGCAGGAAGCGGCCGATATGATTTACTACGCCGCCGACCAGGTGCAAGCCAACGGCGGCTACATGCGCGAGATGGGCCGCGACCCCTTAAGCGGCTATCGCGTCAACAACATTTCCATCCTGCGCCCGTACGGCGTGTGGGTGGTCATCAGCCCGTTCAACTTTCCGCTGGCGCTGGCGGCCGGGCCCAGCGGCGCGGCCCTGGTGGCTGGCAACACGGTGGTCTTTAAGCCCGCCTCCGACACCCCGCTCACCGGCCGGCTGCTGGCCGAGTGCATGCGCGACGCCGGCCTGCCCGACGGCGTGTTCAACTTCGTCACCGGCGGCGGCAGCACGGTGGGCCAGGCGCTTATCGACGACCCGCGCGTGGCCGGCATCACCTTCACCGGCTCGTTCGAGGTGGGCATGCAGATCTATCGCAGCTTTGCCGCCGGCCGCTGGCCGCGGCCGTGCATCGCCGAGATGGGCGGCAAGAACCCCGCTATCGTCTCGCGCCACGCCAACCTGGAAGAGGCTGCCACCGGCATCGTGCGCTCGGCCTTTGGCCTGCAGGGGCAGAAGTGCTCGGCCAACTCGCGCATCATCGTGGAGGCGCCCGTGAAGGACCGGCTGACCGATATGCTGGTGGAGAAGACCGCGGCGCTCAAGATCGGCGACCCCACCCGGCGCGAGAACTGGCTGGGGCCGGTAGTCAATGCCACTTCCTACCGGCAGTTTAGCGAGTTCACCGAAGAGCTGTCGCAGGCCGGGCAGATCCTCACCGGCGGCCACCAGCTTACCGGCGGCGACCTGGCGCGCGGCTACTACTGTGAGCCCACCCTGGTGGATGGCGTGGACAAGGGTCACCGGCTGTGGCAGGCCGAGATGTTCCTGCCCATCAGCATGATCACCGCGGTCGACACGCTGGACGAGGCCATGACCATGGCCAACAACGTGGAATATGGCCTGACCGCCGGGTTCTATGGCTCCAAGAAGGAAGCCAACTGGTTCTTCGAAAATATCGAGGCTGGCACCACCTACGCCAACCGGCCGCAGGGCTCCACCACCGGCGCCTGGCCGGGCTTTCAGCCCTTCGGCGGCTGGAAGGGCTCGGGCTCAACCGGCAAGAACGCCGGCGGCCTGTACTATGTGCCGCTGTACGCGCACGAGCAGATTCAGACCCGGGTGGAGAAGAGCAAGTAATTGGTAATTAATCAGCTTCGCTGAATTTGCTTTGCAGTACGCGAGTCAAGATAGCGATTCCTGCTGGACACGGGGCATGAAGAGGAGACTTCCATGGCTAAACCGATTTATTTGCTCGTTATGGGACAAGGCTATACGGAAGCTTGGTATCACCTTACCAAAGAGGAGCAGGACGATTTCTGGGCGAAAGCCACGGAAATTGATAAGCGTGCGGGGGCCAAGTGGCTCATCACGTGCAATTCGCGTTGGGCAGATGAAACGGTTTATGATTGGGGTGTGATCGAATATCCCGACATGGATGCCTATCAAAAGAAGGTCCAAGAACTCGAAAAGTTGGATTTTTGGCGATACTGGTCCAGCAAAACGATCCTGGGAACAAAAATGGGGGAATAGAATCGTCTGTAGCTGCCGCCGATACGATGGACAAAATTCACAGATAGTCAGGACGTTGAATCCCGCGGCGAGCTGCCCCCTCCAATTGGCCGAACATAGGCCCTGCGAGTCATTCGCCAACTTGACCGAGAGAATGGCTATCATCGACGGCATTTGCTGAGATGCTGTAAAGTAAATTTGGCGAAATGGGTTTCAAACAGCGCGTCGGCAATTTCTTCTTGCTTTTCGGCACCATCGGCCTGCTGATCTTTGCCGCCTCGGTGCTCACACCGACCGGCAGCTATGATGTGACGGCCTTCATCGCCGGTGTGCTGCTGTTTGGCCTGGGACTGAATTTCCGACTCTCCAAGCCCTCCGGGCCGCCGCGCGAGGCGCACCGGGCCGCGGCCCCGGCCGCCAAGGCCGGCGCCAAACCGGCCAGCAAAGGCGGGCCACCCAAGCCCACGGGCGCGCCCAAGCCGGCCGGTGGCCCGCCCAAGCGGCAGGGGTTGCTTTCCAGCATCCTCAAAGGCCCGCCGCCCACCAAGACGGCGCCCAAGCCTGGCGGGCCAGGAGGCGGGGGACCGCCGCCGAAGAAAAAATAACTCATTATCAAAAAAGCATCGGGTGACCGCCGTGCTGTGCACGGCGGTCACCCGATGCTTTTTTGAATTTTCTCTACAATTGCCCCATGATCCGCTTTCTGGAAGAACTCTCGCTTTCGGCCCTGCCCGCGCTCGAAACCGTGTTCCTCGACGGTTGGGTGCTGCGTCTGAGCCACAACTACACCCGCCGCGCCAACTCGATCAACCCGCTCTACCCGGGCACGCGCCCGCTGGCCGACAACTTGCGCGACGCCGAAGAGCTTTATCGCCGCCACAGCCAGCGGGTGGTGTTCAAGCTCACGCCCGCCAGCCTGCCCGAGGGGCTCGACCAGGCCCTGGACGCGCAGGGTTACGCCAGGGAAGCGCCCACTAGCGTGCAGACCATGGACCTGTCCGGTTGGCCTACGCTGGACCTGGCCAACGGGCCTGTGCCGGCCCTGGGCCGCACGATGTTGCGGGAGCAGCTTTCCAACGAGTGGCTGAAGGCGGTCTTCACGCTCAACAGCGTGCCTGAGCAGCACCAGCCCACCCTGCAGCAAATCCTCCTGCGTGTGGCGCCGCGCACCTGCTTTGCCTCGCTCACCGTCGACGGCCAGGTGGTCACCGTCGGCCTGGGGGTGCTCCAGTCCGGCTGGCTGGGGCTGTACGACATCGTCACCCACCCCGAGCACCGCGGCCAGGGCCACGCGCGCCAACTCATCAGCGACCTGCTGGCCTGGGCCATGAGCCAGGGCGCCAACAGCGCCTACCTGCAGGTGATGAAGAACAACGCCCCCGCGCTGCGACTGTATGAGGGGTTGGGGTTTCGGGAGAGGTACGAGTATTGGTATAGAGTGAAAGGATGAAAGATGAAGGCGGAAGGATGGAAAACTTCATCCTTCATCCTTCCGCCTTCATCCTTCGTATTGAAACAACTGCACCAAATTCCCCTCAGGATCCTTCAAGGTCGCCAGCTGCAGGCCATCCTCGGCCGTCGGATCCTGCACGAACTCCACCCCGGCGGCCTTGAGCCGCTGCCAATCGGCCTGGAGGTCATCCGTGGCCAAGGCCAGCATGTGCCGCGCCGGGTCCTGGTTGCGGCCATGTACCTCGCTGTGGCTGGCCAGCGCCAGCGTGGGACGATTAGTGTCGTCGCCGCCCAGGATCACGTAGCGCGGCGACTCCATGGTCACCTTCAGCCCCAATAGATCGCGGTAAAACGGCAGCAGGTTGTTCAGGTCACTGCTCCAGATGGATACGCCCGCCAGGCCAGTAATCATCAGTCCGCTCCTTGTGTGTCGTTAACGATTGCGGCTCATTGTAACCGATGAAAATTCCTGTGACCCTGATCATGACCGGGTTGAATTTCAGCCGGCCGGGAGGCCCATCCCCAAAGGGGCGCTACGCAGTCGCGCACCTGCCGGCCCATATTATCGAGCGATTGCGGCCGGGCTGCTCATGACGTGGGGCTAAGTAAACTAACCCGAGACCCTTCGCGCACCTGCCGGCTCTTAATATCTAGCGATTGCGGCCGCTCTCAGGGTGACACGCTAGGCGTGCACTATTAGAACAAAATGTCATTGCGTCGAACCAC
>Ga0209166_10004210_pt1 | contig 10141 bp, 9 predicted proteins | sample Coa_R1_3_FD_187151 | JGI IMG/M metagenome (GOLD analysis project Ga0209166, IMG submission 187151) | Surface soil microbial communities from Centralia Pennsylvania, which are recovering from an underground coalmine fire - Coalmine... | ecosystem: Environmental > Terrestrial > Soil > Unclassified... | reverse complement strand
CCCGCAGTGGTCGCTGGCCGAGCTGGCCCAGCGGCTGCGCGCCCAGCACGAGCGGCTGGCGCTGCTCAAGATCGGCGACCAGGAAGTGCGGGCGTCATTTGCCGTCAGCTGGGAGGCGCTGGATGAGCCGCTGCGGCGCGCCTTTGCCCACCTGGGCGTCTTTGCCGGGCGCGCCTTTGCGGCGCCGGCCTTTGCCGCGGTGATGGCGCCGGTCGCGCCAGGCGAGCCGGCCCACGGCCAGGCCCGATCAGGTCACCCGGCCGGGTTGTCGCCGGCCGAGGACGAGCGCGCGGCGCGCGACCAGCTGGACGCGCTGGTGGCGCTCTCCCTGCTGTCTATCCACGACAGCCAGCACTATCGCCAGCACCCGCTGCTGGCCGACTTTGCCCGCGAGCACCTGGCCCAGGCCCAGGCGGCCGAGGCGCGCATGGCCCACTACTATCTGCGCTATGCCACCGAGCAGCGCCAGCGCTACCTGGCGCTGGAGCAGGAATGGGACAACCTGGCCGCCGGGCTGGCGGTGGCCCAGGAGCAAAAGCTGTGGCAGCTCGTCATCGACTATGGCGACGTGCTCACCAACGCCTGGTTCGCGCTCGGCCGCTTCAGCTATGCCCGCCAAGCCTTCCCGCTCATCTGCGGCGCCGCCCGCGCGCTGGAAGAGCAAGACCCGTACATCGCCGCCACCCTCAACTGGGGCCGGGCCTGCATCCAGCAGGGTGATTACGACGAGGCCAAGGAGCGCCTGCGACACGCCCTGCAGACCAGCCGCGAAGTCAACGACCAGCATGGCGTGGCCAGCGCGCTGTTTAACCTGGGCCACGTGGCGCACGAACAGGCCAACCAGGGGGAGGCCAGCAAACTGTTCGACGAGAGCCAGCGCCTTTTTGAGCGCCTGGGCGACCGGGCCGGGGTCGGCGCGACTCTCATTCTCCAGGCCAGGATACAGTATCGGCACTACAACTATGCTGAAGTGGCGCGGTTAGCCGATCAAGCGCTGTCTGAGCTGCGTACCGCGGAAAAGTACGAGCAGGCCATAGAAGCCTTGCGCTATTTGGGTCTGGCCGCTGCTCACCAGGGCGAGCACACGCGGGCCGATGAATATTGCCAGGAGGCACTGGAGCTGTGCGAGAAAAGTCAATACCAGGCGGAGCTGCCCAGCGTCTATTACACGTGGATGCAGGTGTGTATCACCCGCGGCGATTTCGAACGAGCCGCGCAATATGGCGAGCAGGGTGTGGCATTGTTCCGAGTCATCGGAGACAGGAAATCGCGGGCGTTCGTACTGTCAGGCCTGATACGTGTCTACGTCGAGCTGGGGGCCTATGACCGGGCCGAGGATCGAGGCCAGCAAGGGCTGGCCCTGTTCCAAGACATGCAGGATGATTGGCACGTGGTCTACGCGCTGCGTGATCTGGGCCGACTTTACCTGCGCGTGAACCGGCGCGACGAAGCGCGCCGGGCGTGGCAGGACGCCATGCAAAAAGCGCAGACCCTGGATCATCCCCTCCGGGACGAAGTACAGGGTCTGCTGAACGAATTGTAGCCAGCCTCCGCCTTGCCGGCTGCCCGCAATCGCCGGCTGGCGCGTCGTCAGATTCCTTGGACGCGCTCTGGGTGCGTATACTCATTCGGGTGCGTGTACTCGTTGGGGTGCGTGTATTCGTTGCTGGGTCCTTCAGTCAGCCACCCGCCCGCCAGCAGAATATGCGCCCAGGTGTTTGGCTTCGGCCGGCCGCGGTCTTGCTTGTCGCCACAAGGGATTTCTGGCGCCGACAAGATGGCGCTATCGCCGCTTTCATTCTTAAGCCAGTCTCGCCACAGCGCCGTGGTGTGCGCTTTGGGCGCGTCGGCCGTCACCTCGACGGACCCCGGATCGGCTTCGGGCGGCAAGACCTTCACGCCGGCGACGAGCCCTAGAAATCCGTCTTGATAGCGCCGATAGAGACTTTGGACCGAGGTGCCGCTGGTGATCTCCCCGGCCCAGCCTGTCAAGGTTCTTTTGTCGGCTGGTCCGAACTGGTCGACATATCCGCTGATGCGGTTGATGATGGCGTCCGCGATACGCGGGACCAGGTCGCCCAGGGTCTCTGGGCTGGCGGCGGCCTTGGCGTTCATGATGGTGTCGATGGGCTGCTCGACGGTCTTGATCGTGGCGACCTTCTCGTTCGGCAGGCTGGCAGCGCGGTCGGCCGAAACGGAAATCGTGCTGATCCCAATGTCGCTGACGCCGCGCTGCTTGAGCCGAGCCTTCCAGCGCGCATTGAGGCGTTGAGCGATTTTTGTCCAATCGCCGATGACCAGGTCTTTGATACTCGGGCTGGCGAGTACGTGCGTGTAGATGTAGGGGCGGATGGCTGGCGTCGGGTGTTGGCCATCGCCGTAAACGAATGTATCCTGGCTGCAAGCCTGTGACAGATCCTGAAAGTCGAGCGCCATCACCGGTCCGGCAATCAAACAGCCATAGATGTCGGCGCAAGTCTCCTCGAAAATTGACTGAAGCCAGGCCTGGTTAGCTTTGTTCGCTCCGGCCGGTCCGTCCAGCTGGTCATACAAATCTTCTTGAGCTGTGCGCGCGGCGCCAATCGAGTGACGATAAATGTAATGGCCGACCTCGTGCGGGATCGCCAGATAGTCACGGTGGTCCACCGAGAGGCAGGTATAGGGTATGGCAATCATGGCCACCTGCGCATACGGTATCGCGTAAAACTCGGCGGCCTTTTGAAAGTACGTCAGCACCGTGGTGGCCTCACCAACGATGGCGTAGTTGATGGCCGGCTTGACGGCCAGCCAGGCGAGCTTGTCAGCGTTCGCGAGGCAGCTGAGCGCGTCGTCACTCGCCAGGATGCGCTGGTTCGCCGCCCGGGTAATGGCCTCCAGATCATGCCCCATCTGATCCAAAATGCCCTGCAGCACATCTTGGGCGGGATAATCCGAGCAGTCTTGCAGATGCGGGTCGCGCGCCCCAGGTTTATTGTCCTTATAGCTCAGGCGAAAACCGAAGAAAAAGAATTGGAAATGACCCTGGCCAAAGCGCCGCAAACTCTCTAGTAGATGCAAGATGGTGCTCTTGCGGGGGAAATCAAGCTGCTTGTATTTCTGAACCTGCGCTGCAATAGCGCCATCCAACGCCAGCCAGCTCTGGTAAAACGCTTCCTGTTCTTCAGCGTCCATGCTGTTCCTCCTCATTTGCCGGCGGAGCGCTTCAGGCGGGCTCGGGCCGGCCGATTATCTGGTTGAAGGGTGACTGTTCCAGGAATCTACATCCCCCCGGTTATAGAACAGACATATTTCTCATCTGAAATATCCTATTTTCTGGCTCCTCTTAGCGCCTGTTCTGGCACCGCAGGCTGCGAGACTGTCTGCATAGCCAGGGGGAAAGACGTCAAAGGAGGACGCCATGACCACGAACGAGCTTCACCAGGGCAGCCCAAACATCCAGCGCAAGACCCAGTTCGGCGGACGTTGGCTAGGCGCCGCCGCCGGCCTGGCCGCGGTGGCGGCCATCGCCATCGCAATCTATCTCTCGCTGCCGGGGGGCGTGCCGGCAGCCAGCCGCTCGGCGCAGCTGGCAGCGGCCCAACGCGACAACAGCTACCAGGACGGCGTTGACCGCGCCGCGCGCCGGTCGGCGCTGGCGGCGCAGAGCGTGGCCGACGCGGCCCGGCGGGACGAGCTGGCGCGGATCAAGGATGAGGGGATACCGGCGGGCCAGATCGTGCCCGACGCCGCCCAGCAGGGCGTGAACAGCTACATCCGCGCCCACGACGACCCGGCGTATCACGCGCCGGCCAGCGCCGACCAGTCGTTTCGCACGCCGCAGACTTCGGATTACCACTACGTGCCCACGCTGGGCCAGGTGGTGCCCGATGCTTCGACCCAGGGCGTGATGGACTATCTGCATGGCCATGGCGCCGGCCTGCCGGCGCAGGGCCAGGTGGTGCCCGACGCCGCGATGCAGGGCGTGATGGACTACCTGCACGGTCACGGCGCCGGCCTGCCAGCGCAGCACCAGGCGGTGCCGGATGCCGCCCAGCAAGGCGTGGACGGCTACATCGCCGCTCACAGCGCCGCCGCCGACCCGTCGTTCCGGACGCCGCAGACTTCGGATTACCAGTACGTGCCGACGGTGGGGCCGGACGCGGCCGATCGGACCATGCTGCACGACCTGCAGTGGCCGGGCAGCAGCCAGGGCAGCAGCCAGGCCAGCAGCGGGCAGGCTGTGCCCGACGCGGCCACCCAGGGTGTGCTCAGCTACCTGCGCGCGCACGGCGCCGCAGTCAGCACCCGCTAGCGCGGGATTAGGTGAGCTATCTGTGATCGGTAGGGGCCGCTGCGCGCCGGTGTGTCTGCCTGAAAGGCGCACACACCGGCGCGTTCCGGCCCCTACGACCCGTCCAACGATGAGTCTGAGATGCGTAGGGGCCGACCCCTGCCCCCGCGCCGCTGGCGCGGGGGTGAATGTGTCGGCCCCGGGCGCGATGGCTAGAAAAGGAATAACCCGTGAGCGAGCAGTCGTTTGGAACGAGCAGTTCAATCAACCAGGGTCTGCCCGCGCGCAGCGGGCGCTGGCTCGGCGCCGCGGTGGCGCTGGCCGCGGCGGGCGCCATCGCCGTATCGGCTTTCCTGACCTTGTCGGCGCCGCAGCCGGTGGCGGTCAGCCCGGCGGCGCCAATGGCGCTGAGCGTTTCGGCCGCGCTGCAAGATATGGCGAGCTATCTGCTGATGACGCCCGGCGCCGGCCCGGCACAGGCGGCCACCCCGATGGTGCCCGGCAACCTGCGCGGTCTGGACGCCGATAGCGGCAGCCGATAAGTAAGTAAGGAAAGGAGGACAGCATGCACCAGCAATGGCAAGAACGAGTGGCACAGGAGCGGCGGCACGCGCTGCGCCTGGAAGCCGAGCACGATCAGCTCCTGCGGCAGGCGGGCATCCGCGGCAGAGCGCCAGACGGCCTGCAGCTGGCAGGGCTGGTGCTGGTGAGCCTGCCCGTCGCCATCGTGCTGGCGCGCGCCTGGCTGAAGATCTAGCCGCGCGGCCCAGGCCAATCCACTCCACACAGCAGTGCGGGTGGACCGGGCAATCGCCCGGTCCACCCGCACTGTTTAATGCCCACCCACAAGGATGGCTGAGCCCGGACCGCTTGACTTTTTCACAGAGTGACCTAGAGTCTGCGCTATTGTCGGCTCGATCAGCCAAGGAGGGCGGATGGGCGCGCAGGCGCAGTCGAGAAAACACTCGGTACGGCTGGCGTTCGGTTGGCGAGGCGGGCTGCCGCTGATCCTGCTGCTGTTGGCGACGATTGGCTGCATCTCGACCGGCGGGACGGCCACACCCACGCCCACGCCGACTCCCACGGGCCAAGCAATTTCGGTGGTGACGCAGCCGCAGTCGACCGCCGCTACCGCCACCCCAATCACGCCAACGCCGACGCCCCCCACGCCGACGGCCACCACGCCGACGCTCACCCCGACGCCCACTACCCCGACGCCCACTGCGACGGAGCCTACGCCGACACCGGGCAGCGGCGGCCCATACGTCGTCAAACAGGTTGAAACCTTGGGCGGCGAAACCATCTCTGGCGGCGTGTGCAGCCTGACCCAGCCGTTCCTGGTGCACTCCACAACACCCAAAGTAACGTTCAACTTCGTGTTTGTGCCGCTAGACGCCAAACACGGCAGCGTGACTTACGTGTACTCCATCCCCTCGGCCGGTGAATCGCACGACGCCAAGGGCACCTATACCATCAGCCCACCCGACCCGGACGGCACGCTGCACCTATCGCTGAGCGTCTCCGATCATGTGGTCTTCCACGGCTTTGACGGCAACATTCCCCTCAGCTATAAGTTTGATTTGGTGCCCGCCGTGAATGTGCCCTGTCCATGACGCGTGGTGAGGAGAAGGCATGTCCAAAATCATCCGCCAGTCGGTCACGTTCAAAGCCCCGCCGCACGAGGTCTACGAAGCCCTGATGGACTCGCGCCAGCACGCCAGGTTCACCCAGGCGCCGGCCAAGATCAGCCGCAAGGTGGGCGGCGCCATCAGCGCCTTCGGCGACTACATCAGCGGCACGAACCTGGAGCTGGTGCCCGACCAGAAGATCGTGCAGGCCTGGCACGCCAGCGAGTGGCCGGCGGGCCACATGTCCAGGGTCACCTTCAAGCTGGCGCCGGTGCTGGGCGGCACGCGCCTCAGCTTCACCCACAGCGGTGTGCCCGATAAATTTGTCGCCGACATCCGCCAGGGCTGGATTGACAACTACTGGGTGCCGATGAAGGCTATGCTGAACAAGTAGGGGGCGTTCAATCCCAAGTAGCGGCGTTCAATTGAACGCCCCTACGGGCGTTCAATCCCGAGGGGACGCTGCGCAGTCGAACGCCGGCAGGGGCGTTCATTTGAACGCTCGTACCGAGATTTGACAATCGGACCAAGCTGGTCATAATTCGTCCTGAACCCAATCGTTTGCCCGCCGCCGATAGAATAGCGCCGCTGCCAGCGGCGGCGGGCCTTTCACGTCCACAAAAGGAGAAACCTATGCCCGGTGTATCCACTGAAATGAAGGAGCAGTTAGGCAAGAACGTCGAAACGCTCAAGGCCGCCATCGGCAAGATCGACATCGCCGCCCGAACGTTCCACACCCTGGCCAACCGCGAGCCCACCGCCCAGCACGAGATCACCGATATCAAGGCCAAGCTGACCGACCTGACCCGGCGGCAGACCAACCTGGCCGTGGGCGGCACGGACGACAGCCGCTACAACACCCTGCGCGATGAAATCCGCGACGCCAACGCCGCCGCGCCCAAGCTGGAAAAGAAGATCGAGGCCGAGACCGAGACCTTCAAGGAGACCGGCTGGATGGACTCGATTCAGGACACTGCCGGCCACCACGTCGACCTGGGCCACTTCGACACCACCTTCAAAGGCGTGCTGCACAAGATCATCGTGGACCACGGCCGCAACGATCACGGCGACACCCAGCTCACCGACGGCACACACTGCAAGCACTGGGTCAGCGGCAGCGAGCGCATCTTTGGCAACTACGTCAACGGCCACCTGGTGTTCATCGGCCACGGCCGCCACACCGGCAGCGGCAACAGCCAGTACAACGTCACGCTCATCCGCGGCGGCACCACCAAGGCCACCACGGCCTAGCCGATTTTAAAATCTTCCCGAAAAAGATGTGGGCCGTGAGCTTCGCTCACGGCCCACATCTTTTTCGGGCCAAGCGGCGCATGTTAGAATAACTCAGGCCAGCCGGAGGAGGCATCGATGAGCCCAACCAAGAGCACGCAGAAGTCCGCCAGGAGCACCAGCGCCAGCGGCAAGACAGCCAAGGGATTCACGTCCGAGGAAAAAGCCGCGATGAGGGAGCGCGCCAAAGAGCTGAAGGCAGCGGCGAATCAGGCCGACGAGGCCAGCGCCGTGCTGGAGAAGATCGCCGAGCTGCCGGAGGCGGACCGCGCGCTGGCCAAGCGGCTGCATGCGCTCATCAAAGCCACCGCGCCCGACCTGGCGCCGAAACTGTGGTATGGAATGCCGGCCTACTACAAAGACGGCAAGATGATCTGCTTTTTTCAGAGCGCGCACAAGTTCAAGACGCGCTATGCGACGCTCGGCTTTAGCGACGCGGCCAAGCTCGACGAGGGCGGCCTGTGGCCGGTGTACTACGCGCTGGCGGCGTTCACCGCCGCCGAAGAGTCCAGGATCAGCGCGCTCCTGAAGCAAGCGCTGAGCTGAGGCCAATCCCCTGCCGCCCATCATGCTGCTGGGCTGCACCAGCGACGCCGGCAAGTCCTTCCTGGCCGCCGGCGTGTGCCGCCTGTTCGCCAACCGCGGCCGGCGCGTGGCGCCGTTTAAGGCCCAGAACATGAGCAACAATGCCGCCGTCACCCCCGACGGGCTGGAGATGGGCCGGGCGCAGTATCTGCAGGCCCTGGCGGCCCGCGCCGTGCCGCAGGCGCGGATGAACCCGGTGCTGCTCAAGCCCAGCGCCGACACCTACAGCCAGGTGGTCGTCATGGGCCGGGTCGAGCCGGAGATCAGCGCGCTGCCCTGGCTGGAGCGCAAGGAGCGCCTGTGGCCGGTGGTGCGCTCAGCGCTGCACAGCCTGCTGGACGAATATGAGCAGGTGATCATCGAGGGCGCCGGCAGCCCGGCCGAGGTGAACCTGCGTCAGAGCGACATTGTGAACATGGCCGTCGCGCTGGAGTGCGGGGCCGAGTGTTATCTGATCGCCGACATCGACCGGGGAGGCGCCTTTGCCCACCTGCTGGGCACCTATGCCTGCCTGGCGCCCGACGAGCAAGCGCTGATCAAGGGTTTCGTGCTCAACAAGTTCCGCGGCGACCCAGCGCTGCTGGGCAACGCCATGGACTGGCTGCGCGAGCGCACCGGCGTGCCCACCGTGGCCATCGTGCCGCTCATCCGCCACGCCCTGCCGGAGGAAGACACCCTGCATCACCGCGCCCAACCGGCCGCCGGGCAGGTGAACGTGGCGCTGATCGTCTACCCTTACGCCAGCAACCTGGACGAGTTTGACCCGCTGATCCACGAGCCCGGCGTGACCGTGGTGCCGCTGCGCGACCGGCTGCAACCCGCCCCCCAAAGGCGACCCGCGACCGAAGGGCGCCAGCCCGCAGTCGCCTTTGGGGGGCTCGCCGGCTTCGACGCCATCATCCTGCCTGGCAGCAAGAACACCGCCGAGAGCCTGCGCTACCTGCGCCAGACCGGCCTGGCCGACGAGGTGTTGGCCGCCGCCGAGCGCGGGCAGGCCATCCTGGGCGTGTGCGGCGGGCTGCAGCTTTTGGGCCGCCAGATCGACGACCCGCAGCGCATCGAGAGCGGCAGCGTGCCGGGCCTGGGCCTGCTAGACGTGACCACGACCCTGGCCGCGCAGAAAACCACGCGCCAGCGGCAGGCGCAGTGGCTGGCCGGCGGCGGCGCGCCAGCGGGCGGCCTGCCCGTCGCGGGCTATGAGATCCATCACGGCCAGACGCGCGCCGGCCCGCTGGCCCAGCCGCACTTGGATGAAGGACTCGGCTGGCAGCAAGGGACGGTCTGCGGCGTTTATCTGCACGGGCTGCTGGAGAACACCGCCTACCGCCAGTGGTGGCTGGAGCGGCTGGGCTGGCAGGGCCAGGCGCAGGATTGGCACGCGCGGCTCGAAGCCGAGCTCGACCGGCTGGCAGGGGTGGTGCAAGAGGCGTTTGGGGGCGCGGGGGTATGGGAGTTTGGGGGTAGTGTGGCTGGAAAGCCGTAAGGGACGTTCACGCCCACACGCCCATACCCCCATACCCCCACACGATTTTCAGGCGGCCGCTTTTCCGAGCGCCCACCCCTCCCCCCACTCCCAGCCCATCTCCCGCAGGGCCCGCGCCTGCTCGTCGGTCTCAATGCCCACCGCCACGAGGCTCAGGCCCAGCTCGCGGGCCAGCAGCAGACCGGTGCGCGCCAGCCCGCGCCCGCGGTCCGGCGCGCCGGGCAGTGCGCCGTCCAGCGGCCCCAGGTCGGCCAGGGCGATCTTTAGCGTGTCCCACGGCGCCTGCAGCAGCAGCCTGAGCGACGTGGCGCCCCGGCCAAAGTGGTCAAGCTGCAGATGAACCCCCAGCGCGTCCAGCCGCCGCAGCGTGGCCAGGGCCTGCTCCACATCGAGCAAGGCCTCTTCCGGAATGTCGAGGCACAGCCTGTCTGGGTGCAGGCCGGCCTGGGCCAGCGCGCCGGCCACCTGCTCCACCAGGTCTGGCTGAGAAAACTGCCTGGCCGACAGGTTGACGGTCACGCTCAGCGTGCTGCCTGTCGGCTCGCTGCGCCAGGCCTGGGCCTGGCGGCAGGCTTCGGCCAGCACCCAGCCGCCCACTGCCGCCAGCAGCCCGCGCTCTTCCAGCACCTGCAGGAACTCTGCCGGCGGCAGCAGCCCGCGCTGGGGGTGCTGCCAGCGCAGCAGCGCTTCGCGGCCGCCCACGCGCCCGTCGAGCAGCGACACCACCGGCTGGTAGTGCAGGCAAAACTGATGCTCGGCTGCCGCCCGCTGCAGCTCGGCCTCCAGCTCCAGCAGCCGCAGCGTGCTGTCGTGCATGGCGGCATCCGAGAGCACGTGGCGGCCCTTGCCCAGGGTCTTGGCGCGATACAGGGCCATGTCGGCGTC
>Ga0209166_10004209_pt1 | contig 10144 bp, 9 predicted proteins | sample Coa_R1_3_FD_187151 | JGI IMG/M metagenome (GOLD analysis project Ga0209166, IMG submission 187151) | Surface soil microbial communities from Centralia Pennsylvania, which are recovering from an underground coalmine fire - Coalmine... | ecosystem: Environmental > Terrestrial > Soil > Unclassified... | reverse complement strand
GCCAGCGAGCGGGAACATGGTATTAAGGTCCGCATCTTTACCGTGGCGGAGGAGTTGCCGTTCGCCGGACATCCCACCCTGGGCACGGCCGCCTTCCTCCATAAGCAGCGTGGCGACAAAGTGGTAACGCTTGACCTGCGGGTGGGGAAAGTCCCTGTATGTTTCTCGGAACGCGATGGCGGAATGTTTGGCGAGATGACGCAGCGCGACCCGGTCTTTGGCAGCATCCATTCCAAGGAGGCGCTGGCGCGCGAAGCTCTGCAGTGCGACCCCGGTGATTTCGATCCTGAGTTGCCCATCCAGACGGTTTCTACCGGCCTGGTATTCGCCATTGTGCCGCTGGTTTCGGTGGCAAAACTGAGCTCGCTTCAATTCGAGTACAAACGCGCCGCCGCCTACCTGGAGAAAACCGACGCGAAGTTTCTTTATTTTATCGCCCGCAACACGGAGGCGAATGGGAATCCCGGCCTCAAGAGCTTTCGTTCGCGCATGATCTTTTACAACGGAGAAGACCCCGCCACCGGCTCGGCTGCCGGGTGCGCCACGGCATGGCTGGCTCAGTACGGAGTCATCGCCTCCGAAGAGGCTGCCTTGATCGAACAAGGAGTGGAAATCAAACGCCCCAGCCGGATTTATGTTTGCGCCAGCAAGACCAGCGACGGCGTGCGCAATATCCGGGTGGGAGGATATTCGGTCGAGGTCATGCGCGGCGAGCTCGCAATGTGACCAGGTGTCATAGCATCATGCCTGGTGCAACAGTAACGAAAATGTAAATTTATCTTTCCGCAGATTTTTTTGCGCCCGCTATTGCCCACAGACAACCATGGCCACACCGCAAAGCGCTCAATAAAATTGCGGCTGCCAGTAAACTCACAGCGCCGGAACAATTGCAACTCTAAAAAAATTTTTACTTTTCTGCTACTTTACAAGCTCCCGGCTTAGCCGTAGGATGCTCCTACATTTTTTATTGCCGTATTCGCAATGCCGTCCAGCCAGACGCACTGCACGATTAAAAAAACACGGTCCGATTCCGCTCCCGCTCTGGCAGCTTGAATCGCAACCGTGACGGGGTCCCCTATGAAAGCCAAGAAAACGATTCTCTGTGTCGACGATAATGAACAACTCCTCTCAGTCCGAAAAGTAATCCTCGAAACCCGCGGCTACCGCGTGCTGGCCTGCACCAACGGGAGAGAGGCGCTGGATGTTTTTAAACAGGGTGGCATCGACCTCATCCTTACCGATCTGGCTATGCCGGAAGTCGATGGCGTAGAGCTGATCGATTCGGTGAAGAGCCTCGCGCCTGAAACCCCGGCGATTCTTTTTTCCGGCAAGGTAAAAATTTACGAACGTCAGACCCGCGCCGACCTCTTTTTGCCCAAGGGAATGTATGGGCCGATGGAGCTGCTGGAGCATATCCGGCTGATGCTGGTGCGCAAACGCGGACCGAAGAAAGCCGCGGCTCGGCTCCCGCTACGCTCGAGTGTTGGAAGCACAAACACAACCTATCCCGTCGCTTCGTAGGCTCTCGGGTAAAAGCCTGTGTGGCACAGCCGTCCCGGCTGTGTTCGGTTGTTGCACAAACAAACCTGGTGAGCGGCAGAGACGTAGCTTGCTGCGTCTCTGCCGGCTGCTCTCGTGCTGTTTTGGCGCCTTGCTGCACAGTTCCCTCCGGCCTCGTGTATGATCGAGTGTTTGCATGCCGCCGATCATTCAAGCTGAGAACGTAACCAAGGTGTATCGCATTGGGAAGGTGGATGTCCCCGCCCTGCGCGGAGTCTCGCTCGTTGTGCAGCACGGGGAATTCGTGAGCATCGTAGGGCCTTCAGGAAGCGGCAAGTCTACGCTGTTCTATATCCTGGGCGGGTTGACCGGCCCTACCAGCGGACGAGTGCTGATCGAAGGCGCCGATTTTTCGCGCATCTCCGATAGCGAACGCACCCGGCTTCGCCGGCGGCGGATCGGTTTTGTATTTCAAAAGTTCAATCTGCTGCCCACCCTGAGCGCGCGCAACAATATTGCCATCGCCGGCGACATAGCAGGAGCCAATGACAATACAGATCCGGCGTATGTCGACAAGATCACGCACATGCTGGGCATTGCCGAGAGGCTCGACCACAGACCAGCGGAGATGTCTGGCGGCGAGCAGCAGCGCGTTGCCCTGGCTCGCGCCCTGATTAACCGTCCTGGGATCATTCTGGCCGATGAGCCTACCGGCAACCTGGATTCCAAGAATTCGGAAATTGTGCTCAAGATGCTGCAGCAATCGAACCAGGAACTCGGACAGACGGTGCTGATGATTACCCACAACCCGGAAGCGGCGCGCTATGGCCACCGGATCGTTCACATGCGCGATGGCCAGATCGTGGAACCAGCAGCTAACTGAAGACGGCTGCTGGTTCCTGGCTTCTAGTACCCTGACCGCAAGAAAAGCGAACCATTGTGTCATGGGAATCTACGTTTCTTCGCCGGGAAACGGGCAAGTGGTATCAAATCCTTGCCTTTTATCAAATTGCTGGCATGATCGATGCAGGGTTCTGTGCCCCACGGTCTTTGAAAACATCAAGCGGCGCCTCTCACGGCTCCCAGAGGCAAAGGGAGATGCCCGCCCAAGCCAAAAAGGTTACTTAGTAACCCCCACCCCCCTCCCAAATGCTCGAATCGGCCAAAAATCAGCGTAATCACAGGCAGTACATTGACCCTGATTTTGCGCCTTCGCTATAATCAAAGATTGCTGAGCGGGAGTAACTCAGCGGTAGAGTGCGACCTTGCCAAGGTCGAAGTCGCGGGTTCAAATCCCGTCTCCCGCTCCAAATTTTCGTGCATCTGCCCTCGCAAAGCGGCGAGGGTTTGTTGTTTGCGAAAAGTAAGTGTGCTCAGATAACGGCGCGGTACCCAAGTGGTAAGGGAGAGGTCTGCAAAACCTTTATGCGTCGGTTCGATTCCGACCCGCGCCTCCATCCTCAAACCCCATAAAATGGTGGTTTTCTTGCATGTCAAAAAATAACTGTGCTAAATTTGTGCTATGGATTTCGCGGATTCCAGCACACAAGTCCCCCCGCTGACCATATCCGTCCCCGCCAATCCCATCGTGACAATCTTCGTGAGGCACTCCCAAGATTGTCGGCATAAAGACGATGAGTCATGGAAGAAATGTAGGTGCCCCAAGCATCTGCGCTGGACGCACTCTGGCAGGCAGTACCGACAGGCGGCCAGAACACGCAGTTGGGAGCAGGCCGAAAAGGCAAAAAGACGGGTCGAGGACCAGTTTAGAGCCGCTGGGGGTAACGCCGTGGGTGCCGCCCGTATAGAGGCAAAATCCCACAAAACCATCGAACGGTCAATCGAACTGTTCATCAGTGACAAGCGCTCCCAAGGTATGGACGCTGGGGTTCTGAAAAAATATGAGCGGGAATTGGGGCGCTTCAAGGACTTCATGTCCGGCCAGTCGAAGTTCTTCCCGCACGAAATCGCATTGGAGGATTTGACCGAATTCCGTTCGGGTTGGGACGAAACTTATCCATCATCCACCACGCGCCAAAAAGTGCAAGAGCGGCTGCGCGGGTTTCTCCGCTATTGTTACGAAGCCCGGTACATCGACCGCATTCCGAAACTCTCGCCCATTAAGGTAGATGAGTTGCCGACACTGCCATTGGAAGATGACCAATACGAACGGCTACTCCAGACCATTCCAAAGGAATTTACCCAGGCGGAGAAGGCCAAGAAGGTTCGCTCCCTGGTGCAGCTCATGCGGCATTCGGGGCTGGCGATCCGCGATGCGGTGACACTAGAACGAAACGAAATCCAGCGGGATCATAAGAAGAAAATTCATCGCATTGTCACCAATCGGCAGAAGACCGGCACGCACGTATCAGTGCCGATTCCTCCTCATGTGGCCAAGGAAGTACTCTCGGTTCTGAACGGCCATCCGCGATACGTATTTTGGAACACCGGCACTGGCAAGGAACAGAGCGCCGTCACCAACTGGCAGCATGATCTGCGTGCAGTGTTTCGGGCGGCTGGATTCCCTGAGGGCCATCCTCACCAGCTCCGTGATACTTTTGCGGCTGGGTTGCTGAAGAAAGGCGTCCCAATGGAGGAGGTCTCCAAGCTGTTAGGGCATGGGTCAATTAAGACCACGGAAAAGTACTACGCCAAGTGGAATCCTGCAAGACAGGATCGCCTGGATGCCCTGGTGATTGGAACATGGTGAGCAGATCGCCTAGTCGTCTAGGCCGTAGTGATACCTGAAGTGATACCGAGAGGAAAGGGATTGTCAGTTTTTTGGGCATACCCCTGGCCAGGAGTCCCCGTACCGGACCCGATTGCTCACCGGAAGTTCGACCTTTGGGGACTCGAAGTACACGGTCGGGGACGTAGGTAGGTACGGGATGCGGGACATTTTTTCAGGAAAGTTAAGTACTGTTGCGCCGATAGGTAGGACCTGAGCCAGCACAAACCGCCAGTGCCGTTCCAGTCGGCATACTGGAATAGCCGACTGATGGGAAGATTTGGCGAGATATCGCCTTGAGCCAGGTTTGGCGGTTCCCTGTTAGAACGATCACGGCAACGATTCCATATCTCACCCACAAATGGTGGTTGCACCACCTCTGCGTCGGTAGCGTTCAGGCTACCGGAGCCGAAAGAGGTTAAGGCCGAATGGAAATTCCGTCAAATTAGGCATGCAAAAGGGTTTTTTTGACCGAAAACAAATCTGGAGTTACAAATGCGGCAGAATTGGGAGCCGCACATGATCAGCAGCACGCAAGGGAAACCCATCAAGAAACCAGTCCAAACTATTCCGGAAAAGCGAACGCGCAATGACGTATCCAATGAGATCTCGGTGGAAAAGCACTACTCAGTGAGGGAGTTGGCCCATCTTTGGCAACTAAGCGAAAAGACGATACGCCGGATTTTTGAAAACGAAACGGGTGTCATCATATGGGGCGTCGGCGAGAGTCGCTTCAAACGCCGCTATCGTACTCTCCGGATTCCAGAAACAGTCGTGCTCCGCGTTCATCGCCAACTCCGCGCCGCAGGATAGGAGCACAGCACTCTCCTATGTATTACCGTTCACAGGGAATACCGCATCACACACGCGGCGGGCCGCCCTCAAGGCACACTTGAGTTGCTTCCGCGACGCCCCGCTGGGACCACGAGCACTTTGACCTTTCCGAAATTCGGTCAAAAAAACAGCGATACCCACGACATAAACGCCAACGAAAACCAGCCTGCACGAAATTTGACCGAAATTCGCTTTGGCCTTAACTTCTCCCAACCCGGAAAGCGAATCGAAGCTCCCGGGAAAGGAGAGTTCTGCGTGTTTTCAAGCGTGTTGGAGACGTGTGAGCGCCTCAGATCAGTGGGATACCTTACCGATGCGGTAACGCCGGTCGTGGTGTACCTGGCCGCAAAGTTAAACAAGCCTGTCTTGCTGGAAGGACCAGCCGGTAGCGGCAAGACACAACTGGCGTATGCAGTTGCCGAAGCGGCAGAAACAGCCGTCGAGCGGCTGCAGTGTTATGAGGGAATCGACGAAGAGAAGGCTATCGGCAAGTTCGATGAGGCCCTGCAGCGGCTATGCGTGAGCCTGAAGGCCAAGATGGGCCACAACCTGGATTGGGAGACGCTGCGAACCGACCTTCATAGCCAGAGGTTTTTTCGGGCTGGGCCGCTGCTGCGGGCCCTGCAAAGCAGCCGGCGCTGTGTCCTGCTTGTTGATGAGCTGGATAAAGTTGACTACCAGTTCGAGGCCATTTTGTTAGAGCTGCTGAGCGTGTGGCAGCTGAGCATTCCCAAACTGGGTACGGTCAAAGCGGAGACCATTCCCTTCGTCATCTTGACTTCCAATGAAGAGCGCAGAATCGGTGATCCCCTACGAAGGCGCAGCCTCTATCTTCGTGTCGAGCATCCCTCGCCACAGCGCGAGGCCGAGATTGTGGCCTTGCGAACTCCCAACGCGAACAAACAATTTCATGCAGATATGGCCGGATTAGCGAAGGCATTGCGCGGCTGGAGTATGGAGAAAGCGCCGTCTGTATCAGAGATTCTGGACCTGGCGCAAGCGCTCGAAGTGCTTGGCGAGGAACGGATTACGCCTGAGATGCGGGATATCCTGCTTCCGCTGCTGGCCAAGACGGAGGCCGACCGGAAAAAGCTGCTTCTACGCGATGGCTTCGGCAGCCTGGTCTATGACGCGCAGCAATATGCCAAACAGATTCTGGAGAAACAATCGGCATGAAAACTGCAATCGTCTGGCTTGTGATTCTGTCGAGTGGGGTCGGTTGGGCGAGGAGTCCCGCCACACCGAGCCGAGCCGAAGCTGAGTACTACGCGGCAGCTTACGCCGAGCATTACAGGCTTCCGCTGAGTCTCGTGCGATCGATGATTCAGCAGGAGTCGGGTTGGCAACCGTGCGCCATCTCTCCCAAAGGGGCAGCCGGGCTGATGCAACTCATGCCGCAGACGGCGGAACGATTTGGCGTGGCGAATCGCTGCGCGATCAAGCAGGACATCTCGGGCGGCGTGCGCTATCTGGCCTGGCTGAACCAACGCTTCCATGGCGACTATCGCCTGGTTGCCGCTGCGTACTACGCGGGAGAGCAAATAGTTGGAAAGCATGGGCTTAACTACCGCAATCGGGACGTAGTCGCCTACGTTTGCCGTGTGCGGGCGATCTACGAACAACAGCAGCGCGCAAGCGCAAGGAAGGAAAGCATTCGATGATGAGGATCTGTTTAGGTATTGTGTTGTCGGTTTCGGTTGCTGGCATCGCACAGACGGACGGAAAGCCGGAAGGCTCCGCTCGGCCGCGCGTTTCAAGTTCTGTTGTTGATCCGCAGGAAGTGCGAGTCCTGCGCCTGCATCCCGGTTACGCCACGTCGCTGCGTATGCCGGAGGAGATCAGTTCGGTAGTCATCGGCAATCCCGCCGATTTCAAGGCAGAGCATTCGGAATCAGAGCCAAGGCTGGTGTTCATCAAGCCGATTGTGAAGGAGCCAGCGGAGAGCAATGCGCTGATTACGACGAAATCCGGCCACACCGTCAGTCTGCAGCTTGTGAGCCCAGGCAATGCGGGAACCGATCCGACCGTCGATTTCATGGTGGAGTACCGGCCAACGCGCAGCTTCCTGGTCGAGGAGACGCAAGAATCACCGTTGGTGATTGCTGATTCCAAAGACCTGTCGAGCGGAATGCCCGCCGCAGGAAAGACGAGTGCCGCGGGCAACGGCTTCGACGTGCGGCTGCGAAAGCAAAAGCAGATCGCTACGCCTAGCTGGCAGGGGAAGGAACTCCTCACCGCAATCGGAGATATCAGTGGGGACCACGACCAGATGACGGTACCGTTTTCGGTTTTCAATGACTCGAAACGCTGGATCGAGCTATTGCCGCCGCAGATTCAGCTGGATAGTGGCGAACGGCATGGCAAGCAAATCAAAGCGGAACCGGTTGCCATTGTGGACTACGCGATGACGGCCCGGCGGCTAGCGCCAGGCGAGCGGGCCGATGGCGTTGTAGTCTTCGAGCGGCCGGCGTTCAAGGAGTCGGGCGAAAGGCTCATGCTGCAGCTGTCGGAGGCGGAACGGGTAGATCGACCGATCCTGCTGCCGCTGCCGTTCGTGGCTGCCGCAGAAGGAGAAAGACAATGAAGCAAAGCGATGCATTCGACAAAAAAACTTTGGCAGATAATCTTCCAGCACAGCCCACGGGCCCATCGGATCCGAGAACTGCGCCGCTTACAGCCAGCGAAGACAAACAGTTTGCCCGGCGGGACAACGAGGCCCCATCTTCTGACAATCGGCGGCTGCTGGCAGCAATCGGCATGGTAACGGCTGTGCTGGTTCTCTTTGCGTATGCGATGCTCCATCTCCATCAGTCCACGCCGCGGCCGAAGACAACGGTCACAAAGCACGAGGAAAACAAACCTGCGGCCAACAGCCCGGCTGAAAACAAAAACATCCTCCCGACCGGCAACACGAGCACAGCGGGCGAAGCGGACAGGAATGAGGGATCGGTGACGCCCAATATGATCAAGGAAACCGCGACGAGCCATTCCAATCCAACCAGCACGGTCGCGCCCTCGACCGGAAAGACCCCAGAGACACTGGGATCCGTGGCGCCCTTCCCTGGCAACCAGCCCTGGGAACCTGCTCCATACCAAGGGAACGCTCCCGAGAGCGCGGCCAACTCCAGAGCAGAGCGCGAAGAGATGGAAAAAGCTTCCCTGGTGTTTGTGCATACCACATCTTCAAGCCAACCCGGGGTCACGGCGTTTGCTGCTACGCCGGAGTTAGGTTTGGGGCTTCCGCCCGGCGCCAAACTCCGCGCACGGCTGGAATCGGCAGTCAACACGGCCGTCCAGACTCCTGTCGTCGCTGTGATCGAGTACAACTACGAGCGCAATGGAGAGATCGTGGCGCCGGCGGGCAGCAAGGCGGTTGGGCATCTGCAACAGGCCGACCGCGCGGGGTACCTGGGCATCCGCTTCGATTCGCTGGTACTGCCGGATGGATCGACCGCGGTGATCGAGGCTACGGCGACCGATCTGAGGATGCGAGCGTTGAAGGGCAAGGTTGAAGGCAGGAATACGGGAAAGAACCTTTTGGTGCGCTCGTTTTCGGGGATCGGCGAAGCTGCGGCCATGCTGGTCGGGCGTGCCAGCCTGAACCAGCCTTTGAGCGAGGGCGACATGATGCGGGAGCGGGTCGCCAGCAACATTGGGCAGGCCTCCGATGAGGAGCTGCAGCGGCTATCCATGGGCGAACACGTCGTGGTCACCTTGCCCGCAGGCGCGGAGATTTACGTGGTACTAGGGCAGGCAGCGAAACAAAGGCCGGTCGAGGCTGCAGCTGCCGCCAGCGCAAGCCATCCCGCGCCAACCACCGAATCGCCGACCGTGCAACAGCTCAAGCAGCTTCTCGAATTGCAGCGTGAGTTGAACGAGCAATCGGCGGTCAAACCAGCCAGCGATTGAGCGATCCCCTTTGCAGCTTCCGTTGCTATGGGCAGGGCGAAGATATTCGTTCTGCCCTTTCTTGTGATCCGGCCCCTCATCAACCGCGGGAACTCGATCTGCCGTCGAGCGGACGAGGGTATGCACCTGTTGTCCAAATTCCAGATCAGCTGAAAGGATGGATCGGAGGAAAAACCCGTACGATCCCTCCGATCCAACTTTTCAGCTGATCTGCCGCAGAAGCTCCGACCTCGGTCAAAAAGCGCACAGGAGGACGCACCCGCTGTCCAAATTCCAGATCAGCTGAAAGAATGGATCGGAGGAAAAACCCGCACGATCCCTCCGATCCAACTTTTCAGCTGATCTGCCGCATTCTTCTCCAACACAGTGAGCAAACCAAGCCTGGAGGCGACGTTAGCAGCAGCCTGGGGGTTGTCCGCCTTCCCCACGATGATCCCATTGCTGATCGCCAGCCGAGATTTCTTGAAAATCCGCACGCATTCGCAGCCCGCCTGATTTGCCCGAATTTCGATCTGGCCCTATCTTCCGACCTGTGACGCGGCAACAAGCGATCGCCGATGTTGGGAGAAGGCAATCATGAAAGTGACTAAGGAAGCACGCAGATATGCCCGAACGAAATGGACTCTGTTGGTTATCGTCCTCGTGCTGCAGCTCTCTCCTTTCGTCGTAGTCGGTCAGAACCTGGGCAATGCGCCGGTGATGAATCGCGCCGTGCAAGGCCAGACGGCGGCCCAGCCGGAAGGCGCGGTGCTCAACGTGGTGAACTGGATCGGCAACGTGATCTGTCCCATTTCCGCGGCCCTTTGCGTTGTGATGGCGGTGGTCTCCTACTCGCAAGGCCGGGGAGTCATGCGCTGGCTCATCACGGCTGCGGGGCTGCTCGCGATTTCCGGATTGACGCGGTTGATTGAGTTCTGGATCAACCAAGGAACAGGCGGCGTGCAGTAAACGGCGAAGGCGAATGACCATGATTCCCCCATTCATCAACAACCTGTTGCAGCTGCTGTTCGATCTGGCCGTTCCAGCGGCCATTTGCACGCTGGTGCTGGCGGGAATCGCGTTACGGCAGGAGGGCGGATTGAACTTCGAGGCCGGTGGCAGGTTTCAACGCTGGATCCTGTGGACCGTGATCTTCCTGACGCTCCCGCAGTTGCTCTCCTGGTTCGCCGGCCA
>Ga0209166_10004208_pt1 | contig 10145 bp, 4 predicted proteins | sample Coa_R1_3_FD_187151 | JGI IMG/M metagenome (GOLD analysis project Ga0209166, IMG submission 187151) | Surface soil microbial communities from Centralia Pennsylvania, which are recovering from an underground coalmine fire - Coalmine... | ecosystem: Environmental > Terrestrial > Soil > Unclassified... | reverse complement strand
GCCGGGCGCGGGCGGTGCTCGGCCTAGTGGAACCCGATCCCGGGGTGCGTGTGGTGGCCGCCCGCGGCGAGGGGGACGACGAGATCACGGACCTGGCCCGGCGTCTGTCCGGGCGGCGGGTCGTGGTTACCGCCGACCGGGAACTGCGGCGGCGCAGCGAGGCAGCCGGGGCGGCGGTCGCTGGTCCCGGCTGGCTGATCCGCCAGTTCGCCTGATCCCGCGCCGGCCATGAAGGTGAACCCGGTGCCCCCCGTGGGGCCTTCGTTGTCACATCCACGCCCTATCCGGCGGGAGGTGGGGCGCCGGTCAGTCCTCCGGGACCAGCCAGAGCGCGCCCAGCGGGGGCAGGGTCATCACGGCCGACGCCGGCTGGCCGTGGAAAGGCTCCGGGACGGCCTCGACGGCGCCGAGGTTGCCGACCCCGCTGCCGCCGTACCCGAAGGCGTCGGTGTTGATGATCTCCCGCCACCGGCCCGCGCGCGGCAGTCCCACCTGGTAACGCTGGTGCGGCTGGCCGGAGAAGTTGACGATGCAGGCGACGACGCCCGGGCCGGCCTGCGGGCCCTGCTCCGCGGCGCTGTCCGCCGCCGGATCCGGCATCGCGCCGTTCGGGCGTTCCGGTGCGGGCTTCCCGGCCTCGGTCCCAGGCACGGGCGGCACCGGGTCCCCGGCGAAACGCAGGAACGACAGCACGTTGCCGCCCGCGTCGTTGGCGTCGATCCAGCCGAAACCCTCCGGGGACACATCCAGCGCCCACAGCGCCGGGTTCTCCCGGTAGACCCGGTTCAGGTCCTGGACTAGCTGCTGCACGCCGGCGTGGTGCTCGTCATCCAGCACCCACCAGTCCAGGCCGCGCTCGGCGGACCACTCCGCGCCCTGGCCGAACTCCGAGCCCATGAACAGCAACTGCTTGCCGGGGTGCGCCCACATGTAGGCGAGCAGCGCCCGCAGGCCGGCGAACCTGTTCCATTCGTCGCCGGGCATCTTGCCCAGCAGCGACCCCTTGCCGTGCACGACCTCGTCGTGGGACAGCGGCAGCACGAAGTTCTCGGTGAACGCGTACATCAGCGAGAAGGTGATCTCGTTGTGGTGGTAGTGCCGGAACACCGGGTCGTGCGCCAGGTAGTTCAGCGTGTCGTGCATCCAGCCGAGGTTCCACTTGAAGCCGAACCCGAGCCCGCCAAGGTGCACCGGGCGGGTCACGCCGGGCCAGGCGGTGGACTCCTCGGCGATCATCATGATCCCGGGCACCCGGCGGTAGCAGGTGGCGTTGACCTCGCGCAGGAACGATACGGCGTCGGTGTTCTCCCGGCCGCCGTGCTCGTTGGGCGTCCACTGGCCCGGGCCGCGGGAGTAGTCCAGGTAGAGCATCGAGGCCACGGCGTCCACCCGCAGCCCGTCGACGTGGAAGTCCTCCAGCCAGCACAGGGCGTTGGCGACCAGGAAGTTCCGCACCTCGTTGCGGCCGAAGTTGAAGATCAGCGTGCCCCAGTCCGGGTGCTCGCCGCGCCGCGGGTCGGGGTGCTCGTACAGCGGGGTGCCGTCGAACCGGGCCAGCGCCCAGTCGTCCTTGGGGAAGTGCGCGGGCACCCAGTCGAGGATGACCCCGATCCCGGCCTGGTGCAGCCAGTCGACCAGGTAGCGGAAGTCGTCCGGGCTGCCGAACCGGGCGGTCGGGGCGTAGTAGGACGTCACCTGGTAGCCCCAGGAGCCGCCGAACGGGTGCTCGGCCACCGGCAGGAACTCCACGTGGGTGAAGCCCATCCGGATGACGTAGCTGGTCAGTTCCTCCGCCAGTTCGCGGTAGGACAGGCCCGCCCGCCACGAGCCCAGGTGCACCTCGTACACGCTGACCGGCTCGCGGGTCTGGTCTGCGCGGTTGCGGGCCGCCAGCCACTCCTTGTCCCCCCAGGTGTGCCCGGAGGTGAACACGACCGACGCGGTTGCGGGCGGCTGCTCGGTGCGGCTGGCCATGGGGTCGGCCTTGCGCCGCCACCGCCCGTCGGGCCCGCAGATGTCGAACTTGTAGTGGGTGCCGTCGCCGACGCCCGGGACGAACAACTCCCACACGCCGGAGCCGCCCAGCGACCGCATCGGGTGACTGCGCCCGTCCCAGTGGTTGAAGTCGCCGATGACCCGCGCACCCCGCGCGTTCGGCGCCCAGACCGCGAACGCGGTCCCGGTGACCTTGCCGAACCCGACGCCGTCGGTGCCGTACTCGCGTACATGGGCGCCGAGCACGTGCCACAGCTGCTCGTGCCTGCCCTCACCGATCAGGTGCAGGTCGGTCTCGCCGAGTGTGGGCAGGAACCGGTACGGGCTGTCGGCCAGCGTCTCCGGCGTCGTGCTGCCCGGCTCCGGGCCCGGGTAGGCCACGGCGATCCGGTAGTCGGGTACCTCGGCCAGCGGCAGGGTGGCGCCGAACACCCCCTCGTGCAGGTGTGACATGGGGAAGCGGCGGCCATCGGCGAGCACCACGGCGGCCGAGGCCGCCAGCGGCAGCAGCGCCCGGACCATGACACCGCCCGGGACGGGGTGCGCGCCGAGCACGGAATGGGGGTTGTGGTCCATGCCAGCGACGATCCGGTCGATCTCGCCCCGCTGCACGCCGGCAGCCGGTTCCGGGGGGCCGGGGCGGATATCGCCGAGCTGGCCGCGGCCGCTCATGCCGCTCCATCGGCGATCGAGCCGAGTGGGATCGGCAGCCAGGAGGGCCGGTTTCTCGCCTCGTACATCACTTCGTAAACCGCCTTGTCCAGGGTCAGCGCGCGTACCAGGATTCCATGCTTACCGGGATCTGCCCCGCCGGCGCGGGCGTATCCGGCGCAAAACGCGACCTGGTTGCGCCGCGCCCAGTCGCGCGCGGCCGCCGCGGCTTGCCCGGTGTCCTCCTGGCCGACGAGCTGGAAGCGCGCCGCGTAGTCGAGGGAGCGCAGCATGCCCGCCACGTCGCGCAGCGCCGGGTACCGGGCCCGGCGGCGTTCCAGCGGAACCGCGGGCTCCCCCTCGAAGTCCAGTAGCACCCACCCGCCCAGGGTGCGCATCACCTGGCCCAGGTGGTAGTCGCCGTGGATCCGCTGCACCTCGAGCGGGTCGCTGAGGGTGGCCACGTCCTCGAAGGCGGCCCGCAGGTCGCGGTCGAAGCGGGCCAGTTCGGGCACCGCGGCGACGGCCCGGTCCAGCCGGTCCAGCATCTGCGCCGCCATGTCCTGGTACGCGCGGGCGGGCAGTTCCTGGGTGCCGAAGGCCGCCGCGAGGTCGCGGTGCACCTCGGCCGTGGCCTCGCCGAGCCGGTGCGCCTCGCCGGTGAAGTCCCCGCCCGCCTGCGCCGCGTTCGTGCCGCCGCTGGCGTACAGGTCGCGGACGCTGGTGGCGGCCATGGACCAGCCGTCCACCGCGTTCCGCAGGTACTTGGACAGCAGCGCGAGCACTGTGGGCAGTCCCTGGGTCTCGGCGGTGATCCAGCCCAGCGGCGCGGCCACGTGCCGGGAACCCAGCCGGGCCAGGGCGTCGGGCACCTCCAGGTCCGGGTTGGGGCCGGGGGACAGCCTGCGGAACACCTTGAGGATGGCCTCCTCGCCGAACAGCAGGCTGGTGTTGCTCTGCTCGGCGGTCAGCACCAGGCTCTCCGGGCCCGTGTCGATGTGGCCGCCGGGCGGCTGGGCGAAGTGCAGCGGCCCGATCGTCTGCCCGGCGGCGATCGCCGCCAGCAGGATGGCCGTCAGGTCCGAGTCGTGCAGGGCGTCGTAACCGGTCAGGCCCTGGCCCGCCGGGCCGATCCGGACATGCTCCAGCCGGTCAGGCAAATCCGCCCGCAAGCCCAGGAACAGCTGATATGAGTCGGTCCCGGTGGCCTGGGTCACGTCGACGATGAGGTGCCGGAGCCCGGGATCGCCGCCGACCAGCGTGGTCTGCACGGCCACACCCAGGTCGGTGATCGGTGTTCCTTTACCGGCAAACCAGCGCTGTCCCGGCAACCAGGCGGCCAGGGTTTCCTCAAACGTCATGACTGCCATCTACCCCGCCATAGCGGATTCACCGGCCCTCCGGGCGGCATAGCGGACGAGTCTGCGCCCCGCGGAGTCAGGCGAAGGGGGCGAAATCCAGGCTCAGGCCTGCTGTTCGGGGCGGAGCCCGGGCAGCTGGAACCAGTAAAATCCGTGCCCCGGCAGCGTCAGCAGGTAGGGCAGATCCCCGATCGGCGGGAACGTCACCCCGCCCATGCACTCCACCGGAGTGACGCCCTTGAACCGGCGCAGGTCCAGCTCGACCGGCTGCGGGAATCTGGACAGGTTGTTGACGCACAGGATGTGGTCGCTTGGGTCCACGCCCTCGGGCAGCCGCTCCGGGTCGGTGTATTCCCGGACGAACGCCAGCACGCTGGGGTTGGAGGAGTTCAGCTCGTCGTACGCGCCGAGCCCGAAGACCGGATGCCGCTTGCGGATCTCGATCATCCGCTTGGTCCAGTGCAGCAGCGAGCCGGAGCTGCGCTGCTGGGCTTCCACGTTGAGCGCCTGGTAGCCGTAGATCGGGTCCATGTTCAGCGGCAGGTAGAGCCGCTGCGGGTCGCAGGTGGAGAAGCCGGCGTTGCGGTCCGGGGTCCACTGCATCGGGGTGCGCACCCCGTCCCGGTCACCGAGCCAGATGTTGTCGCCCATGCCGATCTCGTCGCCGTAGTACATCACCGGCGAGCCGGGCAGCGACAGCAGCAGGGCGGTGAACAGCTCCAGTTGGTTGCGGTCGTTGTCGAGCAGCGGCGCCAGCCGCCGCCTGATACCGATGTTCGCCTTCATCCGCGGGTCCTTGGCGTACTCGGCGTACATGTAGTCCCGCTCGTCGTCGGCCACCATCTCCAGCGTCAGCTCGTCGTGGTTGCGCAGGAAGATGCCCCACTGGCAGGTGAGCGGGATGTCCGGGGTCTGCGCCATGATCTCCGAGATCGGGTAGCGCTGCTCCCGCCGGACCGCCATGAAGATCCGCGGCATCAGCGGGAAATGGAAGGCCATGTGGCATTCGTCCCCGCCGGCCGTGGGGTCGCCGAAGTACTCCACCACGTCGGCCGGCCATTGGTTCGCCTCGGCGAGCAGCACCCGGTCCGGGTAGAGCCGGTCGATCTCGGCCCGGACCCGCTTCAGGTACTCATGGGTCTCCTTCAGGTTCTCGCAGTTGGTCCCCTCCCGCTCGTACAGGTAGGGGACCGCGTCCAGCCGGAACCCGTCGATGCCGAGGTCCAGCCAGAACCGCAGCACCTCCAGCATGGAGTCCTGCACCTTCGGGTTCTCGTAGTTGAGGTCCGGCTGGTGGGAGAAGAACCGGTGCCAGTAGTACTGGCCGCGGACCGGGTCGTAGGTCCAGTTGGACTGCTCGGTGTCGACGAAGATGATGCGCGCGTCGGCGTACCGCTCGTCCGTATCCGACCAGACATAAAAGTCCCCATACGGCCCGTCAGGGTCGGACCGGGATGCCTGGAACCACGGGTGTGCGTCGCTGGTGTGGTTCATGACCAGGTCCGCGATCACCCGCATGCCCCGCTCGTGCGCCTGGTCGACCAGTTCGACGAAGTCTCCAAGGATGCCGAAGTCCGGCAGGATCGAGGTGAAGTCGGAGATGTCATAGCCGCCGTCGCGCAGCGGCGAGGCGTAGATGGGCAGCAGCCAGATGCAGTCGATCCCGAGCCACTGCAGGTAGTCCAGCCGGGAGGTCAGCCCGCGCAGGTCACCGGTGCCGTCGCCGTTGGAGTCGTGGAAGCCGCGGACCAGCACTTCGTAGAACAGCGCGCGCTTGTACCACTGCGGGTCGCGGGGCTTGCCGAACGAGAACGAATCGGGGACCGGTTCACCGGGAGGCGGGTTGAAAGTTCCCTGGCTGGTGGCGGGGCCAGTGCCGGCCAGCCCGGGCCGGGTGTCGTATGGTTGTGCGGCCACTCGCTTCTCCCCTGGCGACGAACGGTACGCCGTCACACCGTGGGAACGGGTGTGACGGTAAATATGTGGGCAGGTGCAGTCGCCGGATCGAGGCGCACGTAATTGGCTTGGCCCCAACGGTAGGACTCCCCGGTCAGCTCGTCTTTGACGACGAACTGTGACCGATCGTCCACGCCGAGTGTGGCCATGTCAAGCCAAACCGTGGCCTCTCGCGGCTGGTGCGGATCGAGGTTCACGACGGCCAGCACGGTGTCCGCGTCTCGGCTGCTGCGCTTGGAAAAGCAGATCAGTCCCGGCTGGTCGACGTAATGGAACCGTAGGTTACGCAACCAGTGCAGCGCCGGGTGGGATCTCCGTATCAAATTGAGACGGGTGATGAACGGCGCGATCCCGTTGGGCCCGTGCTCGGCCGCCTCCCAGTCCCGCGGCCGGTAGGCGTACTTCTCTGAGTCCAGGTATTCCTCGCTGCCCGGCCGCACGGGTGAGTTCTCACACAGCTCGTACCCGGAGTAGACGCCCCACGTCGGCGACAGCAGGGCGGCGAGCACGGCCCGCACCCGGAACGCCGGCGGCCCGCCGTGCTGGAGGTATTCGTTGAGGATGTCCGGGGTGTTGACGAAGAAGTTCGGCCGCATGTACGCCGCGGCGGCCCCGCTCAGCTCGCGCAGGTAGTCGGCGAGCTCCTGGGCGGTGTTGCGCCAGGTGAAGTATGTGTAGGACTGGTGGAAGCCGATCTTGGCGAGCATGTGCATCATCGCCGGGCGGGTGAACGCCTCGGCCAGGAATATCACGTCGGGGTCGGTGCAGGCCACCTCGGCCAGCAGCCGCTCCCAGAACGCCAGCGGCTTGGTGTGCGGGTTGTCCACGCGGAACACCCGCACCCCGTGGCTCATCCACAGCCGCACCACCCGGAGCACCTCGGCGTACAGCCCGGCCGGGTCGCGATCGAAGTTCAGCGGGAAGATGTCCTGGTATTTCTTGGGCGGGTTCTCCGCGTAAGCGATGGAGCCGTCGACGCGCTGAGTGAACCACTCCGGATGGGTGCTGACCCAGGGGTGGTCCGGAGACGTCTGCAGCGCCAGGTCGAGCGCCACCTCCATGCCGAGTTCGCGGGTGCGGGCCACGAACTTGTCGAAGTCATCGAACGTGCCCAGTTCCGGGTGGATCGCGTCGTGGCCGCCATCCGGCGAGCCGATCGCCCACGGCGAGCCCGGGTCGCCCGGCCCCGCGTGCAGCGCGTTGTTGCGCCCCTTGCGGGCCGTGGTCCCGATGGGATGGATCGGCGGCAGGTAGACCACGTCGAAGCCCATCCGGGCGATCGCATCCAGCCGGCACATGGCGGTGCGCAGGGTCCCGCCCCGCGGTTCGCGGCGGCCCATCGGGTCCACCTGGACGCCCTCCGAGCGGGGAAAGAACTCATACCATGCGCCGTACAGCGCGCGGGCCCGGTGCACCACCAGCGGGTAGGTGGCCGAGCGGGTGAGCAGTTCGCGCAGCGGTGCCGCCGCCAGGATGGCGGTGATCTCCGGGTCGTCGGCGGCGGCCAGCCGGTCCCATGGGGCGATGCCGCGGTCACCCAGCCGGGCCGCCAAGGCGGCAAGCGCCGTGCGGTGCGCGAGCGGGCGCGACGGCGAGCGCGACGCCCGGTCGAACAGCGCGGCCCCCTCCGCCAGCATCAGCTCCACGTCCTGGCCACGGGGGATCTTGATGCCCGCGTCGTGGCGCCAGTGGCCGATCGGGTCTCCCCAGGCCTCCACGTGGAACCGCCACTGGCCTTCGCCGTCCGGGGTGACCTCGGCTGCGTAGCGGTCCGTGCCGGGCACGGTCTCGCGCATCCGGGCAAGCGGCATCCGCTGGCCCGCCGGGCCACGCAGCACCACCCCGGCGCCGGGTACCTCGTGCCCCTCGCGGAACACGGTGGCGCTTACCTCGAAGGTTTCCCCGACCACTGCCTTGGCCGGTCGGCGCCCGCATTCGATGACGGGCTCCACGTCGCAGATCACAATGCGACCGATCACCCCAGAACGCTACCCAGCCTGATGCGGGCGCACTCATGCCGCCCCGGCCCGGCGCGTCCCGGGGCGGCCGGAAAGCCCAGCGATCGGTCCGGGAGCCGCCGGCCAGCCGGTAGGGTCGCTCTGCGTGAGAGCCATCCGCTGCTTCACCATCCGTGCCGCGCTCCCGGAGCCACTGGCCCCGCTGCGCGACCTCATGCTGAATCTCCGCTGGTCCTGGGACGCCGGCACGCGGGAACTGTTCACCGCGCTGGACCCGGCCGGCCGGGAGCGGTCGGGCCACGACCCGATCGCCCTGCTCGGTGAGGTTCCCCCCGAGCACCTGGCCGCGCTGGCCGCCGACGGGGAATACCTTGAGCGGCTGCACCGCGCGGCCGCAGACCTGCGTGAGTACCTGTCGTCGGCACGCTGGTACCAGCGCGGGAACCGCGAGGACCCCGGCACCCGCCCAGCGGCCATCGCCTACTTCTCCCCCGAGTACGGGATCGCCGCCGCGCTCCCGCAGTACTCCGGCGGGCTGGGCATCCTGGCCGGTGACCATCTCAAGGCCGCCAGCGACCTGGGGGTCCCGCTGATCGGCGTGGGCCTGCTCTACCGGCACGGCTACTTCAGCCAGTCGCTGTCACCGGAAGGCTGGCAGCTGGAGCGCTACCCGGCGGGCGACCCGAACGGCCTGCCGCTCACCCTGCTGCGCGGCGCCGGCGGCGCGCCGGTCACCGTGGCCCTGAAGCTGGGCGAGGGCAGCACGCTGGCCGCGCAGGTGTGGCTGGCGCAGGTGGGCCGGGTGCCGCTGCTGCTGCTCGACTCCTACGTGGAGCAGAACGAGCCGGGCCTGCGGGAGGTCACCGACCGGCTCTACGGCGGCGGCAGTGAGCACCGGCTGCGCCAGGAACTGCTGCTGGGCATGGGCGGGGTGCGGGCGGTGCGGGCCTACTGTGCGCTGACCGGCCACCCGGAGCCCGAGGTCTTCCACACCAACGAGGGCCACGCCGGGTTTCTGGGCCTGGAGCGGATCCGGGAGTACGCGGCCCAGGGGCTGAGCTTCTCTGAGGCGATCGAGCAGTGCCGCGCCGGCACCGTGTTCACCACGCACACCCCGGTTCCCGCCGGGATCGACCGGTTCCCCAGGGAGCTGGTGGAGCGCCAGTTCAGCGGGGACGCGGCGGACCCGGCGCTGCCGTGTGACCGGGTGCTCGCGCTGGGCGCGGAGACCTATACCGGCGGGGACCCGGCCGTGTTCAACATGGCAGTGATGGGCATGCGCCTGGCCCAGCGGGTGAACGGGGTCAGCGAGCTGCACGGCCGGGTGAGCCAGGAGATGTTCGCGGGCCTGTGGCCCGGGTTCGACGCCCGCGAGGTGCCGATCGGCTCGATCACCAACGGCGTGCACGTGGCCACCTGGGTGGCGCCGGAGATCCTTGGCCGGTGCGCGGGCGAGGCTGGCGGCCAGCCGGGCGCCGTCCCGGCGGACGGCCCGGCGTGGGACCGGATCGCCGGGACCGGGCCGGCCCGGCTGTGGGAGACCCGCCGCGTGCTCCGGCGCCGCCTGGTCGCCGAGGCACGGGAGCGGCTGCGCGCGTCCTGGCGGCAGCGTGGCGTGTCCGAGGCCGAGCTGGGCTGGATCCAGCACGCCCTGGACGAGAACGTGCTGACCATAGGCTTCGCCCGCCGGGTGCCGTCCTACAAGCGGCTGACCCTGATGCTGCACGACCCGGAGCGGCTGACCGCGCTGCTGCTGGACCCGCAGCGCCCGGTGCAGGTGGTGATCGCGGGCAAGGCCCATCCCGCCGACGACGGCGGCAAGCAGCTCATCCAGCAGATGGTCCGGTTCGCCGACGATCCCCGGGTGCGGCACCGCATCGTGTTCTTGCCCGACTACGACATGGAACTGGCCTCGGCCCTGGTGCAGGGCTGCGACGTGTGGCTGAACAACCCGCTGCGGCCCCTTGAGGCGTGCGGCACCTCTGGCATGAAGTCGGCGCTGAACGGTGGCCTCAACCTGTCGGTGCGGGACGGCTGGTGGGACGAGTGGTTCGACGGCGAGAACGGCTGGGCCATCCCGTCCGCCGAGGACGTCGCCGACGTCGGCCGGCGCGACGAACTGGAGTCGGCCGCCCTGTACGACCAGCTGGAAGACGTGGTGGCGCCGCTGTTCTACGAAACCGGGGCTGATGGGCTGCCGCAGCGGTGGCTGGAGATGGTCGCG